>PJUC01000059.1_pt1 | contig 111222 bp, 102 predicted proteins | sample 1512161 | NCBI WGS metagenome assembly PJUC01 (sample SAMN08177676, study PRJNA422409) | Soil metagenome, whole genome shotgun sequencing project. | isolation source: Soil enriched on filter paper | place: USA: Madison | collected 2015-01-15 | reverse complement strand
TCTCTCAAGGACCAATGACGATTAAAAATCTTACTCCCTCTCTCGCTGTATCCTAAATGAAATACAAAATTATATTCTGTCTCTTTAATTCCTATAACTTTTCTACAAACTTACGATGACGGGCTAAAGATTGCTTCGTTCCTCGCAATGACGAACTACTTCAATTTCTCTGTTAAGAAAACAATCTCCTTATAATTATCCTTTTCATACACAATACCCATCAATTTCGGTTTGATCAACACAATATCCGAATACGCGGAATACGATCCTTTATAACCAGCTGGGCTTTTCGCAATCACCTTATTAAAATACCAGGTTTTTCCCTTATCCTTCGACAACCTCAAGGTCAAATTATCCCTATTATTCTGATCCGCAGCATTGATATGCGCCAAGATAAATCCCTTACCCTTCTTCCAAGAAAGCACAGCACCTTGGTTGATCGGATCTGGAAGGTTTGGATCTGGAGCTGAAGAAACCCAGGATTCACCCCCATCATGGGAAATAGAAATAATCCGTTGCTTCGGCTGGATCTGTTGATTTCTCGAACTCATATACACCTCATTATCTCCAATCTGCGCTGCCAAAGACTCATTAGATCCTTGAAAAGGCACATTATCACTCAACTGAAAAGTCTTTCCATGATCATCGGAGTAATAAGCATGTGCATTCCAATCCTTTCCAGCAGGGGCAGGGTCGCCGGCACTATGGTTTGCCGCCACATAGATCCTTCCTTTCTTCGGTCCGGAAACAAATTGAAAAGCATGTCCAGGCGTATTCGCATATGTCCGCCAATCTTCTGAGAAATTATAAGAAGGGTTCAACTGCGGTTGCTTCGGACGATGCGTCTGCGTGGTGATATTTACCGGTTCCGACCAGGTCTTCGCGCCATCTACCGAAGTAATATACCATACCTCACGAAGCCCTTTTCCTTTTCTCACCTCGCCCTCATGGTTATTCCCCGTATTATAGAACAAAAATATTCTTCCTTTAGGATATTGCGGATCCGTCAGATCCACCACTGGCGCCATATTACCCGCCTGCAACTTATCATAATCAGCAGCAATCGCCAATTTTCCCCAAGTTTTCCCATTGTCCTCACTGATCTTATACACAATATCCACATTTCCATAATCTCCTGCATGGTCAACCCGTCCTTCCGCAAAGGCAATCAGGTCGCCATTTTTGTTCTTGATCAACGCAGGGATGCGGTAACTGGCATAGCCGTCCTCTCCAGAACGGAAAACAACCGTTTCTTGAGCTTGTGCGCCCGAAATAAAGCATGCAGCTAGTAAGGATAAAAGTAATTTTTTCATATATGATGTTTTTGTTGGTTTACGGTATCAGTGTAAAGGTATACATCCATTTCACTGGATTCTGCCAATCTTTCCCTGCAAATTTACCCACCGGAACCTTGATCAGCACCTCATTCCAGCCCTTTTTTAATTTTATATTTGTTGGCATCCGAAAAGAATACCCTTCATCGATCAATGGGGCATCCAAGCTACCTTTACGGCCAGGAAGACGCAAAGTAGGAGCAGGAATGGCCGAACCATTTACAAAAACCTGGCTCGAAAGATCATCCCAAGTCCCTTCCTTTGGCGTATCGCTCGCATAAGATCGGGAAAGGTTTCCAAATCCGATCCAAAAGGAACGAACTTCCTCCTGGTCACTCCATATTTTTGTCCTTGCATACCAGGTGCTGTTCGGTTTTGGATCATCAAGCGCACCTTTGACCACATCCGCCCACCAATGCCTTAAGATCACCGTGGCACCAACTTGTGTTTTGGCCACTTTCAGATGATCCGCAAAAGGAGCCTGCTCGATGTCAAAACGCTTCTGAAGATCACCTCCATTGTCAAAAGGGCCAATCAACTCCCATTTTAGTTTCGTCTGCTGCACATAGGGAAAAGGCATTCCTTCAAAAAAACGTTCTTTATGCTGCAGTAATCTATCCTCAAAATCCGAAAATGCCACGAACGATGCCGTTCCTTCCTGCGGTAAATTGACTTTCCATTCTGCTTCCCCATTGCCGCGCCAAGCCCTTTCTGCAAAGGTCAGCAATCCTGGGTAGATTGCACTCTGTAGGAACATATCTTCCGGATGGGCTACCGCCCGATCTGGCCAGGAACATAATATAGCACCTTTCAATTGATCACTTTCCTGTTTTTGCTCGGCAAACTGCCGGAAGAATAGGGTAGTTACAGTTTCCAAAGGATCCATATGGTTGATGTAGAGGTGTTTGGAATCGATGAATTCAAACTGGCTAGCCTTATCGATGGCTTTAGGTCCACCCATCCACAACTGCCGAACAGTACTTGCCTGCAGGTTACTTCCAGGATCCCAACCATAGGTTTTAAACCCCAGTTCTTCCACAAATCGCGTGATTTCAGGCATGAAATTCTTATTGCTGATTTTGACCTCATCGCCCCCAATATGCAGATGCGTCAAAGAAGGATAGGTTTCCTTAAATTCCTTTAATAGGGATTTGATATAATACATCCCGGAATCCGACTGCATATTATGCCCAAAATATCGTTCGAAGGCAGCGCTATGGCCGGGCATATCGATTTCTGGCAAGAAAAGAATATGCCTTTTTTTACAATAATCGATCAGTTCCTTAAATTCCTTTTCGGTATAATACTTTCCAGGCCAACGGGTCATATTTTCACTGTCCGTTAAGCCTGGATATTTTTTGCTCTCCAATCGCCAGGCGATGTCCTCCGTAAAATGAAAATGCAGTACATTCAATTTATACTTCGCCATTACATCGATCTGCTCCTTGAGCATGGCCACGGGCTGATAATTACGGCCTACATCCAGTAAAAATCCCCGAAAGGAAAAAGCTGGAATATCCCTTATTTTAACATAAGGAAGCTTTTTATTCTCCAATAACAATTGCTCCAATGTTTTTAGGGCATAGAATAAGCCAGTCTCATGCTCAGCTCCAATCGTAATCCCCTTCGCATTGATCTCTAAATTATAGCCTTCGTTTCCTAATCCGGTCTTGGTCAATAATTGTAAGGTAAAAAGAGGCTTTCTTCTCCCTTCTTCAAAATCCTTTATATTATTCTGTTCGAAAAACTGTTTAACAAGGCCCATCTCATTCTTGAAAAAAAGATAATTAGGGATATAAATCCCTTTATCCAAATTTAGGGTGCCTTTCTTCCAGCTCAGCTCCTGAGGAAGGGGGATGAGTGCCTGCTGGGCAAACAAGTTCGCAGGAAACCCCAGCAACAGGATCAATAAAAGTAAAAAAGTATATTTTAGGTTCATCATTCCAATGATTAGGAGGTTTGTTAATTATCGGCTAAAAATTGCTGTATGATCTGGAAACAATACCATTCTTGCCTTGGTAGATGGAATGGCCCTTTGAACAGATTCCCTTTGGCAGTCTGGGCGATCCGACCATCCCGATGCAGGTAGCCAAACCATTCGCCATTTTCCTTATCATGAAAATGAGCATAGGCATAGTCATGGATCTGTTTATGCATCAGCGCATATTTCTCGTCTTTGGTCATCAGAAAGGCAAGAAGGCAAGCGATGATCGCCTCGTTCTGAGGCCACCAGAATTTCATGTCCTGCCAATATTCCTGAACCGGTTTATCATACACATCCCGGAAATACAATATTCCGCCATGCTCTTTGTCCCAGCCTCTTTCCCACATGTAATCCAACATCCTACAACCTAAATCGATCAGCGATGGATCGTTATTTCTATATCGGGCCTCATGCAGGATAAACCATGCCCCTTCAATCGCATGTCCGGGATTCAAGGTCCGACCATCGATGTGGTCAATGATACTTCCATCCGGCGCCACCTGTTCCATCACACAACGGATATCATCCTTCACAAAATTGCTTTCGATTTCTTTTATCCAGTTCGCAATTGCCTCATCACAACGGGGATCTCCGATGCTTTCCCGCAATTGTTGGGCGGTGTTGATCATGATCATCGGTATGCCAATACCCTTGGATGGCCTGGTCTCCTCAAACTTCGGATCCATTTTAAGGCTACCATCTGCATATTGCATACAAGTACCAAAGATTTTCCGCGCCAATTCTGCAGCCTCCTCATCCCCCGATGCCTTCGCGTAAGCTGCAAAAGCAATCACCGCAAAGGTCTCCGAGAAAAAATAGCGACGCATCCGGATTGGATTTCCTGCTCTATCCACATGGAAATACATTTTTCCTTCCGCATTGAAACATTTTTCCTTCAGGAAGGCATACCCCATTTGGGCTCCTTTCAACCACTCTTCTTTCTGCTCCACCGTGTTGTATAGGGTTGCCAATAACCAGCATGCCCGACCTTGAATCCATACCGCCTTATCCGTATCGATCAAACTGCCATCCGCATCACGCATCAGCAGGTATCCCCCAAATTCCTCGTCAAATGACCTAGGAAACCAAAAAGGGACCGTATCGTTCAACAATTGGTTCTTATAATAATCGGCAAGTTCGGCAAGTTCCTGGTTCGTATACATGGTATTATTTTATAGCTAATGAAAAGGTTGATGCGGGAGTACCGATCTCATTCTGCAGATTTGCCCTGGTAAAAGGTTCATAGGCATAGAGTATTCGGGACGGTTTCTCCGCGGTGGTTATGATAATATTGTTTTTTTCGATTTGAACTGCTTCAGGATCCACTATTTTTCCATAGATATCCATGATCTGGAAGCCTTTTAAGGGTTGATTTCCTTTCGTGGAAAGGCTTTTGCAGTTATTGAATTTAAGCACATACTTGTTGTTTCCTTTTAGTTCATAGCCTACGGCAAAAGGTGCATCAGCATTTATTGGTTTCTTGAATTCATGTTGCTGCACCAGGGCCGATAGCCTCAAACCCACCGGAACCTTATCCCTTGGATGTACATCCGTAGAGTCGCCAAGGTCCGAGGAAACAGCCATATATACATTGGGCAGCTTTTGGCTTAAATGGAGTTGACTCTCCCGGAATCTTGGCCAAGATGGACGGTTCAGGCTGGATAGTTGAACGACATAAAATGGAACATGCTGCTGCAGTTCTTTCTGCCAGGATTGAACCAATGTTCCGAAAAGATGCTCATGCAATTCCAGGTTATGGGCATTACTTTCCCCTTGATACCATAGAATAGCCTTAAACTGTACATCCTTCCATAAAGCCATGCCCGCCTCATAATTATAGGCAGGTTCATAAGGATGTCTTTGGTTCTTGAGTGTAGTGTTCTTTAGGTTCACCGAGGCTCTCTCCCGACAGAAATCCTGAATGAAATCAGCATTTCTCCACGAATGTATATAAGAAGCTAACAAATCATCATCTTCCAAGGCTTTCCTAGGGATCCAGGATTCTGTATTCGATCCACCCACAGCCAATTCAATAATGCCTACAGGTACTCCTGATTTCAATTGTATATCCTGCGCAAAGGATAGCGCAACAGCCGAAAAATCAGCTACATGTTCCTTTGTCGGCTTTTCCCATGTACCATTAAAGTAAGCTAAGTCGTTTACTTGTTGCAGGACTTCCGCAGTCCAAGCCTGGTTATTGGTCTCTGCAATCGATTTGTGCTTGAACAACCTGATGTTTGGATTGTCGCTGGTCTTTTCGATCCATTCTTTCGATTGCAGGGCATGTTTCAAAGGAAAGGCCATGTTGGATTGGCCAGATGCCAAATAAACATCTCCAAACAATACATCTTCTAAAGTTAGGTTTTCCTCCTGTGCTTGAATGATGATATCGGATGGACCGGAGGCCGGAGTGGGTGGAAGATCTACTGTCCAATTTCCCAAATGATCTGCTTTTGCTTGGTAATTTCTACCTTTTAATTGAATATTGATTTCTGAGAATGCATTCGATTTTCCTTTTAACACATTCTTCCTATCCCTTTGCAACACCATATTTGAACCAAAAGGATGCTCTACCGAAAGTTCTTGTTTCTTCGGAACCAAATGTCCATGCACGTGATTGGCAATCATGGCTGCCCCAGCTTCCGATGGATGGAGGAAATCGTTGAACAGATCGATCCGACTGGCCAGTATTTGATGATTATCGATTAATGGTATTTCATTCTTCTTGGCAATTGTTACGATCTCATTCTGGATCTGATCATACCAATCCCTGGTCCCCGATAAAAAACGAGGATGACCACTGAAAATTGGCGTCATCTTGCAGATGTAAAATTCCACGGCGGGATTGTTCTGCCAGAAAAGCGACAATAGTTGATGATAATCTTTCCTGAATTCCAGCTGATAATTAGGCCAATTCCGCGGATCAGTATCATTCAATCCAAGCGCGATAACCACGATATCAGGCTGGAACTCCAGCGCTGCTTTTAATTCTTCAGCTTTTAAATAAGGGTTATGTCCATGTTGCAGCAAGGTAGCTCCATTTCTTCCAAAGTTCTGTACCACATAATCTTCACCCAATAAGGCCTGAAGTTGGTCAGGATAGGATTTTCCCTTGGCCAATCCATAGCCTTTGGTAACCGAATCACCGATACAGGCCACCTTCTTTTTTTGTTGGGCAAGAAGGAGCTGAATGGAAAAGAGGAAAATAAGAATGGAACTAAGATACGGCTTCATGTGACTTCGGTCTTAAAACGGCTAATTGTATGATCAGCACCAAGAGCACGATGCCCGCCAAAAGGGCAAAATCACTTCCCAAACGGCCTTCATCGGCAGAGGCACCTAAGATTTTCGTAATGTATGCACCCGCAAAAACACCGACCATATTCATGATGCCATAAGCGGTTGCTCTGTATTTGGAAGATACAAACTGGCAAAGGATCGGCATGTTATTGGCGTCGAACATGCCAAATCCAAACCCGAACATCAAACCTGCTGCGACGATTGCATAGACATTGTCGCCAAATCCCATCAGGATCACGGCAGGAATGGTCAAGGCCAAACCAATGGCACTGGTATAGATCCGTCCTTTGATGTTTTTCTGTATCCATCGGTCGGATAATATTCCACCCAGGATGACCCCAAAGAAAGAGGATAGCGCAATGGTAATGGTGGCCAATGGGCCAGCTTGCTCCATCGGGATATGCAGGTTTTCAGAGAAAAGCGTTGGCAGCCAATTCTTGGTTGCCCATCCCGGCAGACTGGGGATGGCAAAATATAATAGGATCACCCAAAACGCAATATTGGAGAATAGCACCGATAATCCTTTCAGCACCGGTACTTTTTCCTTTATCAATGTGTTGGTCTCGCTGCGGTGCGGCGCCTCTCGCAGGAAGAAGATCAATATAAACGAATAAATAATCCCGATCAGACCGAAGAGGATAAAGGTATAATGCCAGGAATAGGAGGCGGCTACAGTGGCACCAAATCCCCCTAAAGCTTGCCCAAAGTAAAATCCGGTCATGTGTATACCGATGGCCAGTGACCTGGTCTTGTCCGAATGGTAATCGGCAATTAAGGATAAACCTGCAGGGATGTATAGGGCTTCACTCACGCCCATAATAGCCCGCAGGGCATACAATTGTTCGTAGGTATCTGCATAGCCCATGGCCATGGTTACGGCCGACCATACAAACAAACTCCCCACGATCAACCATTTTCTGTTCCATTTGTCGGCTACAATTCCCGCTACCGGGCTCATAAATCCATAGATCCATAAAAAGATAGCCATGAGGTTGCCAAATACGGCGGCACTCTCCAATTCGGAAATATCCAGGGCCATCGCTGGTCGCATGGTCGATAGAATTTGCCTATCCATGTAGTTCAGAAGAGCTACAAACCATAATAATCCGACAATCACCCACGGATATTTTCTGCTATTTTTCATGGTAGTAAAAAATTAGTTCAATTGCCCCAATAAGATCTGATCTGTTCTTACGCCGGCTTTGATTTCCCCCGAAGGGATAATCAATAAATCTTTATGTAATAGGGCAGTAGTCGTTACTGTTCCTGCTGATGGTAATGCTGCTAATGTTTTCCAGGTCAAATCACGTAGGTTTAACGCCATAGCCTGGCGTTCAAAACCCGGATGGTTCACCAAGATATTGTTTTTGGCGGTAATAAGGCTGTCCTTTTTAGAAGGATCACTAGTTAAGTTGATGTTGGCGATGGCCTGTTCTACCTGATGGAAAGTACGTGCATCATCTCCAGAAAACAGCAGGAGATGGTTTTTATAAAAAACACCGGTTCCTGCAGCCATAGGCTTTGCTAATCTACTGATTACTTTTATTTCCTTGCTGCCCATATTTACCTCAAACACCTGGTCGTAGATATCGCTCTTGGCATTTACATTCTTCTTTCTACCCCCAACGATGTATAGCTTTTCTTTTCCGTCGGCCAACACTACAGCATTGGAAATCGGATAGGGTAGGGTCAAGAATTCTTGCCAGCCCTTACTATCTTGACCGATCTGATAGCTATATATCTTATCGGAAACCAATTCGGCGTTTTCTCCACCAACGAAATAAAGTTTGTCCGAAAGATGCACAAGCCCAGCGTTGGTCAACGCTATGGGCAACTCGGCTAATACTTCCGTTTTCAGCTCCTTATTTTCCGAGATCGAATAGGCTTGGAAGTTCTTTATCACTCCTGTAGAGTCTTCTCCACCGACACTATAAAGCTTATCATCGATAACCACATTGGCCGCGTAGGCAATTTCCCTATCCAACGCAATTTCTTCTTTGAAAAGCAATTCCTTTCCTACGATATCATAGATGTAAATGGAGTTGTGATAATTCTTTTTACCACCCTTCCAAGGCATTCCGTCTGGAAAATTTGCGCCTCCCGCAATAAATAACTTATCCTTTAGGATGCCGGTAACAGAACCAGCAAGACCCAAGTGGGCCTTTTCTTCCTGCATAGGCAGGTTTGCCGAAGGTAGCCATTGTAAATCCAAGGATGTGTTTTTCGGTTCACATCCCGATAATAGTATGGTCATGATCATAAACCCGATGTTGCGCATCAACGAATTGATTTAAAATGTTCAAAACCGAGGTCAGCCACATCTGCTTGGAATAAGGCAAACTGCTCCTCCGTCATATTGGCAATAGGTAAACGGAATGTTCCACAATCCAAACCTATTAATTTCATATAGGCCTTTCCGGTTGCAATACCTCCATATTTGCCCAATAAGCGAATCATATCGATCGATTTTTGCTGAAGGGCATTGGCTTTCTCGAATTCAGAATTTTCATAAGCTTCCATGAGGTCCAAGTATAGCGGGGCGACGTAATTATACGTGCTGCCCACTGCTCCCTTAGATCCAAGGATAAGGGAAGATAACATGTTTTCATCTCTTCCCCATAACATATCGTATTTTCTGTCCTTAAAATTTAAACAAGAAAGGAAATCCATGAAATCTTCATGGGTATATTTTATCCCTCTGAAGGTTGGAATCTGTTCATCGATTTCTTGCAAGAGGTCGATCATGTTGAAGTTTCCACCCGTCAAAACCGGTATATGGTAATAGTAGAACGCAGTTTTGGGTGCAGCAGAAGCAATTTCCTGGCAGCATTTGGCCAATTGTTTTACGTTGGCCGGTTTGAAATAATAAGGCGAGGTAAAGGAAATGGCATCTGCACCTTCTTGTTCCGCAATTCTTGCCAATTCTTGGCATTCTTTCACGTTTGTTCCTCCAAGGAACATCATCAACGCAAAATCATCATCGCCTTTGGTCAGGGCAGTCCATGCTTTTAAGGTTGCTACTTTTTCCTGAAAGGTCAGGGATACACCTTCTCCGGTGGATCCGCAGATGAATGCGCCTGTTATCTGGTTCTTTTTTAAAGAATCGTAATAGGATGGGATAAGATCAAGGTTCAAATCGCCTTGTTCGTTGAATGGGGTAAAGGGGGCAGCAATTAATCCTTCAATTTTTTTATTAAGCATGGGTTCTGAAATTTTCTCAGGGTAAATGTTACGTTTTGTTCTAATTGATTAATATTTTATTACAAACATATTTTTGCCTAAATGGTTCGGGTCTGTAATTTTTATACCTTATACATGTTTAATAATCGAATATATTTTTTAAATTAGATTATGTCATACATATAATGATTTCAAATGTAAGACTTAATGTTTTACTTCCAAATTTTTTTTTGATATAATTGTACCTTTTAACATTAACTATTTAAATACACATATGGAGTATCCGAATGATAATATGGGGAAAATAGGCACCATAGACACCTCCAGTTTAGTCGACAAAGCAGAGGAACGCATTGTTCAATATATCCAAGAGAACAAAATGGTCATTGGTGATGTATTGCCCAAGGAGTTGGATCTTGCGCTTAATCTCGGGGTAAGTCGGACCGTCATCCGGGAAGCTCTTTTACGCCTGAAGACCATCGGGTTGGTGGAGTCCAAGAAACATAAGGGCGCGGTATTACGCAATCCGGATGTGTTGGGTTCGCTACGTAAGGTATTCCATCCCTCCATTTTGGATGATGCGACCCTAAAGGATATGTTCGAACTGCGATTGGGTTTAGAGGTAGGGATGGCTGATTTCATTGTAAAGAATATCACCGATGAGGATATCAAGGAATTAGAAGATATTGCAAATCAGGTCGGATCGGGTGATACGGCGCAGACTTGGCAGGTGGAAGATGAAATCAGATTCCATAGCAAACTGTATAAGATTTCTAAAAACAGGATCCTGTTGGAACTACAGGTGATGCTGATGCCGATTTTCAATTATGTTCATGAAAGTGGCCTTTTATCGAGTGAGGTAGTGACAGGAGATTTTGTTTCCCATAAGGAATTGGTGGAAGTATTGAAAACGCGCGATGCAGATGCCTATCGGAGTGCCATTCGGAAACATTTGAACAACCATTTCAAGCGGATATTAGGATAAAGTTGGTTCGTGTTTGGGGACTTACTGCAAGTGAGGTGTAAGTGAGTTGTAAGTGTGGTGTAAGTGACTTTTTGCACTTATACCTTGCTTACATCCTGCTTAGAATTTACTTATATAGCGAATGAAAATCGAAACCCCCTCGTCATTGGAAAAAACAGCGTCATTGCGAGACCCTACGTCATTGCGAGGAACGAAGCAATCTTCCCCCTCGTCATTGCGAGGAACGAAGCAATCTTTACACTAATCGAAAGATTGCTTCGTCGTACCTCCTCGCAATGACGAGATAGTCTACTCCCAATGAAGAGATAGCCTCCTCGCAAGGAGGAAATAGTCTCGCAAGGACGAGAATATATAAAAAGCCAAGCATACTGCTTGGCTTAATTTATATTATATAAAATTCGGACTTTCTATTATTTAATTGGATATTCCTTGAAAATACCTTGAACCACTTCGGGCAATTTATTGATCGCTTTTTCCGGAGCTTTAATCTCTCCCGATCCGCGAGCTTGCCATACCACAGAATTTGTTCGTCTATCCACTGCTTCTATGATTAAATGGGAGTACCGGTATTTTTCCTTTCCGATTGGATAGGAAGGGCCCATATAATAACCCCAAGGACGGTACCATCCCCAGCCTCCCCAGCCACCCATGTTGCCATAGACCAAGCGGCTCTTGTTATTGACGATGGTCACATAACGGAATAGGATATCCGGATCGTTCTTGCTGTATTGCATGCCACGGGCAGCTAGTTCCCGATTGGCTGCAGAAAGGATGTTCTCACGCGCAATATCATTGTTGAAATAGTTTTTCGACAAGGAATCTACCGGCGGTAACCATCCATATGTTTTATATTGTGAAAAGTCTAATTGCTGCACCCTCGTCATGTTATAATTGTACGAAGCACAGGAAGCCAGGAATAATACTATTCCCGCCATGAAAAAAGTCCTAAGCGTTTTCATAATTCTCATTTTTTTAATTAGACTCTATGGGATGCTAAACGTTTAATGGCTAGAAAGAAAATTTTGCGACCAATGGCATAGCCCTTCCGGGACCAAATGCTTTCGGGCTAACCCTCAATATTGGTGGCGCTTGGAAACGTTTGAATTCCGCGTTGTTCAATAACTTATTGACCCGTAGAACCGTTGCTTCATCAAAGCCTAAGGCAATCACTTCAGTATAGGGTTTTTCCTTTTCGATCAATTGGTAAAGGATGCTATCCAAGATGTCGTATTCCGGAAGGGAATCCGAATCCTTTTGTCCTGGGCGAAGTTCTGCGGAAGGTGGTTTTACGATGGTGTTCAATGGGATGATCTCCCGATCCCTATTGATGTATTTGGCCAATTGATAGGCCTGGGTTTTGTACACATCACCGATCACGGATAAGGAACCCGCCATATCGCCGTACAAGGTTCCATAACCCACAGCAGCCTCACTTTTATTGGAGGTGTTCAATAAGATGTTTCCGAATTTATTGGACAAGGCCATCAATAGCGTTCCACGGGTGCGGGCCTGGATGTTCTCCTCGGTAGTATCAGGGTTCCGACCTTCAAATGCCGGGGCCAATGTTGCCTCAAAAGCTGCTGCAATGTCTTTTATCGGGAGGATGAGCTTTTGGCATCCGGTGTTTTCCACTAAATCCAAGGCGTCTTTTAAGGAGTGGTCGCTGGAATAGATGGAAGGCATCAGGACCGCCAGCACGTTTTCTGCGCCTAGGGCTTCGCAGGCTAGAGCGGCTACCAAAGCAGAATCCAAACCTCCGGAAAGCCCTAATACAGCCTTCTGAAATCCTAATTTCTGGAAATAATCCCTTAAACCCAATATGATCGCATCATGGATCAAGGCAATTTCTTGATGTTCCACGGATTGATGCGCCTGCTCACTGTGCAGATCATTGCCTTTTAATTCCACAAATTGCAGGTCTTCCTCAAAGCTTTTCAACTCGCTTACCAGTTCACCTTTTCTGTTGAGGGCCAAAGAACGGCCATCGAATATAATATCCGTATGGGCGCCCACCTGATTCACATAGATCAAAGGGGCATTCCCTTTGATGACATTCCTGCTCAATACGTTTTTCCGGTTTTCGAAATGGGTATAGGAAAATGGGGATGCTGCAATATTGATGATCAAATCAGGATGTTCTTTGGCAAGATCCTGCATCAGGTCGCCAACATAGGAATTTGGTCCATCATCATCCCAAAGATCCTCACAGACGGTTAATGCAATGGTGATATCCTTAAACTTGATGCAATTACTGGACGGATTAGGCTCGAAATAACGGTATTCATCAAATACGTCGTAATCTGGCAATAGGCTTTTCTTGACCACTTGCTTCACCTCGCCATCTGCCAATAAAAGAGCAGCATTGAACAAAGGTTTTCCTTCGGCATCCTTGTTAGGAACTGGTGCGCCGATGATACAGGCAATGCCCTCACAATGTTTTGCGATTTCATCCACGCTGGCATAACAAGCCTTAAGGAAGGCGGTATTCCTTAGGAGATCCTTGGCAGGATATCCCCCGATAGCCAATTCTGCAAAGACGATCAATTCTGCCCCTTGTTCCTTAGCATCAGTAATAGCCTTTATTATTTTTTTAGTATTCTGTTCGAAATTACCGATATGATAGTTTAGTTGAGCTAATGCAATCTTCATATGTATGTGTTTAAGGTAAAATTAAACATAAATTTTAAAAAAATAAGGCGGCACCCAAGGGAATAGGTACCGCCTTATACTATATAAGTATGAATTGTTGAGCTTAAATGTTCTTGATATCGATTACTTCGACCTCGTATTCTACTGGAGAATCTTTAGGAACAATCACTTTACCTGTATTGTCTTTTCTTTCTCTATTGTCATAAACAATTGGAGAAGGAGCGATAAACTTGAATTTAGTTCCTTTTTTGATACCATTTGGTACCAGACCGTATAAAATATCAGTTCCATTGATCGTTACGTTTCTTGGAAGGAATGCTCTGATCCAAGCTTGAGTAACATTGATATTGGAGTTTGGATTCAAATAGAATTGTTGAGCAGTACCTGTAGCATCTTCAAACACTTCGCCAGTCAATAATAATTTACCTTTGTATTTTACTTGGATCTGCGGAGAGATGAAAGAGGAACCTTGAAGTACATATTCGTACGATTCGTCTGTTGCTGGCGTAAGGATATCCAAATACATGCCTACTGAATCATTGTAATAACGATTTTCTGAATAATGTTCCGCTGCATACGCTGCTAGGATCGGCTTTTGTTTATTCATTGTGGAATCGTAACGAGCTTTTTCTTTTGCATAATCCCAACCATCATCAATGGTATCATTCTTCATACATGAAGTGATACTGATAACTCCCAACAAAGCAATGATTAATAGTCTAAAGTTTTTCATAAAATGTTATAAGTATTGTGAATATTAAAGGAGATAACGCATAAACTTATCAATGTGCTACACCTAATATGTTAAAATTATAAAATATTTAACATTTGCTTTATACTTATATAGTTAAATTTTCTTTGGGTCACCTTGAAATCTCGGTCTAAAAAGAGACTGGTAGGAAAGGAGGGCGTTTTGGAATCCTGCATCAATAAGCGGAACAACTCATGGTATTGACCGGTTTTTTTCTCGGTTTGTGGGTTGGTATAAAGTACCCCATCGAAGTAGATACTGTCCAGAGACTCGGCATCCATTTCTACTGCATAATAGTGTTCATTGAGCTTTTGGATCACTTTCGGATCCTTAAACGTTTCCCTTTGCATTTTTTTGCAATAGCTGCACCATTCCGTATGGAAAAATAAAAATACAGGTTTAGGATTCCTTTCGAGCGAATCGCTGAGCTGCTCGAAAGGAATCCAATTGATAGCTTCTTTGGTCAAAGGCTGAGCCTTAATTTCCAAAGAAATCAACCCGATGAATAATATGCCTATTTGTAACAGTTTCATTAGTGGAAATGTCCTAATTTGATTCCAAATGTAAATGTCCTTGGACGGGATGGTCCATAGATATATTGGGAGTCACGGAGTGCGCCGGTATCAAAATCCTTTTGGAAGGCGTTGAAAATATTCTGTACCCCACCAAAAAGTTCGATACTGAATTCTTTCTTCACGGAAAAGGTATAGCCAATCCTGGTATTGATCTCATAAAAATCCTTCGCCTCTTTCAGTAGCATCTTTTCGGGTTCAACCAGGTGTGGAACGATCATTTTTCCGGTATAGACAGATGTGAGGTCTAAACTCAATGCCTCTAGTGGTTTCCAGTTGGCATTCAGGTAACCGTAAATATTGGGTGTGCGCACGAAACGCTTACTGCTAACATTTTCATTGGCTGTCGGTCCTTCGAACAAAAGCTGTGCTTCCTTAAACTCCGAACGTTGTATCGTTCCACCCGCTTGAAAACTGTACCTCGAAGAAGGGGCAATGTTCAGCTCCAGGTTGGATCCATAGACACGTGCACCTGTACCATTTCTCATTTCTTCGATGATCAGGTTCTCCTCTTCGGAGGTCATGATGGTGGTGAATGGATTGTTCAATTGGGTGAGGAATCCTTCTACCAAAAGGCTAGTTTGGGTGGTTCCGAAGTTTTTTGTGAAATTCAAGGATCCGGTGTAAGCATTGGAATATTCGGTTTCCAAGTTTTCCCCGATCAGGACAAAAACCTGCTGTCCGCCTACGGAGGTAACATGCATATCTTCATTGAAAGCCTGTGGCGCACGGAATCCACGGGCAAATCCGCCACGGAATTGCAGGTAATCAGTAATGTCGTATAATAAAGTAACCCTTGGGCTGAAGGTGCCAAAGCTTTCGGAAGAGTTGCGTTGGTGTCCTGCCAGTTCATATTTTCCATCCACATAGGTGTAATCGTACCGGGCACCCAACAGGGATTTCAGATTATCCAAGATGTTCCATTCGTACTGCACATAACTACCTAGGCCGTGGGTCTTCTGATCGATCAGGCGTTGGTAACCGGGAATATTATCTTTGGTGCGATTGCTATTGAACTCGACACCGGCAGTCAACACATCCTTTTCGAATGTATAGGTATACTGCGAGCCGGCTACCATAGCAAAATCATCCGTATCGCCATAGGAATTGGAGGCCAAAAGGCTGTCCTGTTTGGTCCTGCCGCCACCTAAACCGCCGTAAAAGCTTTCCCGGTTGGTGAATTGGGCGGAGGAATACAGGGAAATTTTATGTTTGTAATCGTTGGAATAATGATCGTAGGTCAATCCTCCAATAAAGGAGTTTGTGCGCAATTGTTCGGTTACATCCGTAAAATGGGGAGCGAGATCCAATCGGTCACCACCACGTCTGAATTCATTGAGTACGCTGAGGTCCAAGGTGATCCTGTCGAAATCGGAGGGTTTGTAAAAAGCTTTGGAACCGAAGGTGAGGTTCTTCAATTTGGTCATTTCGGAGAAACCATCGTTGTTCGCATCATAGGCTTCCCGGTTTCTATGCATGCCATAAAAGGTGACGCCTGTTTGCAGGTCATTATCCACGTAGGAACTGTTGAAGTCCAAGCTATGGTCCCATGCTTTTCCTCCGATCAGGGAATTGGTGGTTTTCAGTTGCCAATCATTTTCTACCGGGTCTTTGGTGATGATGTTGATGGTTCCGGCAATGGCATTCGCGCCGAATAGGGCAGAACCTCCAGAACGGACCACCTCGATGCGGTCGATCATGCTCGTAGGGATCTGATCCAGGCCATAGACACTGTTCAGAGCACTGAAAACAGCCCGGCTATTGATCAGGATCTGGGAGTAGGCTCCTTCCATGCCGTTCAATCGAACTTGGGTAAATCCACAGTTCTGGCAGTTGTTCTCCACGCGAACTCCGGGTTGGTAGTTCAGCGTTTCGGACATCGCGACCGACTGGGTGGCATTGAATAATTTGGGGCTTAACACATTGACGATCACCGGTGCTTTCTTGCGTTCCATGCCGTATCGGGAGGCGCTTACCACAACCTCACTCAGGTTGAGGTTGTCTTCCTGCAGGGTGATGTTCAAGGCCTTGCTCCTATCGGCTGCGGTCAGTTGTTTTTTGATGGATTGAAAACCGATGGCGCGGATACTGATGCTTTTAATGGGGGTTTTACCTTCTTCCAGGATGAACTGTCCTAAGCTATCGGTGGATGTTCCTTGGTTGGATCCATCTACCTGAACGGTAGCATTGGCAATGGGTTCACCCTTGGGATTACTGATGGTTCCACGAATTTGTGCGTATAGGTTTGTTTGGCCCAAATAACATAGGGCTATTATCAGGCTTAACCTGAAAAAAATAGATTTCATAGTAAAATTTAGCAATGATCAATAAGGTATGGCCTGGGATTAAGCAGACGACATACAGAAACAATAAGGACCATGAAATTTGATTTCATGGTTGGGATGATTTTATGCTAAATGGGAAGGAGGGTCTCTTCCGGTGTTGAAAGAGATGTATTGTTTGATTTCCGCGAAGGTTTTCTCCGCGTAATGGATTTCTGTAAGGACTTGTTGGATAGGAGCGATGTAAGTTTGCGACTCCCAGTTTAGGTAACTGCCCTGGAAAACGATGTCCAGGTATTTGATTTCATCATCGGAGTGGTGTTGGTGATGTTTTTTTTCGCCAAGATCGTAAGGGTGGATGTGGGTGACGATCTCTCCGGTGGAGGTGACCTCTTTGTGCATAAAGACAATCCCGCTGATGATGATGCCACAGATCCAGAAAAGTAGGAAATGGGCGATTATTAGGCGGTATGGATGTATTTTATGCATGCAGATGTGAAATCTGGGATAAATTTAGGGATTTTTTTCCGTGATTGGGAAGTGTTTTACGTTATTAGGAGGTGTTTTCGTCATTGCGAGGAACGAAGCAATCTTTTCATTAGTTGAAAGATTGCTTCGTCGTGCCTCCTCGCAATGAAGCCATGTTGTCAATGATTCCTAACCCTTACACCAACCTATTATTCTCATCCGGGAAAATAACAGTTGGTTTAAAAGTTTTGGCTTCTTCGCGATCAATAGTCGCATAAGAAATCACGATCACAATATCACCAACCTGCACTAAACGAGCTGCAGCGCCATTCAAACAAAGAATTCCGGATCCACGTTCGCCAGGAATGACATAGGTTTCCAATCTGGCGCCGTTATTATTATTTACAACTTGTACTTTTTCTCCAACGATCAAGTCTGCTGCATCAATCAAATCTTCATCAATGGTGATGCTTCCAACATAATTCAACTCCGCTTGTGTAACACGAGCGCGGTGAATTTTCGATTTCATTACTTCAATAAACATAATGCAAAGTTAGGGTTTTCCCGTGTAATAGCTTTGTAAATTAATCGAGAGCTATACAACAAATATTCTACGCTAAAATAATATTATCAATCAAACGCACATTTTCCACCCAGGCCGTAATCAAGGCAACATACTCTTTTCCGGCTTCAATTTCCGATACCGGTTCCAAGCTACTGGATTCACAGATCGCCAAATACTCCAACGTAACGGCTGGGTTCTCTGCAATCATCGCTTTGCTCTCCGCCAATAATTCTGTTACTGATTGCTTCTTGATATTCGCCTTGATAAATCGCAATACCTTGGACAAAGTCAGTGCATCCGCTTTCCCTTGTTCTGACAATCTTGCATTTCTAGAGCTCAACGCCAATCCTTCCTCACTACGCACCGTAGGGCAGATCAACAAATGGATAGGCAGCTCCTTGATATCGATCATCCGCTGGATCACCATCACCTGCTGGAAGTCCTTTTGTCCAAAACAAGCCTGGTCAGGTTCCACCAAAGAAAACAACTTGTAGACAATTTGTGTAACACCTTGGAAATGCCCAGGTCGATGCTCACCTTCCCAGATCTTATCCAGATTGCCAAGATCAATATGCCAGTCTGGATCGTTTGCAGGATACATCTCTTCTACCGATGGAAGGAAGAGGATATCACAATCTACCGACTCCAATAACGCGATGTCCTTTTCAATAGGGCGCGGGTAATTTTCCAGGTCCTTAGGGTCATTGAATTGGGTTGGATTCACAAAAATGCTACAAACGATGATATCTGTCCTTGGTTTTGCATACTCGATAAGGGATAAATGACCCTCATGCAAGGCGCCCATGGTGGGTACCAATGTAATTGTTTTTTCTTCTTGGCGGATATCTTGCAAAGCAGCTTGCAACTCCCCCTTTGTACGAAATATTTTCACGGCGGAAATTTAAAATTAGGTGCAAAAATGAGGAATAATCTTTAAATTATAAAACGATGATTTTTAATCAATTGTAAAATTGATAAATTATGTGTATCTTTGTAGACCGATTTTACTATTCAATAAATAAAAAAACAGTTGGAGATGGCAAAAACGAAAATCTTGTTTATTACCCATGAAATGTCGCCTTTCCTTGAATTAAGTAAAATTTCTGAAATAACACGCCAGTTACCACATGCAATGCAGGAGAAAGGATTCGAAATTCGGATTCTAATGCCTCGTTTTGGTAACATTAATGAGCGCAGAAATCGTCTTCATGAAGTGATAAGGTTGTCGGGAATGAACATTGTGGTGGACAATAATGATAATCCGCTAATTATTAAGGTAGCATCCTTGCCAGCAGCAAGAATGCAGGTTTACTTCTTAGATAATGAGGAGTACTTTCAGCGGAAGAAGGTTTTTCGTGATGAGCAAGGGAAATTCTTTGATGACAATAACGAACGTTCCTTGTTCTTCTGTAAAGGAGCTTTGGAAACTGTCAAGAAATTAGGTTGGTCACCGGATGTGGTACATTGCCACGGATGGTTTACCGCGATGGTACCGGCTTACCTAAAAACTGTATACCAAAACGACCCTACATTCAAGGATGCTAAGGTTTTCTATTCCCTTTACAAGGAGGATTTTGAGAACGCAAGCCTTGGAACGAAGTATGCTGAAATGGCTAGCCAGTCGGATATCGCCGCGGATCAAGTGAAGGATTACGCATCCGGATCGTACGTGGATATCTGCAAAGGCGCGCTTTCTTTCACGGATGTCGCTATCAAATGCGATGCTGACATCAATCCTGAGATTACTGCGTACATCCAAGAACATAATATTCGTACATTCGAACCGACTTCTGATGAAGATTACGAAGCATTCGGCGAATTATATGACGAGTTTGTAAACGAAGAAGTCTCAGCTTAAGAGAGTATAAAGTATTGAGTATTTAGTATTTAGACCTATACGGGCTATGAAAAGCAAGTATAGGTCTATTTATTAAATACTTTTTTAATGCGGTATCCTTTTGTTTAGATTGAAAATCTCTTTTTATCTTTAATGCGACATATTCAAACTATACAGAGTCTTTATTCTAACAAACTATACAGAGTCATAATACTAACAAACTATACAGAGTCTAAATACTAAATACTAACTACTAAATACTAAACCATGATACGCGTAGGTTTTGGGTTTGATGTTCACCAAATGAAAGAAGGACATCCATTTGTGGTAGGTGGAGTGACCTTGGATCATCATGCAGGGGCTTTTGGGCATTCGGATGCGGATGTGTTGGCTCATGCGATCTGCGACGCTATTTTAGGTGCTGCAAATCTAGAGGATATTGGCTATCATTTCCCGAATACCGATGATAAATGGAAGGGTGCGAATAGTTTGGACCTTTTGCGCCATTGTATCCAATTGATCAAGGATAAAGGGTATTCTTTGGGGAATATTGATGCGATGTTATGCTTAGAGGCACCGAAGATCAAACCGTATATACCGGAAATGAAAAAGAACATTGCGGAAGCTGCGGGCATTACAATAGAGGATATCTCCATCAAGGCTACCACCAACGAGAAGATGGGATTTATTGGCCGTGAAGAGGGCGTGGTTGCCTATGCGGTCTGCCTTTTGGAAAAATAATTGATAACAAGGATGACGGCAATCAATGCCAATAATCCACCAAGATAAAATGGAGCGCCTGGGAGATACACCGAGGCGTTCTTTTTTGTAAAAAAGGAGAAGAGGCTGGTCATCAGGATAGGGCCAATAATGGCCGTTAGGCTGATTACACAGGTCAATCCACCTTGAATCTGGCCTTGCTCATTGGCCGGTGTTTGGTTCGAGATGGAACTCTGTATAGCCGGTCCGGCAATCCCTGCAAATACATAAAAGAAACTGGCCACATACAGCCAAGCGGAAGTAGGGGCTAGGCCCATTGCGATCAATGATCCTGCATTCAGGAGTAATCCGATGATGATGCTCTTAGCAATTCCTAATTTGGGGATGATGATCCTGATCAGTCCAGCTTGGACAATGGTAAGCAATACCCCAATAAAACCCAAAGAATAGCCTACCATTCGTTCGTTCCATTGGAATTTCTCCATCGTAAAATAAGACCAGGTACTCTGTACCGCATGCGCCGCCACGTTGATCAGAAAGATGCAGATCACTAAAGTCTGGATCTGTGGATATTTGCCGATGTGTCGGAAACTCCCGATCGGATTGGCATTGATCCATCTAAAATTCCGTCGGTTCTCTTTATTTAAGGATTCTGGTACTACAAAATAGCCATAAACAAAATTCAGGAAGGATAGACCAGCGGCGGCAAAGAAAGGCACGCGTGGTCCATAGTGTCCTAATATACCGCCCAGAACAGGCCCAATGATAAACCCTAAGCCAAAAGCGGCACCCAATAGACCGAAATTCTGGGCTTTGTTCTCCTTCGTGCTCACATCGGCAATGTACGCTGCAGCCACCGTATGGCTGGCGCCGGTAATACCGGCTACAATTCGTCCAACAAATAACCAGAAGATACTAGGAGCCCAGCCGATCAATAGGTAGTTCACGGCGAAACCGAACAAGGAGCAGAGCAGGACTGGTCTTCGACCAAAATGATCACTTAGATTTCCAAGGATAGCGGCAAAGAAAAATTGCATGAAAGCATAACAGAAAGTCAACCAACCCCCATAAGAAGATGCCTGACTTAAATCGCCATGTATCAATTCTTTGATCAATGCAGGCATCACAGGAATGATGATACCCAATCCTATCGAATCTAAAACTACCGTGATGAAAATGAATAGTAAGCCAGCTTGTGATTTATTGTTGGGCATATATACTAAGGTAAAAGAAAATTATGGTATTTTTGTAGCGTTCAACAAACAATTGGCACACTTACTGATATTATGCATTTCATGGTTATCCAGTTTAAGTGGGTAATTGATTATTCATTACTATAACAAATGAAGAGAGAATCACAAAGTAGCAAACTTACCGAAGAGGATGTAAAAAGATATACACGGAATTATTGGAAATTCCTGTTAGGAATGATCGCTTTTGTAGCGTTGTTTTTAGTGAGTGTAAGGGTCGGTTTGTTTGGGAAATTGCCAACATTCAAGGATCTTGAAAATCCAAAAAGTAACCTTGCTTCCGAAATTATAACTGATGATAACCGCGTTTTGGGAACCTATTACGTCCATAACCGGTCTAATGTTAAATACAGCGAATTATCACCTTTCTTAGTACAGGCTTTGGTATCCACCGAAGATAAACGTTTCTACGAACACTCAGGAATTGACTATTCCAGAACTTTTTCTACGGTGCTTTTAACCCTTGGCGGAAACAAGCAGGGGGGTAGTACCATTACCCAACAGTTGGCGCTGAACCTGTTCGGCGAATCCAGGGCACGGAATCCGATCAAACGGATTATGCAGAAGTTGCAGGAATGGATTACTGCTGTACGCTTGGAACGTAACTATACCAAGGAAGAGATCATCATGATGTATTTCAATACGGTAGATTTCGGAGCTTACAATACCTATGGTATCAAATCGGGTGCAAGAACCTATTTCAATACGACTCCAGATAAATTAACGGCAGATCAAGCAGCGGTCTTGGTGCAGATGTTAAAGGGTACATCCATGTATTCCCCGGTATCGAATCCTGAAAAGGCTTTAGCACGTCGTAATCTGGTTTTACAGAATATGCGCGATCAGAATTTCATCAGCAGCGAGGAATTCGAGAAGAGTAGAGAAAAGCCTTTGGGTATCAAGTTGACCAAAGCCAATTATGGTGATGGATTGGCACCCTATTTCCGTGCGGTGTTGAAAGAAGAGATCAAAAAAGAATTCCAACGTTTGGCGATCACCAAACCAGATGGAACACCATATGACCTGGATCGCGATGGATTGAAAATCTACACGCCGATCAACTATAAAATGCAGCAATATGCGGAAGAGGCGCAGAAAGAATGGATGAAGAAGCTGCAGAATGAATTTGATAAGCAATGGCGCCGTCGTAATGCCTTCACCGGTAAGAATGCCAACCTTTTGGTTACCGGGATGAAGCGTTCGGATAGATGGCATACCTTGAAATCAGAAGGGATGTCGGAAAAGGATATCCGCAAGGAATTTGACAAGAAAGTAAAGATGAACCTCTTTACTTGGAGGGGAAATATTGATACCATGATGACGCCGATGGACTCCATCAAGTACACAAAATTGTTCTTGCGGAATGCGATGATGTCCATGGAGCCTCATACCGGCTACATCAAAGCTTGGGTAGGAGGTATCAATTTTGAGCACTTTAAATACGATCAGGTACGTCTTGGTACCCGTCAGGTGGGATCCACAGCTAAACCATTTGTCTATGCTTACGCCATCGACAATGGTTATGGTCCGTGTGTTTCCATTCCGAACCACATGAGAACTTATGGCGATTGGACCCCGAAGGGAACCGTACAGGGAGGTGATCCTATAACCTTGAAAAATGCGATCAAATATTCCCAGAACTATGCGTCTGCTTACTTGATCTCCGAAGTGGGAGCATCATCTGTAGCCGATCTGACAAAAAGAATGGGTGTGAACTCCAATATTCCGAATAACCTTTCCATTGCATTGGGATCTTATGATGCATCCTTATTTGACATGGTAGGAGCCTACTCCGCATTCGTAAATCAAGGTACTTGGGTAGAACCAACGATGATCTTACGAATTGAGGATAAAAATGGAGCTCCGATCTATGAAAAGGCACCTAAAGTATCCAAAGCATTGAACAGTGAAACGGCTTACGCTATGGTGGATATGTTGAAAGGTGTTGTGGATGGTGGTACTGGTAGTCGATTACGTTGGGATCCAAACTTCGGTGGATTGAAGAATCCAATTGGTGGTAAAACGGGTACAACGAACGATAACTCGGATGCTTGGTTCATCGGTATCACACCAGAATTGGTGACCGGTGTATGGACTGGTGCTGAGGACCGTGGTATCAGTTTCAGCAGTATGCAATATGGTCAGGGTGCCGCAGCAGCGATGCCCGTATTCGGCTTGTACATGCGGAAAGTTTATGCCGATAAAGGGCTGAACTACACCCAGGAAGATTTCCCTCCTCCAGCAGGTGGAATTACCAGATTTGAAATGAACTGTTCTAACTTTTCCCAATATTATGGACGTGATCCAAACCAATCGAACGGCAGTACAGAACTGATGGATGACGATCGGTTAGGATTTTAGGCATATCCTTAATGGAGTTTGATTATAAGAAAGAATTAGGAAAAATCCCCCATAAACCAGGTGTCTACCAGTATTTTGATAAGGAAGACACCCTGATTTATGTTGGTAAGGCCAAGGACCTTAGGAATAGGGTCAGTTCTTATTTTGTCAATACCCAACAACTCAATAGCAAAACCAAAGTTCTTGTCCGGAAAATCAATCGGATTTCATTTACCATTGTAGATACGGAGATCGATGCTTGGTTATTGGAAAATAACCTCATCAAAAAGCATCAGCCTCGCTATAATGTTATGCTGAAGGATGATAAGACCTATCCTTGGATTGTCATCAAGAACGAACGATTTCCCCGTGTTTTCTGGACCCGCAGGTACATCAAGGATGGATCCCGGTATTTTGGGCCTTATGCCTCGGTGGGCATGATGCACATCGTGTTGGATATGATCCGGGAGCTCTTTCCACTCCGTACCTGTAACCTCAGCCTGACCGAAGAGAACATTGCCAAAGGTAAGTTCAAGGTCTGTTTGGAATACCAGATCGGAAATTGTAAGGGACCATGCGAAGGCTATCAATCTGAAGAGGATTATGACCAGAATCTTTCCGATATCAAGGATATTCTGAACGGGAAAATCAGTATGGTGACCAACCGGCTTAAGGAGCAGATGCAGGAGGCGGTGCAGGGGATGGATTTCGAAAGGGCGCATAAGCTGAAGATCAAACTCGATAAGCTCGATAATTATCAAAGTAAATCGACGGTTGTCAATTCTTCCATCAGCAATGTGGATGTGTTCAGCATCGCATCAGAAAGTAATTATGCTTTTGTCAACTTCCTTAGGGTGGTTAATGGGGTAATCATTCAGACCCAAACCGTGGAGCTGAAAAAGAGACTCGATGAGACCGATGCGGAGCTATTGGCGATTGCCATTCCGGAGATCAGGTCCAGGTATAGTAGTCTTTCCCGAGAGATCATTGTTCCATTTGAATTGGATATCGAAGGCAATGAACAGATCAAGTTTGTGGTTCCAAAATTGGGCGAGAAACGGAAGTTATTGGATCTGTCCCTTAAAAACGTAGCTTATTTCAAGAAGGAAAGATTGCTTCAGTACGAAAAACTCAATCCTGAGGTAAAAGTAGAAAGGGTACTCACCCAGATGCAGAAGGACCTACGCTTACCGGTTCTCCCGCGGCATATCGAATGTTTTGATAACTCGAACATCCAAGGAAACTATCCTGTTTCTGCTATTGTGGTGTTCAAGGATGCGAAACCTTCCAAAAAGGATTACCGCCATTTCAACGTGAAGACGGTGGAAGGACCGAATGACTTTGCCACGATGGAGGAAGCTGTTTTCCGTCGCTACAGGAGGTTATTGGATGAAGACCAGACATTACCTCAATTGATCATTATTGATGGTGGCAAGGGGCAGTTGGGTGCCGCATTGAAGAGTCTAAAGCTTCTTGGGATCGAGAAGAAAGTAACTGTCATCGGGATTGCCAAACGATTAGAAGAATTGTATTACCCTGGCGACCAATATCCCCTTTATTTAGATAAAAAGTCCGAAACCTTGAAGATCATTCAGCACCTGCGGGATGAGGCCCATCGTTTCGGTATTACCTTCCATAGAAACCAACGAAGTCGGAAGACCTTTGTTTCAGAATTAGACAATATTCCTGGTATTGGAAAAGTGACGGTTCAGAAATTACTGACCAGCTTCCGTTCCGTAAAAAAAATAAAAGAAGCGACGGATGAGGAACTAAAAAAAGTGCTTAATCTGAAACAGATACAAGCACTTCGTCAATATTTTTCAGCGCAATAAAAATCTCTGAGCTAAATTATAGCAGAGGGATTATAAGAACCCCAGTTCTAATTTAGCCTCTTCGCTCATCATATCCTTGGTCCAAGGTGGATCAAAAGTAAGTTCTACGATAGCCTCTTCAATTCCCTCGATCGCTGCCACCTTTTGTTGAACCTCATTCATCAATTCACCGGCAACAGGACATCCAGGAGCTGTAAGCGTCATAACAATTTTCGCCTGTTTGTTCTCTTTCGTAATAATCTCGTATACCAACCCTAGGTCCAGGATATTTGCCGGTTTCAATTCCGGGTCGTATACTGTTGCCAAAGCCTCTTCTATCTGTGGAGCAAGCCCCAATCTATCCATTACGATGATATTCATGCTGATTTCTTTAAATTTTCGTGCGCTGCTCTTTAATTACCTCTTGGTAAATATGCTCCAATTGGTTCATGACCAGCGTCTGTTCATAATGCTTCAGGAAGGTATCCCTGCAGTTCTCCTTCATGATCTCCTTTTTATCAGACGGAATAGCTTGCCATTCTGCTAAAGTCTGGATGATCTGAGGATGATTATGTGGATCGAATAACATTCCTGTATACAAAGGTACAACCATTTCATTTAATATACCAATATTGCTGGCCAGAACAGGCACACCAAGAGCATAAGCCTCTAGGACCGCCAAAGGCATGGATTCATAACATACCGACGGTACGATCACAGCTGATGCGCCAGCTATATGGTTACTGATCACCTGCTTATCCTGAAATCCATAATAATGGATGTTCGGATGGCTATTGGCTATTTTTTCTACCTCTTCCTGTAAAGGGCCCGTCCCAAAGATCTTTAATTCATGGTTGGATGCGGTCCAGGCATGTAATAAGGGTAAGATTCCTTTTTCTTCAGATAATCTTCCTACATAAACAAAAGCCTTGCTTTGGATAACCTCGGTAGGAGCGACTTCCTTGACAAAATTTGGTTTCACCACGAAATTCTTGATGGGAACCTCAAAGGTCGATCGATGAAAAAGATTTTTAGCGAATTCCGATAAGGCGATAAAGCGATCTATTTTTTTGAAAGTCCCTCGTTTCCGATGAATCCAATAGGTAAACGCGGTCCAAAAGGTTTTGATATAGGAGTTCTCCAAAGCTTTTTTCCGAACAGCTTGCCAAGGGAATTTCTGGGTAATGGAATCCAAAAAGAGGTTTCCATCATGGAAAAGCGTAGCTGATGGACATAGCAACCGGAAATTATGTAGGGTCATGACCATCGGTATCCCTAATTTTTTGATATGCAACATGAACAAAGGCCCCAAGGCATAGTGCATATTATGGATATGGATGATATCTGGTCTGAAATGTTTGATGCGTGTTTCTAAGCGATTAGCTTCTTTCCAATTTAATGGATAGCTCAGGTACTGCAGATAGCCTGCCAAACCCTTTACATTCTTCACTGTAAAAAGTTCAACTTCATGCTTTTGGAGCAATGCTTCTATTTCCTGCTTTACAACGAAATCCTCGCCACCTATATGTTGATATTCGTTATGAATAATTAAGATTCGCATCCTGTGGATATAATTTACGCAATTTACATAGACTAAGCTGAATATTCAAATGGGCAATTCCACGCTATTCATGTTAAATGCTTATCTTTGTAACAATTTTTTAATAAGTATGTTTGAACAGAATCCCTACAGCAAACTCATCTCCAGTTATATTCTACGCGCCGAATTTCCGACAGATCCAGCAGACCTCTACGACCCCATCCGATATATCCTTTCCCTAGCCGGAAAACGTATTCGTCCGATGTTGGTATTGATGTCGTCCAATATGTTCGGATTCAAGGATTTAGAGCTTGCCTTGCCAGCATCGGCAGCCATGGAATATTTCCATAATTTCTCCTTGATCCACGATGATATCATGGACAAGGCGCCTTTGAGAAGGGGTAAGGATACGGTTCATCAGAAATGGAACGATAATGTGGCCATCCTCTCTGGGGATGCCTTGTTGGTCAAAGCCTATCAGGAATTGGGGAAGTCGCCTGCGGACAAGATCCCTGCTTTGTTGGAGGTATTCAACAAAGTGGCATTGGAGGTTTGCGAAGGCCAACAGATGGACATGGATTTTGAGAAAAGATCTTCCGTTAAGGAAGAGGAATACATACAGATGATCAAGTTGAAGACCTCCGTACTTTTGGGAGGCGCTTTGCAGATGGGGGCGATCCTGGCTTCAGCATCCAAGGAACAACAGCAAAAAATCTATGACTTTGGGGTAAACCTGGGCATTGCTTTTCAATTACAGGATGATTATTTGGATGTCTATGGAGATCCATCCAGCTTCGGAAAACAGGTTGGGGGAGATATTTTAAGCGATAAAAAAACAATCCTTCATATTCGTACGCAACAACTATCGGAAGGGACTGATTTACTGGAATTCAATGACTTAGTTTCTGCCCAAGAAATCACGAAGGAAGATAAGGTAGCGCGGATGAAAAACTTATATGCAAAATATAACATTGATCAATACGCAGAAGAGGTAAAACAGCGTTATATGCATTTAGCTTATGCTCAACTCGAATCGTTAGACATTGATCCGGAAAGCAAGCAGGAGATGTTTGTTCTGGCGGATATTCTCATGCATAGAGCGAAGTAAATTATGTTTTTTGTGTAGTTTTTTATATTTTGGTAATATAAGTGGATTGTATATAAATGGAGCCTTTAAAAATAACCATATTTCAAGCCTATCTTTTTTGGGAGAACGTGGATAAGAACCTGCAGAATCTTGGCTTAAGGTTGTCTGCGTTGCGCGAAAAGACAGATTTGATCATACTTCCGGAGATGTTCAATACGGGTTTCACCACCAATGTGGAGAAATGCGCAGAAACGATGTCCGGAAAAACCATGCATTGGCTTTTTGAGACCTCTCAGAAGTTCCAGTGTGTAGTGGCTGGTTCATTGATTATTGAAGAAGGTGGAAAATATTATAACCGCTTTGTATGGATGTCGCCGGATGGCAGTTTTGTACATTACGATAAAAGGCATCTATTCAGCATGGCCAATGAAGATAAAGTCTTTACGGCTGGTGATTCTCGGATTATCTTCCAACTGAAGGGCTGGAAAATCTGTCCGATGATCTGTTACGACCTGCGATTCCCAACCTGGTCGAGAAACCAAGGCGCTTCTTATGATCTTTTGGTTTACACGGCCAGTTGGCCAGATAAACGTTCTTCACATTGGAGAGCGTTGATTCCTGCACGTGCTATCGAGAACCAAGCCTTTGTGATCGGTGTGAATAGGGTAGGACATGATGGTAAGGAAGTCTATTACTCAGGCGGGTCTATGTGTATTTCTCCAAATGGGGATGTGGTCTATTATAAGCCAGAGGACGAAGACCTCTATACCTTTACGTTAAATCCAAAGGATCTCGAAGAAAACAGAAATAGCTTTCCATTCTTGGACGATCAAGATGAATTTAAATTATTATAGTTTAATCCTGGTAAGGGCGGTTTAGGATAGCTTGTTGAATAACAGCCTGTCTAAGATCGAAGTGTTCGTTTTTGTCCAATTCCTCGACCTGAACAGGTTCTAATCTTTTCAACTTGCCTTTCAAGTTTTCATTCCTGCGTTGTTGGTTTTGGGTTTGCAGCCTTTTTACTTCATCAGGAAGTTCTTTATAATCAACATAGCTTTCAACCTTATTGACTGGTTTTGGTCTTTCTTCCCTAATAACTGGTGCAGGTCTTCTTTCCTCTCTGATAACGGGCGCTGGACGTCGTTCTGACTGCTTTTTAGGTTCGAATTCCGGATAATCTGTTACAGTCTGCTGCTTGCGCTTTAATTCTTCCAAGCGTTTTTTAGCTTTTGCCTGCTCTTCCTTATAAGACTCATAAATCTTATAAATGATACCGGCAACCACCAATAGAACTATACCAAAAGGATTCTCCATAGGCTAAATATACTCATTTTTGGACGCTAATTCATTGTTGCCCATAAAAAAATTTGCTTTTCCCTATTTTTATTTTATTATTGCAATGTTAACTTGTTACCTTATTAACCTTTTTTCACAATGATTAGCAATACACTGTATGCTGATGAATTCTATTCCTTTCTAACGGGTAGAGTATCAACAGCAATTGGCCGAAGATTACAACGTAACTTCAAGGAGAGCGGATTAAACATTACTGCAGAACAATGGAGTATCCTCTATTTTCTATGGGATGCGGAAGGATTGAGCCAACAGGAAATTGCGCGTCTTACCTTTCGGGATAAACCTTCCGTATCCAGGTTGATCTCCAACCTTGAAAAACAGAAGATCCTGGTACGGGTGAACAGCAGTGGAGATAAGAGGACCAATCAGATTTATTTAACAGCATTGGGCCATAAGATCAAAGATAAGTGTATGCTACAAGCAGAAAAAACTATCTCTGAGGCGATGTCTGGTGTCGATAAGAAATCGATGCAACAGGCTCAAGAACTCTTAGAGATAGTTTTTAACAATCTGAAGTAATCAGTAATACGTTGTTCTAGTCGAATACTTCCGGCGCGAAGTCGCTACGGCTATTCACTAATTTTCCGGTAGATTTAAAGTAAATATCCTGGAAACTCAAGGTCGTTTGGTTATCCACTTTACGGAAGAACTTCTCTGCAGAAACATCCTCCAACGTTTTGAAACCACATGCTTCCATGATCTCTACGGTTGCGCGTAGGGTGTTTCTATGGAATTGGGCAACACGTACATATTTATCATCCACGTTCAACCCTTTGTAAAGGTGTGGTTGTTGTGTTGCCACTCCAACCGGACAAACGTCTTCATTACATTTCAGGGCTTGGATACATCCCAATGCGAACATCATTCCACGCGCAGAGTAACAAGCATCAGCACCCAAAGCAATAACCTTCAGGATATCAAATCCTGTAACGATACGGCTGGATACAATGATCTTGATGTGCTTCTTCAATCCGAAGTTGATCAAGGTCGTGGTCACAAAGGCTAATGCATCATACAATGGCATACCTAGGTTATCGGTAAACTCCAATGGTGCCGCACCGGTACCACCTTCCGAACCATCCACGGAAATAAAGTCTGGCATAATCTGCGTTTCTTGCATCGCCTGACAGATATCGATAAACTCCTGTTTATCTCCGATACATAGTTTGAAACCTACAGGTTTTCCATCCGATAGATCACGTAATTGTTGGATGAAGTTCATCATGCCCACGGCAGAATTGAATGCAGAGTGTGCAGGAGGGGACATTACATCCGTTCCAGGTACAACGTGACGAATAGCAGCTACCTCTGGGGTGTTCTTAGCCGCTGGAAGAATACCTCCATGACCAGGTTTTGCACCTTGAGAAAGCTTCAGTTCGATCATCTTCACATAAGGACGGGTAGATTTTTCGCGGAATAGGTTCGGTTCAAAATAACCATTCTCATCCCTACATCCGAAATAACCTGTACCTACTTGCCAGATCAGGTCTCCACCACTGATGTGGTATTGGCTGATACCCCCTTCACCGGTATTATGGGCAAAGTTCTGTAGGGCAGCACCCTTGTTCAAGGCGGTGATGGCCGTACGGCTCAACGCACCGTAACTCATCGCTGAGATGTTGAATACACTTAAACTATATGGTTGTTTACAGGCACTGTTTCCCACCATGGTACGAAGGTTATGATCTTCAATATGTACCGGGAAGATACTGTGCGCTGCCCATTCGTTTCCGATGGTCTGAGGGTCGGTCTGCATACCGAAAGCAACGGTTTCACGTTGGTTCTTCGCACGTTGGTAAACGATACTTCTTTGGCGTCTGTTGAATGGACGACCATCGGTATCCGATTCCCAGAAATACTGACGTAATTCCGGACGGATAGACTCCAAGAAATAACGGAAATAACCAACCAACGGGTAATTGCGCAAAATCGCGTGGCTTGTTTGAAAGCTGTGATATACCGCGACGATCAATAAAGGCATTGGGATCAGTAACAACCAGAACCATCTTGGTGTAAAGATTAGACCAAAAGAGATGATAATCAAATTGATGACGATCATGATACCGAGAATGAGATTTCTTACAGGCATGATGCTTATAATTTTGCTTATTTTAATTCTTTAATTAAGATGCAAAATTAGGATTTACTTGCTGATAAAAAAAGAATTAATCCCGTCCGAGAAGATTTAGTGAATTATTAATTTTCTCCGTCCTTCGCTCTTGTTTTTGTAATAAGGTCGGATATTTTTTGGTAAATAAGTTGCCAATCAGGATTGCTGCTGATAAACTGCAAATGCTTCTGCATCGTAGTTTTGTCATTTCGGATGGCAGGGCCCGTCTGAACCTGCTCAGGAAGGTGATTTTGGACCTTCGCAGCGGTTTCTGATATGATGGGACGAATCAGATCGAAAGGTAATTGATGGCTTGCTAAAAGCTCGTAGGCCACCTGAAATAAGGCATTGGAAAAGTTGTTCGCGAAGACCGCCGATACATGGATCGCCAAGCGCTGTTCGCTGCTGCAAGGAAATACCTTAACAGATATTTCTGTAACAAAATCCATTAATTGCTGCTGTATTTCGGCTGTTGATCCTTCTATTCCGAACGGTACAGCAGAAAGGTCAAGGTCTACTTCTTTTGAAAAACTCTGCACCGGATAGATCACGCCATATCTTTCCAAGGCATGCAATACCTGCATATCCGTAGCACCCGAACAATGCACGAAAACACCGCTCCATGATGGGCTCAGCTGCTCAACGATCTCAACAATGGCTGAATCACTAACGGCCAATAGATAAAGATCGGCATCCTTACGGACCTCCGAAAGATCTGAAATTGCCTGGGCAGATAACACATTAGCCAATGCGGCAGCATTGGCTAATGTTCTACTGTATACTTGCATGATCTCATGATGTCCTGTAGCAACAATGGCTTTCCCCAAATGGGTTGCTATATTTCCGCTGCCTATCAGAACGATTTTCATGACACCAATTCCTCGCGGTTTTGTTTGTTTTTTCCGTCCTTAACACGGCGATAGATCGCCATACAGAATCCAATGGTCATAACGATGGTACCACACCAGAAGAAATTGATGTATGGGAATTTGATGGCTTTGAATACCACCCATTTTTTCTGAGGCAATGGTTTTTGGTAGGCCATTAATTCCAACTTCTTATCGGCCGGCAATACCTTCGTAAACCGGAACATCAATCCTTGCTCTTCCACCGTTTTCGGGAAATCGAAATAATTGTTGTTCTTCAGCACAAATACTGGTTCTACCGGATATTCTTTTCCTTCCGCAGAAACTACTTTGATCTTCATTTTGACCATCAGGTCATTCTCGCCTTTGGACATGTTCTCAACCGTTGCATTATGGTCTAGGCTTTCAATCACATAGTATCCATTTCTATAACGTAAGGTATCTCCAACCGCCACCTTATAGGTCGCTGGTTCATCGTATTCTTCCAAATTGGTGCCTTCGCCTTCTTGCTTCGGAGTGGCAGCCGCCTGCGAATCGGATGCTGCAGCCGTGATCAAGGTATAAATATCATGGGTCAGGAAGTGTTTGGTACCTGGCGTACCGATCAATCCACCCATTTGCGGGTTGTTCTGAGCAAATGGCGTAAGAATAAAGGATTCCAACATCTGCCCGGTTTCCTCATCAATCTTTTCGTATTTGATCTTGTAGAACACATTTGGAGCCGCTACAGAATCACCCACGTAGGTGATCTTGTATTCGCCCATCTGTACAGGCTCGCCTTCGGTCAGGAAGAGGTTTTCGCCTGGTTTTTCCACTTTATCGAAACCTGCTACCGCGATGTAGTTCTCCTGGTTAACCGAGATCACCTCATTGGTCGCTGCCGCAATTAGGGCACCGATCAATAACAATCCGAATCCGATGTGGGATACCGCAGATCCGGCCAATCTCCATTTTCCTTTAAAGGCATCGCCCAAGATCCTTAGGTTTGCCAGGATACAGAAAACTGCAGAGAAGGTGATCAGGATATACATCACATTGGTATATACATGGGTAAAATAGATGATTACCGCTGATATCAGGATCGCGAAAACAAAGGAAGCCAAGGTGGCAGCCCAGAATTTTTTCGAATCCGAACGTTTGTATTTCAGGAATTGGGTAAAAGCTGTCAATAACATCACTACGACCGCAAATGCCCCTTGCCATTTGTTATAATGCGGGATCGGATCGATTGGAGGCGCTACTTTAGTACCAAACAAAGCGTTGAATACCGGAATGGAAGTCGTAGCGATCATTTGCACACAGGCAACCGTAAGCACCAGCGCACCGATAAACAACCAGAATTCTCTGGAATAGATCTCTTCCTCTTTCTGTGTGCTCGGCATCCCTTTTTTGCGGGTTACCAAGAAGAAGATCATCAAGGCCAGGAAAGTCAGGTTGAAGATGATCAATTGGCCCGACATCCCCAAACTGGTGAAGGAGTGTACAGAAGTTTCGCCCAGGATACCGCTTCTTGTCAGGTACGAAGCATAGATCACCAAAACAAAACTGATCAGACACAGAAATGCCGAGGTAAAATAAGCATGGCCAGAATTCTTGAACGCGATCATTACATGGACCGCGGCAATCAGCGTGAACCAAGGAATGATAGAAACGTTTTCTACCGGATCCCAAGCCCAGAAACCACCAAAGTTCAAAGCTTCATAAGCCCAGAAAGAACCCATAATGATTCCGGCTCCCAGGATCATCACGGCAAATAATGCCCAAGGTAATCCAGGGTTGATCCATTCTTTATATCTTTTTTGCCATAAACCAGCTGCGGCATAGGCAAAAGGAACGATCATCGACGCAAAACCCAAGAATAGGGTAGGTGGGTGGATGACCATCCAATAGTTTTGTAGTAAAGGGTTCAGTCCGCGACCGTCCTTGATCATGCTCAAGTAATTAGGGTCGCTCAGAATAGGCCAGGTCATGGCTTCGCGCAGTAGGATGAATGGCGAACTACCGATCCTGCTGCCGAATACTTCCACCCCGATGAGCATGGAGGATAAAAACACTTGGCAGAGCATGACAAAGGTCATTACCGGGGCTTCCCAGGATTTGGATTTAAAAACCAAAACGATGCCCAGGATCACCTGCCAGAACATCCATAACCAAAAACTACCTTCTTGACCTTCCCAAAATGCCGAAATGATATAGTGGGTAGGTAGGGTAGTGGATGAATGTGCCCAGGCGTAATGATATTCGAATAAATGATTGTAAATGATGTAGAAAAGGGTGGCTCCGATCACAAATATGGAAAGGGCATTAAGCCAGAAGCCGATTCGCCCTAATTTTCTCCATGAAGTCTCTTCAGGGTTTTTAGCGGCAAAGAAATAGGATATAAGGGAAAATAGTGCTGCTCCAAAGGAAAGGATGACAAAGAATTGCCCGATCTGTCCTGGTAGCAGATTTTCTCCTACGAATTTAACGTCCATGTGTTGTTATGACTGATTTATTTACGATTGCTGTTATTGGGGATCGCTTAGTTAACGAATGCTGTTTTAGGCTCCGCTGTCGTTTCGATAACCTCCATTTGATCTTGATTGTATTTCGAAGGACATTTCATCAAGATTTTACTCGCATGGAACGTATTACCTTCCATTTTGCCAGTCAATACGATTTGCTCCGAACGCTCGATATCCTGCGGTTTGGAACCATTGAATACCACCTGACATTCCGTGCTGTCGTTATCATACATGTAAAAAGAGAAGTGATTGGCATCCTTTACCGGATCGTACATCAACTCCTTGTCTTTATTCAACACCCCAACCACGTACAATTCTGTCTGTTTTTCCTTTGCTTCGCTAAAGGTAGAATAAGTGCTGGAATCGGTGTAAATGACCAAAATCATCGCAATCGCGATCGCAATGATTCCAATTAAAATGATTGAACTTTTCTTCATTTTCTACAATAAACTATTATCCAACTGCAAATTTACGAAATAGGAAGCTAAGGAATGAAAATAGCAAATTTTTGCAGTTATTTAGAATTGTTCTAATCTAGGCTTCCAAGCTGTCTTCTTCAAATTTTTCCCCCGAAAACTTGGTCACTAACATGGCTGCTACCGTATCTCCCGTTGCATTCAACACGGTAGCCAAAGGATCCACTAAGGCTCCGATGATCAATATCGCCGGAACAGCCTCATTCGGAATGCCATAGATGGAAATCATCAACATTTCCCCGATAAAGCCACCATTCGGAATACCACCGGCAACCATGGATACCAAAACGGTTATTCCCACAGCGGTGATCAAGGTCGCAGGTTCAAAAAAGTTCCATCCCAAAATGGAAAAGGCTACATAGATCTTCAAAATAGAAGAGATTGCCGATCCATTTTTATATAGGGTATTTCCGATCGGCACCACAATACTGGCGATTTCTTTCGGAATGCCCATTTTGTTGGCTGCCAATAGATTGGCTGGCAATGTTGCCAAGCTGCTACAGGTACTCAATGCCGTTAACGATGGCGAGATATTATGCTTCCAATAGGAGCCCACACCTTTTGTTCCACGTGATACAAAGGCATAAAAACTAAAGGCGAGGATAAAAAACACCAAACCAAATCCATAATAAAAGCCTAGCGGTTTGGCATAAAATCCGAATAGATCCGGTCCCAATGTCTTAACCTGATAGGCAAAATAAGCACCCAAACCAATGGGGCCAACTTTCATGATCAGGGTCAACAGGTTTTCCATGACCTTATTTCCAGCATTCAGAAACGCAGTGAATTGCCTACCTGCTTCTCCCGATTTTCGGGTTGCCACCCCTACCAGTAGGGCGAAGATCACAAAGGCTAATATACTTTTACGGGATAGGAGATTTGCAAATTCATCTACGGTCAGGAACCGTACGATACGGTCGCCCCAGGTTTCATTCGCATTCCCGGTAATAGGTTCCAACACAGCCGAAGCATCCTTGATCGCTGTAACAGGAAAGGCCCATAAACCAGCAATGGTTGCTACTGCGGCAATAACGATGGTCAAAACGAACACGATGGTCATGATGACGATGGTACGCCCCAGTTTCTTGCTGTCTTCAATATTGGCAATGGACGAGGAAATCGCAAAAAATAGTAAGGGGATTACAGAAACGAACAATAAGTTCAGAAAGATATCTCCGATAGGTTTCAGGATATCAACAAATTGTGGCGCAAATAGCCCAATAAGACTACCGATGGTTATCCCTAACAGAAGTAGGATGATACTTCCGTAATTTTTTAAAAGGTTGTTCATTTAAGTAATTTGTTAAGGCTAAATTAATTGTTTTTTTGAGAATCTTGTAGATTTGCAGAAAATAAGCAACATGGAATTTGTAAATACCGGCGATGGATCCAAAACATTATATCATGCAGAAGTGGGCGAGCACTACCATTCCAAGCATGGTGCCTATCAGGAAAGTATCCATGTTTTCTTAAAGACCGGCCTACAATATTGGTTGGAAAAGGAAAATAAACACGCTGCTGCCATTCTGGAGATCGGATTTGGAACAGGTTTGAATTTTCTGCTTAGTGCCGATTGGACGATGAAAAATAAGGTGGGCTTGGATTATGTGGGTATTGAGGCCTATCCCTTGGAAAAGGATCTTCTGATTCAGTCCGGTTATGATAGTTATATAGCAAATGAACTTTGGAATGCGTTTACCCAAGAATACGAAGCTGCGCAACAGGGTAAAACTCCAATTACCGAACATATTCTTCTAACAATTGCTGTTCAAAAAGTGATGGACTTTCAGACCGATCAGAAATTTGATGTGATCTATTTCGATGCTTTTGCCGAAATCCATCAACCAGAGATGTGGACCGCGGAAACATTGGCTCATGTGGTTCAGTTCCTGAACCCAGGTGGCGTTTTTGTAACTTATGCCATTACCGGAAATCTAAAAAGAGCCATGAAAGCTTTAGGGTTCAGTATAGAAAAGGCACCAGGTGCTCCCGGCAAAAGAGAAATGCTGAGAGCAACGAAGCTTTTTTAGAATTTGAAATTCACCTGGAACATGGCATTTCTGCCCCGGAGAAGATAACCTTGATGAATTAAAACGCCAGGAATACCATATTGTAGTTCATAATTCTTTTGGTTCAGGATATTGGAAACCGTGAATTCATATTCCAAACCTTTTGCGCCTTTATATCGAAGGTTAACATTCAGATTGTAATAATCTGAAGCGTTCATTCGATTAAAAATATGGTTGCTAAATCCACTGACCGTACTAAAGAACCTGGATTTATATGTATGGCTCAGGGATAGGCTATTGGTAAAAGACTTTGCTTGCTCGGATATTTTTCTTGCTTCATCTTCTGAACGAATAATATCATAGGTACTCGAGGCAGACCACTGAATTTTATTTATAATTCCATTGAAATTAATTTTTGTGGTTAGTTTTTTTGTAGAAAACTGCCTTTCAACAGCATTGAATAATTGATTGTTCAAAGCCTCCGAATAATTCACATCCAATGAGGAAGAGGCTTTAATCAAGTGGATAAACTTACTTATCCTTCCATTAACTTGATGGTTTAGGGCATTATTATCCCGTTCTATGAAATTAATTTGACTGTTATCCTGTTCAATCTTCATGTTGGTCATGAGGTTTCTTCTTTCACGAGTCAAATGATATCTAAATATTAGAAATAGCATTGGGCCTGGCATTTCAACCTGATAGCTGATAAAATAATGCTGTGATTTCGAATTTGGGAGAATGCCATTAGACCGATTAATGGTTCTGAAATCAGAAAGGACATACCCTTGATAGATATCGGTAATTTCTCCAAAAGTTTCGTTTAACCATACATGTGCATTCATTTGTTGAGCGCTAGCTAATCTGACTTGAAGGTCAAGTCTTGGATTAAATAGCAAGTCTTGTTTTAATTTTTTAAGAGCAAATCCATCATCTTTGTAAGAAATGGATTGCAATCCAATAGGAATTTTTAAGGTCATTTTCCAATTCGGGTTATCCCAAAAATAGCTGGGATTTACAGCTATGTCATACTGCTTCCATTCGAGGTCGTTATTGAACATTAAAGCTGTTGAATCCGAGAGCTGATCACTGAAATTCGAGTTAGAACTGAGTTTGTTGTATTTTATGCCGGAAGATATACCATAAGATTGTTTAAGATTTTTCCACTCCTTTAGCTGGTAATCTACCAAGATTTGGTTTTCAAAATTCTTTTTTTTAAAATTTTGGCTGATGCCCATCAAATGGGAAACAGATGGTAATACAGGTAAACTTTGATCAGACCATATATCGGATTGTTCTGGAAGTTGTCTTGCCTTTGTAAGCATGGTAACTTTCCAAAAGTTTTTTTGTTTATTGTTCGGGATATAGGTAAATGCATTTGAAAAGTGAATACCCTCTTGCCTTAAACTATCTATTAAGTGAAGATTAGGCGTTTGGATCAAGTCTTTTATCTCGTGTAATCTCCAACTTAATTTTATTTCATTCTTAAAAAACTGAACATCCGTATTTTTCAACAGATTCGCTTGAAGTTCAATTTTTAAAGGCTTATACAGCAATTCGCTTGATTCTTGGTTTATTAACTGTTGATCACTTACTGTATATTCTTGTCTAAGAAAATTAGAAGAATGGTTTTTGTCATAGGATAAACTCAGATTAAGCCTTACTGACCAATCATCTTTTAATTGCTGAAAGTAATTACTGAATAAAGCAGAACTGAAATTCTTGTAAAAATTATTTTTAGGAAGGGAAATTGGCGATATTAATCCCGTACTCAAGTTGTAATTTTCGTCTATTCTTCCCCATTGATTGGTAAGATCGGCATATCCATAGGATAAATCTCTTCCACTGTTATCGACTTGTATGGAATTAAGGGTTTTGAATTTATCGTTGAATTGTATCGTATTTGTTTCCGCTAAAAATTGCTTTGGAACTCCTAATCCCAATTTTACTTCGCCCATCCATTGAGATTTCATGCCTGGCTTTACTTTTAAATTGATGGCTACGTCGGTGGAATGTATTTTATCTTTCAAGGCACGGATTGGCTGATGATTTCGATACACCTCAATTGCCGTAATAATATCTTTTGGGATTTGTTTGGTGCCAAGGCCATATCGACCGCCGAGTACATCATCTCCATCAATCAAGAACTGGGAAATATCTTGACCATTGTAGGTTATTTTCCCAGATGCGGAAACTTCAAATCCTGGCATCCTGGCTATGACCTCACCGATACTTCGATCGATGGAATCAGCAAATTGCTGTACCCGGTAGACTAAGGTGTCGGATTTTTCATAAATAGGAGGGATTTTACCGATAACTTCCTGTATCTCCTGCGTTTTTTCAGTAACAGTGAAGTTATATACCTGCTGATCGACCTTTATGGGGGCTATTTTCTTTTGATAGGATATGTGGTTAACTTCTAGCAAATATCCATCAGTATTACCCGATGGATTTATGGTGATTTTAAATTTTCCTAATTGATCTGTTCTCGTAAAACCAAGAATTTTATTTCCCTGTTTTACAGAAATACTTGCTCCAGTTACGGGATCCATTTTTTCATTACGAATTTGGCCTTCTACCTGAAACTGGCCAAAAACGTGCAGCGCAGAAAAAGTGAAAAAAATCAGGAGAAGGAACTTCATCATAAATTCCTATTTGCTTAAGGAGATGGGATTTGGAATCGGCTTATTCCAGGAATTGGGATTACTAAGTGCAAAATCATAACCTCCACCATGGCTCTGCACCATAGCATTATCGTATTGAATCTTATAAGCTTTTAAATCACTTATGGCTAAAGATTTTCTTTTAAGGAATTCGCTTTTAGTTATTTTGATAGGCTTCCAATAGGGATCAATTTCAATATATTCATAGCCTTTTCTTTTTTGCAATACCTCATTTTTTGCTTTCCCTGATTCTATTCCTTGAAAAACATATTTGACTTCCTTGGTCTGATCGTATGCCTCCATGATTAATCCAGGCAAACCTCTAAGGAGCCATGGTCCGGCGGGTATGGCAATTTCTGGATTATACCAGGCAAACCATTTTCGCCCTTGATAAGTCGTACTGGCCAAATAGCATGTTTTTTCTGCAATGGTCTTTACACTATCCTGCAATTCCCAGGTAATGGGTTCAATTTCATCCTGAAACATAAAATGCCTACCTAAATAATCATCTATAAGAATATCATTCGTTTGGTAGAATAAGATAAATTCATCTACGGTCAGTATTCGACCGGCCTTCGCTCGGAGGTTGGAATTTCCGCTATTGATCTCCGACATAATCATTTCATAATTCGAATTATGAGCTTTTATTTTATCATAGCTTACAAATTTGGAATGGTTTTCACCCGCTAACAACATCATGGTTTCTTTGTAAATCTCCTTTGGCTTTGATTTATCACGGATGTGCTCTAAGCTATAGTACGCTCGATATAATACTTCCTCCTTAATATTAAAATCAATAGGTTGTACGGCTTTCTCAGTTGGTATCAATAAAAAAAGTAACAGCAATAGATTGGTCATAATTGTCTAGATAGTTGGTTATTGTAAAATACAAAAAAAATCGAATAAATTAATTTCTTTTACCCACACCCTTTCTGTTGGTTAAATTATCACCCAGATCAGCTCTAGCTTCTTCTGCCATCTGCAACAATTTTTCTTTTACATCAGGATATTGCTCGATCACATTATATCTTTCTGCTGGATCCCTACGCAAATCGAAAAGCATTAAACTATCCACGGTTTTACTGTTATATTTTCCACCATTTCCATCATTCCCTGGCAAGATATCCTCGTAGGAACGATAGCGATGTGGGAATACCAACTTCCAATTTTCTAACCGAACCGCCTCCAGATCATTCTTGTTGTAATAATAATACATCCTATCCCGATGGGGTTTGGCTTCCGCATCTTTAAGGTTTGGCAAAAAACTTAACCCATCTATCTGAAAGGGATGATCTTGGTAATTTACAATATCCGCTAAGGTTGCAAAGATATCCATACTGCTGCTGAGGTTATTCTCAATCCTTCCCTGCTTGATCACCTTTGGCCATTGGATAATACATGGCACCCGTTGTCCACCTTCCCAACTTGTACCTTTTCCCTCACGGAATCCTCCGGAAGAACCATTATGATTTCCAAAATTCAACCAAGGTCCATTATCACTGGTAAATATGACGATGGTATTGTCCTCGATCTTGGCATCCTTCAATGTTTGTAGGATAGTACCCATCGACCAATCAATTTCCGACATCACATCTCCATACAGTCCCTGTTTTGTCTTACCTATAAATTTTTCAGATGCAGCAATCGGCGCATGTGTCATATTATGCGCTAAATACAGGAAAAACGGATCTTTTTTATGCTTTTTGATGTAATCAACCGCTTCCTTGGTATACCGTTGGGTAAGTGTCGCCTGATCTTTTAAATCCTTGATGATGGTAATGGTATCCGGAATTTCCTGACCAACTTTACTCTGTAGAAGCGGCAATTTCGGATAATGTGCAACTCGACCGCCTTTTTTGGCAGGGGAACCATCAAATTCCACTGGCCACATATCATTGGAATAGGGTAGACCCACATATCCATCGAAGCCTTGTTTGGTAGGAAGGAATTCCGGTTCATTACCAAGATGCCATTTACCTACCATATACGTTCGATAGCCTTTGCTCTTGAGCATTTCAGCGATGGTTATTTCCGAGGATTTCAATCCTGCTTTCGCATTGGGCATGTACGCCCCATGCACCCCCATCCGATTCAGATAATTACCGGTCAATAAAGCAGCACGAGAAGCCGAACATACCGCTTGAGGAACCAAGAAATTCGTGAAACGAATGCCATGGTTGGCCATCTGATCCAATATGGGGGTCTGAAAATCCAATGCTCCCGTTACGCCAAGGTCGCCATATCCCATATCATCCATGAAGATCAAGATCACATTGGGAAGGTCTTTTTTATCCACTCGAGTTCCTTTTTGTTGGGCAAACAAAAACGCTGGAAAAAATAAAAAGAATAACATCAGGTATCGGCGGTTTCTCATGGATTTAAATTTGGTTCTTTAAAAATATTAAAAAAAAGTAGAAGCGAATACAGAAAGATAAAACGCAAATGCTTCTAGGTGTAAGCATAATGTAAGTACCATGTAAGTGAGGTTCAAGTGCTAAAAGGCACTTACAACTCACTTACACTACACTTAGACTTCACTTCCACCATGTCTTTAAAGCGAAAAAAAACGGTAGTAAAGCATTTGCTTTACTACCGTTTATATAGCTTTTAGATTAAAATCTAATTTTTATTCGTGACCTTCAGTTCCGTCAGCACCATGTGCATGTCCATGAGATAATTCCTCTGGAGTAGCTTCTCTGGTATCCAAGATTTCAATGTCAAAATTCAATTTTTTTCCAGCCATTGGGTGGTTCAAATCCGCAACTACAGCTTCAGGAGTAACTTCTACCACTACTGCACGGAATTGATTTCCTTGGTTGTCCTGCAAAGGAATAACCTCTCCAACCGGAGGAAGACCGATTTCTTGGAACATATCTGCTGGTAATTGTGCCATTGCACGATCATCACGCTCACCGTATGCATCTGCTGCTTCTAATTCGAAGGATAATTTATCACCTGCGTTCAATCCGGCAATATTCTCTTCAAATTTTGGAAGCATCATACCAACACCATATAAGAAAGTTAACGGGTTTTCCGTGGTTGTCTGCTCCACAAATGTTTTTTCACCATTCTCTTCAATTGTATGAAGAACATAGTTTAACGTAACTACGTTGTTGTTTTCTACTGCCATTCTAATTGATTTATGGGATCTTATCCCTGTTTATTATTTATAAGTTCTATGATATCTGCAATCGACGATTGAGGTAGACTGCAAGTTTTTCGTTGACAAAGGTAGGCTTTTGAATCCAAACCTTCTTTATGCTCTAACAAAGGAAGTTTACTTTTTGTTCCCCCAAGGGTAATTTTATTCGGAATATAATGTTCGTCGAGTTCTTTCCGCCATTCGAGGGCCTCCGTTCCGGTCAATGCCACTTCCCACACACCATAATGGAGTTCCAACAACTGGATCGCCCAATTGGAATAGGCCGAACCATAGCTTTTGATATGTGGATAGACGTTCGCAAATACCTGTTCCGCGATGCTTTGGTAAACATTATTATCAAATAAAAGCGCCAATTTGAACAGTTGGCTGACTATTGTTGAAGTAGAGGCCGGAATAACATTGTCCATGATCTCGCTTTTACGGGCAATCAATTCTTCTGCTTGGTTGCCGGTATAGTAAAAAGTTCCCTGACTGGCATCGAAGAAGAAAGAGATGGCCTTATCCATGAGGTTTTTTGCTTTATCTAACCATTCTTCCTCAAAGGTGGTTTCATATAGCGTTATGAAAGCCTCTATGGTAAAGGCATAATCGTCCAGAAATCCTGGGATTGTCCTGTTCTGATCGGCTGGCTGATGGAGCATCTCGCCATCATGCATGGCATATTGCTCCAGAAACTTTGCCGTATCCAAAGCTAGACTCAAATATTTTTCCTTATTAAATACACAGTAGGCATCCAAAAGCCCTTTTAACATCATGGCATTCCAGGTCGTCAATTGCTTGTGGTCCAAACCAGGTCTGACCCGCTTGCTCCGATATTCCAGCAGTTTTTTCTTGATCTCGCCCAGGTATTCATCCCATTGTGCGGTCTCAAATCCTACTTCACGGATAAGATCCTCATCATCTGGTCTTACAAATGGGATATTGGTCTGTTCTTCCGTCCAATTCCCACTTTTAACGATATTGTAATACTGTCTTGCCAATTCTGCATCGGCACCAAGGATATCGAATTCATCGTAATCAAAGGTATAGAATTTACCTTCTACTCCTTCGCTATCCGCATCCAGGGCACTGTAGAATCCGCCATTGGCATCCAGCATTTCCCTAACCGCCCAATTGATGGTCTCTTCGACCAGGGATTTATAGAGCGGCATAGGCCTTTCCTGATAGGCCTCACTATACAGACTGATCAGCTGGGCATTGTCATAAAGCATTTTCTCGAAATGGGGGACATGCCATTGACCATCCACGGAGTAACGGGCAAAACCACCTCCTATCTGGTCATAGATCCCGCCATTGGCCATCTTTTTAAGGGTAAAATGCACATGGTCCAAAACAGCTTGATCTTTTGCCAAATGTCCGTAACGCAAAAAGAACAACCAGTTGTTGGGCAATGGGAATTTTGGTGCCCTTCGGTAGCCGCCATCTTGATCATCAAAATGGTTCTTCCAAGGTTCCACCACCTGTTTGATATCTTCGAAGGTATATTGTTCTGGAATTTCCTGAATGGGAAGCTTTTCAGCATTTTGGATGCCTTCCGTCAAACGGTTCGCATAATCCAAGGCTACCTCTGGCTTTTCTTCCCACATCTGGGCAATCTGAAGCAAGACCTGTTGCCAATCATGGGGTTTAAAATAGGTTCCCCCGTAGATTGGTCTTCCATCGGGTAAACAGATACAGTTCAACGGCCATCCACCGGCATTGGTCATCAACTGGACCGCGATCATATAGATCTGGTCGATATCTGGTCTTTCTTCCCGATCGATTTTGATGGAGACAAAGAACTTGTTCATGGTCTCGGCGATAGCTTCATTCTCGAAACTTTCCCGTTCCATCACATGACACCAGTGGCAGGCGGAATAGCCTATGCTCACGATGATCAATTTGTTTTCTGATTTTGCCTTTTGGAGCGCTTCTTCACCCCAAGGATACCAATGCACCGGATTATGTGCATGTTGTTTTAAATAAGGGGAGTGTTCTGCCTGTAATTTGTTTCCCATACCTTACTAAGGTAAAAATTTTACTTTAAAAATTCGATGAGCGATGCGGTGCCGCCAGCAAGCATGGAGAAGTTGATCCCTTCTTCCAGTTGGAGAACAGCGACATTGGAAGTAGCCAATTCTACTTCCGAATGGCTCAGGTAATTGCACAGGTTGGATAAGCCAGGATTATGGCCAAATACCAATACCTGATCGTATTGATCATCGACAGCATTGATCACTTGAAGTATTTCCATGAAATGCGCCTCGTAGATCTTCTCCGTAGTTTGGATATCCTGTATGGGATAACCAATGATCGGACAGAAAATCTCTGCCGTTTGAAATGCTCTATTAGCTGCAGAAGAAATGACCAAGGTATTTTCGTCAACCGTTAGCTTGTCCGCCAATTCTTGTGCAATCCTATTCGCACGCTCTCTACCTTTATCCTGTAGATCCCTATAAAAATCACTTTTGGCAAACCCATGTGCCTCTGCTTTGGCATGACGCACTAAATATACTTTTTTCATATCCTTTTTTCTGTTGTTAAAGCATACAATATAATTATTATAAACGCTTTTAAGATTAGGAAATTGTTAAAGATTGTCTGTAAAAAGAAATCATTAAATACAAATTTTGATAAATACTCAGTAGCTTTGTCCACGGATTTTTCGTTCCATCGAAAAACTGACAATAATTATTTACAAACCAATGTATTGGAAGCATTTTATCCTTTTTACATCTGTAGTTTTCTTATTGAGCGGATGTAAGCAATCTTTGGAAGAATTGGAGCCTTTGGAAGAGAAGAAGGCGGGATTTAGAAAAGTGAATTCGCTTAAAGATGATTTTCTTATTGAACCTATTCCGATCCAAATCCAGACGATTGCCAATGGAAATTATCCAGGCTTGCATACCAACCAATTTTTAAGGGATCTAGGCTTTTTTCAAGACGGATATTGCCATCCCGATGTACAATATTTCCCAAACGGATTTCGAGGCTATAAATTTTGGATGGTTTTCACACCTTATTTTGGAAGTGTGGGCTATGATTTCTATGCCAGGCGCTATGAAAACCCGACTGTGGTTGTTTCCAATGATGGTATCAATTGGGTAGAGCCGGAAGGAATTTCCAATCCTATCCAAAAAACAGCATCCTTTAAAGAGAGCTTTTTAGAGAAAAAAGGGGAATTGGTGCAGGGGTTCTGGTCGGATGTTGATTGGATGTTTAGGAACAACCGTTTCGAACTTTATTACAGAGGAAGTTTTATCCAAGCTACTGCTTTGAAAAAAAGGGGAGTAAATAACCAAAATAATCGGCAGAAACTAACGGAAAATGCCCATCGAACAATTGTGAGACAAACCTCTACCGATGGGATTAATTGGAGTCCTTTGGAAGTGGCCTATACAAGCAATAAACCGGCTACCTCTAAAAATAATGATATTCTTTCCCCCTCATTTGTAGAGGTAGATGGCCATATTAAGAGCTACGAAGTCGAATTCAATAGAACCCAGAATAGATTTAAATCCGATGATTTGACTCTTGTTATTAATCGGACCTCCTTAAATGGATTGGATTTCAGTAATTACAGAGCAAGTAAGGCTGTAAACTTTTTGAACGAACCCTGGTTAGCATTAAACCCGAACAATTCTGTTTGGCATTTGGACGTTAATTATCAGGATGGGTATTATTTTATGTTATTGGCAGTTGGGGATGTTAAAAAATACACTTCGGATCTTTTATACCTCGCATATTCCAAAGATGGGATAAACTTCTTGGTTGATCCTAAGCCTATCGTAAATGAAAAAGCTTATCGATCTGCCCTTTTTGCCATGGAAAAGAATAATCATCATTTACAATTCGGGGTGATTTTGGGTTATAAAAATGGTCAATTTAAGTTTGCCAAAATTAGTGTAGACACCGAAAAAATTGAGGACGCTTTTTAGAAAGGTAATTCATGAAGGAAAACACGAAAGATATCAAAGTTTCTGTCATCATACCGGTTTTTAACCGACAAGAATTTTTGGCAGAAGCTATTGAAAGCGTTCTTGCGCAAGATATGACCGAAATTGAAATCATTATCGTCAATGATGGAAGTACCGATCAATCCGCGAAGGTAGCACAGGAATTTGTGGCAAAGGATAATCAAGTGGTTTATTTGGAACAAGAAAACCAAGGGGTTTCTGTTGCTAGGAACAAAGGAATGGCCGTGGCAAAAGGAGAATACCTTTATTTTTTGGATTCTGATGATACGCTTGGACCTGGGTTTTTATCTTCCAGTTATGCCATGGCGACTTCCAATAAACTCGATTTTTTAGTATGTGGCGACTATTATGCAGATCGATTTCCAAATGTAATGGCCCTGCCTACCTGCGCCCAGTTCTTGAAAAAATCTTTTCTCGATAAACATCCAGATGTACAGTTCTTAAAAGGCATACAGCCTGGTGAAGATGGTATATTCTCGCATGAATTATTGGCATTGACCGATAAAGTTGGATTAAATCTAAAAGCGAATTATTTTTACAGGCAGCATGAAGGTCAAAATACCTCACAAATTGTAAAACAGACCGAGAAAATAATACAAGCTATACCCATCTGGTTGAAGGAATTGGAAGCGTTTTATGAACACAATAATCTTTGGGATAAAAAAGCCCTTCATTTGGCTCGATTTATCGAACATGAACCTTTTGAGTTCCGATATATGGCCATGCCCTTTCAGCAGGAACAAAAACAGCAACTTTTCCAAGTGATCCGGGACTTTATGGACAGTAAAGTGCTCCCAAGACTAACAGAAAAAGATCGGAACATGCTTTCTGCAGCATTTATCGGTTTTTTACAAGCGGGATCGGCAGCAGAATTTGATGCGTGGTATCAAGCAAGAAAATTAAGGAACCGAACAAAAGTGAAAGCATTATATTTAATCAGTAAACTGTTACCCAGCCGAAAATGGAAGAAAAGTTTTCGGGCTAAGATGAAGAAGAAATACGATTGATGAAAATTCTGATCCTACAAAACCAAGGCTTTTTGAACAGTCAAGGTGGAACTGAAAAGATGGCCTGTTTTTATGCGAATAATTTCACGAAATTAGGACATGAGGTCGTTATTGCCACCAACGATCCAATGGATGGAAAACCCATTTTTCCTTTGGATCAGAAAGTTAGGCTTGTCAATCTTTTTCATGAAGGTATGGATACCATTGAACTGGATCAACCCTATAATTATAAAGGCCGAAATCCTTTTCGTTGGATTTATTTTAAAGTGAAAAAGAAGGGCCAAAAATGGCGAAATGCTTCTCTAATGCGCAAGCGCGGAATGAAAAACCGGGATGAGGTGTTTTTGCATAACCTGCAGCATAGATCTAAGGTATGGAAACCCTTTTTCGAACAGGAAAAGCCCGATATTATCCTCAGCATGTCCATTGCTACTTTATTGGAGATAACGTATTCGGATGCTGTAGCATTTCCGATCATTAATACCGTACATGGAAGGCCTGATTATGATTATTCCGATATTTTATGGTACCGAAGCAAACAGGAGATGAAGCTCCTGAAGGATAGTTATTCCAAATTGGATGCGGTCCAGGTGTTTTTTGATAATTATAAATCTTTCTTGCCGGATAATTTTAAAGGGTTGGCGAGAGCGATTCCAAATCCCATTCCACAGATGGATGACCTGGAAATTGTTGACCATCTTCAGACCAAAGAGCGCTATAAGATCGTCCATATCGGATCCTTGATCAATGCCGGAAAACAACAGGAATTGGCTATCCAAGCATTTTCAGAATTGGCTGAACAATTCCCGAAATGGGATTTATGGTTTTGGGGCGAGGGTGTAGATAAAGCATATTTGGAGGAAAGGATAGCTTCCTTGAAGCTCAAGGATAGGGTGTTTTTGGCAGGATTTACCGACAAACCTATGGAAAAGCTTCAAAAGGCGGATATTTTTGTTTTTCCGAGTAAATACGAAGGCTTTGGCTTAGCGCTTGGCGAGGCAATGACTTTAGGATTACCTGCAATCGGCTTAAAAGACTGCTCTGGTGTGAACGAATTGATTCAGCATGAAAAATCGGGTTTTCTAGCAGCAGATGCCCAGGAATTCAAATCCTATTTAGGCGTATTGATGGAGGATAGGAAGCTTCGTGATCGATTAGGGAAAGAGGCCCATGAGCAGATGAAAGCGTATAAAGATACCCTTATTATCGCGCAGTGGGAAGACTTCATGGATAAGGTGGTTAAGGACCATCAAAAAACCTAAAGGGAGCTCAGATTTTATTATCTTTGAAACACAAACCTTTGTTAAAAATATTCTGATGGCAATTCCAAAAACCATATACCAAACGTTCAAAAGCAAGGATATTCCTTGGTTGACCAAATTCTACATCTGGATTTTCAGGCAGAAGAATCCAGACTATGATTATGTATTTTTTGATGATGCAGCGGTGGATCGGTTTATCCAGGAGAATTTTGAAGAAAGGGTGTACAAGGCCTATAGCCGACTGCAGATAGGGGCTGCCAAAGCCGATTTCTTTCGCTATGCGGTATTGTATATCAATGGAGGGGTTTATCTGGATCTGGATTCTGATTTATTGGTGTCTTTGGACAAACATCTTCAAGACAGTGATGTAGCAGTGATCAGTCCGGAGAAAAACCATCCGGAATACTTCGCCCAATGGGCGTTGGTCTTTGATAAGGGGCATCCTTTTCTGAAAAGGACCTTGGATTATGCCGTTGAGAACATCGAACAGAAAACCTATCCGCATGATGTGCATAAAACGACCGGTCCATCTGTTTATACCCGCGCCATTCAGGATGAAATTAAGGAAAATCCTTCCGTTGCCTATCGTGTCGTGGAGCCTGATTATAAAGGCCTCATGCAGTTCAAATATAAATTGGGCAAATTATTGATCTATAGAGATCGTAAAAACCATTGGAAGAAATTGCAGAAACGGATTACCGTTGTAAAAGAAGATAATTAAAGGGTATTATAGCAGTTCATGATTTGGGCTGCTATTTTTTCATCATTGAAGCGTTGGGCGAAGCTTTTTCCTTTTTCGCTCATTTCCTGCCTTTTTTCAGGGTTATTCCATAAACCAACGAGTTGTTCCCTCATTTCTTGGATGTTCTCTGGATCGATGTACAGGGAATCTGGTCCAGCTGCTTCAGGGAATACCCCGGATCGGTTGGTTATCACGGGGGTACCGGCATATAGCGCCTCAATGATGGGGATGCCAAATCCTTCGAACTTGGATGGATAGACGAAAATACTCGCCATGCTGTAAATCGCTGCCAGCTCTTCCATCGTAAACCCTTTTAGAAAAATAACCTGTTTTTCCATGCCCTTCCCTTTGATATAGGCTTTTATTTCATCCGCATAAGGAGTTTCCTTGCCAAGAATGAGAAGTGGAATATCCGTATTTTCTATTGCTTTTACGATCTGAAAGGCATTCTTACGGGGCTCAATAGATCCTACATTCAGAATAAACCGTTCAGGTAGCTTGTTTTCTTGGCGTAACTTTTCTTGGAGATCCTTGGAAACTGTTTTCTTGAATGCCGGATGACAGACCTGATAGATCACTTCGATCTTCTGTTCATCGACTTGGTAGTATTGTAGGATATCTTTTTTGGTCTGTTCGCTGATAGCAATGATGCGGTCTGCATGTTCGATCGCATATTTCGCTTTTCGATGGTAGATCCATCGATCCAAGGGCTTATAAAGCTCGGGATATCGAAGGAAGATCAGGTCGTGGATAGTGACTACGGATTTGATCTTGGCTTCTTTGAGGCCAATAGGAATCTCTCCGGATAGACCATGAAATAGTTGAACCTGGTCGCGTTTCAGATCTTCTACAATGCGCCTATTGCGCCAAAGACTGGGAAAAAGATTGTTGATAAATCCTTGGGGTAGCTTGTTGGTCTGGTTAAAGTCTTCAGAACCGAACCAGAACCCTTCGAACTTCGGGCTGTATTTGATATAGCAATTTTCAGGATAATGGTTTTCCAAAATACGGATCAGATCTCGGCTGTAATTTCCAAGACCTGTTCTGTTCAAAAAATATCGTTTGGCATCATAGCCTATGATAAGCTTCATTAATCCCTATTGATAAGCTTTATAAATCCCTATTGCGATATAAAGATATTATTTTTTCCAATAGCATTTCCGGACTAATTAAATCGATTGCTTCCTTACCATCGCAGGGACATGGTTTATTGCCATAAACAGAACTTGGGCGGTTGGGATGTTCGACCTGAACACAATCGTCCATGGATTGCCCATAGCCTAAAAAACCTGCAAAGGGATGCGTAGCTCCCCAAACAGAAATGCAGCGGGTGCCGACAAGGGATGCCATATGCATGCCCGAACTATCCATACTGACCATGAGGTCCAAATGGGAGATGATATCCAATTCTTGCTGCAGTTTATACTTTCCGACAAGGGAATGTACTCCTGTGTATTTGTCTGCCCAGGCTTCGGTTATTTTCTTTTCATCTGCTCCACCTCCGAATAAGAGAACTTCATAGCCTTTTTCCGCTAATTGCTGCACGACTATTTCCATTTTATCCAATGGGAAAACCTTGTAGCTGTGTTGAGCAAATGCGGAAATGCCTATTTTTTTCTTGGTACCGGCCAGGATAGGAATCATGCCGGGAGGAATAAGTCGAAAGTCTTTTTCCAATTGATGGCTCAGCGTTATAGGGAAGCCTAGGTTTCGGAAGACATCGGCATAGCGTTCCGTAGTAAGCTGGAGTTGTTTTTTGATTTTGTTTACGGGACGGGTCAGTGCTTTTTTTTCAGCCCGGCCTTTATCCAAAATGGCAACCCGTTTTCCAATTCCTTTAAACAGCATATCCATAAATCTTGAACGGATGTTGTTATGTAGGTCGGCAACTGCATAGGGTTTATAGCTCTTTAGTTCATTGAATAGACTAAACAGACCAAATAAGCCTTTATGCCGCCCCTTCGGTTGGATGGCGTGAAAGGTTAAGCGCGGGATGTCCTGAAAGAAGGCAGAGAACAGCGGTCTGGACACCATGATGATTTCCGTATCCTGATGCTGTTGTTGAAACTCCTTCAAAACAGAGGCAACCATGGCAACATCGCCCATTGCCGAAAACCTCATCACCAGGACGCGTTCCATGCTTGATTATTTTTGGGTGCCGTATAAGACAGGATTAAGATTCGGATCATTGTACATTTTCATCTGTTTATAGACTTTCATGTATTTTTTTCCACTTTCAATGTCGCTTAATAATTCATCGATGCTTTGGGAAAGATCTTTACGCTGCTCCAATAACACGTTAAGTTTTTCTGTACAAGCTTGAATATGGGCATTGGAAACATCTGTTCTTAAGGTTTCCTGTTCCATGTGGAATATTTTCAGCGCTAGGATGGATAATCGATCGATTGCCCATGCCGGACTTTCAGAATTGATCTTGGCATCTTCTAAGGGTAGCACATCCTTGAATTTTAACAAATAATAGCTGTCGATGTATTCGACAGTATCTGTTCTTTCTTGATTTTGGCGGTCAATGCGGCGTTTCCAATACAACCCTTCGCGAGGTTCAATATTTGGATTGCGAACGACATCTTCCATATGCCATTGCGCAGTGTCAATCCAGCATTTCAGATAAAGCAGATGCTCTAGTGTTTGGCTATCGTAGGGATTGCTGATCGGATGGTCGATCTGATCATGTACATGGTAATCTTGAATTACTTGCTGAAAGATTTTATTTGCTGTTCCACTAATCATACACAAATATAACATTTAGCTGTTGATGCTAAAGATATTTAGCGCAAGAGATGGGAAAATTCCTAATAAAAGGACCAAGATGGTGAGTAGGATCCCGATAAGGTAGAGGATAGAGAAGGCGGGAGGAGGGGAAGAAGGGGAAGATTGGGAAGATTGCTTCGTCGTACCTCCTCGCAATGACGCGGGTGTTTCTCGCAATGACGCGGGGGTTTCTTGTAATGACGCCAAATTAGAATTTCTTAAGAAGGCGTATAAAGGGATTTTGAAGTAATAGAATAAGGAGATGACCGAGGTTAGGGCTCCGATGATCAATAGAGCTAAAAAGATGGAATCTTCGGAGGATTGGTACAATTCGAAAATACTGCTGAACACCAATAATTTTCCGACAAATCCGGCGGTGGGAGGTAATCCTACCAGGGCAATACCGATGAAGGAAAAGCAGGTGAATAGGATGGGGTAAGTTTTGCCCAATCCGGTATAGGAGGAAAGCAAGGTGCTTCCTTCTTGTTTTTCCAAGATGCTGATGAAAGCAAAAATCGCTAAGTTCATCAGCGTATAAGCAAGAATGTAGAACAATAGGATATCCTGATGTCCATTGCTGTAGCCGATTATGGCCATCAGCAAAAATCCGGTATGCCCGATTGACGAGTAGGCCATCATCCTTTTCACGTCCTGCTGTCTTAGGGCAATTAAATTTCCGATGAGCATGGTCACCATGGCCACCACTGCTATGAACAATAACGTAAGATCGCTGAAATAGAATTGGGTACTGATCCAGGCACTGGCAATACGGCCAAAAAGCACAATCGCGGCAATCTTAGGAATGGTAGACAGAAAAGCCGTTACTGGGGTGGGAGAGCCTTCATAAACATCCGGTGCCCAAAGGTGAAAAGGAACAAAACTTAGTTTGAATCCGATGCCCGTGAATACAAACAGAAAGGCGATGCTGACCATCACTTTTGGCGCATCGATCAATCCTTGAATGTGTTGTTGGCTTGAAAAATCAAGATCTCCTGTAAAACCGTAGACCAAGGAAAGGCCATACAGCATCACCGCCGCACAGGCTGATCCAAACAACGCATATTTCATGGCGGCTTCCGCCTGTTTCTTGTTCTCAGAAAAATAACCGACCAGAACATAGGATGAAATCGAAACCATTTCAATAGCTATAAAAGCCATTAACCAATTGCTGGTCATCGTGAGGATATGTAAACCAAGGCCTGCTGCCAGTAAAATGCTGTAGATATCACCCTTACGTTTGCTGAAGATCTTATCCTTGATGTATTGTTGGAAATAGATGCAGGTAATCAGTAAACTGACAAGGATAAAGGACCGAGCGAAAAAGCTCATCTTATCCAGGATCAACATCTGATAGAAACCGGAACTTTGCAGGTTGTACTGGGATAAAAGAATCAAGAATGCCCCTAAGCAGGTAATGATGCTGATATAAAAGGAGCTTTGTTTCCAAGTTTTATCCAAGAATAGGGTTGCGGCAATCGTTAATAGAAATCCGAATGCCAGCGCCAATTCCACCTTGAATAAAGGTAGAGAAGCAATGATATGGTCTATATTTTCCGATACTTGGTAGCTAAAATCCATCACAGTATTATAAATAAGGATTAACTAAATTCAATAGGCTCAAGACAGATTGGTTCAGTACGCCAAACACCAAGGATGGCATAACTCCCAATAGCAGTGCCAATGCCAAAGTTGGAAAAAGAATGATCTGTTCGCGTACGGAAAGGTCGGTAAGGCTGTTTGCCCAAGTTTCCCCACCTTTTAGTCGGGTCTCCCCGAAGAACATCCGTTGAAGCGTCCATAAGAAATAAGCCGCACTCAAAAGGATACCCAGGGAACCAAATATCGCCATCCATCGAGGAATTCCTGTTGATAGGCTTTCTGCATTAAACGTTCCGATAATGACAAATGCTTCCCCAATAAATGCCGAGAACCCAGGTAATCCTAGGGAGGCAAAGAATGCAATGGCCACGTAGGCAGTATATTTAGGCATCAAAGAGGCTAGCCCTCTGAAATTATAGATATAACGATCATGGACGCGGTCGTATAGAACCCCTACCAGGAAGAAGAGGGCAGCCGAAAGAAAGCCATGGCTCAACATCTGGAAAACTGCTCCGGAAATACCTTCCGCAGTAAGGGATGCGATTCCCAATAAGACGAAGCCCATATGGGATACCGATGAATAAGCGATCAATCGCTTCAGATCGGTCTGTGCCAAAGCATTGAATGCGCCATACAGAATGGATATAATACCGATAAGTCCTAGCCACCAATTGGCGTCTACGGCAGCATCTGGAAATATGCCCAAACAGATCCGAATCACACCATATCCCCCGATTTTTAAGAGGATACCGGCTAAAATAATGGAAACCGGTGTCGGTGCTTCCACGTGTGCATCTGGTAACCAGGTATGTAAAGGTACAATAGGGATTTTAATGGCGAATGCCACAAATAGGACGATAAATCCAACCATTCTTGCTGGTATACCCAAGATCTCCTGGCTACTTCCTAAGCCTTCAAAGAAGGAACCAGGGACATAATTCGCCGGATCCATCATGTAGAGCATGTTGAAGGTATGCGCGCCGGTATTCGGGTTTTGGACCGAAAAATATAATCCTACTATAACCAGCAGCATAAAAACGGATCCAAACAGGGTATAGATAAAGAACTTGATGGCAGCATATTCCCGTCTTGCACCTCCCCAGATGCCAATTAGGAAATATAAAGGCAACAGCATCACCTCATAGAATACATAGAAGAGGAAGAAATCCAAGGCACAAAAGATCCCCATCACTGCGGTGTTCAGCAGCATCAATAAGGCAAAGTATCCTTTTTTGCTCTTTTCAATTCTCCAAGATGCTCCAATGGCCATCAACATCACAAAGGCACTCAAGACCAATAGCGGAAGGGAAAACCCATCCACCCCTAGGAAATAATCGATTTCCAAGGTACCCAATGATCCTAGTTGCATACGTATCCAAGGCATTTGTTCGACGTATTGGTAAGCCGAAACGGCATTGAATGCGGCTTCGCTTGGTTGGAAGTTGGCATATAGATAGCCTGACAATCCAAATTGGATCAGGGTTGCTGCCAATGCAATGTATTTGAATGAGCCATTGCTTCGATTTGGAAGAACCAAGATCGCAAGAACAGCCAGTAGCGGTAAAAATATAAGTAAGGAAAGTAGTCCCATCTTATTTGAATATCAAATAAATTATTCCAATTAATAAAACCGTGAAGGCAAAACCCAAATAGTTCTGTAACCTTCCATTCTGAACCCAACGTAATAGATGGCCCAGGTAATACGTGCTTCCAGCGATGGTATTCACCAATCCATCGACGATATAACGATCGATCCAAGCCGATACGCGGGAAATAGCGCGAACCAATGAACCCGCTAGGTTGACCAGTCCATCGATGATATGTTTGTCGAACCAATATAATCCATTACTGAATTGCACGGTGCTGTTTACAAAAGCTTTTTGATAAAACTCATTCAGATAGCCTTGATTTAAGGATAATTGAAGAAGGGGCGATGTCATCCTGAGCTTGTCGAAGGATCCACCAGCCTCTCCTTGCGCATACCATCTGTATGCCCAGATCCAGATCAAAATACTTCCCAAACTCATCAACAAAGGAACGACCGTATGCAGAATATGCAGTTCTGCATAAGCCCGATCAAATTCAAATCCCTTCAGCACAAAAGCATGCTGGTAAGATAAAGGGTTTACACTAAAAACCACAAAAAGCGAACAGATTCCTAGAAAAACCATAGGGCCTAGCATCTGTCCTGGAGCTTCATGTATTCCCGGATTTTCCACATTAATCCTCAATTTCCCAAAAAACACCTTGAACATCAACCTGCCAATATAAAAGGCGGTCATAAAACTTACGATGATCAGGGTAATCGGGATCAATAGCCAGAGACCACCTTGCTGCATGCCCCATTCCAAGGCATTGATCAAGATTGCATCCTTGGATAAAAACCCAGAAGTTAAAGGAAATCCGGCTAAGGCGAGCGAAGCAATTGCCATCAGAATGAAAGTTTTGGGCAAATATTTCCTAAGTCCACCCATTTTATGGATATCCTGTGGATCGAAATCTAGCTGATGTTTGGTTTTAAGATGCGCCATTTCATGAATAATAGCCCCTGCTGCAAGGAACAACAGACATTTGAAAAAGGCATGGGTAACCAGGTGGAACATGGCAGCATCCCAAGCCCCTATACCGATGGCAACCATCATGAAACCCAATTGGGAGATGGTGGAGAATGCCAATATGCGTTTGATATCCCGTTGCGCTAGTGCGAAATATGCAGCTATAAATGCAGTGATGCATCCAATAATGGCGATAATAAGCAAGACGGTGGCATTGAACAAAGGAAATACCGTGCTCAACAGGAATACTCCGGCGGCAACCATCGTAGCAGCATGGATCAGGGAAGAAACAGCCGTAGGTCCTTCCATGGCATCCGGAAGCCATACATGTAGCGGGAATTGTGCCGATTTGGCCATAGCTCCTAAAAAGAAACAACATCCCGCAAAGGTCATCCATCCGTTTGACGCTGGAGGAACTGTATGGAGAAAACCATGCTCTCCAAATAAATCTACCAGATTTAATGTTCCGTATATGCTGTATAAACTGGCTATGCCCAATAGAAAACCTAAATCCCCAATCCTATTGATAATAAAGGCTTTTTTATTGGCCTGAACCGCCGATTCTTTATGAAACCAGAACCCGATCAATAGATAGGAGGCAAATCCCACCAATTCCCAGGCAATATACATCAACAAGAGATTGTCTGCCATGGTTAACAAAAGCATCGCAAAACAGAAAAGGCTGAGGTACATCCAATACCGGTGTATGCCAGGATCCCCTTTCATGTAGGCTCTCGAGTAGATATGAACGGGCAAAGCCACCAAACAAACGATTAATTGCATTAGGCTGCTCAGGTTGTTCAATAGGAAACCGATCTGAAAATCTTTTGAACCAATCCTGAACCAGGTAAGGGCTTGATGCTGAGTTTCCTGGTTCCATATTTTTGGAAAGACCATGGTCGCACTGATCAAACAGCTCAATAGTATCGCCAGGAGCGAGATGGTTCCCTGCTGTGATCTCCTGCCGAGCAACGCTTGGATCAGGAAAGCAAGGAAGGGTAATATAACGACCAGTAGGCTGGCAACGATTGGCGATAGGTTCATCATTTGCGCATTAATCTCTTAGGTCCGTAATATTATCCGGGTTAATGGATTTGTATTTTCTATACACATTCAAAATGATGGCCAATCCGACAGCAACGGCTGCAGCGGCCAGCACTATGGCAAAAAGAGCGAACACCTGTCCGCCATAATTGATCTTATCATACCTGCCGAATGCTACCAGATTCAAAATGGCGGCATTGATGATGAATTCGATCCCTACCAAGATCATGATGGCGTTTCTTTTGGCCAATACCGCATATAATCCGATACAGAATAAACAAGCGGATACTACCAAGAAATGTGTTAAAGTAATCATTGTTTATCCTCCTTTCTGGATAGATGGGCCGCACCGATCAAAGCCATCAACAAAAAGATGGATATTACTTCAAAGGGAAGTAGGTAATGGGTCATGAATTTGATGCCCAATTGATTAATATTATTGTCGGAAGGTAAAATAACCTGCCCTTTATGTATATTTTGGGTGATCCAATTCGGGGTATGTTCTTGCCATTCGATGATACCATAGATCATCACGGCAAGAAAGCCCAACGATAAGAGGAGGGATTGCCAGTTGGGAATGGATAGGAATTTGGACGAGGTGTTTTGAAGATCCGCAAGAAGCTCCTTATTCGAGAGCATAAAGGCAAAGATCATCAGGATCAATACGCCACCCACATAGACCATGATCTGGGTGATGGCGACAAAATCAGCTAAGGCAAATAGGAACAATCCAGCCATTCCAAATAATACCACGAAAAAAAGAAATAAAGCACGTGCTGTATTTTTCAGGCTAACTACCAGCAGGGCAGAACCGATCGCCAACACGGCAAAAGCATAGAACAATACTAATTCCATTATTTAGCCTTTGCTGCCTCCTTTTCAGCTTGAAAACGGGTCCACTCTTCCTTGCGTTTTTGCACTTCCGCATCCGACATGTCCGAAAAAGTATAGGTTAGATCCGCCAGATTTGTCGTGCTGCGGTCGTAATTATCCGTCATGACGATGCATTCCGTAGGACAAACCACGGTACATAAACCACAATACATGCATTTGGCCATATCGATCTCAAATTTGGCGGCATAAAGTCTTTTTACACTTCCATCAGAAGTTTTGCCAATGGCTTCTGGTGATTTGATGGATTCTATGGCAATACAATCCACCGGACAGGCCTTTGCACATAAATCACAGACAATACAATCGTCTATTTCCACATCCAATTGATACCTGGCCACATCAGGGATCGGCATTTTTTCCGAAGGGAATTGGACGGTGGTTACACCTTCTTGTTTTTCGAAATAATTTTCCTGTTTGATGTCCAGCGAGGTTCTTGATTTTCGGGCACTAAAAAGGTGGGCCACCGTTAAGCTGAGTCCTTTTATGGCCGTAGCCAATCCTTTAAGTGTAGATTTGATAATCATGTCAACCCATCAATTTTTTAAACCATCACTGTAATTCGCCAAATCCCGGAGATGGCCATGCAAAGAAAGGCCACTGGGATTAAGATCTTCCAACATAAGACCATAAGTTGATCAGCACGGAATCTCGGTAGGGTCCAGCGGATCCATATCTGTACCGCAACAATGAACAACGATTTGATCAATGTCCAGAAAATTCCCCAATAAAGCCCGGTTGTCCAATCAGCCAAACGTACATTCCCGATATTAGGTAGGGGGCTGTTCCAAGCACCTAAGAAAATAACTACGCCCAGCATAGCGACCAAGAACATCATGGCGTATTCCGCCAGGAAAATAAAGGCAAAACGGATACCGCCATATTCGGTATGGAAACCTCCGATCAGCTCACTTTCCGCTTCGGGGATATCAAATGGTGCTCTATTGCATTCTGCAAGGGATGCAATGAAAAAGATCACATAGCTCACCAGGAGATGCGGTGCCTGGAAAACATTCCAGGATAAGATGCCGCCAATATCCTTTACATTCCAGATGCCTAAGAAAAACAGGTCTTGTTCACTATAAATCCCTTGATTTAGGGCAATTTCGTTCAGATTAAGGGTTTGGGTAATCATGACTGCAGCTATCAAGGACAATCCTACCGGTAATTCATAGGATATCATCTGCGCAATGGCACGAATAGATCCCAAAAGGGAATATTTGTTGTTCGATCCCCAACCGGCCATCAGAATACCGATAGCATCGATGGAAACCACGGCCATAATAAAAAATAAACCGGTGTGGGTGTTTGCTGGAACAAAATCCGCTGCCCAAGGCACGACCGAGAAACCAACAAAAACCGCCACAAAAATCAGGATGGGGGCAACGGCAAAGAGGATCCTATCCGCTGCTGCTGGAGAAATAAATTCTTTTTGAAGGAGTTTGAGGATATCCGCGAAGGTTTGGAGCAATCCAAATTTTCCGGTTTCCATAGGCCCTAATCGATCCTGTACAAAACCTGCAATCTTACGCTCCGCATATACTGCAAAAAGCGTGAATAAAGCAATAAAAAGAAATATTGCGACAGGGGTGAGGATATGGATAAAAAGGGAACTCAATCTTCTTTTTAGATTAATTCTTAATTATGGACAAACATACGGAAAACGTACGAATTACCTCAAAAATTTTATAAAATATACTAGTTTAGTAGATATTATTTGGGGTAAATTAGTAGCACTTTGTTCAAACATTTCGTCTTTAGGAGAGTATTAATAAAAGAAATAAGAAAATCACTATGAAAAAAACAATTTTTAGTATGCTAGCTGTAGCCAGCTTGATCTTTTCGAGCTGTAGTACATCCAAACAAGTTACAGCAGATGAATCAGCTGACATTGCTAAAATCACCGGTAAGAAATGGCAATTAGTGGAATTGGGCGGGAAACCAGTAGCCGCAGAGGTGAATGGTAAGATGCCTTATTTGGAGTTTTTGCATGAGGCTGGACGTTATTCGGCAAATGGCGGTTGTAATACACTCAATGGGGAATTTCAATTCGCAAAAAATAATAAGATACATTTTACGAGAGGGATATCAACGATGATGGCCTGCGAGAATATGGAGATTGAAAGGGGGTTGGGCCAATCCTTGCAACAAGCGGATAATTATACGTTTGCTGATGGAGTATTGTCTTTAAATCAGGGGCGTAAAGCTCCTTTGGCGCGATTTAAGGAGATTTCTGCGGATGTTTCCGTTGCGGGAACTTGGGAATTGGATTATATCGCGGGATCGAATAAACCTTTTAATGAATTATTTCCTGGGAAGAAGCCGACTATGGTGATTCAGGCTGGATCTTCGAAGATTTCAGGAAATGGGGGATGTAATAATTATGGAAGTAATATGAGCTTGGATGGTAGGAATGTGAATTTCAGTGGGATTTTTTCTACAAAGATGGCTTGTAAAGGAGATGGGGAGCCTTTATATTTCTCAACGTTGGAAAAGGTGAATGTTATGAGTGTGAATGGGGATGCGATGACGTTGATAATTGGCGATATTGCGGTGATGAGGTTTAAGAGGAAGTAAGGAATAATATTAGGAGATATTTTTTCGCGTCATTGCGAGGAGGTACGACGAAGCAATCTTTCGATTAGTGTAAAGATTGCTTCGTTCCTCGCAATGACGATAAAGCCTCGCAATGACGCCAAGCCTCCTCGCAATAACCTATACTTCTTACCCTTCCATCTCCACCCAAAGGCCATCAGATTTAATAATCTCAATCAACTCATCCAATGCATTCGCTGAAGAAACATTTTTCTTCACCACCTGCTTCCCTCTATACAACGTAATCTTATCCGGACCAGCACCAACATACCCATAATCCGCATCAGCCATTTCCCCCGGTCCATTCACAATACAACCCATAATCCCGATTTTCAACCCTTTCAAGTGGTTAGTCCTACTTCTTATCATCTGCGTCGTTTCCTGCAGATCAAATAAAGTCCTACCACAACTCGGGCAAGAAATATATTCTGTTTTAGAGATCCTAGACCTTGTAGCTTGCAAAATCCCAAAAGATACCGAAGCAATCTTATCAGTTGGCGTTGCTGGGCTATCCAACCAGATCCCAGACCCCAATCCATCGATCAATAACGCACCAAAATCAGTCGCAGCATAGAGCTGGATTTTCGAAATAGGTTCCTCCGGATCCATAATATCTCCCATTGGCCCTGAAAAATCCTCTGCCGCATAACTTCTCTTCAAGATCACCGGATTATCAATTCCGATTTCCTGTAGGTTCGCAAAAAACTGGCGCTGATCCGCCATGCCATGCAGATGATCCGTCTCCAATATAAAAACCACTGTTTTATCGATGGGCAATTGCGCAAAAGCTTCCGATTGCAGATCATCATTGCTGATATAGATCAGGTTCATGGCAGCATCCTTTTCCTTGGCCTCATTAAATTCTTCCAAAGAATAGATCGGATGCATGTTCGCTTTGTTGCTTAGACCCAACCAGGTTTTATAATTATATAGCTGTTTCAGGTTGCCAGGCATGTTAAACGATGGCAATTGATCTCCCAGGTAAACAAAATCAACCGATTGGTCGCCCATATGGTATTTATCCAATACTGCATCGTATTTATAGCCGACTTCCGTAAGGATAAAAGGATCTTTTAGGTTTTTCTGAGTGATATCCACCACAATCCTCGGTACCAAAGACCCCCCAATAAAGGCGTTCACCTCCGAAGATTCATATCTTTTGGTCTCTTTTGGCTCCGTCGCCAATTGAAGGATTTCCCTTTTGGGTTCAGATGCTATTGCTGCTTTGCGTTTGCTGTAGCGGTTTACCAAAGCAATGGCTACTGGAGCTTCCTTCTCCGGTTCTTCCGTCAAAGAAACACGCACAGTATCGCCAAGTCCATCTTCCAACAAGGTTCCGATACCCACCGCCGACTTAATCCGGCCATCCTCACCATCACCAGCTTCCGTAACCCCCAAATGCAAAGGATAATTCATGTTTTCGGCAACCATTTTCTCGACCAATAGGCGATAAGCTTGCACCATCACCTGTGGATTGGAGGATTTCATGGAAACCACCAGGTTGTAGTAATTCAGATCCTCACAGATCCGGATGAATTCCAATGCCGACTCCACCATGCCTTCCGGGGTATCCCCGTAGCGGCTCATGATGCGGTCCGACAAAGAACCATGGTTGGTTCCGATCCGCATGGCAGTACCATATTCCTTACAGATACCCACCAATGGCGCGAATTTCTTATAGATCCTATCCAACTCGGCCTGATAAGCCGAATCGGTATAATCGATCTGGTCGAACTTCTTCTTATCGGCATAATTACCCGGATTCACCCGCACTTTCTCCACGATCCTCGCCGCTACTTCCGCAGCATTCGGCGTGAAATGTATATCCGCCACCAAAGGTACTTGATAACCTCTATAGCGTAATTCTTTCTTGATGTTTGCTAGATTTTCGGCTTCCTTGATACTAGGAGCCGTAATGCGGACATACTCACATCCTGCATCCACCATTTTGATGGTCTGTTCCACCGAACCCATGGTATCCATGGTGTCCACTGTCGTCATACTCTGGATGCGGATAGGTTGATTTCCTCCCATGGGAATATCCCCAATCTGTACCTCTCTCGTCAAAAACCGACTATACGTTGTTTTTGAATTACAATATCCCCCTGCTAATTCTGATGATTTCAAGCTGTCCATACCGCACAAAGTTAGCTATTTTTAAAAGTTAATAGCGTAAAATGGTCAAGGAATTTGCTGCGCCATCCACTTTGATCGTATACCGGCTGTTGGATTTATCGTATCCCGAAGTTTTTCTGATCTTATCATCGCTGATATCCACATCTTCAAATTTATTGCTGGACAGAAAGGAGTCGGTTTCAACGCTGCAATCTGCTCCTTTCGGCAAAAATAATTTGATGCTCGAAGCAGCGGTATTGATATCGATTAAATGATTGCCCTCGATCGGAACTGGAAGGTACATATCTAAACTGGTCGCTCCCGAATTGATGCTCAAGGATCCCAATTTCAGTTTCTTGAAATCAGCACTGATGCTGGCCGCACCGATATTGTATTCCAGATCCCAGATATGATTTGGGTTCAATCCTACATAAATCTTATTCTTGGCATATTTGCTGGACTTGATCTGCGTATTTATCGTGAAGTTATTGATTTCATCCGTATTGCTCAATGAAAGGGATGAGTTAGGGCTATCTGTACTCGCTCGGAAAAGAGAATCCGTACTGATGTCGGTATTCATGATGTACTTAGCTGCTCCGCCATTAAATTTAAGGGAGATACGTTCTGCAATTCCTTCCGTAGATTTACCTATCGAATTGGCAGGAATAAATTCGGCATCATCACTAACCGCTGTAAACGAATCAAAGATGGTGTCTTCCGAAGTTACACCCTGATAAAAGATAAAGGAACAGATGATGATGTTACAGGCTGCAAGGATCCAAGCGGTATTCTTGCGATTCTGCAATAAAAAACCTATACCAATGGACACCAACAATAAAGGCCAATATTTGATGGCTCCAATAAAGTTAAAGTCGATGATATGTAGGTTATGAAGGAGGACAACCAGTCCAATAAAGACTAACCAGATGCCTGTTGCTATTTTGTTGTTCATTGTTTATTTGTTTTGTTGTCGTCAAAACTAGTACGATTATACAAATTAATTAACTGAAAATAGGCTATGTTGCCTAAATTTTCGGTAAATGAATTAGATTTGTCGGTGAAATAATTCCACAGAATTGTTATCTTGAACGGATGCTAAATATATTGATATGATATTCTACTATATCGGCGACTACATATTGTTGTTGAAGAAGGTTTTTCGGAAACCCGAAAAATGGAAAATTTATTGGAAGGAAGTCCTCCATGAGATGAGTGATATTGGTGTGGGTTCTTTGGGCTTGATCCTGATTATTTCCACGTTTATCGGGGCGGTAATGACCATGCAGATTGCCTTTCAATTGGTTTCCGACCTGATCCCAACCTCGGTTATCGGATCGATCAACCGTGACTCTAATATTCTGGAACTTGGGCCTACCATCTCTGCCTTGGTATTGATGGGAAAGGTGGGTTCCTCCATTTCTTCCCAAATTGGTTCCATGCGGGTAACCGAGCAGATCGATGCGCTGGAGATCATGGGGATAAACGCGGCAGGATACCTCATCCTCCCGAAGATCATAGCCGGGATCATCATGGTGCCTGTTTTGGTAACGGTGGCTATCTTTTGTGCCATCGTAGGTGGTCTTATCGGCGGGTCGCTCTCCGGAGCGGTCACCGTAGATGATTATAATGAAGGTATCCGATCCGGATTCAATGGTTTTACGGTAGCTGTAGCTATGGTAAAAGCCTTTGTGTTTGGTTTTATCATCACTTCCGTGCCGGCATACAAAGGTTTTAATGTACGTGGTGGGGCTTTGGAAGTTGGACAAGCAGGAACCAGAGCAGTCGTGATTGGTTGTATTACCATTCTTGCCTGTGATTATTTGATAACTGCTTTAATGTTGTAATGTAAATGATTGAAATTCAAGATATTCATAAATCTTTTGGGGATAACCTCGTATTGGACGGGATCAGTGCTACTTTTGAACCGGGAAAGGTCAGCCTCATTATCGGAGGTTCCGGATCCGGAAAAAGTACGGTGCTGAAATGTATCGTCGGCCTGCATCAACCCGACAATGGAAAGGTGTTTTTTGATGGTAAGGAATTTTCCAAGATGGACTTTGAGGAAAAGGTGCCAATCCGTAAGGAAATAGGGATGCTTTTTCAGAATTCAGCACTTTTCGACTCCATGACCGTAGAACAGAACATCGTTTTTACCTTGGATATGTTCTCGGAGATGAGCAAATCTGAAAAATTGGATCGTGCAAATTTCTGTTTGGAGCGGGTGAATCTGGCCGGAAAGAACAAATTGTTCCCGGCGGAATTGTCGGGAGGTATGAAAAAACGGGTGGGTATTGCTAGAGCGATTGCCATGAACCCAAAATACCTTTTTTGTGATGAGCCCAATTCTGGATTAGACCCCGCCACTTCCATCCTTATTGATGAACTGATTCAAGAACTGACCGAAGAATACAATTCCACCACCGTAGTGGTAACTCATGATATGAACTCGGTGATGGGGATTGGCCAATATATCATGTTCCTGTACAAAGGGAAGAAATATTGGGAGGGCTCTAACCAGGATATGCTGAAATCGGACAATAAGGAGTTGAATGAATTTGTATTTGCGAGTCCTTTGATGAAAGCAGCTCGCGATACCATGAAGAAGTAGAACCTGAAGAAGTAGAACCGGAGTACATAAGGGATATTATTCCTTATTTGCTATCTTTGCCAAAATTTACTGTTTTGAATACAAATTCTCCCATACAATTACTGACACCACAGCACTGGAAAGATTATGAACTGATCGATTGTGGTGATTTTGAAAAATTGGAACGATTCGGCGAACTGATCCTGATCCGTCCGGAGCCGCAAGCCGTATGGCCAAAGGCACTAGGTGATGCTGAATGGAACAAACGCTACCACATCAAATTCAAAGGTCGTTCTGCTACAAGTGGAGAATGGTTGAAAAAGAACCCTAAATCGCCAGATAGGTGGCATATCCAATACAAAAATAAGGATGTAGCCATTAAATTCCGATTGGGATTAACCTCCTTCAAGCATGTAGGGATTTTTCCAGAGCAGGCCGTGAACTGGGATTATATCTCAGAATCTGTTAAAGGATTCAAAACCCCTAATCCAAAAGTATTGAATTTATTTGCCTATACGGGTGGAGCATCTTTGATTGCTAAAGCTGCAGGTGCGGATACGACACATGTGGATTCGATCAAACAGGTGGTAACCTGGGCGAACGAAAACCAGGAAATCTCCGGCATAAGCGATATCCGCTGGGTAGTAGAAGATGCCTTAAAATTTGTGAAAAGGGAGCTGAAAAGGGGTAATACCTATAACGGTATCATTTTGGATCCTCCGGCTTATGGACATGGCCCTAAAGGGGAGAAGTGGAAGTTGGAAGACCATATCATGGAAATGATGCAGGATGTGGTCAAACTATTGGATCCAAAGGAACACTTCCTGATCCTGAATACCTATTCGTTAGGTTTCTCATCGGTAATCGTGGAAAACCTGATCAAGACTTCTTTTCCGGAGGTGGAGAACCTGGAAATCGGCGAACTTTATCTACAGGCAACTGCCGGTCCTAAACTTCCTTTAGGCGTATTCGGAAAATTCCGCAAATTCGCAAAATAAACAGCTTTAAATAGCTTAAAATAAAAGCAGCCATCATCACGACGGCTGCTTTCCATTTTTCACAGTAGGCAATTAAATTACACAATGAGCGGTTTAAGCTGATTTTCATAATTGGCCAATTGCTCCTGAAAAGCTGCCTTAGACTCTCCAAAAACCTGGCTCACCCGATCCTGTAAGGACCTGTAATAGGCAATGCCTTCGACCAATTGATTTTGAAATTTATAGATATACTTTTTCTTTTTGACATCCAGATCCAACAGATTTTCCTGTATGTAGTTGCTTAGGTGGTTGACGTATAATTCCAGTTCATTAATGAACATGGACGGTCTTTTGACTCCTTGAAGAACATTGATTCTGCCATAGATATGGTCTACCATTTCCTGAAGGGAATAGATCTTATTGAAATAGACCGTATTAGGACCTGGGCAGATGGCCACCGCCGATCTTTCCCTAGGTTTGAGGATCTGGTACTTCAGGTAGGCCGGTGTTGCCAGCCCCTCACATAGACATTGTTTCTCTACGATCTTCTGATAGGCTTTTTCGTATTCTTGGGCATTCAATCCTGCCTGGTCTAAATCCTTGATCTTGTTTACCTGATATACACGACTAGCGGTACATTGAGGTTCATCGGAATAGGTGCTATCCGAGACCAGGTATTTTTTGGTACAAGGAAATCCCGGGCGACCTTTGGCTATTCGGGATAAGCGCGATTGTTCGGCCGTACTCTTCCGGAAATTATTGAATGGAACTCCCAATGGGGAGGCATTACTGATATAAAAATCGGCCGGAGCGGCATTCGCTAAGTTGTTGAGGGTTTCCTCATCTACGGTCGTTGCTTCGGGCACCAATAGGAAAGGGGAACCCCATCCTACGGCATCAAACCCATAATAGTCTAAAAGAAATTGATGTTCCTGGGTAGTTCCCACGCCACCCTGAACGGTAAGCCGAATGCCAGGAACATGTTCAATTTCTCGACCTATTTCCGTTAATGCTGCCTGGTACAATGGAAAAATCTCTTCCGATAGGGCAGCTTTATTTATTTTGAATTCTTCAAGAATCGGCCCTAATAAGAAACCATCGGTGGCAAACGCATGACCTCCGCAATTAAGGCCCGATTCTATCCGGTATTCGGAAATCCAAATACCTCGTTTTGCTAAATATTTCGCTTGTATCAGTGCTGATCGGAAATCAGACACTTTTAAGGTTATTTTTTTGTTGAATTCGCCCTGCTCGTCTGGAAAGAATTGTGGGAATTCCTGGAGTTGACCATATAACCGCGGGTTCATTCCGGCCGATAGCACAACGGAAGATCGTAAGGTGCTGTTGGCAAAACCTCGGACGGCTGCTGTGGCATCGGAATAATATTCCGAAAGCATCTCGCCATCTTTGGAATAGTTGATCTTATCCACCTTGGACATGATATTGACATCAATATCGCCCGGGAGCATGGCATCGCAGATCGCTGTTTTTAATCTTCCCTTTTCGCTTGAAGAATTGGTTTCCTGCCATTGCTGAAAAAGGTTTCTCGAAGGATGTTGCTCCGGTAGCAGCGAAAAATATTTGATGGCGGTTTCATCATGCAACCAATCGCAGTTTTTTAGGTGTACAAGTTGCTTGTCCACCAATACTTGGATCATATCCAAGTAGGCGGTTATTCTTCTTGCCCGGGCATCTTCCATATGTTCCTCGATGGCCTCGTATTCCAGCTGGTTTTCCTGCGAATAGTACGCGCGAAGGCGTTCCAATAATTCATCATCCACAATGGATACAACGGATGAAATACCAAATTGGGCGACCTTAATGGCCGTATCTACGGAAAATGCTAAACCTAAAACGGGGATATGGAATGAATGCGTCATGTAATTTTAAACTGACGCAAATAGCAAAGAAATCCTGGATTAAAAAGTAATGATAATTAGGAAGGAAAAGTGATCTTCATCACACAGCCGCTTCCTTGGTCATTTCTTCCTCGGTATCCAATTCCACACGCAGGTTGTTGACGATATGATGCTGCCTATCCGGTGTGTTCTTGCCCATGTAATACTCCAATAACTGGCTCAATCTATTGTCCTTGGATAGGATAACCGGTTCCAAACGCATATCTCCACCAATAAACAGTCCGAATTCACTTGGCGAGATTTCACCTAGCCCCTTGAATCGGGTAATTTCTGGTTTTGCGCCTAATTTGTTGATGGCCCGGATTCTTTCTTCGTCGGAATAACAATAAATGGTTTCTTTCTTGTTCCTAACCCGGAATAATGGCGTCTGCAAGATGGACACATGTCCAGCTTTTACCAGATCGGGGAAGAACTGAAGGAAGAAGGTCATGATGAGCAATCGGATGTGCATACCATCCACATCGGCATCTGTTGCAATCACGATGTTGTTATAACGAAGGCCTTCGATACCATCTTCAATGTTCAAGGCATGTTGAAGAAGGTTGAATTCCTCATTTTCATACACGATCTTTTTGGTCAATCCGAAGGAGTTCAAAGGTTTACCTTTCAGACTGAATACAGCTTGGGTTTGAACATCCCTGGATTTGGTGATGGATCCACTCGCCGAATCCCCCTCGGTGATGAATAGGGTAGTTTCTAAGTTACGCTCGTGTTTATCGCTGAAATGTATCTTGCAGTCTCTTAATTTACGATTATGTAGAGAGGCTTTTTTTGCCCTTTCGTTGGCCAGTTTCTTGATCCCTGCGATATCCTTACGTTCTCTTTCCGATTGAAGGATACGTTTTTGCAGGGCCTCTGCAGTTGCAGGGTTCTTGTGCAGGTAGTCGTCCAATGCCTTCTTCACAAAATCGTTGATGAAGGTACGAACGGTTGGTCCATCTGGGCCTACACTTTGGGATCCTAATTTTGTTTTTGTTTGGGATTCGAATACCGGTTCCTGCACCTTGATGGCAATGGCCCCAATGATGGATGAACGAATGTCGGATGCATCAAACTCTTTTTTATAGAACTCACGGATGGTTTTTACCACCGCTTCGCGATAAGCCGCCTGATGGGTACCACCTTGGGTGGTATGTTGCCCATTTACGAAGGAATAATACTCTTCTCCATAACCCTGGCCGTGGGTCATCGCTATTTCGATATCTTCCCCTTTCAGGTGGATGATCGGATAGCGCATGCTTTCCGTGTCGACATTTCTTTCCAACAAATCCTTTAATCCATTCTCGGAAATGAACTTCTGGCCATTGAAATTGATGGTAAGCCCGGAATTTAGAAAAACATAATTCCAGATCATGTTCTCTACAAATTCCGAACGGTATTTATAGTTTCTGAAAATGGAATCGTCTGGGTAGAAGGTGACGGATGTTCCATTTCGTTGGGTAGTGTCTTTTTGCTCATCGGCCAACAGCTCGCCTTTGCTGAATTGGGCAATACGGGTAACCCCTTGGCGGTAGGATTGTACCGTGAATTGATTGGACAGGGCATTGACAGCCTTGGTACCCACCCCGTTTAATCCCACGGATTTTTGGAAGGCCGTACTGTCGTATTTACCTCCGGTATTTATTTTTGATACCACATCAACCACGGATCCGATCGGAATTCCACGGCCATAATCTCGAACGGTAACCCGGTTCTCATTGACGGTGATATCGATGGTTTTTCCAGCTCCCATAACAAATTCATCGATGGAATTATCTACCACTTCCTTTAAAAGGACATAGATACCATCATCATAGGCAGAACCATCACCCAATTTTCCAATATACATACCCGGTCTTAAGCGGATATGTTCTTTCCAATCGAGCGAACGTATACTATCTTCGTTATATGCTGTCATTTGTTGTCTTGTTTTGAGTTTGCTGGAATATTCTTCTTGGTTGATTATGAACCTTCGCAAAAATATAAAATTTTTTGGGTCATTTTGTTATGGTTGTGGAAGTGGTAGGACTTGTTCCTATGTTTCGAGCTGAAAGTATGGGTTTAATAGGGTAATAGTAGGGTTTTTGTATGGGTTGCATAGGAAAAGCATACTTTTAGGTTACTTTCAGTATGGTTTTGCCTTGAAGGTCAAGCTGGGAAAGGGGATAGAAAAGGGGGATGGATAGGGGGAAGGGATGGTGTTGGGAGGCGGAGGGATTGGTGATGGGAGGTGTAGGGGTAAGGAATAAGACAAAAAAAAGCGTCATTGCGAGGAACGAAGCAATCTTTCGATTAGTGTAAAGATTGCTTCGTCGTACCTTCTCGCAATGACGGTGTTAATTCCGTTTCTTCGAATACCTATCTTCCGAAATCGTCCTGAACCCTTACGATATCACTTTCATCAGAAGGATTGGATCCATCGGTATGTTGCCAAATCTCAGCCACCACACCATAATTTCCCATTCCTACCAAACGATGTCTCTCTCCTTGGCTCAAACGAATAGTATCGCCTTCCTTCAAGATCTTCAATTCGTGTTCTTCATCATCAGGGCTTGTTACAACACCCACCTCACCACGGATCACTCTCCATATTTCCGCTCTGCGATGGTGGTACTGCCATGATAAACGCTTGTTGGGACCAACCACCAATACTTTTGGGCTTAACTTCCCGGATATCTTTAAATCCTGCACATCCAACCCTTCAAAGTAGGCGTTCGCAAACTCCTGCGCTTGATCCTCATTGATCACAAAAAATCCGCCCCAGGGTCTGTTCTGATCGATGCTTTCAATCTTGAAGCCTTTATCAGTCAACTTTGTTTCAATTTCCTGGAATAAATCGCTCTTATCAATATATGTCATGGTTATTAAGTTTTCTTTCGTGAAGATAATATAACTTTTGTATTAAAACAAGGGCTGAACCAATTGAATAAGCCTATTTACCGTATATTTGTAATTCTATAAGAAGCCTTATGTCATTACCATTAGATCATCAAAACGATATATTCGCACAAGCCGTTGCCTTTGTAAACCAGACCCAACAGCCTATCTTCCTGACCGGAAAGGCAGGTACCGGAAAGACTACTTTCCTGAAGTATATCCGGGAGAATAGCTATAAGAAAATGGCGATCACCGCACCTACTGGTGTGGCGGCAATGAATGCTGGTGGAACGACATTGCATGCGCTTTTCTGGTTGCCATTCGGCACCTTTATCGAAGATTATCCGATACAATGGGGCCATCAGGATCAGAATATCTATAATAAACATCGGCTTTTCAGTACCATCAAACTGACCAAGAACAGAAGGGCTATCCTCCAGGAGTTGGAATTGCTGGTCATCGATGAGGTTTCCATGGTCCGTGCGGATACCTTGGATGCCATTGACGTCATTCTGAAGAGTGTTCGAAGGGATATGCGACCATTTGGTGGTGTACAACTCTTGTTCATCGGGGATCTCTACCAATTGCCTCCCGTGGTGCAGGATCGGGAATGGCAGGTCCTTCGGAATTACTACAAAAGTCCTTTCTTCTTTGAGGCCAAGGTTTTCAAACAACAGCCGCCCATCTTGATCGAATTGAAAAAGATTTACAGGCAGCAGGACGACCGTTTTATCGGCATATTGAATAAAATCAGGAACAACCAGACGACGAACGATGATCTGGAGGACCTGAACAGCCATTATAAAGAAGATTTTGTTGCGCCAAAGGATGAACAGTATATCACGCTGACCTCACACAACCGCTTAGCAGATAAGATCAATCAGGAGCAGTTGGATAGTTTGGATTCCAAACTCTACCAGATCAAATCCATCATTACGGATGATTTCCAGAACAGTATGTATCCGGTGGATGAGATGTTGAGCCTTCGGGAAGGGGCGCAGGTGATGTTCATCAAGAATGATGTGGGTGAGGATAGAAGATACTACAATGGAAAGATTGGAACGGTTAAAGAGATCAATATTGATAAACATAAAGTGATAGTGACCTTTCCGAATGGGGAAGAAGATGTGGAAGTGAAGCGGGAGACCTGGGAGAACATCCGCTATTCCTACAATAAAGGGGAGGACAAGATAGAAGAGGAGGTGCTAGGTACCTTTTCCCAATTCCCCTTACGCTTGGCTTGGGCGATCACCATCCACAAAAGCCAGGGTCTTACTTTTGAAAAGGCTATTATCGATGCAGGTACCTCCTTTGCAGCGGGACAGGTCTATGTGGCGCTCAGCCGTTTGACTGGACTGGAAGGTTTGGTGCTGCGTTCGAAGATTCCTAGCCATGCCATCCGTACCGATTTTCAGGTGGTGAATTTCATGAACCAGATGGAAGCTATTGGTGATTTGGCGCCAATTCTGCAGGAAAGCCGCCGCCGATACCTGGGGCAGATCTTGTTACATAGCTTTCGTTGGAACAGCCTGACCGAATCCCTGAACCTCTTGGTGGAAGACCTGGAAGGGAAAAAAATCGAACAGAAGGAAGAGGCTTTGGAGCTGCTGAAACAGATGCTGGACAAGGTGAAAGGGCAAGAGCAGGTTGCCAATAAGTTCATTACCCAATTGTATCAGTTGTTGGCCCAAAAGGAAGATACCGATTACGAGAAAATATGTGAAAGGTCCAAAGCTGCGGTGAATTGGTTCATCCCTAATTTTCAGAAGGACTGTTTGGAACCTTTGGAGAAACATATCGATGAATGGAAAGTCAAAAAACGAACGAAAAAATACATCAGTTCACTGAAGGAATTATTGTTGGATTTCAAGCGGAAGTTTGAGCAATTGAAACATAGTCAGACCATTGCAGAAGAATTGACGAAATCGGATGCTGATCTTTCGGAAGAACTCTTGAACTGGGAGCGACCTAAGGACGACCAATTGAAGAGTGGGGATGATGAAAAGGAAAAAGACACGAAACAGATTTCGTTGGATATGTACCTGGAGGGGATGGATATCGAAGAAATTGCAGAAAAAAGAAGCATGGTGGCGGGTACCATCTATGGGCATCTGATCCATTTTATCGGACAGGATGTAGAAGCCACCGATCTCTTGGATGAACATACCCTACAGGAAATTATTGCCGTATTGGAGAAGCATCCTGATGCTTCATCAAGTGAAATCCGTCAATTGATGGATCTAAAAGTGGATTATCCTGCCATTAAAGTTGCCCAAAAGCATCTTGAAATTAGCAAGGAACAGGATGCTAATCCTCATGTTATTTAATTATATTTGCGGGATAAGCTAACGACATCATACCCTTGGAAAACGAAAAACCGAAATCGAAAAAAGTAAATAAATGGATTGTTTTTACATCCATGCCCTTTCAGATAGGGGCGACAATTTACCTTTTTTATTGGATCGGGACCCTTTTGGACCGCAAGTTTGAGGTCGAAGGGGAATGGTGGATGAAAGGGTTGACGATCGTGGGGGTGTTGGCATCCATGTACCAAATGATTAGACAAGTAAACTATATCAATAAAGATGAATAAATTCCTTTTGTTAATACTCGTTTTAATTGCCGTTACTGGGATCAGTTTTGGTATCCATTACGCTGTTTTACAGTATAACGATCTCGACCATTGGTGGATCGGGAGTGGATATAGTCTGTTGGGCATGTATGCTTTCTGCGCTATTGCTTCCTTGGTGATGGCAATGGTTTATGTAGGGGTGGATTACTCCATGCCGACCCAAACAGGATTTGCTTTTTTGATCGGTATGACGATCAAAGCCGCGGCCAGTTATTTCTACATTCATGAGGGCATAAATCTACTCGAGAACGATTTTATCGAACTCAATTTTATGGTGGTGTTTTTCATTTATTTAGGGTATGATGCCTTCGTTGCGTATTACCTTGTAAATCAGCATGAACCAGAGCCTAAAAAGTAAATTTTCAAAAAGTTTAAACATTTGTGGACTAATGCGAAATAAAATTGTAATTTTGCGCAAAATTTGTCATAATTCAACATTATTTAAAATGGTGAGTCTTAAGAAAGTACTTTTATTATTGACGGTGATTTTATTCACTGCAAACCCATTCAGATCAGCTGCTGAGGTCGCACCTTCAACAGGGGAAGTTTCCTCTCCAGAAGAGATCAATGCTCACATCCAACACCACTTAAAGGACGATTATTACTTTAACTTCGCTACCAATTCCAAAACTGGTCACAGTTATGGATTCCCATTGCCAGTTATCTTAATCGATAATGGATTGAAGATCTTCTCTGCTGCAGAATTTGACCATGGGAAAAAAGTAGTGGAAAAAGACGGTAATTATTACAAATTATACCACAGCAAAATCTACAAAACCGACGCGGCAGGTACCATCACTTATGATGATCACCAACATCCTACCAATGCAAAACCATTGGACTTCTCCATCACTAAAAACGTGGTTGGATTGATGTTGGCAGCTTTGTTACTTTTCATAGGCTTCATGAGCTTAGCGAAAACCTATAAGAATGGCGCTAATGCTATTCCAAAAGGAGTAGGTCGTGTTTTAGAGCCTTTAGTGCTTTACGTACGTGATGAAATGGCGGTTCCAAATATCGGCCACCGTTATAAAGAATTCATGCCTTACCTTTTATCGGTATTCTTCTTGATCTTCTTATTGAACATTTTGGGATTGACCCCACTAGGATTCAACGTTACAGGTAATATCACAGTAACTTTAGTTTTGGCTTTGTTTACCTTCTTTATTACCACATTCAAAGCAAACAAAGATTACTGGAAACACATTTTCTGGATGCCAGGTGTACCGGTTCCTTTCAAATTTATCTTAGCACCGATTGAGGTGTTGGGTATGTTGACCAAACCATTCTCTTTGATGCTTCGTTTATTTGCGAACATCACTGCGGGTCACTCGGTAGTATTTGGTTTGATTGCCATTGTCTATTTGTTTCAGCAAGAATTGACCGTTGGTGGTAGTATCGGTGTATCGATGTTATTAACCTTGGTATTATTCTTCTTGGAGCTTTTGGTTGCATTTTTACAGGCGTTTATCTTTACCATGTTGTCATCCCTATTTATTGGTATGGCGGTAGAGGAGCATGCGCATCATTAATTCGAATTTTTTGTTAAATTTTTAAATATAAAATTGTTATGATTCCAAATTTAGTAGGAGCAGGTTTGATCGTTATCGGAGCTGGTTTAGGTTTAGGTAAAATCGGTGGTTCAGCAATGGAAGCTATCGCTCGTCAACCAGAAGCAGCATCTAAAATCCAAACTGCGATGATCATCATCGGAGCCCTAGTAGAAGGTTTAGCATTCGGTGCTTTAATCTTAGGTAAATAAGCTCAGGCTTATCAAAAAACAATAGACGTAACTTGCAACGGTTGGTTGCAAGTTATGTTTATCAAAAACAAAAAATTATAAAATTTACATATACTTATATCGAAAATAAATGGACGCTTTAATTCAAGATTTTTCATTAGGGTTGGTTTTTTGGCAAACCATCATCCTGTTAATCGTAATCGTATTATTAGGTAAGTTTGCTTGGAGACCGATTGTAGACGCTTTAGAAGACCGTGAAAAGGGCATTGCTGATGCATTGGCTTCTGCGGAAAAGGCAAAATTGGAAATGGCTCGTTTGACGAATGAAAACGAACAGTTATTGAAAGAAGCACGTGAAGAGCGTGATATCATTTTGAAAGAAGCGAAGCAATTAAGCGAAAAACTGATTGCAGATGCTAAAGCTGCTTCTCAAGTAGAAGGTGCTAAGATGATCGAAAATGCAAAACGTGAAATCGAAGATCAAAAGCTTAAAGCATTGGCGGAGGTTAAAAACCAAGTGTCTACTTTATCTTTAGAGATCGCTCGCAAAGTATTGACCAAAGAATTTGAAGACCAAAACAAACAAGAAGCATTAGTTTCTGATTTGTTGAAAGATGTTAAATTAAACTAATTGGTTAACAGATTAAAATTAAACTATGTCAGTTTTTAAAGTAGCTTCAAGATACGCCAAGTCCCTTATCGATCTTGCCCAAGAGCACAACAACTTGGACGAGGTGAAGACCGATATGGACAGTGTGGTTTCTGTGATCAAGACAAGCACGGAACTACAAGCGGTTTTGAACAACCCAATCATCAAAACAGATAAAAAAGTAGCGGTATTGAACGCACTTTTTGCAGATAAAGTAAAGCCGGAGATCATTGGATTTTTCAATATCATGGCCAAAAAAGGTCGTGCGGAATTGATCTATGCAACGGCACAAGAATTTATCCGCGAATACAACGAGGTAAAAGGAATTGTGAAGGCTGAGGTGATCTCGGCTGCCAAACTTTCAGATGCCAATATCGAAGAGTTGAAAAAGGCTATCGGTGAGCAGATCAATGCGCAGGTTGTATTGACCAATAAAGTTGACGAATCATTGATCGGTGGTTTCATCGTGAAGGTTGGCGACAGACAATTGGATGAAAGTATTCAAGGTAAATTGAATAAGTTAGAAAGACATTTTGCTAATCTTGGTGTATAGCCCAAGGAATAGCTTAAAGATAAAATAGAATAAAAAACCCCTTATACGAATTTAACAATGATAGAGGTAAGACCAGATGAAGTTTCGGCAATTCTTAGAGAGCAATTGTCAGGCTTTAAGTCAGCGGCCGAATTAGAAGAAGTAGGTACTGTCCTTCAAGTAGGTGATGGTATCGCTCGTATTTACGGCTTAACAAAAGTTCAATCAGGAGAGTTGGTTGAGTTCCCTAACGGATTACAAGGTATTGTGATGAACTTAGAAGAAGACAACGTGGGTGTTGTACTTTTGGGTTCTTCTGATTCCATCAAAGAAGGAGACACCATTAAACGTACTAACCGTATCGCATCTATTAAAGTAGGTGAAGGTATGTTGGGCCGTGTGGTAAACACTTTAGGTCAGCCAATCGATGGTAAAGGACCTATTGCTGGTGATACTTACGAGATGCCGATTGAACGTAAAGCTCCTGGAGTAATCTATCGTCAGCCAGTAACTGAGCCATTACAGACTGGTATCAAAGCTATCGACGCGATGATCCCTGTAGGTCGTGGACAGCGTGAGCTTGTGATCGGTGACCGTCAGACAGGTAAAACAGCTGTTTGTATCGACACGATCCTTAACCAAAAAGAATTTTACGATGCAGGTCAACCTGTATTCTGTATATATGTTGCTGTAGGTCAGAAGAACTCTACTGTAGCTAACATTGTTCGCGTGTTGGAAGAAAGAGGCGCATTACCTTACACGGTAGTTGTTTCTGCTTCTGCAGCGGATCCTGCACCTATGCAATTCTACGCGCCAATGGCGGGTGCTGCTATCGGAGAGTATTTCCGTGATACAGGACGTCCGGCATTGATCGTTTATGATGACTTGTCAAAACAAGCGGTAGCATACCGTGAGGTGTCTTTATTATTGAAACGTCCTCCAGGCCGTGAGGCATACCCAGGAGACGTATTCTACCTTCACTCCCGTTTATTGGAGCGTGCTGCGAAAATCAACACTTCTGATGATATCGCACGTAACATGAACGACCTTCCTGAGTCTATCAAGCACTTGGTTAAAGGTGGTGGTTCATTAACAGCACTTCCGATCATCGAAACGCAAGCGGGTGACGTATCTGCTTATATCCCTACCAACGTAATTTCCATTACTGACGGTCAGATCTTCTTGGAATCGAACTTGTTCAACGCAGGTATCCGTCCAGCGATCAACGTAGGTATCTCGGTATCCCGTGTAGGTGGTAACGCGCAGATCAAATCAATGAAGAAAGTTGCTGGTACCTTGAAATTAGATCAAGCACAGTTCCGTGAATTGGAAGCTTTTGCTAAATTCGGTTCAGACCTAGATGCGGCTACAAAAGCAGTATTAGATAAAGGTATCCGTAACGTAGAGATCCTTAAACAAGGTCAATATTCACCAGTTTCTGTAGAGAAGCAAGTAGCGATCATCTACGCAGGTACAAAAGGTTTATTACGTAATGTTCCAGTTGCTAAAGTAAGAGAATTCGAAAACGAATACTTGACACAATTAGAGCAACGTCATCCAGAAGTGTTGTCAGCGTTGAAAGCTGGTAAGTTCTCTGATGAGTTAACCGACGTATTAGAAAAAGTAGCTAAGGAATTAGCATCTAAATATTAATTAGTCCTTAAGTGGGATTTAGATAATAGATGATAGATGACAGATGATAGACATTAGATTATAGATTATAGATTAGAGACCTTACATCTATTATCTAATATCTATTATCTAACGTCTACTATAAAACATATATGGCAAATTTAAAAGAAGTTAGAAACCGGATTACCTCCGTATCCTCTACGCAACAGATCACCAAAGCGATGAAAATGGTATCTGCAGCGAAGTTGAAACGTGCGACGAATGCTATCGTTCAATTGCGTCCTTATGCGACAAAATTGAGAGAGATCTTAGCGCAAGTTTCAGCGTCTGTAGAGGGCAATAACTCGCCTTTTACCCAAGATCGTATCCCTACGAAGGTGTTGATCATCGTAGTGACATCAAACAGAGGTTTGGCGGGGGCTTTTAATGCGAATGCTATCAAAACGGCAAACAACTTGATCGCGAATAAATATGCAGATCAGTTTGCCAGAGGCGATGTGAGCATTATTGCTATCGGTAAAAGAGGTCATGATTTCTTCACTAGACGTAGCTTCAATGTTATTGGTAACCATAATGAACTTTTCAATAATCTAGATTTTGAAAATGTTTCTAAGGTTACTGAATATGCCATGGAGCAGTTCAAAGAAGGAAATATTGACCGTGTTGAGGTGGTTTATAACCAATTCCGTAATGCTGCTGTTCAGATTTTGACTTCCGAGCAAATCTTACCTCTATTGCCAGAAGAGAAAAATGAAGATGTAGCAGAATTGGATTATATCATCGAGCCATCGAAAGAAAAGATCATTGAAGAGCTTATTCCAAAAGCGATCAAGATCCAGTTGTACAAAGCAGTATTGGATTCGAATGCTTCGGAACATGGTGCGCGTATGACTGCAATGGATAAAGCGACAGAAAATGCGGGGGATCTATTACGTCAATTGAAATTGTCGTACAACCAGGCACGTCAGGCTGCTATTACAACCGAGTTAACAGAGATTGTTTCCGGTGCTGCAGCGTTATCCAACGGATAAAAAAACGATTAAATTCTATAAGGAAAAGCCATGATTTATTCATGGCTTTTTTTATTGGCTTTACTCTGGAAGTCCATCCTTCATATTCTTGAATTCTCTATTCTTGAATTCTCTATTCTTGAATTCTCTATTCTTGAATCCTCTCAATTTTTGACCATTATCCTTCTTTTGTCAAAAAAATAGTTTTTTCTTTTATTTATTGGGTTATTGGCTATTTTTGTTTTTAACTCAAAAGCAAACGAATTCTTTTTTAGTTGGTTCATTTAGATAGACCGGCTTTTTTTAGATTTATTTATTGTTGTTATGGCCAAGAAATTATATGTATCCAATTCTACAGAGTCCAGTCGGATGTTTAAAAATGACTTTTTGGAGTCGCTGACCAAAGTGCATTGGTCGGTTCCTTTGATCTTTTGGATCCCGGTTATTGTGTTCTTTGTTTGGAGGGCTTTGGTACCTGGGAATCTTTCGGTAGGTACTGTAATTGGGTATTATCTATTTGGATTAGCCTTTTGGACCTTGGCGGAATATGTACTGCACAGGTGGGTTTTTCATTATGAACCGAGTTCTAAATGGGGAAAGCGGATACATTTTATCTTTCATGGTGTACATCATGACTTTCCGAAAGATAGATTGAGGTTGGTAATGCCATTGTCGGCAAGTATTCCAATGGCTGCGATTATTTATTTTCTTTTCAGTTTATTTTTTGGGGAATATACTTTAGGGGCATTTTTTGGTGGTTTTTTGATGGGGTATTTGATTTATGATGAATGCCATTATGCCATGCACCATGCGAATTTTAAATCGGGACTGTTTAAGAAGATCAAGGATCATCATATGTTGCACCATTATGCCGAACCGGATAGGGGCTTTGGTGTGAGTTCGATGATTTGGGATGTGATTTTTGGCTCTGGGTTTAAAAGAGGGAAAGGGAAGTAGGGGAAGGGGTACTTGTCAGGAACTTTACCCGTCATTGCGAGGAACGAAGCAATCTTCCGATATGTGTAAAGATTGCTTCGTCGTACCTCCTCGCAATGACGATGGAAAGATTACTTCGTCGTGCCTCCTCGCAATGACGAGAAATTTTACCAGCGAATCAACGCAGATCCCCAAGTAAAGCCAGCGCCAAAGGCCGCTAAACAAACCAAATCCCCATCTTTTATTTTTCCTTGTTCCCAGGCTTCACATAATGCAATCGGCACAGATGCAGCCGTCGTATTCCCATATTTTTGAATATTATTAAAAACCTGATCATCTCCCAATCCCAACGTCTTCTGTACAAATTGAGAAATCCGAAGATTCGCCTGATGCGGAATCAACATATCAATATCCGTCGCTTTCAAATTATTCTTTGCCAAAGCCTCGCCAATCACCTCCGGAAACTTCACCACCGCCTTCTTGAAAACCGCCTGACCATCCATGTAAGGAAATGCAGATCCATCCTCCAACATCTCTTTGGTCATCAACATCTCTCCCAATTCCACATCCGGCCATTTCGGCATCTCCTCCAAATAATAACCTGCAGAAGCTCCCGGAAAATACATCGCCAATTTCTCGGCATCTGCACCATCCGAATGCAGGTGCGTACTCAAAATTCCTTTTCCTTCTTCAGTAGTTGGCTGTAACACCACCGCTCCAGCACCATCACCAAAGATCACAGACACCGCTCGCCCTCTTGTCGAAAAATCCAACGCAAAGGAATGTTTCTCCGATCCCACTACCAGGATGTTTTTATACATACCTGTTTTAATGAACTGATCGGCAATAGAAAGTGCATATACAAAACCAGAACATTGATTCCTCACATCCAAAGCGCCAATTTCTTTCATCCCCATTTCCCTTTGCAACAACACCCCACAACCAGGAAAGTAATAATCGGGCGATAGGGTCGCAAAAATCACGAAATCGATCTCTTCCGCTGTTGTATTCGCACGTTCAATGGCAATCTTGGAGGCTTCCACAGCCATGCTGGTAGTTGTTTCACCAATACGATCTGCATAACGGCGTTCCTTTATTCCGGTACGCTCTTGGATCCACTCATCACTAGTTTCCATAAATCTAGTGAGATCATTATTTGTATATACGTTTTTTGGGACGTAGTATCCCAAACCAGCAATCTTTGACTGAAACATAGGGTTATTTTAAGTAAACAATTCAGCTAAAATAAAGAATTATTTGAAAAATAAGCTATTTTTGCCTTATGAGCGTAGAGGTTGAACAGGAAACATTTACTCTGGAAGAGATATTGGCCGGAACCAAGGAATCCAATAAACTGATCCTTTGGAACGATGACATCAATACTTTTGACCATGTCATTTATTGTCTGATGCATTATTTGCAGTACTCTGAAGAGGAAAGTGCCAGGATTGCCTTGACCGTTCATACCAAAGGAAAATGTGCCATCCTGGAAGGTTCCTATACCGAGATGGAAGTTTACCGAAAAGTCCTTAAATCAGAAGGATTGACGGTTTCCATTGAATAGAAAGCAGCGTAATAATGCAGTTACGATAGGCTTTGTTCATATTATAATATGCATTTTTGCGGATGTAAATCACAACGTTACATCTATATGCTATTTAGAAAACTTTCTATTTCCATCCTTTTTTTATTTCCCGTAATCTTATTCGCACAGCAAGTTACCATTCAGGGTACTGTCGTCAAACAGGATAGTGTTAGTCCGGCGGTAGGAGCAAGCGTAAGCTTATTGTCCACCGTAAATCGTGCGTATATCCGTGGACAACAAGCTGGTGAAAACGGTAGGTTCAGTATACAACAAGTAGATCCTGGAACCTATCATCTACAGATCACCTTCCAAGGTTACCAAACCTATACCCGTGAGAACTTCGTGGTAAAAGCTAATGAAGCGATCAACCTGGGTAAGATATCCCTTCAGGAACAAGGCGAATTGATCTCCGAAGTCGTTGTACAGGGAAGGACACCCGATCTTCAGATCGGAATCGATAAAAAAGTATTTGATGTTTCCCAGAGTATGGTCAGCGTAGGTGGTTCTGCACAAGACCTTTTAGGCAATGTGCCCACCTTACAGGTGCAATCCGATGGATCCATCAGTTTGAGAGGATCCTCCAATGTTCGTATCCTGGTGGATGGTAAGGAATCGGCCATGGCTGGTTCTGATATCAATGCCTTTTTGCAATCCTTACCTGCAGATGCGATCTCCAAGGTAGAGATCATGACGAATCCATCTGCAAAACACGATGCAGAAGGTCAATCCGGAATTGTAAACATCATCCTAAAGAAAAATATCCGCACAGGTTTGAACGGATCGGTTAATGCTTCCATTGGCTCCTACGAGAATGCTAATGCAGGTCTTACCCTGAATTACAGACCTGGAAAAGTAAATTATTTCGGGAGCTATAATTTTAGCCGTAGAAACATGGTCGGTGGAGGATATACCGATAACACCGATTATATCAACGGACAGATCACAGATGCAAGTCCGAGGACCTATTCAACAGATGAAAGTAAGCGACTGGGCTATAACCATACCGTGCGTTTAGGAACAGATTATTATGCCTCAGAAAAAACAACCTTAAGTTTAGCAGGAAACTTGAGTTTCCGTGATAACGATAGGACACAAGATATTAATTATACTTATTGGAATATCCCAGACTATGGTTCCAGCAGTTTCCGTAAATCTGCTCAGGCGGAGAAGGATTTTGGGGTGGACCTGATGTTTGATTTCAAACAAGAATTTAAACGCCAAGGCGAGGAGTTGTTGGCCAACATATCCTTTGGTAATGATGAGGAAGATGGAACAAACGATTTCCATCAGACTTATGCCAGCAATAGAAAAGACCTGGTTCGTCAGAATACAACCTCTGAAAGAGGACAGAACTGGAACTTCCAATTGGATTATACATTGCCCTTTGCCGAAGACCATAAACTGGAGGCTGGTTATCGTTCGATCATCCGTACTTCCCAAGATCACCAGTATTCTGAGTTAATGGATACCTTGAGCAATAGCTTCCTGCCAGACTATAATGTGAGCAATGATTTTGACATGAACAGTACCGTTCATGCCTTATATGCCAATTATCAAAAGAAATTAACGTCGAAATTTGGTGCACAGATCGGTTTAAGGGCAGAACAAGCCTACTTAACCTCTACTTATTATTCTTTGGATCCATCTATTCCAGAAAATCAACGAGCTACAGATGGGAAGCTGGATTACTTCCGTCTTTACCCAAGCTTGTTCTTGAGTTATGATGTGGGTGAAGGAAACAGCGATAAGGTTCAATTGAGCTATACCCGTAGGGTAGAACGTCCTCGTGGCTGGCAGGTAAACCCTTTCCTGGATATTTCTGATGAGCAGAACTATCGCCAAGGTAACCCGAATCTGATGCCACAGGATATCCATGCGGTAGAATTGAGTTTTTCTAAATTCTATGAGAATTGGAACTTTGTTTCATCGGCATACTACCGTCGAGTAAACGATATGTTCCAACCTTTCATCTACCCAGATTCCTTGATACAGGACATTGTTGGTGATCGGAGTAACATCACCTATTCGAAATGGGAAAATGTGGCGAACAATAATTCCATGGGATTCGAGTTGATCTCCAAGATCAATGTATTCAAATGGTGGGATGTAACGGCCAATGCCAATCTATTCTACATGAACATCGAGCCGAAATCAGGATTTGATGTTCGTTCGTCCTCCAGTTTCAACTACCATGGTAACCTAACGACCAACGTGAAATTCACACCGACATTCTCGGCCCAGGTTCGTGGAGATTACCGTAGTGGTATGAAAACCCTTCAGGGAGAAATGAAACCCATGACCGGCGTTGATGTGGCTTTACGTAAGGATCTATTCAACAACAAAGCGAATATCATGTTCAATGTAAGGGATGTGTTCAACAGCCGTCGTTTTGAAATGGAGAACTACCTTCCGGATAAAAAAATCAACTTTTCACACCGTTGGATGCGTAGAATGTTCACCCTATCTTTCTCCTACCGTTTCGGAATCCAGGACATGAGCAAAAAGAAGCGTGAAGAAAATGGGGATATGGATGATATGGGCGGACAACAATTTTAATTCTTGTTTTTACGATTTGTTTAATTAAATTTAGTCCTTCAAATAAATCAACTATAACTATGAAGAGAAACTTTGTGTTCATTTTGTTAGGCGCAATTGGGCTTACCTTTGCTGCCTGTGCAAGCAAAAGTTCGACAGTAACAAACCAAACAGGACCAGCGTATGAATTAGAGAATCTTCCAAAGGTAAACATCAAGGATTTCAAAAAGAACTCCGCAGGTGCTTACGTTTTGTTTGATGGATCTTCTTTAACTGGCTGGAGAGGTTACAACAAAAATCATGTCCCTAATAAATGGGGTATTGAGAATGGAACCTTAAAATTTTCGAAAACTCCAAAGGGAGTTGATAAGGCAGAAGGTGGAGATATTATCTTTGCCCACGACTTTAAAAACTTCGAATTGGAGTTTGAATGGAAAATTTCTCATGCAGGAAACTCGGGCGTATTTTTCCTAGCAAAAGAAGTGAAAGGACAACCAATCTATGTATCGAGTCCGGAATACCAATTGTTGGATAACCAAAACCATCCTGATGCGAAGCAGGGGGTGGATGGTAACCGTAAATCGGCTTCCTTATACGATATGATCCCTGCAAAACCTCAGAATTCATTCCCTGCGGGAGAATGGAACAGAGCCAAGATTGTGGTGAACAAAGGAAAAGTAACACATTTCCAAAATGACGAGAAGGTCGTTGAATATACATTATGGACTCCAGAATGGACTGCATTGTTGCAGGCGAGTAAGTTTTCGCAGGCAAAATGGCCATTGGCGTTCGAATTGTTAAATAATGTAGGTGGCAAAACGAAATCAGGTGTGATCGGATTCCAAGATCATGGCGATGATATCTGGTTGAAAAATGTAACCGTAAAAGTATTGTAATGTTGAAGAGATTCAAGTTTATGAAAGAGAGCCTATTAAGCTCTCTTTTTTGTATAGGGATTTTTATGCTTCAGGCGCAAGAACTGACCTGGAGAAATCCATTGACAGAAAGGGTGATCCAAGGAAGATCTAAAGAAGTATTGGAATCGGATGGTTTTGCACGCCTGCCTTTAGCCTTGAAGGAGTCGGTAAGAGAACCGGTTTGGAATTTGGGCAATCAATCTGCGGGGGTTTATATTGATTTTAAAACAGCCGCGGAAGAGATTACGGTGAGGTATCAGGTAAAGGGAGCATTGAACATGCCGCATATGCCGAGTACGGGGGTAAGCGGATTGGATTTGTATGCGAAGGATACACAGGATAATGCCTGGAAATGGGCGCATGGGGGTTATAGTTTTAAGGATACGATTACTTATACTTTTAAGAACTTAGGTTCGCATCCGAATGTTCAATATCGATTGTATTTACCGATGTATAATAAGGTGGAATGGATGGAAATTGGAACTTCGAGTGCTCAACCGATTTCTTTTTTGAAATCGGAGGGTAAGCCTATTGTGGTTTATGGAACAAGTATCGCGCAAGGTGCTTGTGCGACCAGACCGGGATTGGGCTGGACAAATATATTGGGAAGGAATTTTGGGCAGGAGGTGATTAATCTGGCTTTTTCAGGAAATGGAAGGTTGGAGCAGCCTATTCTTGATCTGATCAATAAGGTGGATGCATCGGTTTATATTTTGGATTGTATTCCGAATTTGGGGTTGACGAAGGATAGGGATGAGGCGAAATTAAAGGCTTTGATTGAGCATGCCGTGGAGTTTTTGCGGAAGGATCATCCAACTACGCCGATCATTATGGCGGACCATAGTTCGAGCGAGGTGCCAGGGATCTTGAATGAGAAACCCAATGATAATTTTAAGGAGAGCTCGAGGATCGGTAGAGAGACTATTGCAGGGTTGAAGAAAAAAGGAGTGAAGAATTTGTATTGGTTGAGTAGTAAGGATATTGGGCTGGATATTGATAATACGGTTGATTATGCGCATCCGAATGATATGGGGATGGAAAAGATAGCAAAGGCTTATAGGGAGTTGTTAAAGAAGGTTTTGAGATAATAAAACCATACGTCATTGCGAAAATCTTAACGTCATTGCGAGGAGGCACGACGAAGCAATCTTTCGATTAGGGCAAAGATTGCTTCGTACCTCGCAATGACGGCCCTCCTCGCAATGCCGGCCCACCTCACAACGACGTGCCGCCCGCGCCATGCCGCCACTCCCTAAAAAATCTCCTGCAATTCCTTCAGATCCACAATCATATACTCCACATCCTCCGGCTTATCCCTTTCCCCCGGATTAAAAAATATCGCTTCCAAACCAGCGTTTTTCGCTCCGCGAACATCCGCATCCAAATTATCTCCAATCATCACCGCATGTTCCTTCTCCGCCTGCCCATTATCCAAAGCATGCTTAAAAATCCTAGGATCCGGCTTATTAATCCCAACAATCTCCGAAATCACGATCGTCTCAAAATAAGGATACAACTTACTATGCTCCAGTTTTTTTTCACAGGCCTCTTTAAAACCATTTGAAATCAGGTGCAATCGATACCTACCCTGCAAATAAGCAAGAGTCTCATGCGCATGTGGAAATAGATTCGTCTTGGTCGGACAGATCGCCAAATACTCCTCCTCAAAAGCCACCGGAAACAATCCAGGATCCACCCCCAACTGACTGAACGTATCAGCAAACCTCAATTTCCTTAATGTTGCCTTATCGATCTTGCCATGATGGTACAGATCCCATAACCGATGGTTATTCACTGTATAGGTCTCAATAAATTCATCCGAATTCTGCCGTTGAAATAAGTCGTGGAAATTATATTTATAATAGAGATCATGTAAGGTCTCTTCGGCGTTTCTATCAAAATCCCAGATGGTATGATCCAGGTCGAAAAACAGATGCTTTTTATCTTTGAACATGTACAAATATACAGGCTTTCATTAGGGCAGTCAAACCTGTTTCTAAGCCTACTGTCATATTCTTTTGCACGTTTTCGATTACATCCGTATTTAAGTACCTTTGCGGTTGGAATTTCATTATGAGAAAGGCATTATTTCTTTTTTATTTCTTGTTTTTTTACGCGATCACGCAATTGCTTTGGTGGGGATTCATCTTGATCAAATTTGAACCAGACCGGAAGGGTATGATCATTGGTGAAGGATTGATCTTCTTTTTGATCTTCATCTGGGGTGCTTTTCGCCTTAAAAAACATGTGCGAAGAGAGCATGAGAACAACCAACAACAACAGAACTTCCTTTTGGCCATTACCCATGAGCTGAAATCGCCCTTGGCATCTGTAAAACTCTACATCCAAACCATTCTAAAACGTGACCTGGACAGGGAACAGCAAAAGGTTTTCCTCTCTAACTCTTTAAAAGATATCGAACGTTTGGATGACTTAGTGGAGAACGTGTTACTTACCACCAAGTTGGAGAATAGGGCTTACCAATTGCCAAAAGAAGTGTTCAACATGACGGAGTTGGTCGAGCAGGTGATCGATCGTTTGCAGAAGAATGCCTGTAAATCCCAAGTCATCAAAGCAGACCTGGATGAGGATATTGAAATCAAAGCGGATAAATTTGCGATCACGAACGTGATCACCAACCTGGTGGAGAACGCTGTGAAATATTCACCACCCTGCGCCACGGTTTCCGTCAATCTGAATAAACAAGGACAAAACCTGTTATTTTCTGTTGCCGATCATGGGGAAGGAATTCCCGATGACGAAAAAAAACTTATATTTAATAAGTTTTATCGCGTCGGCAGCGAAGCTACCCGCAAAACCAAAGGAACCGGTTTGGGGTTATATATCGTAAAAACAGTATTACAAAAACACAATGCTTCCATTCGGGTAAAGGACAATAAACCCTCAGGAAGTATTTTTGAAGTAACATTTGAAAACTATGCAAGCTAAACAACGTATACTTCTGGTTGAAGACGAAGAACATTTATTGGAAGCTATCAAATTGAACCTGGAGCTGGAGGGCTACCGTGTTACCACAGCTACTGATGGTAAAAAAGCCTTGAAACTTTTTAAGGAAGAACGCTTCAACTTGATCATATTGGACGTGATGATTCCAGAGATCGATGGGTTTCAGGTTGCTGAAACCATTCGTCTGCAAAACTCTGAAGTTCCTATCATGTTCTTGACCGCCAAAAACAGTTCCGAAGACCGTATCACCGGTCTGAAAAAAGGAGCTGATGATTATTTGGTGAAACCTTTCAACCTGGAAGAACTTATTCTACGTGTTTCCAACCTGATCCGTCGTGGAATGAAAGGGGATGACCTGAAAGAACTAAATTCCTATACCATTGGCGATAAGACCATCTACTTCAATTCCTTCGAATTGCACCATGCAGATGGCAGCATCTCTTCTTTGACCAAAAAGGAAACGATGTTGTTGAAGTTATTGATCGAACGCAGGAATGAGGCTGTTTCACGTGAACAGATTCTGGAAACAGTCTGGAACTATGATGTTTACCCATCTACACGTACCATCGACAATTTCATCCTGACTTTCCGTAAGTATTTTGAACCTGATCAGAAACATCCTATTTATTTCCATTCCATCCGTGGTGTGGGCTATAAATTCACGGACAACCAGAATTAAATTAGCAGATGACCAATAATGCACGTAAAATAGTAATCGCTATTGCGGTTGCTTTTCTATTGTATGCCATATATGCCAAGCATTATAATATTGCGGTTTACATATTTGGTGGGATCGCCTACCTGACCTGGAGTTATTTTAAGGAAGGTACGGTCTATTTAGCTACCCAAGCTTTCCATAAGCAGGATTATGAACGGACCAAAGCTTTATTGGCGGAGATCAAGAATCCCGATCAATTGCGCAAGGGACGTCGTAATTTCTACGAATTCATGATGGGAAACATCGCTTTGAAAGAAGAGCGGGTAGACGAGGCGGAATACCACTTCCAAATGGCATCCCGCTTACCGTGGCGTAAAGATAATGAAAAGGGCATGGTATTGATCAATCTGGCAAATATCAACCTCAGAAAAAAAGAATACGAACGGGTAACCACCTATTTGGATCTGGCCGAGAAGCTTAAGCTAACGGCGCGCCAGGTTTCCATTATTGAAAAAATCAGAAACGAAGTAAATAAACATATATAGTGAACAACAATTTAAAGAATGATCTATTGATCCGTGCTGCCTTATCGCAGCCTACGGAACGACCTCCTGTATGGATGATGCGTCAAGCAGGACGGTTCATGAAGGAATATTGGGAAATCAAGAACAAATATTCTTTCTTGGAGATGTGCAAAACACCAGAGATTGCGGCGGATGTAACCATGTTGCCGATCGATCTATTGGGTGTTGATGCTGCCATTTTGTTTTCGGATATTTTGGTTACGCCAGAGGCTATGGGAGGTGACCTTTCCTTCGAGCAGGGTGTAGGACCGCGTTTCTCAAACCCGGTTAGAAACCTTCAAGATGCAGAGAACCTGAATGTAGATTGTTTGGACAAATTGCAATATGTGGCTGATGCGATCAAGGTGATCCAACAACGTTTGGATGGAAAAGTGCCTTTGATCGGATTTGCAGGTGCACCTTTTACGATCTTGAGTTATTTGGTAGAGGGCGCTTCGTCCAAGGATTTTAAACGTACGAAGACTTTACTGAATAATGAGCCGGAATTGGCACATTATATTCTTCAAAAAATTGCGGATGTAACGATTGGTTATTTGAACATGCAAGTTGAAGCGGGTGTAAATGCCCTTCAATTGTTCGATAGCTGGGCTTTGGCGCTATCTTGGAACGATTACCAGGAGTTTGGCCATAAATACAATAAATATATCTTGGATAATATTAATCGTAAGGATGTTCCGGTGATCTCTTTCTGTAAGGGAAGTTCGGTATTTGCGCCTATTATGGCAGAAGCAAAACCGGATGTGGTTTCGGTGGATTGGAATGCTGATCTGTTGAATATCAAGAAATCTTTACCTGCTGGAATGGCGGTTCAAGGAAACTTGGATCCTTTTGTATTGTATGCGGATAAACCGGTGATCAAGAAGAAGATCTTGGATCTTTTTGAAAGGATGAGAGGGGAGGATGGTTTTATTTTTAACCTAGGGCATGGTATTATGCCGGATATCCCTTTTGATAACGTGAAATACGCCGTAGAGGTTATTAAGGATTTCAGGTATTAAGAAAATCCCGTCATTGCGAGGAGGTACGACGAAGCAATCTTTCGAATAGTTTAAAGATTGCTTCGTTCCTCGCAATGACGTTGTGTTCCTCGCAATGACGGCATAACGTACTTTCTTTTCGTACCTTTATATTAAATACTTAAAAATGCTTTATCTATACGCCAAGGCTATTCATATCATTTTTGTAGTTTGCTGGATGGCGGGCTTGTTCTACATGCCACGCCTTTTTGTTTACCACACCGAAGCAAAACAAAAATCAGATATCGAATACCAAGTGCTTCATAAGCAGTTTAACATCATGGAAAGCCGGTTATGGTGGGTAATTACCACCCCATCCATGTATTTGGTAATCGCCTCGGCGCTCGTCATGTTATATGTCAACCCCGGATTATTATCCATGGGTTGGATGCATATGAAACTGGCCTTTGTACTCGGATTAGTAATCTACCATTTTATTTCCCAAAGGATTATGTTTAAGCTGAGGGACGGAAATTCTACCTGGACCTCCACCCAATTACGGCTATGGAATGAAGTTTCTACCATTATCTTATTTGCCATTGTGTTTTTGGTGGTATTGAAATCAACGATAGGTTGGGTGTTTGGGGTAACAGGAATTATCGGATTAGGGGTTTTGTTGATGGTGCTGGTAAAGCTTTACAAGCGCTATCGAAAATCTAAAGGAGAAAACGTAGACTAGGACTATAAAACTTAGGCTTGGACTCTGCAACGTAAACTTAAATTATACAAAAGAGACTAAAATTATAATTATGAAGAAGCTATTGATTTTATTTTGTGGGTTATTATTTATTGGAAGCAGCCAGGCACAGGAGCATAAATGGGCTTTTGGATTTTATGGCGATGTGCAGATGGAAAGTCCAACTTATGATGGAAGTTTTGGTGTGCAAGGAAAGTATGATTTGACCAATTTTCAGGCTTTACAGGCTCAGGTTTATGGTAGAGGTGGATATATTGCCGTAGGTGCTGATTATTTGGTGAATGTATTTAATAAGGAAAAATCTAATTTCAATATTTTTTTAGGTCCGGGGATTAGTCAGGATTTTTATACCTATGATTTTACGATCGATGGGGATGTGGAAGGACCTATTAGAAGAAAAGAAAATTATACCAATGCGATTGGACAAGTGGGGGTAAGTTATTATTTCCCTACAGTGGATTTATCGATTTATACGGGGTATAAGTTGAAGTATCAATTTGCTTCAGAAGCGATAGATCCAAATTATGTAATGATAGGGGTGAGGTATCATATTTGGTAACGTCATTGCGAGGAGGTACGACGAAGCAATCTTTACACTATTCGAAAGATTGCTTCGTTCCTCGCAATGACGTATAACATCGCAATGGCGTATAACATTGCAATTACGCATAGCCTCGCAATGACGATAAGTTCCTCGCAATGACGAGGCTACCTACTCCCCGAAATACAAATACTTAATTTCCAAATACTCTTCCAACCCATATTTCGAGCCTTCCCTTCCCAATCCACTCTGTTTTACCCCTCCAAAAGGAGCCGAAGCATTTGAGATCAATCCTGCATTAATTCCGACCATCCCAGCTTCCAATTGCTCCGCAACCCTAAAACATTGCTTCACATTCTCGCTGTAAAAATAAGATGCCAAACCAAAAGGCGTATCATTAGCCATTCTTACCCCCTCATCTTCCGTTTTAAATTTAAACAGCGCACATACAGGGCCAAAGGTTTCTTCCCTTGCAATCAAGCTATCCGGGCTTACATTAGAAAGCACGGTAGGTTCATAGAACAAATCCTTGATCACTTTCCCACCGGTTTCGATCTTTGCCCCTTTAGCTAATGCATCCGCCACATGATGCTCCACTTTTTCCAGACCAGACTTATTAATCAAAGGACCAACCTGGGTCGTCTTCTTCAATCCATTTCCAACCACCAAATTCTTAACCGCGGCTGTCAACTTCTTACAAAATTCTGCATATACATCCTCCTGCACATAAAACCTATTTATGGAAACACAGGTCTGCCCTGTATTACGAAACTTCCCAGCAATCGCTCCTTTTACCGCCAAATCAATATCTGCATCATTAAAAACCAGGAAAGGCGCATTTCCACCCAATTCCAAAGAGATCCTTTTGATGGTACTCGCAGCCTGCTCCATCAAAGTCCGACCAACCTCCGTAGATCCCGTAAAAGATATTTTTCTTACCAATTCACTAGTCGCCAATTCTTTTCCAATCCCTTTACTATCCTTCGAAGTGATCACATTGAGCACTCCTTTTGGAAATCCTGCCATATCCGCCAGCTTAGCTAATGCAATGGCCGAAAAAGGGGTTTGAGATGCCGGTTTAAGAACTACGGTACATCCTGCCACCAAAGCCGGAGCCACCTTTCTCGTAATCATAGCAAGCGGAAAGTTCCATGGCGTTATGGCGGCCACTACACCAATACCCTGTTTTATCGTCTGAAGCCTGGCGTTACCTGCCAAGGAGGGAATAGTTTCCCCATACGCACGTTTCCCTTCCTCAGCAAACCATTCCATAAAAGAATTGGCATAATCCACTTCTGTTTGGGACTCATTGATGGGCTTTCCACTTTCCAAAGTCATGATTTCCGCCATCTCATCCCGATGTTCATTGATTAATTCAAAAAGCCTTCTAACTAACTTTGATCTTTCGCCTACAGGAGTTGTTTTCCAGCTTTTCCAAGCCTTGTCTGCTGTTTTAATGAATTTTTGACAGTCTTTTACGGTAAGATCCGGCAAAGAGCCGATGGGTTTTAAAGTGGCTGGATTGATTACTTCGAATGTCTTTTCGGAAGAAATAAAGGAACCGTTATGAAAAGCTTTTTCGATAAAAAGTGAATTCTTCATGATGCTTTGATTTATAGATCCATCCTTTGATTTATGGATTTACCCTATGTTTTATGGAACAGTGAAGGTAAAGTTTTGTTTCGAGGTCTGTGTTGCAAAAAAGTAATATTATATTTCATGTACAAAAGATGTCAGGTTATCCTTATCTTATAGTTCGCTTCGGTGTAAAACCATACTGAAAGTAATCTAAAAGTATGTAAAATGTATGTAAAGCATACTTTCCTCCTACTTTAACCCTGCTTTAAGCCTACTTTAACCACGATTATAACCCAAATTCAAACATATTTTGAAGGTCCTACATGGATACCACCTTTAGAAAATGGACAATAAACGTAAAAAAGGAGGGCGAATCAATTTGTTAATCAACAAATTGATTCGCCCTCCTTTAGACATTAGATAATACACATTAGATAATAGACAACTGTAAGACGCCCAAGGTCTAACATCTATAATCTATCATCTATAATCTAAAATTAAAGATTACTCAACGTATGACCCATACGGTCTCTTTTTGTTTTCAGGTATTCCGTATTATAAGGATTAGGTTCGATTTCGATCGGCACATTATCAACAATCTCCAAACCATAGCCAATCAATCCGGCACGTTTGGTAGGATTATTAGACATCAAACGCATTTTGGTAACTCCCATATAACGCAAGATCTGTGCACCAACTCCATAATCCCTAAGATCAGCTTTGAAACCTAACTGCAGGTTTGCATCCACCGTATCCACACCTTCTTCTTGAAGTTTGTAGGCGTGCAGCTTATTGATCAGGCCGATTCCTCTACCTTCCTGGTTCATATAAACAATAATTCCCTTACCTTCTTTTTGGATCATCTCCATGGATTTGTGAAGTTGTGGTCCACAATCACAACGGCAAGAACCGAAGATATCCCCAGTAACACAAGAGCTATGGACACGAACCAAGATCGGCTCATCTTCTGCCCATTCGCCTTTATAAAGAGCTAAGTGCTGCTCGCCAGTATTCTTCTGGGTAAAGGCCTTCATTTTGAAATCGCCCCATTCGGTTGGCATCTCAACAGAAACCTCTTCTTGAATTAACGTATCATGTTTCAAACGGTATTCGATCAGATCCTCGATCGATATGATCTTCAGGTCAAATCGCTCCGCTACTTTGATCAAATCAGGTAGCCTTGCCATTTCGCCATCATCCTTTAGGATTTCAACCAACACCCCTGCAGGCTCAAAACCAGCTAAACGCGCTAAATCTACGGAAGCTTCGGTATGACCAGTTCTTCGCAATACACCACCATCTTTCGCAATCAACGGGAAGATATGGCCTGGACGACCTAATTCTTCTGGACGAATATTGGGATCGATCAATGCCTTGATGGTTTTCGAACGGTCGGATGCAGAGATACCTGTCGTACAGCCGTATCCTTGAAGATCCACAGAAACCGTAAAGTTGGTTTCATAAACGGCAGTATTTTGGTTAACCATTAAACCCAGATTAAGCTCACGACAACGTTCTTCGGTTAAAGGTGCACAAACCAATCCTCTACCGTGGGTAGCCATAAAATTGATCACTTCAGGTGTGGCATTGCGTGCAGCAGTAACAAAATCGCCTTCATTCTCACGGTCTTCATCGTCTACTACGATAATGACTTTTCCGGCTCTGATATCCTCGATTGCTTCTTCAATCGTGTTTAATTTAATATCCATTAGTTTTAAATAAGTGTACAAAGGTAACGGTTAATTAGGACTTATTTATAAGTAAGTTGTCATAAATATGCCTTCGGACGTCTTTCGGGAGTACATGGAAATGGGCCTGGTAAACTTTACTGAAATGATGGGCATATTTGAAGCCTATCAGGAAAGCGATTTCCTTGATCTCCAAATCCGTATTCACCAACATATCCTGCGCACGATCCATCCGGCATTTCCGTAAATAGCGCATAACGGTTATGCCATATACCTGTTTGAAAATGCTTTTAAGTTTGAATTCATTGATCCCGAATTGACGAAAGCTGTTGGAGGTAAATGGGCAATATTTATCGCCCGAATCGGATGGTGTATATAGAAGGAAAGCGATGGGGTCCGAATCAGTAGGCATTCAGAAGAAGCTGTTAAAAGAAAATCTGACCTTAAAATTAAACGGAAATGACGTTTTCAAAACGATGCGGTACAGAACCAGTTCGGAGGTTGGGGCGCTACTTTTAAGATCGGAAAAGATTTTACAAAGGAACGCAGATCAGAGTCGGAAACCGATGAGATGAAAAGGGTTAGGGGCGGCAGTTAACGTGTTTTTATGTTGTAAAAGCGACCTTCCTAAGAGGAAAGGGTCGCTTTTTTATTCTTTTTATTAAAGAGCCCAACCACTTTTTTCCAGATGGCCTCCGCTTTGTTCTTATATTGTTCCGCATCGAACAAGGCCGAATCGGAGGTGGATTTATACGTTAGGAAAATGGCCAATGGGGTAAGGACGATGATGGCCATCCACATGCCCCACATTGGGGTCAGGCTGGCATCTTTTGCTGCTTTCTCCGAGATGGTTGCAATAACGTGGTAGATCAGGAAGAAAATAATCGCCATGACTACAGGCAATCCAAGACCACCTTTTCGGATAATGGCCCCCAATGGTGCACCAATACCAAATAGCAGTAAACAGGACACCGCCAAAGTGAATTTTCGGTGCCATTCGATATCGTATCGGATATCCTTCTCGGCGAAGAACTGATAGTCATTCATCCTTAGATCAGCATTCTCCTTGATCTGTCTCGCTTGCGACAGGGCATTGCTGATGGCCGAACGACGCATGTTCTCCTGTTCAATGTCCGCTAATTTTATCTTGGTATTGATCGTTTTCGGTTTATTTTCCTGATAATAATTAGCAAAGAAATTAATGTACCGTTTACTTTCCACGGAATTAATCTTCGCTACACTATCCAGGGATACCCTATTGGAATCCGAATAGTGCCTCAATTGTCTGAGGTTAAGCATCTGGTGATGATCTTTGAAGAGTTCTTTATCCGTATTCCCCATCTGGAAACTTTCCATATCGAATTTTTGGGTCGTTTCCTTGAATCTGAATCGGGTAAATTGCTGACGTGGATCGTAACGCTTGGCGTCTTTTACATTGCTGTCTTCGTAACGAACACCATCTTTCAATTCCAATAACATGTATTTATTATCGGCTGAGTTCTGGATATAGCCTTCTTTCGCGAAGATCACATTATTCGCTGAACCACCTGTGGCGTGTTCATAGATCATCAGATCGTAAAGGACGGTGCCTTCCTCATTTTTGCTTTTTGCGCGAATGGAATAACCAGGGATCGTATTGTTGAATACTCCCGGTTTGATCAGGAAATCGGCTTTTTTCTTACGGACATCGTACAGTAGGGAGCCCATTTTTAGGTTGACCACGGGAAGGATGTAATCGGAGAAGATGAAAGAACCGGCACTGAAAAGTCCTACTACAATGAATAGTGGAGTCATGGCTTTCCGGAGAGAAACCCCGGCAGCTTTGATGGCCACCAATTCGTAGCTTTCGCCCAGATTCCCGAAAGTCATGATCGAGGATAACAACATTGAAAGTGGGAGAGCCATGGTTAACTGCACAGCCGCCTGATAACTTAACAATTCGAGGATTACATACCACTGGAATCCTTTACCGATCAGGTCATCGATGTACTTAAAAAGAAACAACATCAATAGCACAAACATCACAATGAAGAAAGTAACCATAAATGGTTTGATGAATGCTTGTAATATGAGGGAGTGAATCTTCTTCATGTTGCTAATAATCCTTGATTTGGGACTTGTTTTCTAAGTCTGACCCATGGATTTCTGCAAAGATACATTTTTTATGAACGTATTTTTGTTAGGAAAAAGTTAATAGGGATAAGATTTGAAAAGCCTGAAAGGAATAGGTTTTCCTTTCAGGCTTTGTTTGGATATAGTTATGCGCCTATGACGCTCTGTAGATAGCCAATGGAATTGTTCCAGATTTGTTTTCTGTCTTCCATATTGTCTTCTTTTACGTAGTCTGTAACTGCGATAGCTACATCATTGGTCAATTCGTCCTGTATGATTTCGATTTCGAAGAAATAAGGTTCGTCATCCAACCATTTAAATTTTACGCTTTTGTTTTCTTTGACGGATACCAGTTTCGCACGGTGGGATTCATTATCCCAAACGAACTCGTAAATTCCATCGTGGTAGTTTACATCATCAGCAAACCATTGTGCCAGTTCATTCGGCTCCTGTAGATATGGGAATAGAATTCTAGGTGATGAATTCAACACATATTCAAGGTGTAGTTTAGTTTTTTCTGACATAATTTGTTCTCAGTAGTTCGTTTTATAAATGTTGTTAGTAAAAAAAGTAGGCCCCCAATGCTATCCTACTTTTTGTAAGTATAATCAATTAATCGCTTATTAAAAAAATAGTGCACATCTTTTTTTTAACAGTAAGAGCCTTTTCAACAATTATGCCTAAAGTCATAAGGGGGTAATGTGGGTTTAAGAGTAGGGGAGGTGGATTTTTGCTATCTTTTTGATTATAAAGAGGTTTAGGGTTTTAGGGGGTTGAAAGTTTATTTTTAGGGATAATTTTATTGAAATTTTCTTTGAAAGTTGTTGCTTATTACTATCTTTGCATACCGAAAAACGGCGGGGTAGCTCAGATGGTTAGAGCGCAGGATTCATAACCCTGAGGTCGGCAGTTCGATCCTGCTCCCCGCTACTGGAAAAAAGCTCGACTTGCGTCGAGCTTTTTTAGTATATATACATATTAAACTTGTATAATAATTTTGTTTTCAATCAATAGTTTTCATTTATTCCTCAATAGTAATTCAAAACAAATGTTTTAAAGTACGTGAAAGCATAGTTTTTCGCCCTTTTTTAATAGAATGGGTACCACCAGGATTTACAATTGTCTTTGTGGGTCTATTGTTGATTACAGTAGAATGGGTACCATCAGGATTTACAATTGTCTTTGTGGTGCCATTGTTGATTACAGTAGAATGGGTACCATTTGCATTTACAATTGTGTTTGTGGGTCCATTGTTGATTACGGTAGAATGGGTACCATCAGGATTTACAATTGTCTTTGTGGGTCCATTGTTGATCACAGTTGAATGGGTGCCATCAGGATTTACAATTGTCTGAGCTTTTAAATAAGAAAAAGTGGTTACCAAAAAAATGAAGATAATTAATATTTTTTTCATAATTATTGTCTTTTAGTCTTTGTCACGGTTGTTAAAAGTGTTGTGAACAAATGTGTTAACATAACTAATATACATATAATTTAGTTAATATTTTCTATGTACGAAATTCGCAGGCCTAAATATGAAACATATTAAACATGGACATATTTTAATTAAGTGTTCATTTGGATGATTGTAAAACAACGAAACCTTTTAACAAAAGTAGTTGACTTATAGATTGATGATATCAAAATAATTCATGAGTGAGATATAAAGGGATGCCAGCACAAAATTCATTGCAATAATCTTGGCGATTACAATCCACAATCTTGAACGTTTTTCATGCATCATTAGAAAACCGAAGATGCTGCCAAATAAAAATAAAAAGGGGATCATGAAAAAGGTAAGAAACAGATTCACCCCATCCTTCGAGAAGCTGATTTGGAAAGCCACCATAAACAGGTTCAATACATTTACCAGAAGGAGGATAATATTGAGTTGCGCAGCGATATAGGTGTTGGCAAGGAAATGTTCCCAGAAATTATACTTATTTCTATAAAATATAATCCATGTAATCAGGCTTGTAATGGGAATCATAAGAAAAATGAAAACACTAAAATATTTCCCTAGGAATCCGTGTCCGATGAGTTGATCAGCATGTGCAGCAGGTTGAATTTTATCAATCCATAAATGTATTCCTTTAATGATCAAGGAACATATGGTCGTCATGATCAAGACGAAGGCAAAGGGCCGAAAATAGGGTACACGTTTTCCATCAAGATAATCCTTAATCATTACACCCGGCTTCGTGAAAAGGCACTTTAAAGTGTAGAAAAACCCTTTATCCACATGGAAAACGGAATGTGGGATATCATGAAGGAAATAATGTGCATCGATTCGGTGTTCATGGGCGGATTGTCCACATTGGGGGCAATAATTCCCTTTGAAACTAAATTGGCAATTTAGGCATACGGCATTTTCCTCTCGATGTGGCATAAGGTTTATTTAGTTAGTTAACTAAATATAAAAAAATCAAGCAAGAATTTGGAAAAAAGCTTGACTTTCTATGGGTTTAAGTTTGATCCTCTGAAGGAATCCAATCTTTCAATCCTCGAATTTCATCGTCGCCCGGTAATATATTATCTAAAGCAAAAGCCCAAATACCAGAGACTAACATCGGGGTAGATAATATGACATTAATAAATACCGAAATAGCTGGATTATCAATTTTTAAAGGATTTTCATTCATATAGTAAGGCAGAGATAGCCCTAATAACAAAGCTGTCCCGATAATGATTTGATTTCTTGAATTGTCAATCTTTGCTCGAAGGACCAATTCTAAACCCGTCATAGTTAAAAGGCCAAACGCGATAAGGTAGGCCGCGCCTAGAATTACCTGAGGAATCTCGGCCATAACAGATCCGAATTTACCGAGTCCACCTATCAATAATAAAAGAACACCCGCTACAATACATACAAATTTACTAGCCACCCCGCTAAGCCTTATTACCCCAATGTTTTGTGAAAAAGTAGATGTTGCACTAGCCCCTAGGATACTGGATATTATACTTCCAATACCTTCCGCAGCAATTCCACGACTTATTCGTTTGACGCCAGGGGCTTTTGTCTTAATAACTTTAGATAAGGCCATATAATCACCGAAGGATTCCAATGATGCTGTCAGATAGGGAATCGCCATGGCTAGGATAAATCCTAAATTGAATTTAGGTGGCCCCCATGGAAAAATTTCAGGCATAGTTACCCATTCGGCGTCCAATATATTCTGAATATTTACAAACATGGCATGTTTCTCAGGAAACCAGTCTAGAAGTGTACCTATAATAGCTACCACATATCCAACAAGGACTGCCAAAAATAAGGACATCGTTCTCGTCGTTTTACCAAAGGCAAAACTAAAGAAAATGACTAAGGCGATTAATCCTATGGCATAAATCCAAGCCCCCTCTATAAAATCAGTGATTACTTGCCATAGTCCAAGCCCAATCATCATAATAATAATGCCCACCGTGATTGGTGAAATATATTTTGCAACTCTTTTTATAATATTGAAAACACCTATGCTTGTTTGAAATATGGCTCCAATCAATAAAGCTCCGCATAAATATTGCATGGTGATTAAAGGATCAGCATATAGGGATACCCCTAGTGAACCTAATGCCAAATATGCCGGAATATGACCTGAAGTTGAACCTTGAATAGTGGGTAGCTTAATTCCAATAGTTACTTGAATGATGGTGGCTATCCCTACTGCAATATTGATGTAACCAATTAAAAGTCCAATTTGAGAAGAATTAAGCCCAACAGTAGTTCCTATGATAATGGCGGTCGTTATACTCCCTAAAATCATTGCAAAAATATGCTGGATACCATATATTACCGCCTTTCCAAATGGAGGCTTTTCATCAATTTTGTAAATCAAAGATTTGTTTTCTTCGTCCTTTTCCATAAAAGCCTAGGTTGATACTGTAAAAAAGAACACTTTTAAATCAAAATCGTTAAATTTTTATTTTTTTGAACGATTACCTTCTCCTACTGTTCTTTTAACGAATTCTACATGAGGAAATTGTCATGGATAAAGAGAAGAAAAAGTCGCAAGATCTCGTTTATCAGATTTCGGATAAACCTAAAAACATAAAAGATTGGATATTATATTCAGGTCAGTGGTTAGTTACGATGATATATGCAGTGGTTTGGGGATATGCTATCGTAGGAAGGGGAATGGACTTTCAATCTGATGAATTGGTAATCTATATTTCAGCTATTGTACTAACTATTGGAATCTCTACCTTGATCCAGTCCTGGTTGGGACACAAAATGGCCATGGTTTCTGGACCTAATATAATTCCATCCTTAGCCATCATTGCAGCAGTTTCTACAGGTGGAAAAGAATATGCCATACAAGCCTTCTTCGCCCAAACCATAGTAGGTCTAGCTATTATCCTTTTAACATCCATTGGGCTTTTAAAAATGATAAAAAAAATATGGAGCCCGCTGATTTTAGGATCTATGGTTCTTATGGTCGGTTTATCCATTTCTAAACAAGGCGTTGAATTATTGACCTCAAATGGATTTGATTGGCAATTTCTGATAGGCATTATCCTAGCATTGGTAGGTATTGTATCTGCACTAAAAGGAAAGGGGATATGGGGGACATTGACTCCCATGATTATCATAGTGGTGGGTTATCCTATCTTTATGTTTTTCGGAGATTTTGCTTGGGATTTAGTTCGTGAACCAAGCCTCTTTGTTGTTCCAAAACTTTTTCCATATGGTATTGCCTGGCCAGCATGGGATTTGTTATTAATTATGTTTGTGGTTAGTATCATGTCTTCATTAAACTTTTATGGCAATTTGGAGGATATTCCGCAGTTGTTAATGAAAAAGTTGAAGACCGTTCCTCCAAGCGTTCGTTTTTTTATTTTGGTACCATTGAAAATTGCATCCCAGGAATTTTAGGCGTACCGGCTACCGTGGCCTACGGTGAAAATATTGGAATCGTTTCGCTGACTAAGGTAGCCTCAAGATATTTTATTATTGTTGCTTCGATCATATTCATCGGATTGGCTTTTATTGGTCCGGTTTCAGGATTTATGGCCGCCATGCCAGACCATATTGCTGGGGCATTGTTATTAGGCATCGCTTCTTCGGTAATTGGAATAGGTATTACCATGATGACAAAGAATCAAAAGTTTGAAAAAAGAGAACAGAGTATTGTAGGTTTTTCAGTGTTTCTCAGCTTGGGATTGTTTCTTTTAAGCCCAGAAACTTGGAAAGATGTCCCCATTTTAATTACCACTATTCTAAGTAATCCCATTATTTCGGTAATACTTTTCATATTAATTTTTGAAAAGGCAATATTGAGGAAGCGTAATACTTCAGATTCATTAAAATAAAAAAGCTATGAAATCAGGAAAGAAAAAATGGAAGCCGGGGTCGGTGTCAGATATGGCTGAAGAACGCCATTATGAAAACATATTGTCGAAAAGAAAAGAAGAGACACTAAATCAGTTACAAAAGGATTATGATGATTTCCAAAAAAACAAAACATTTTGGTATCCGATTTGGCAATATGGAGAGCCAAAAGGAAAGTTATTTAAAGTAGCCTGCGAAGACAATCCTGATTTTGGCGAAACCTCTTATCTGGAATTTGATTCAGGAAGAACAGCTTTTCTTAGCATTGATTTTCAAATAGATTTTTGTGGAGAAAAGGGCTATGTGGATGTGATGAAATATCCTCTTGAGAATACAGCAACTCCTCTTATAGCAACAAGAGAAGTATTAAATAGAGTCAGAAAAACTGATATAACGGTTATCCATACTCGGGAGGGACATTTGCCAGACCTAAGTGATTGCCCTTATAATAAGCTCCTACGAAGCAAAATAATTGGCAAGGGGACTGGGATCGGAGAAAAACCTGAAGGTGGGATTGGGGAACTTCTCATTAGGGGCTCTAAAAGCTGGGGGATAGTGAAAGAAGTAGAACCGATTGAGGGTGAAATATTGGTCGATAAATCTGGAAAAGGTGCTATGGGAGTTAGTAATTTGCATCTAGTCCTGCAAAATTTAGGGATTACACACCTCGTAATTGCAGGCATAACTGCGGACGTATGTGTTAATACCATTATGACAGAAGCGAATGATTTAGGTTATTGGTGTTTATTGTTAAAAGATTGTACAGGTGCGACGGATAATGGTAACTATGATGCGGTTATAAAAAGTACGAAAATGCAAGGTGGAGTTTTCGGATGGGTTTCGGATTCCAGTTCATTTATAAAAGCAATGGAAGGTATTTAAGGTTTGATTAAAAATTAATTAAAAGTTTATGTTTGTTTCTTTAATGATGTGTTAATACTGGTTGGCTATTATTGTATAAAATAAATGTATACCTAAAATTAAAATTGTGAAATATCTAGAATTAAACGAGCAGATTATAGCCCACTTGATACAAGAGAAACCATATTTAGATATGGATTTTACATTGACAAAATTAGCAGATAGCCTGGATACCTCCCTTTATCATTTAGAAAAGGCCTTGAAACAACATTTTGAAGGATCGATTTATGAATATATTAACCAGCTTCGCATAGAATACTTTATATCTCAAATTGACCGGATAAATGCAGGTGAATTAAATATTATTACTTTAGCTTACGAATCTGGATTTAAATCAAAATCCTCATTCCGTAATAATTTTAGACAAATACAGGGAATCTCACCCACAACCTATATTCTCAAGTATATAAAAATTTAATATTCTTAGGCATGTTAAAATTTAACAACCAATTTACATATGAGTTGTTAAATTTTTGGTAATATTATTAAAAACCAAATGCTATGGAAATTATAAACAATGAGACTAATCTACAATTTGAATATAGGGAAGGTGGTGAGATCGCACGATTGGAATATCGCTTTTATAAAAAAGACATTGCTTTGATGCATACGGTCGTTCCTGATAGCATGAAGGGAAAGGGAGTTGCTTCTGCCTTGGCAGAGCAAGCTTTTGCATTTGCCAAGGCGAAGAATAAAAAAGTCATGGTGTATTGTCCTTTCGTTGCGAAATATGTCCAAAAGCATCCTGAACTAAAAGATCAGATTGATAGGGATTACCATCCGAATCTATAAGGTGAATTTATAAGCTCAATTTATAAGATCAATTCCCTTTCAATTCCTATCTCTTTCAAAAAGACCTCATCATGCGAAACAAGCAGTAAAGTTCCCTGAAATTGCTTGATGGCTTCCGTGAGGATAAGAATATTCTGTAGATCAATATTATTGGTTGGTTCGTCCAAGACCATGATATCTGGTGCCTGATTGGAAATATTCAGGCAGCATAATAACAATCGCATCCTTTCGCCTCCACTTAAGGACAGACAGGATTTATCCCAAGTTTCCTTACCAAATAGAAAACGATTTAATCTAATTTTCACGTCATGTTCCTGAAGGCCAGCATGATTAAATTGTTGTGCCTTTTCATAGATGGATTGGTTCGACTTGATCAAAGAATATTCCTGGTCTACATAGACGTATCTTTTGCTATTGGAAAGGAGCATTCCCTTGGATGGTTCCAAAATACCTAACAAAATCTTGATCAAGGTAGTTTTACCGGAGCCATTTAATCCTTTAATAGCAATTCTTTCCCCATGCCGGATCTGAAAAGAAAGATCTTCCTTCCAAAGAAATCTGCCACTGTTACTGGCTTCATAATCATTTATAGACCTTAATCCATCATTCGTCGGGATCATATAATTAATTTCCTGGGCTTCTAAAAGTAATTTACCACGATAACTATCTGAGTTTTCAAACCCGAATTGCATTTGATCTATTTCGGGAAGAATACTTCTTAAACTGGTTAATTGGCTTTGGATACCCAATATTTTTTCTTCATGCACCGATTTCAGTTTCGAGGAACTGCCTTCAGCTTTATTGCGAAGGGTATTCATCATGATCTTTGGCATTCCAGCACCTTCCTGTTTCTTTTTGCCCCTTGCATTCAATTTATTTTGCCTTTCTATCGCCTCTTTTTCTTTTTCCTTGGCCTTGCGGAGTTCCTTTTGTTGCGATTGTACCTGATGGTTCAGTGCATCTAATTCAATTCCCTTTTGCTCGGCATAAAAACTGTAATTGCCGCCGTATAAGCGGATTCCATCACGGCTTAACTCTGCTATTTCTGGGATCAATTCCAACAATTGCCTATCATGGCTAACGATTAAAAGGGTTTTGTTGGTTTTTTCGACAAAATCATAGAGTAATTTGCGGCCATCTTGATCTAAATGATTACTTGGCTCATCCATCAGAATAAATTCCGGCTCCTGGATTTCTATACCAGCTAAAAAAACCTTGGTCTTTTGGCCTCCGCTCAGACTGCCTAATTTTCGCACTAGATCTAATCCGGATAAGCCCCATTTTTCTAAGGCTTGTTCACAGCGATCTTCCAAGGTCCAATCATCCTGAAGAACTTCCATGTTTTCCGCTGTCGCCTCGCCAGCCAGGATAGCATGTAAAGCACGCAGTTTACCTGAAATTCCCAATGCCTCCGCAATAGTTAGGTCATTGTAATCGTCATGGGTCTGCGGAATGTAGTACGGTTTTGATGAACAGCTTATTATTCCTGAAGACAAGGGAAGTTTATCGGCAATAATCTTTAGAATACTGGATTTTCCTGCACCATTGTTCCCGATAAGGGCAATCTTATCATTTTTATAGATAATGAAATTGACGTTCTCGAACAGAACATCTTTATTTGGATGTATATAAGTTGCTTGTTGTAATATTAACATAAATCTTTTCGCTAAGGGGTGAAATACTGGATTGCGAGCTCGTTAAAGAGCTAACGGAATCAAATGCGGAAAGATTTATTTATTACATATAGAATTATTTCGTGTGCTACAAAGATAGCTATTTAATTTAAAATCTGAAAACCTTCAGAATATCAGTTTTCCATCGTCCTGATTGTTTAAGCATTTTCAATCGTTCGGAAAGTCAAGTTTATCCGAGGACCATGGGGAGCTTTGGTAGGAGGGAGCCGATGTAACCAATGGGTCTGCGTCTGGTCTTTCATGATCAATAAACTGCCATTTTCAAGATTGATATCAATTTTTTCCTTGCTTTCTTTATGCTTGAAGCTGAACTTCCTTTCCGCCCCAAAAGTGAGGGAAGCAATAGCACCATTTTTTTTGAGGTCTTTCTCGCCATCACTATGCCAAGCCATACCTTCCGATCCATCATGATAGAGATTTAAAAGACAAGAATTAAAGGTTTCTCCTGATGCTTTTTCAACCAGCTGCTTTAGTTCCAATAAAACATCAGTCCAGGGCAGGGCAACTTTTTGAATGCCTGAATAGGTATATTCAAAGCGCCGATCGCCATACCAGGCAACCTTCCTTTTCGTTTCGATATGCTTTCCAAAAATCACCGCCTGATCCGGCTTCCATGCAATTTCATGCCATAACGCATCATAAAAATAGCGCTGTTTATCTGTAATGACGCCATAATAATGCACCGTACCATCATAGGGCAACAAATTCTTCTCAGGATCTGCGAAATTGAATAACATCATATTTTAAACCGAAGGTTGATTTTCTGGATATAATTGCGCTTGTTCCCATCCAATGATGGCAGATTTACGGATGGGTTCCCATCGATATCCGCCCAATTTACCAGATCCTTGAATCACCCGATGACAGGGGATCAGAAATGCAATCGGATTTTGTCCAATGGCTGTTCCTACTGCTCTAGATGCTTTTGGATGGTGGATCTTATCGGCAATAGACTGATAGGTCCTTAACTCCCCAGAAGGGATCTCCAATAATGCTTGCCAAACCTTTAATTGGAAAGGAGTGCCTTTTAGATGCAATTTGATGTTGGAAAGCGAAGCTTCCGCACCTTTGAAAATCTGCATGGCATCGCTGTGGAAGGAGGTTTCCATTTCCATGAATTCCGCCTCCTTAAACCTAGATTTAAGCTCTTGCAAGCCATCTTCACCTTCCGATACAAAGGCCATGTAACAAAGCCCTTTTTCGGTTGAACCCAACAGGCATATCCCAAACGGACTAGGCTGGTAGCTGTACTTGATCAGCAACCCTTGACCATCGTTCTTGAAAGTTGCCGGACTCATACCCTCAATCTGTACAAAAAGATCATGTAACCGACTGGTACTGCTCACGCCGGTTAGGATATGGGTGTCAAAAAGATTGTGTTCTTTTCCTCGCAATAATTTCTTCGCGTAATCCAATTGTAAGTATTGAAGGAACTTCTTCGGACTTGTGCCTGCCCATTCACTAAACAGCCGCTGAAAATGATAAGGACTCAAATGTACATGTTCGGCCAGTTCCTCCAAACTGGGTTTCTGTTGGAAATTATCTTGTAAATATTGGATAGCTTTTGCAATCCGATTATAATTAATCTCTTGTTGTGTTCTTTCCATACTCAAATTTCCAACCTTTCCCACAATAATAAAATCCGATTCTTGCTAATTGTTTAGCTAATCTTATTTTGCCAAGTATCCACCATCCACCGGATAGTAAGATGCTGTAACAAAGGATGATTTTTCTGATGCCAACCATAAGGTCAACTCCGCTACTTCCTCAGGTTTGCCTAAGCGTTGGAAGGCATGTTGGGTCTCTAAAAATTTCAAACTAGCCTCATCCATCGCATTATCAACCAATGGGGTAGAAATAAATCCAGGACCTATGGCATTGATACGAACGCCTTTGGTGGCATATTCCCATCCTGCAGCCTTGGTCAATCCAACAACACCATGCTTTGCAGCTACATAGGCAGAAGAGTTAGCAAAACCAACAGATCCTAAAATGGATGCCATATTGATAATGCTACCACCTACTTTTTCAATTTCAGGTATCTGATAATGCATGCCATAGAATACACCATTCAGGTTGATGTCGATCACTTTTTTCCAACCCTCAATCGATAGATCGCCAACAGGAGCTGCATCTCCACCGATTCCTGCATTGTTCACTGCGATATGTAATGCCCCAAAATTCTCAATGGCAGCTTCCACAATTTTCTTATTGTCTTCCGGAGAGGCAGAATCTGCTTTGATGAAGATCACATTACCTTCCCCTAAATTATTGATCAGTTCATTGCCCAATTTATCATTGAGATCCGAAATCACCACTTTGGCACCTTCTTTAACAAATAATTCTACAATGGCTTTTCCAATACCTGAGGCTCCCCCAGTTACGATGGCTACTTTGTTTTCAAGTTGTTTCATAAGTACTGCTTTCTTTATATTCCTAATTTAAGAAACTAATTGTTAGGAAACTGTGATCAAAATCACTACGAAGAATGATTATGACTTTCCGAGGAAGAATACCAAACAAGCTTACATTAATTTGATAAATCCTTTGGTGGAAAATCCGAACTGCCATCATCCAGAATAATGGCAGACCCCCTTCCATATTCATTGCTGTACACCTTGATCAAAACTCCTACCGAGGAAAGGATCAAAGGACCAAAAATCAAACCCAACATACCGAACATTTTTAATCCCAATAACACCCCAAAAACGGTAATCAATGGCGGAACATTGCCTAAGGTCTTCAAGATGGTAAATCGAAGAATATTATCGATACTTCCAATGAGGATTAGGCCATAAAGTAATATACCAATGCCATTTCCAGTCTGTCCAGAAGCCAGCGTAATGATGCCTAATGGAATATAGATGGTCATGGTACCTAATACCGGTACAATGGATGCTACTCCTGTTAAGATGCCCATCAAAATGAAATTATCCACATCAAAGATCCAATATCCCAGCATAGCAACCACGCCCTGGCATGCCCCTAGAATCGGAATACCGATCGCATTCGATCTTACCATGGAATCCACCTCATGCCAGATCTCATCTTTACTCCTTGGAGAGAAGGGAATGGCCTTAATGATATATTCTTCCATTTTGCGACCATGGACCTGCATAAAATACAGTACAAAGAAGGTCACTAAGATATTAACACCAACCTCAGCCACGGAATTCAAGATGCTGGGCACATATTTCGTAAACCGTTGCAACATGGCCAATAAAGCCTCATCCGACATGTCTATGTCCTTTAAAAGGGGCTTATCTGCCATGTATTCTTTCAACAGATTAAACTGTGAAACAATCTGATCCGTATTGTTGAGAAAGGAGGTGATCTGAGGAATCAGGTAATCTACAATTGCCCATATCGGCAAAACAATAAAAACAATCGAAAGCAGGATGAACATAATACTGGTCAGCGTTTTGTTGCCTCTCCGAACTTCCGTTAGGTAAAAAAAGCTTTTTCTAAATAAGATATATAAGGTGATGGCCCCAAGAAATCCTGGCAAGTAGTAAAAAAGGTTCTTGAAAATAATGATACCGATCAGGATAATAATCAATATTAACATGATCTGGTTGATGGAATTGTTGTTGATTTGCTTGATTCTCATATTGCGCGATTTCCTAAGCAATTTAAGCAAATCTTAAGGAATTCTTGCCAAGAAGAATCTTTTGTATAAAAAAAGAAGGTGTCTAAAAAGGCACCTTCTTCTGTTTTATAGCTTTCTGGAGCTCCATTATAATTTCATGAGCAATATTAGGCTGCAAGTCGATGTTTTGTACTTTTCAGCATGTTGATGG
>PJUC01000054.1_pt1 | contig 120197 bp, 142 predicted proteins | sample 1512161 | NCBI WGS metagenome assembly PJUC01 (sample SAMN08177676, study PRJNA422409) | Soil metagenome, whole genome shotgun sequencing project. | isolation source: Soil enriched on filter paper | place: USA: Madison | collected 2015-01-15 | reverse complement strand
CCATCGCAAAATCTGGAAAGGGCTACATCGCAAAAGCGGCCTAATCAGAATATTATTTGGAGAAAATTTAATTTATTATTTGGATATATACACAGTTCATTGCGAGGAACGAAGCAATCTTTCTTTTTCTCGTCATTGCGAGGAACGAAGCAATCTTTGAACTAATCGAAAGATTGCTTCGTCGTACCTCCTCGCAATGACGAAAACTCCTCGCAATGACGTATGGCTCGCAATGACGAAAAACTTCCCTAAAAAGTATAACCTAAACTCAAATGCGGAAAATAAGGCATAAAGAAACCTTTACCAAACGTTGGGGTAAAACCTGCGCGGAAATTAAATCCGCCATCTACCGGTTGAAGGCGATAACCGAAGGTTAAATTCCCCACCATACTGGATCTATTTCCTTCAATGAATAACAATTCATTGTTCGGATCATTCTGCTCATCCCAGGATACATTATAATAAGTAGCACCTACGCCCATCTCAAAGTAATGTTTGTTCTTACCCAATAGGTAATTTAAACCTACTGGCAGCGTAAATACACCTTCATCGTCTATATTTAAATAACTGACACCTATACGGCCACCAAAACCGTTACGTGTGTTCTGAAAACGCGTGTCGTAGTTTACGGAATAGGTAATACCAGGACCTAGAACCTCAAAATAGATGGTCTGTGCTCTTGGACCCTCTTCATGGGTATTTGGATTTTGTGCAAATGCCATACTGCTCAAACATAAGGCAGCTAAGGCTAAGGTAATTGATTTTAATTTCATAATGTACGATTAATAGATGGTACAATGTTAATAAAAAAATAGATATATAGGGTTATTTTATTTCCTTTAAGCGATATTTTGTTTAACTTGTTGTTTAAACAATCAGCCTATCAACTATACAAACGTATATTATCAAAAAAATGAGACAGTCAAGCAGTTACAAGGTTAATTTCGCTATAAAAACAAGGTTAAAGCAGGCTTAAACCATGTTTTTATATGCAAAACATAGCAAAAACATACTTTCACATTACTTTCACTATGGTTTCAGTGCGAAGCCAACCCAAAAAAAACAAGGGGCCATCCATCTCGGACAGCCCCTTCGTTTTTAGTTTTGAATGATATTAATCAGCTAATGGTAGATATTGTCGATCAGCCAATTTTAAATCATTAATTAGCTAAAATAAATTGTACTTCTGCTTGGAACTTCACCTCGTCACTTACCATCACACCACCAGTTTCCAAAGCCGCATTCCAAGTCAAACCGAAATCATTTCTGTTGATCTTTCCGGTTACGGTATAACCTGCTTTTTGGTTGCCCCAAGGATCTTGGCTTGTACCACCGAATTCCACATCAAATGTTACGGATTTGGTGTTTCCTTTGATGGTCAAATCACCGGTTAATTTGTATTCTTCTTCATCTTCTTTCACAATCTTCGTAGAAACGAACGTGATCGAAGGATGGGAAGCAGCACCGAAGAAATCTTCACTTTTTAAGTGTTGATCGCGTTGTTCGTTGTTGGTGCTTACGGAATCCGTTTTGATGTCTACCGAAATTTTTGCGTTTTCAAGTCCTTCACCATCGTTTTCAACCGTAATGTCGAAGTTGGTGAACTGACCTTTAACGGTAGAGATCATCATGTGTCTTACTTTAAATTCAATTTCACTGTGTGCTGGGTCTAAGTTCCAAGTTGCCATAATATTTTCTTTTTTAAATGATATAAATACTTTTCTATTGATTTTGTTTGTTGCAACAAAGATAGGGCAGGGAAAAAAGCTGCACATTGATGTATGTTAAGAAATCTCTTTTTTCCGTAAAAGCTTTTCATAGAGCTTTTCCGAAGCCTTGTGTTTGGCCATGCGTATGGTCAGCAGGTAGATGAGGATAGATGCGAAAATAAAGAAAAGGGCGGTTAGGATGGTAAAACTGCTTAGTACCTGATAGAAAACAGAACTGCGCAGATCGATATAGGTAATGGGCAGGAATAGTATCGCTTGGTTTGGGTTTTTTGAATTGACCAAGCAGCTATAGGATTTCTCGACCAACATTTTTTCCGCAATCAGCAAGGTCTCCTGTTTCTTTTGGCTGGTACTCCGCTTGTCCCAGAAAGGGAAATATCGTTTTAAGGTATATTGTTGGATATGGTTATACTCTTTTCCATTGGTCCTGCTCTGAAAACAAATCTCAACATAGGCGTGACCATTGCTTTTGAAACCTCTAAAATGATGGGGTTCCAGGTCTAGGATTTCCACTTCTTCCTTTTTCCAGCTAGGATGTGACCATTTGAATTCCTGTATCTTGAGGTAAGGGGAGATACTGATCGTGAGCAAAAAGAGTAGGTATACAAATACAAAAGTGCTGAACAGCTTGATATAGATCAGTTTGGAGAAGGTGAATCGGAGATTGTTTCGAATAAATATGATGACTATACTGATTGGGAGGCAATATAAGGCGTAGCGAAACGGGAAGATATACCCCACAATAACCAACACGAACAGCATCATGATGGTTTTGCCCACATTGTCGCTTATTTTATCTCTTTTACGTTTAAATTCCAAAATTACGGTTACTAATTTTCAGCAAAGATAAAGGCTGTCTAAAATTATCATATAAAAATAAAAAAATAATTTATAAAAAATTCTTTAGGGTGTTAATTTACCCGTTGGAAGTTAAAAATGATGCCCTGTATGCCATGATATGGCTAATGTTTTCGAGAGGCTTAAGCCGAGGTTTAAATTTTTAAATCTGATTTCTCAAGGTGGAGATATATTTTATGTTTTAAGGAAAGGCCCGCAGGTGCATAAATGGAACAATTTATGTAGTATAGAGCTAGGCTGCAGAATATGAAAATTTGAGGAAGACTAAGGAGATTAGATGAAGATCAAAGTAATTATAACTGGTTCAACAGGAATGGTTGGAGAGGGCGTGCTGCTGGAATGCCTGCAGAACCCAGATGTAGAACAAATTTTATTGTTGAACCGGAAGCCTTATGGTATCGATCATCCGCAGGTGAAGGAGTTGATCCATAGTGATTTTAATAACCTGAGCAGCATCAAAGAGGAATTGATGGGTTATGATGCCTGCTTCTTTTGTGCAGGAGTTTCCTCGGTGGGCATGTCCAAGGAAGAGTATTTCCGCTTGACCTATACCTTAACCTTGAATTTTGCCAAGGATCTGGTAGCCATCAATCCGGAGATGGTTTTCTGTTATGTTTCTGGCCGGAGTACGGATAGTTCGGAACAGGGCAGGGTGAATTGGGCGAATGTAAAGGGGAAAACAGAAAATGACCTGATGCGTTTGCCATTTCGGGCGGTATATAATTTTAGGCCCGGGATAATGGGCCCAACCAAAGGGGCCAAGAATGTTAAGGGCGCTTTTAAAGTCATCGAATTTCTGTACCCATTCCTGCGCCCATTCAATAAAACCTACTTTTTGACCTTAGCGGAGGTTGGCCGTGCCATGATCAATGTGTCGTTGAATGGGTATAATAAACATGTACTGGAGATTCAGGATATTTCCTTTTTGGCCAACAATAATCAATAATCGTTTTTTGAACAAATAACTGATTCCTTTCTATCTTGGTTTTTATAGGAAATTAAAGATCACCTTCAGCACCGCCATTCTGCCCCGGAGCTGATACAGGTTATGGCTCTGACTATTTGCGCTGATGGAATAGGTTTCAAAGGATTTTACATTGGCGAGATTGGTCATGTTCAATTCCAGATCTGTCTTCCATTTGGCAAAGCGATATCTTGCAAAACCATCCAAAAATACATAATTGATATCCTTTAATCCTTCCTGTTGGTTAAAGAGGTGCCGCGCCGTGAAGCGCAGGGTCAATCCCTTGAAGAGGTATACTGGCAATCCAACGGATTGGTTGACATTAAAGGAGGTTCGATCGAGGCTTCCATCGCCTGTTCCGGCCTGATTATCTGACCAGCTCGCCGAACCGAAGTAAGATAGGTTCAGGTTCTTCCAGATCTTGGTTTCTACCTGCGTCCGCAAGCTATAGCTGTACTGTTTAAAGGGGAGGAGCTCCTGGTTGAACAATTGGTTGTAGTCGGTCATGCTCCAGTTGGCATTGACTTTTAGGGAGCTTGCCCATTTGAAGATATACTTATCGATCCCAAAGCTGGTGGATAGGGAATTTACCTGGTTCTCTCGGTCCAACAATTGGGTATTGGTGCTGTTTTCTCCCACTTCGTTAGAGATGATGTTGGAGGAGATATTCTGGGAATAGCTGATTCCTGCGTTCATGAAGAACATCTTCAATGTTCTGTTTAACTTGTAATTCAGATTGGCAGACCGGGATTCATATTCGGCTAGTCCGGCCAAGTTATTGGACAGGCTGCGGTAATTGCGGAGCATGATTCCCCGGTATACATTGTCGATATTTCCAAAGGATTTGGTACGGTAGAGACCTAAGCTCAGCTCATCCTCCGACGCCACGCGCAATTTGGCATTCAGCGAAGGCTGGAAAAGCAGCTGCTGTTGTTTATTCTTGATATCAAAATTCGGGTCGGCAAAGTGGGTGAACTGCAGCATGAGGGGTAAGGTCAATGTGACTGCCAAACGTTTCTTTTCCCAATCGTATCCCGCTTCCGTGGAGAGGCTATACCGTTGCCAGTCCATCTGGTTAGTTAGAGAATCCTGTGGGAAAGCCATTCTGCTGCCTTCGAATTCCTTTTCTAATCGGCTATTGAACTGCTGTTTGTCGAGTATAGCGCCCATTCTATAACTCTGCCGGATCTTGGTGGTTGGGATGCGGTAGCCTAGATTTACTCTGGAAAATAGGGTGGGCACTTCCACAAATTGGAGGCTAGCATCGTAAGGCAGGTTATTGTTTAAACGGTCGGCAAATACTCCAGGTTGTAAACGAAGAGTCTGCGGTTTATTGCCATAATCCAGGTACCATTCCAGTTCTAGGAGGTTTTCTTTTTTTGTTTGGGGTATATAGAAGAAATGATTGGAAAAGCCTTTTATCCTTTCATTCAGACTACCCCTGTTGTTCGTGTTATTGGCCAGAATATCCGCCATACCCTGATCCTGTCTGTATTCAAGGGCCAAAATGTTGTTGATGTATTTATCCTTACTGTTCTTGCCGACTGTAAACCTCAAGGAACTGATAAACTGTTCGTTATCCTTATTCTGGATCTCTTTAAGAACGAACTGCTCATTTTCAGTGAGGTAGGTGGTGGTACCTTCGAAGTGGTTTTCATCGCGACCCAACATCAATTGGATATTGGATTTCAACTGCCATTCGTTTTTCAGGTTGACCAGGTTATTGGCGTTCAGGCTGGCATGATCGTTCAGGAAGTAATTGGCTTTTCCCAGCATCGGGCCGCCAACAGTACCCAAAGAGAGGAGGTTGTTGATGGCGGTGCGGCCAAGTTTCCCCATAATGGAATTGCTGTTGAAACCTGTGAAATCCTGTTCCAGATCCCGACCAACATTGTTCCCTTGTAGCACATTGAGCACCTTAAATTTCTTGTTGAAAAGGATGCTGTTGAGTTCGGCATCGTATTGTTTGGGAATTCCAGCTCCTAATTTCACTTCGCCGGTCATCTTCATTTTGGCTTCATCCTTGATGATGAGGTTAAGGGCAACGGCATCCGTAAATTTCTTGTTCTTCAGGACCTTGAGGTGTTCATGGTTCTGCAATACCTGGATGTCCTTGACCATTTTGTACGGAATGGTGCGGGTTCCGATGTTGTACCGATCTTCCAGGAGATCATCTCCATCGATATACAGGTGGGAGATGGACTTTCCTTGGAATTTGATGTTTCCATTGTCGGAAACCTCCATGCCGGGCAATTTCTTGAGCACATCCCCAATGGAACGGTCCATTTCGTTGGCAAAGCTATCCACGTTGTAGCTGATGGTATCTCCGATGCGCTGGATCGCCGGTCGGGATTTGACCATGATGGAATCCAGGAGGGTGGTATTCTGTTCCAGCTCTATTTTCAGATCCTTAAGATCGGGTGAATGATTGGCAGATTGATTAGCGGCCTGTTCTGCCGACAGGGACATACTGAATTTTTTATAGCCCAGGTGGTTGATCTCTAATCGGCTTGCTTTTGTTGCAGCATTGTTCTGCAGTTGAAAATAACCTTTGCTATCGGTCTGTTTGAAAGCCAAGATCTTATTCTCTGCTGATTTCAGCAGGATACTGGCGGAAGGAATGGCTTTTCCGGATTGCTTGTCGATCAGGTAGCCTTGTATGCTTTGCCCTTGAGCAAAGCATAGGGAGGCCAAACAGGCTAATATTAGCGTGGTTAAATAACGTAGGAACATGGTTGGTTTTAGATCTTCTGTTTTGTGAATTGTTTATGGTTTTAATTCAATGGGATTATTCACAATAGGCGATGGTTTGTAATTGCTGTTGTCGCTTTTCACCGTAAAAGATTTAATCTTACTTGGATCCATGGAGCCAGTAATAGTCGATGAAGAGGAAGAGCCGGAGGGTCTTCCACTAATGATAGTCATGCCACCTCTTCCTCCTGAACTACCACCGCTAGCCGTTGTGATACTGCCTCCTGATTTTGCCTGCATATAGGCCATCGGATTTGCCCGGTATCCCTCTTCTTGTTTTTTAACCTCCGCTGGGGTAGATTTGATCGCATAATCCGGAGCTTCTATGAGGACATTGTTGGTTTCATCCAATTTATCGAAGCCGGCATATTCAAAAACCACTTCTTTTTTGAGGTCTTCTGCCGATAGGATCAAGCCTGGAAGGCCATGTAATTTCCAAGGACCGAAGGAAAAAGGCAGGTCGGTGGTAAACCATGCGGTGTATTGTCTGCCCTTGTAGTTGGTTGTCGCTTTTTGGCAGGTATAGCCTCCAATGGTCTTGGTTTCGTCATGGATCTCCCATTCTGGTACATCGTAGGCATTATCCATCAAAAAGGTATTGCCTCCAAAACGGGCAATCTCCAAGATTTTCTTTTCTTCCGGTTGGATGATAAAGTTGCGGTCTATGGCTGTTGAGCTTTTGCTCAGCACCAGATTACCATCAAAACTTGGGCTTTCCATCTGTTTTTTAACTTCCTGGTTCAGTCGCTCCGAGGAGTAGGAGGTATAATAGGAACCTTTCTGTCCAAGGTAAGTAACGACTTCATCCAGTCGGGGATTCGTTCTTTTGTTGGTGTCGTTGATATGTTTGAATTGGTAGTGCACCTTGGCGACTGGTTTTTCCTGTGCGGAAAGGCCTATGCTGAAGGCTAAAGCGGCAAAAAATAGGATCGATCTTTTCATGGTTTATTAATTTTTAATAAACCTACGAAATATTAGTAATATATACAAAAAGAAAATAATTACATTTGTTAGGAAGGATAAAACAAAAAGGAACGTGGCAAAACTGAAGATAAATTACCCTAAGGATAAATTACAGAACAATTCAACGGTTTGGAAGTATGGGATGGTGGTATTGACGATCATTCTGATCTGTATATTTTTACCTAAGCAACCACGATTTCGGTACGAGTACCAGAAGGGGAAGCCCTGGAACCATGAGAACCTGGTATCTCCCTATAACTTTGCGATCTTAAAGACGCCGGAGGAGCTGGCGCGGGATAAGCAGTATATCCTGAAGACGGTTCAACCGATCTACAACCTGAACGATGTGGTGAGCAAGGAGCAGATCGACCAGTTCAATACGGACCTAAACGAGAAATGGCAATCCAGTCAGTTGGACTCTGTGGAGGGGGCCGATATCAATAAATATCGAGCGGTAGGGACGGCGCTGTTGGATTATGTCTATGGTCGAGGGGTGATCTCTTTGAACAACCGGTTCCAGGTGAAGGGGGATGATTCCTTGAAGAATGATCCGACAGCGATGGAGTATAATTTTGTGCTGGTGCATGATAATATTGCGCAGCAGAAGAATACGGTGGATTGTTTTACGATCGAAACGGCGAACCAATACATCCGGAGCGCGCTGGATCGGAATACGGAGATTAGCTTTAAGCCTTGGCTGGCTGAGATCCTGAAGAGTTACATCACGATCAATTTTGTTTTTAATGAAAGCCAGACGAACAAGGTGGAGCAGACGGCGCTGTCGAATATTTCGACCACGCGGGGGATGGTGCAGAAGGATGAGCTGATCGCGGAGCAGGGCAAGATCGTGAACAACGACAGTTACCAGAAGCTGGAATCGCTGCGGAAAGTCTTTGAGGATGAATCGCGGATATCGGGGGAACAGAACCTGGTCACCTTCGGACATTTTATCCTGATCTCCCTGGCGATGACCCTGTTGATGGTGTTCCTGTACTTCTTCCGGATCGATATCTTTAATAATAACCGGCTGTTGTTCATTATCTTTCTGGTGATCCTGGTGATGTTGGGGGTATTGAGCTGGGCGATTAAGATGAAGATCCCGAGCCTGTATTATATTCCGTATTGTAGTGTGCCTATTATCTTCCGCTTGTTGTTCGATACGCGGATTGCATTGAATATACATATTTTGATGGTGCTGGTGGCGGGGCTGTTCGTGCCGAATAGTTTCGATTTTGTGTTCCTGCAGTTTACGGCAGGTATGGTGGCCATCTATAGCATCAAGACCTTGGTGAAAAGGGAGCAGTTCCTGGTTTCCTCAGTCATTATCTTGGCGACCTACATCATGGCCTATGTGGGCTTGGTTTTGACGCGGAACGGATCTTTTGGCAGCATCTATTGGCAGGATCTGCTTCCATTCGCGGTGAGTGTGGGCTTAACCTTATTGGCCTATCCATTGATCTATGCGTTTGAGAAGTTGTTCGGCATTGTGTCGGATCTGACCTTGATGGAGCTGACGAACTCGAACTCTCGGTTGTTGCGGGAGCTTTCCTTGAAAGCACCGGGCACTTTCCAGCATTCCTTGCAAGTGGCGAATTTGGCGGAGGCCGCGATCTATAAGATAGGGGGGAACCCTTTGTTGGTTCGTGCGGGGGCTCTGTACCATGATATCGGGAAGATGATCAATCCATTGTATTTCATCGAGAACCAGAAGACGAATGATAATCCGCATGAGGAGCTGACGCCGGAGCAATCGGCTCAGATCATTATCTCGCATGTGCTGAAGGGGATCGAGATGGCGCGGAAACATCAGATGCCGGAGGTGGTGATCGATTTTATCCGTACGCACCATGGTACGACGAAGGTGGATTATTTCTATAATTTGGCGGTGAAGGATAACCCGGATAAGGTGATCGATGAGTCTATCTTTAAGTATCCTGGCCCGGTTCCTTTTTCGAAGGAGACGGCGGTCTTGATGATGGCGGACTCGGTGGAGGCGGCTTCCAGGGCTTTAAAGGAGCCTACGGAGGAGTCTATTAATAATCTGGTGGATAAGATCATTGAGCATAAGCTGATGCAAAGGCAGTTTGCGAATGCGAATATTACGATGAGGGATATTACGGAGGCATCGAAGATTTTTAAGGCGATGTTGAAGAGTATCTATCATGTGAGGATTGATTATGATCTGACGAAGAAGAAGGAGGGATAAAAAATATATGGAGATTCAGATGGGGGTGGATTATTTATTTTGGGATTCAGAATAAGGTGGATTATATATTTTGAGAATCAGAAAAGGTGGATTATATATTTTGAGAATTAGAAGTAGGTTTAAAAAATATATTGAGATTCAGAAGGTTGGGATTTTGGTGGGGAAAAAGTTAAAAAATGTGTGTAAACGGCTTTGAAGAGTGAATTAATTACTTTATGTTTGCACTGTCGAAACCCGGAGAGGTGCCTGAGTGGCCGAAAGGAACAGTTTGCTAAACTGTCGTACTGGAAACGGTACCGCGGGTTCGAATCCCGCCCTCTCCGCTTGTATAACCCTGATAATCAGTCAGTTGGAAACGTAGCTGCCAATTTCCGGACAGCTATGTTAAGTTACAAACACATTAAGATTTACGACGCAGAAGGAGATTTATCAAAAGAATGGTATGTCTCCTTCTACTTTTTAAAGCCGGTAGAACTCCAGAAGGCCGGTTCCTCACTCTACAAAAGGTTCAAAATTTTTGAATCTATCAATACTTTTAAGACAGTTAGATCCAGAAGAAATCAGATTAAGGTCGTTTACAATAGTATAAAAGAACTTCTCGAAAATGGGTTTAATCCGTTTACCCAATTCAAATATTCTAAGATCACTGGAAAATATTCAATTTCCCAATGTATTGATGAATATCTTGAGCGCGTTAAACCTGATCTCAAACCAAAATCCTACAAATTATATGATGGAAGGTTGAAACTTTTTAAAGTTTTCCTGGAGGAAAGTAATTTAGGAGATATGGATATTTCCCATCTTACTAAGCAGCATATCTTTGATTTTGTCAAAATCAATCAGCTACAAAGGAAATGGAGCAATAAGACCTATAATCACTACCTTCAGGCCATTAATACATTCCTACAGTACTATATTGATAACTTTGATGGGTATCTCAAAGAAAATGTATGTTCTAAGGTCAAAAAACTCCAGGTACAGAAAAGGGGTAATAGGCCATTTAGAAATAACACCTTCAAAAATGTTCTGGATTGGCTAAAGGAAAAGGATTGGTTTATGTACCAATTCTGCAGGTTCATTTATTATTCTTGTATGAGACCAGATGCTGAACTGAGATTACTCCAGATCAAACATATTGATCTGATAGGAAGAAAGATCGTAGTGCCTTCAACGAATTCTAAAAGCAAGATTACTCAATATATACCGATTGATGAAGAATTTTTTGGTATTATAAGAGAGATGAATTTAGAAAAATATGACCGAGAATATTTTGTCTTTGGTCTGAATGATGGACCAGCTGAAAAGCCTGTATCAGAGAAATATTTCAGAAAAAGGTTCATGAAGGTGAGAAGATATGTATACATAGATGAACATGTAACTATGTACTCTTTCAAACATACTAGGTGTATACATCTCGTGGAGGATGGTGAGAAACTTCACAATATCATCAAATTAACAAGGCATAAAACCCTAGTTGAACTAATGGATTATTTAAAGGATATGGGGGTTATCCTTGGGGATGAGGTAAAATTAAAGAGTAGGAGTATCTAAGGGTTTTGAATTAAGTCCAATCTTAGAATTGGACATTTAAGATCAAAAAATATATTATCCAAATTAGAGATAAGAAGAAATGAAAGCAAATTAAAAGATCTTAAAAGACAGATGTTTGAATATATTAGGTACGAAGCATTTAAAATAGGGAATTAGTTTAATCATTCTCACAAATATTGTTGGAATCAATTAATTACAATAGAAGTCTTTCCACAAAAATGGGATAAAACTTCAAGGTATCCTTTATGAATTTTTCAGCTTCATCATAAGAATAATGTTCTCTTAGCCAATTTGCATGAATAATTATAAAATCATTCAATTCTTTATCTTCTTTATCCACCATTAAAATTTAATTGGCTTTTATTCAGAAATTCTTCCATTTAAACATTAATCCAATTCCCTATTTGTATTATTTGCAAAAAACCTCTGGCCTGACCAGCAATAATGGAAGCTTGGTAAAAGAAATAAGGCTTCTAAACTTTTTTGATCAATAACAATAGCTTCTTTTTGTCCTTTGGATAATCCTTTAATGTTTCTTTAATAAAGTTTTCAGCTTTTTCTTGAGAGTAATTCTGCTGCAGCCAAATTGCATGTCTCAAAAGAAATTTGTTCAGATCGAATTCGTTATGTTTTTCCATATACAGATGACAAGCATTATAAATATTAATTAGATTTATTTCCCATTCAGGTATTACATTTCCCTACCTTTACCCCCTGCCACCCACAATAGACAAAATATTCCAAGCAATAAACGAGTGCCGTGAGGAAGTGGAAGGCTATGCCCGAAACGAGGACGAAGAAAGTGCACTTCACTGTTTCTATACCCGTTTTGTGGCTAATAAATTGAAGAGTGGGGGAACATCCCGTTTGGATTAATCTTTACTTTTTATTTATCCCAGCTTTAATATCTTCCAATACAAGTTTTAAAATATCTGGGGTATCTTTTAGGAATTTTTCTGCATATTCTATTGCCTCTTTTTCACTTTTCGCTCTTGATAGCCATAGTGCATACTTCGTAACGAATTCTCTTGAATCGAATTCTAAATGATTTCCCATAATTTTTATGTAAACCTAACAAACTAAATGTAAAATGTTTTAAATTATTTTATTTTTTTTTAAAATTAAAACAAATCCATTAACTATATGTTTACCCTATATGAAGATGATTTCAAAAGAGACTATTATATCAACTGCGAAAAATTTATTGTCCGATGGTATTGAAACAAATAGGAAAACCATCACTTTTCCTGTTACATTCAATGGAGAACTATACTATTCTAAAGAGGCGGAAATTATGGAAAATGAAGGTGAAATGTGGACGATGTACACCGTTGATGGCAAACAGTGGTTGATAAGAATTGAAGAAAAAGTATATGATCTGGGAATATATCCGAAAGTTTATACAGGGGATTGATTTAATGACTACCTTACCTAAGTTGCCGGTGTCTCATTCACATTGGTGACCTATTAAGTTCTCTATTACCACATAATCTATGTAAGTACAAAGTTATGTGGCATTCCCTAAGACAGAAAAGGGAATTATTAAATCAACCCTGCAGAATATCGCAGGGTTTTTAAAGGTTTTTTATATTAATGTTAGTGATTTATTGTTCATCCCTGGTCCTATTTACTTTCTCCAAAGTAAATGGATCGGGGATTTTTTTATCTTCATGGTTGGAATACATTTCTTCCCAATTCCTAAAAACCACCAAGCAAGACCTATTAGTATTATTAGGAAACCAATCACCCAACCTATCTTACTATCCAATACCGCCCATACATTAGACTTGCTCTCACTTTCTGCAGACGTCGACGATTCACGCCTATCCATCTGCGCCTGTGTGGCAACTTGCTTGCTCGAAGTATCCTGCTTTTCTTCCTTACGTTCCCGCTCTATATTCTTATGCTCGGTTTCCGTTCCCTTACGACACTTTCAAAATTTGGAAATTTTGCAGGGAATTCTTTTTTTATTTGATTATTTTAACATTTGTTTTTCATTATTCGAGCATTACTTGCTAAGGAGCTCACCATCACAACATGGTGCGCTTTTTTATGATCATTTTTTTCTATATTTATCATGATAATATAAGTCTCAAGACTTTGGTTAATAATTAGTCAGCAAGCCTGCATCTCCAGATCGTGGGCTTGTGTTTTTTAAATAGTTTTATTACATTTAGATGTTTATAAAGCATTGCCATGTTAGTGAGGTCAATGCTGATAAACCATAGGTATAATTAGTAAAGGGTAGCGCTTTCGGGTGCTGCCCATTATTAATAAGAATTATTAAAACTAACATATTAATAGATCAATCCCCAGCAAAGAGATTTGTTGGGGATTTTTTAAATTTCAATTGAACATACAAAGTTCCTAAAGTTTAAGAATACGGATAATGTAAATATTATCTTTGGTTTTTGTTGACCAGAATTGACCAGGAAATTTATTGCATAGTAGTGGGAATAGGTTTAGTTAAATCATTCTTTTAAATAATATTGCCTTAATAGTTGTTAGATAAAAAAAATGGCCTCAACGAAAGTTGAAGCCAAATAAAAATATTGCAAGAAATCTCTTTAAGCAATACGGACATTGATGGCATTTACACCTTTCTGCCCGCGTTCAACATCATATGTAACATAGTCGTTCTCTCTGATATTGTCCTTAAGACCGGTTGTGTGTACAAACACATCTTGACTACCATCATTTGGTGTAATAAAACCAAATCCTTTGGTATTATTGAAAAATTTTACTTTGCCTTCTTGCATTGTTTTTATTATTAAATTTAAAAAATATTGTTTTGGCCAATAGCCATTTTTTTAGAGCAATAGCTCCAATAATCTTCGTCTACAAAAAAATGATGGGCAAAATTGGGATAAAAGAATTGCTCCCAATTAGAATTCACAGCATATATATGAAAACAAATTAGCATCTGAAATTACTAAACTAAAATAGAAGGGAAATCCAATCGAATTCAGAAAGCGCAACTAATGCCTGATTAATATCAAAGGTAAGAAAAAATTTTTAAAATACAAATATTATTTTCTCATGGTTTTAATAAAATTAAAATGAGAGTTAAATGAACTCCAAAAAGTAGGATACTCGTGATATGGTATTCCAAAGTCATTACAAGTTGATTTTACAATCCTGTTCAGTTCCGGATAATGGATATGACTAATTTTTGGAAAGAGATGATGCTCTACCTGAAAATTAAGGCCTCCTAAAAGCCATGTCAAAAATTTATTCCTAGTAGCGAAATTTGATGTTGACTTGAGCTGGTGCACCATCCATTCATCTTCAACCTTATAATCTTCAATACTCTTAAATTCCGTACTTGAGACCACGTGCGCTAGTTGAAAGACAGTGGCCAAACATAAACCGCAAACCACACTTACGACTAGGAGCCCAATAACTGTTGGAACTAAACCTACACTTATTATAGGAACAATGATAAAGAATACTATGTGAATTAGCTTACTTATCCAAAAAATAATCTTCTCTCTAAAAGGTATAAAAATTTTATCTGAATGTTGGCTTAACCTACTTCTTAAAAACTTCTCATAATCCTGATAGAAGATCCAGCCTAGGTAGGATATGGCATAAAGAAAAATGAAATATAAATGCTGAAACCTATGGTGTTTTTTTAAGGGCTGGTCATGGTGGATGCGCATGAATTTTATTTCGATGTCATGGTCCTCCCCATCAATATTAGTGTAGGTGTGATGAGCTATGTTGTGCTTTAGTTTCCAAAGATAGATATTCCCGCCAAGAAGATTTAACGAATATGAAAGTACAGAATTTACTCTTTTATTGTCAGAAAAAGTATTGTGTCCGGCATCATGCATGATATTAAATCCAATAGCAGCTAAGTTTACTCCTAAAATAGCGCATAGTAATATGCATATAGACCAATGAGGTTTGACAAAAACTAAGGTTATATATAATATAATGAGACTTGAAAGAAGAATTATGGCTTTTAAAGTTAATTTTCTATTGCCTGTCTTTTTAAAATTGTTCTGAATAAAATAATCGTTTATGTTCGACTTAAGAGTTCTTGAAAAAGTAGTTTTTTCTTTAGAGAATTTTACTATGGTACTCATACTATTGCACTATACTTATTAGCTTTTAAATATTAAAATAAACTCTAAGATATAGAATTTTTATTTTATGGCAAAACTTTGTCATTCCAAAATTGATAAGAATGTTAGTTTTAAAAGTTATCTTTAGAACAATTTTGAATAAAGTTTTCTGACCTAGTCTTAAAAGTAATAAGTATTCATAATTAGATCTTATGACTTCTGGGCATTCCCCTTATTCCGTTTGAACCCAAAAAACCACCAAGCAACACCGATCAATATTATCAGGAAAGCAATCCCTCCTGCAATTATTCCTTTGACGCTTGTCTTGGATTCTTTATGCAAATCCTTTTCGTAATTATTTTGCTTTGATTCCAGCGTCTCCTTTGAGGAGAGATAATAAAAAATATCAGATTGTAGTTTCTTGAACGCACTATCCAGCTGTCTTAATTTCTCGCTTTCCTCTATATCCAACTTTACATTACCTTCCGCGGTAAAAGAGCCGTCTGAATTGAAGTTCACGCGGTCAGCCTGTAATGTTGTGTTCTTTATCTTGTCGCTTGTCCTCACGCTCGTATGAACGTTCAATGATTGGCTGTTATCCTGATATTCCAACTTGGTATCGTTGCGCTTTTCCACTTCAGCCCCGGATTTTACAACATTCAGATCCTTACTCGTATTCTTGAAAAGTCCGCACCCATTAATTAAGGTGCAGACCATCATTGATAATATCAGTCTTTTCATTTGCTTCTATGGTTAGTCTCAATAATCTACATTCCTCCTTCAGGCCTTCCAGCTCGATCTTCTGGGCATCGAACAATGATCGGAACTGTTCAAGTTCCTCACGGATGGCCTTCAGCGCTTTCTTGCAGGCGTTCTCCTCCTCAAGGGCAATCCTCAGCTTTTCCTTTAGCTGTTCAATGATCCCATCCGATGCCTCCAATTGTTTTTCCAATCGCTCGGTAATCCCTTCCGACATTTCGAGCACCTTTTTCGCATTCTCGACTATACCACCATCGTTTTCGATCCTTTCCTTTGGCTTGGATCGCCACCATAACCAGACAGCCCCAACAATGGCCGCTATCGCTCCATATGCATTTGGAATCACATGTTCTCTGATAAATTCTTCCATAACTACAATGCTTTAAATTTTGACCAAGGGAACTGTTTTCCAGGATCGGACTTTCTTCCCGGTGCAATATCATTATGTCCTACAATTTCCCTGATTTGATATGATGATTTGATTGCTTTACAAACCTCAATCGCAGCATTGATTTGCTGAGTTGTATATTCCTGGCTTCCGGTATTCTGTAACTCGATACCAATACTATGATCATTCAGGTTGTTGAGGCCCTTCCAAGTGCTTTTACCTGCATGCCATGCCTTGACGTTGAACGGCACCAACTGCGTGACCACACCATCCCGGGATATATGGATATGTGCCGAAACCTTGCTCTTTGGGTCGGACATCCAATTTACCGCACTGGTTGAATTGCTCGCTGCATCAAAGTGCATTACAATATATATGGGCTTTATCAGCCCACCTACATTAGGGGTGGTCCTGAAGGGAACCCCAACCAATCTATTGTTCTTAATTTCCATACAATTCATTGTTAATAATCTGTTGTTTCTGTTGAATAGAAAAAATTAGTTGTCAGTAATACTGACTATGATGCCTTTGTCGATATTGAGATATTTGATTATAGGAGAATAGGGATTGTTGGATGCATACCCGGTAATGATCGGCTGTTTGACCGTCATACCTACGCCTGAAGGAACGGCAATATCCCCGGTCTTCAGGTCAAAACCCTTTCTTCCGGACCCAACATCAATCACGAGCCCGGAGGTGAATTCGGGGCCACCATTACTTGATGCCTTTATGTTCAGGATCCCATCAGTACCCATCTTTCCTATTTCCAGTCCAGCGGTCCTATTGTAGTTAAGTTGGTTCCAATAAAGCCAATTAAACCCTGAATTCTTTAATGTGGATGCATTTATTATAGAACCGGATTGTGATGAAAATATCCCATCCGCACCTATAAAAAATGGACCGATCTTACTGTTTCCCGTTACGGTCAGGTTCGTGGCCTCCACTACCTGTGCAAAGAGGTTGATAACATCTATTGCGGCAGCAACAATGGATTTTGCACGGACTTTACTACCATCGAATTCTTCTGTTCCCGTGAAGGTCCAATCGATTACCCGATCTACGATCGCAGGGTCCAATCCCCTCATCTTTGAAAGTGTCATCTGCTTGGTAACCACATTGTCCATACTCTCCACATAGACCTTTATCGTGATCACAGCTGTGTCGGCTGTCATGGTGGCCAGTCGTACCCGGCTATCGTTCACACGGTTGGTGGTACCTCCTGCAACACTCTCAACATTGTACCTGAATTGGCCAGGCCCCGGAACTGCATTTGCGGCCACGGGTACCAGCATCGTATTCCGATGGGCAAATATATCCGTCCAGGCATTGTCCAATGCTCCGAGTGGTAATGTGCCATCATGGTTTGCAGGGATCGCATGCGCTTCATTGGAGAGCCAGACGGTCATCCCGTTCTGTCCAGGCTGTCCAGGCTGTCCGTCTGCCCCTTGCATACTGATGGTGAAGTTGAACTGGGCTGACCCACTGTATCCGTCGGATCCAATAAAGTTTGCGGTCACGCTCCCCTGGGCAAGGTTTACTCCGGTGATCGACACCTCATTGTTAGAGAACGAGGCCGTACATCCCACAGCGCTCAAGCCGGTGATGGTGATGGGAACATTTACCCCGGACTTGTCCAAAAGGATCCTTGTCTTGGCCGAGGTGAGTACCGGGTTGCTTCCATCAGAATCTGCCGGTATTACAGCCGCCGGAGGTGCCATACGGATCGTATAACCATCCTCCAACCTGGAGATGGTCTTCTGTGCCTTGGCGATGATGTTGCCCGAAAGGACATCGAAATCCACCACAACATAGGAGGACTGGCCAGATGCGATGATGTTGATCTGGAGGCTTCCTGAATTTGCCGAAACGCCGGTGATTGTTGCCACGGTCCCTCCCTGTGGATAGGTGGCTGTGCAGCCCACCGGTACCAATGAGGTGATCGCACAGGGGACCTGCTGATCACCGTCCATGACACTGACGGTGATCTTTGAATTGGTCAGATCAGGGACTCCATTGTTCCTGAAGATGATGAGGTTTTCCGGGTCTGCTTTATATACGTATGCCATTTCTTTAATCTTAGAATTCTCCGGTATTCAGTTTTCTCGGAACCAGGGAAAGTGATCGGATGCAAACGGGGATACCTGTTCCGATACCGACCATTCCATTGCCATGTACAACCACAAAATCGGTCGGATTTACGGAATAAGGGGTACATATTGGTCCAACCTCGTACTTGAACCTCCACCACGTGAAATCCACATTGTCCTCCAAGAGAATGGGGTTCACCTGGAACTGCACGCTCCCGGCTCCGCTTCCCACGATGCCCTCGAATTTTATATAGCGTTGTTCACCCGGCGCAAGGGTGGCAAATTGCGATCCCTGGTTAGAATTTATCCTGATATCCTTTGGACCGTTGTTCTTAAAATAACCACTTAGGGAAACCGTTTCTCCAAGGGCCGGAGTCCCGAACATCTGCACGGTACGGATCGGTGAAGTACCACCTGAGGAAACGACCCTGTTTGCATCCTTTGCGCCCCATTCTGGGACTGCGACCCCATCGGTCCTTACCAATGTTGCTCCATTATATCCGATGAAATTATCCATTGCCGAATTACTCTTTACGGCCAGGTTCCTTCCCGGAATATTATAGTTCCCAAACCATCCGGTAACCTGATCACAGGATAGGTACCAGGAATTGAATGAATGGATATTAAGGGCCCTGTCACTTAACAGGGAATCTGCCAGTCTTGATATCTGAGAATCCGTGGTGGGGATGTATGAAGTAGGCCTGGTTCCCTCTTCAAGTTGGTATCCGCTCACTACCGCGGTCCTTGTGTCGCTCTGGACAACCTTGAACGCGCCAACCAGGGTATTTCCTATCGTATTAAGGTTTCTTGTGACCCATACCCTAAAAACTCCGTTCCCGCAATCCTCGGATTCAAACGTAGTGAATGAGACCCCGAACATATGTATCCCCATACCTCCCACAGGGCTTAATCCGTCCGCCATCTTCACAAAACATGAGAACACATAGGTACGGTTAAGTACTGCCTCGGAATAGTGCTTATAGGCCGGAGCGGTTATGACCGAATCATAGACGATCCTGGCTCCCTTATCGAGCAGGGCACCCTTGTTCCATCCCGTATCCACAGGCGTTACGCTGGCCGATCCGCCCGAGATGTCCTGGGCACCCCTTGGAAATCCGGAATAGGTCAGATAGTTGGTTGCCGCAGGCTCAAAGAGCATACCATTATAGGCCCCGGACTTTGGATCCTGTCCATATCTCACCTCGTTTGGCGCGACGGTATAGATCTTTCCATCAGATGCCCATCTCGTGGCTGCACTGTTCCGGGAGAAACTGAACCCCTCGATGCTCTTTGTGTCCCCGTTCATACCGAAGACCCTGCCTACCATAGTAGCACCCCCGACCAGTGCGGTCGTGGCCTCGTTCTTTGCGATCGTCGGCAATCCGCCCAGTTCCTGGTTCAATAGGCCTACATTCGGGGTCACCCCGGCCGATGGAAGGTCCGATAGGAACAGGCCGGTGTTCAGGGAACCTCCCGGTACCTCCACCTCCTTGATCCTCTTGTTGATCACGAACCTTTTCTTTGTGCTGTTAACTATTCCCGCCATCGCTAAATAATCTGTGGTTCGGTGTGGCCGGTTCGCTAAGAAGTTCCGCCACTCCAAATTCCTGTGTGAAATAATCCATGTTATCCTGTCCCTTCAGGTAGATGTTGAAATATTCGCCCTGCTGCCATTCGGTAACGACATCAAAGGTCAATCCCTCTTCATCGGTCTGCTGTTCAACTGTCTTAGGGACCCTGCCCAACCAGATGAGCACCCAGTTGTCGGGACTCTCATAGATACCGTTGAAATCCTCGGGGACCCCAAGCTCCTGGAGCAGGGATTCCCGATCGTCCGTTCTGAAATATAGAGCGTCCATTACAGTGCCATTAACCTACATACGAATGTCGCCTTCGCACTGATATCCGCCGGAAGGATGACGATGTTCTTGGTGTTCTTGCTGAAGGAGGGATCCACAACCCCGTTCTTGTCGAACTTGGACCATACATAGCTGAACCCGGTACCGGCGGTATCGATCTCCTCACCACCGCGCCATACCTCGGCCTTCAGGTTGATCGATCCCTGTCCGTTCTTGATCACATCGCCATCCGGAGAACTGATCTCGATATAGATGGGATCGCTCATGTCGTTCAGGGTCTCCACCGCCTGGGCCGTCTGTCCGGAGGTCGAAGCCCCCGTGCTGTTGTCCTTGGCCAGGCATTTGAACACCTCCAGGTTCAGGACCGCGCCATTGGGAACGGTAAGCGTCTTGGTCGCAAAACCGGTGATACCGTTGAAATAGGCATTGCTGGAGATCTTGCCCCATCCGGACCCGAACGCGGCATCGTAATGTGGACAGGTGATCGCCGCACCGCTTGCAATGGCCGCCGAGATATTGGATGTCATGGTAACGACCTTTGATGTTCCGTTCACTGCCTCCACGGTATATGCGATCCCTCCAATGATCACCTGGGAGCCCATCATTACATTGGCCACACTGGTAAAGGTCACGTTCTTCTGTCCGGTGGCAGCTGATGCTCCCGCAGTGGTCGGTGCAAACACACCAAGATCCCGGATCCCCCAGGAATAGCCCACGTTTGCCGTAAGCAGCTCGGAAGCCCTGAAAAGATCACATGTCAGCGTAAGTGTCTGTATCTGGTCATTCTGGAAGATCGTTCCATTGTCCGCTGTGATGATGGCCAATAGGCCACTGCCCGAATTGCTCACCGTGTTGAAGGAGATCACCGCACTGAACGATGTTTCAAGCCCATTGTTCGGATCGACCAGGATCGCGGAGAATTCGTACTTGACATTCCCGCCCCCTGCATTATCGTTCTTTTTGACCGTCAGTGCGAACGGTGCGGCTGCCTGGATCGCATAATCAGCTGAATTTGAAAGGAGCGTTCCGTTCTTTCTCCATTGTGCCGAACCGGCCTTGATCCTTCCGGCTATGGCCATGGAATCCCCGGGGATGCCCGAGATAAAGAGCTGTGGTGTCAGTACCAGGTAGGGAGATGCTGCCCAGTTGGGAACATAGGAATTATTGTCCTGGGAATAGATCTGCGTCTGTGGAAGGTTTGATCCGATGAACGATTGGAAAGAGAGCGCATCATTCTGATCGATGATGGTGATCTGTCCCTTTGCTTTTACTACTGCCATATCTTATTGTTTTTAGATGTTTACTGTTACCTCGCACTCGAAGACGGCTTTTTTAACGACGTCCGTTTCATCGATGTGCACCTCTTTTCTGTCCTTTCCCTCGTGGAAGTTCCAGATATCGTCGGCAGCTGTGTCCGCGCTGCGCCTGATCCACTGAAAGGCCGTTCCCGGCTGTGAATCCGTAATGTTGTCACCTCCCCAGTAGACGTTCGCCCTAAGCCAGGTATCGATGTTGCCATTGAAGAAGATGTCGCCGTAATCGCTGGTTATGACCACCGTCAGTTCAGCGGATCCGGAGTAGAGTTTTACCAGGGTGGTCTGATCGAAAAGATCACCGACCCGGTACCTGATCGAAAGGCTGTTGCCGCCCGCCCACATTGGCGAATCATGCCTGACCGATAGGGTAAGCGTGTTATAGCTATTAATTACTTGAACCCACGCAGCACCATTGTAATATTCCCAGAACCTGTCCTCTGGTTTGGCCGTGAAGTTGTGCTCCATGGCGTTCAGTACAACGGCCTCCCGGTCCACCGTCCTATGGATATCGTTCCCATATGTGAAGACCTGGTCCCCTGTAAGGGTGATGAACTGGGCCTTTGTACGCTTGGCCAGTAGCCTTGCCTGTTCCTCCTGCGTCCGTTCCACATTCCCCAGCTGTGCACTGTTCCCTGCCTGGCCTCGGATCAGTTTTTCGGCCTGGGTATAGTTGACCGTATCGGAGATCCTGGCCGTTATCTTCGAAGGGTTCACGAGCGGATAGGACAGCTCCGTTATCCGGAGCTTTCTGTCCACGTTCAGCTTAGTTGATACCACATGAAGGGATGTCCCTATTCCGATCTGACCTACAAGGCCGTTCCTACGGATATGCAGCTCATCAAGTTCAAGATTGAAGCCTACGGTGGGATGTGAATGTTTCAGGGCATATTCCTCGGTCCTCTGGGCAACCCGGTTTTCTGCGGCCGTTACATAGGATTCCGGCATGATGATTCCAACGAACTTATACCTGTCACCTACGGACATATCAAAGGTCCCGTTGGGAAGTTTATATCCGGTCGCTTCCTCCTTATACTTGAATGCAACGGTCCTGGTGGAATGGTCATAGCTCGCAATATCGAAATCATGGCCCCCCAGTTCTCCGGAGGTAAAGACAACCTTTGCACCTTCGATCCCCTGTTCGTTCAGGTCAAAGTCGATGGTTGAATCGACAAAGATCAGGGGGGAAACGATACTCGTCACGGATCCTTCCCGTGAGGGGATGATATCCTCGAAAAAGATGTTCTGTACAACGTATCCGTACAGGTCGACATTGGAATCGACATATTCACCGGTCATCACCAGGTTCTTTTTTCCATAGTCAAGTGGAAGGTTCTTATCACCTCCGAACCCATAGAAGCGCGTGGCAAAAGGCGTATCGGCCATCGGGACCTCAGATAGTTCGTAAAGTCCGTTGCCCATTCCCTGGGAAAATGTAAAGCCTTCCAGTTCGCCTCCCACCTTTTTTTTCATAACGATGGTGCTATCTTCGAAAAGATATTCCATTTCAAGGGCCTCCGATATCTGGGTGATGGCCTGACGGCAGGTAACGTTATCAAAGTACATCAACTTTCCTTCCTCGACTGCCTCGGTCAAAAAATCCCATCCCGGATCGATGGTGTCCATACAGTCCATGATGAGCTGCAAAGCGGTCTGTGGAGTACAGAAATAATCGAACTTCGATTCTCCCAAGTGGGAGAAGGGAAGATCATTGAACCTATATTCCGGCGCCTTGAAGTTTGCAACATAGGCGAACCTGCGCTTTCCAAGTTCCGTCCTGGAAGGGATATCGTTCCCTTTTATGGAATATTTCCTTCCAAAGTGCAGGATATAATCGTACGGAAGAAAATCGATAGCTTCCGGATGTTCGAAAACAACCTTGATCCTGTCATCACCCATGAAATAGGATTCACGCGTGGAATCCTCACCGATGTTCACGGTGACAAGTATATCGGAACCTCTATGTATGTTAAGTTCGGCCATTATTCGATGATGAAGTTTTCGGTCGGATAATCATCGGTCAACTGAATGGTGAAATAACAGCCTACCTTATTGTTACCGTTGATCCTGGTCAATTTATCAAATGAGGACATTTCGGAATACCTAACCTTGAACCTTCTACCCATTTCAAGGAAATCGAGATTGAACTCCTTGCTGTTTAACAGAAAGGTCTTGAAAGCGTTGTACCTTGAATAGAACTGTGCCGCACCCATTGCATCTATAAAGATCGGTAGGGTATAGGTCTGCCTTTCATATACGGGTGTTTCGTTAGGATCTGTCTCGATCCCGTTCTCATCTCCCCAGTCTTTTTCATATCCCTTTTTCCTTTTTGGAGCTTTCAGTAGTTCCGAATAGGTGCCGGGCCGGAAGGAAATACCATAGGTCGTATAGATATCTTGTCCGTTTATATTTGCGAAACCTATCATTTTCTAAATTCCTTTATAATTGAACCATCATGGTTATTGATTTCAAGTGTTGAATTTTTATGTAGTTCAATTGCTGAATAAGCATGATCCTTACTGAATATGTTTATAGTAGCTTCATTGGTCGCATAAACCTCACAGACATTAAATCCATCAATAGAAATATTGATAACTCCACCAAAGGCGATTACCAATTGAGGATTGACCAATACATGATGTCCGGAAACATAGATTCCATTTTCTTTCAATGGTTCTTCAAATTCTTTTAAGATTTCCATGGAAGGCCAGCCAAATTCCATACAGTGTTCAGTTCCTTTTGGAGTCTTTAAAAGATTGATGAATTCTTGAACATTTTCAGCACTATTGGTTTCATCAATTCCATACCCGCATGCTCCAATGCGTGTTACATGGTCCAATACATATTTCTTTATATCAATCATAAGCCCATCCCTTCTGCGGATCGCCCGGTAATACCGCCTGTGTTTTTATTAATAGCTTTTAGTTCTACTACTGCAGATTTGAGTTCTATAACAGTATTTTCAGTATTCAATTGAATAGAGTTGAGGACAACCAGATTCTGATTAGCATTAGCTAAAATGGCTTGTTGAACTGACAATTGATTTTTTGCCACTTCATATTTTGCCCTATAAAGGCCAAGAAGTTCGGATGCAGTTTGTTCAGTTATTTCCTTTTTAATTTTACCTGAAATAGAAGTGTCCGCTTTCTCAATATTTTCCTTTGTTAATCCCAATCCACTATAAAGATTTTCCATTAGCTGGAAAACAAACTCACCTGAACCATTTATCATTTCACGATATTTGTTGAAATTAAACCCTTCCAGGCTATTTCCGTTAGCAGCCATGTAACTATCAAGGTCATTTATTAGACCTTTGATTATTGGCTCAATGTATTTAAGCTTTAAACTATTGACTAAAGCATTTTTGATAAATTGATCGAGTACCTTGTCTGTCGCTTTAATTGCATCACCGCCCGACTCAAATGCAGAAACCAAGGAATCGGCCAATGATTGGGCTAATTCTTTTACCGTGGTTTGAACCCGCATTTCGCGGACGGATTTTTCAATTGCCGCTATCTCCTCATTGATTCTATTACTTTCGTTCCTAAATTCCTGGATTTTGTTCTTATCAGCTTTTTTCTTTTGAGACTCCGCTTGTTCCATTTGTTGCAAAAGCCTTTGCTGGTTCTTTAAGTTCTGAATGGCAGCATCACTATCTTTATAAAAACTCTCTCCAACGGAATCATCGATTCTCTTTTCAATTTTATCCAAAGCGGATTCCAAAGCCGTTAATTGATCTTGGTATTTATCGATCTGTTTTTGAATCTTTTTATCTTTAATATTGAACAAATCAATTACTGCTGTTATAGCCTTGATCGAACCTGAAACTACAGCAATCGGATTGCCGCTTGCAATACCTTGTGCAATGCCACTTATTCCATCAGTAAGGGAACCGATTTTTTGAATGGTTTCTTGTAATCCTTGACTCGCACCTAGTGATCCAAGTAGTCCTGAAAGGTCACTCAAAAGACCTGTAGCAGAGGAAAGGTCTCTTGTTAATGCTGAAAACATTTCACTCTGCGCCCTTTTGGCCTCGAAACTGTCCTTTCCATATTTCTGAAGTGAGACTAAATAATTATCCAAAGCAGATTTTGAAGCACTCCAGGATTTATCCATATTGTTCTGGAATTTGGCATTGTTGACCTGATCCGACATTTTATTATAATCTTCCCTTGTCAATCTTCCGGCATTCAACTCTGCGTCAAGCCTTTTTTGGATATCGTCCAATACTTGATCTGTTGCAGTTTTGCTTAGGACCTGAAGCGATGAAAAGGTTTCTTCCCATTTAACCTGTTTTTGGATATCTGCAGAGGTAATTGCACTTATTTCTTCTGCAAGTTCCTGCTGAAGTGCAAATTTCCTTTCATTGGATACCTCTTTACCCAATAGAATCAGCGCTTCAGAATATTTTTTTCTAATTCTTAATTCAGCTTCTGAAAAGGTTTCAGATAGTTTTAATGCTTCTAAATATGAATTTTGTCTTTCATTGTTTTCGTTTTTTAATTGGTTTTTCTGAATTTCTGTAAGTTCAGTCAAATAATTTTCTTCAATAGGAGATAGCCCAAATGTGAACTTTTTAGCGTTTAGAGCAATGATCTCAGATTGAATTTTACTGAATACATTCTTGTATTTTCCTAAAAGATTATCAGCAACTTCTTCATCGGAGGTTTTCTTGATTTCCAGATAACGATTATAGTTTTCAAGATCCTCACGATATATCTTTAGCTGCTTTTGGTTTTTTTGATTTTCAGCAATATTTCCTAAATCTTCTTTTTCTATTCCATCGATTAAGGAAGAATCAATTTTTACCTTATTCCTAGGATCAGCATTAAACTTTCTGATTTCATCCCTAAGGGCATTGTACTTTTCTTTTACACTTTTAATTTCCTGTTGATCTTGTGATAAAAACCGGTTCTTACTTTCTTCTTTAGCTTTAGAGATATCTGATTGTAGAGAAATCAATCTTTCCACTTCCTGAAAAGCAGTATTGGCAAGTTGAGAGGTGGTTTTTCCACCTTTTGATAAGGAATATTTCTTTTCGATTTCTTCAATCTTTTTCATACGGCTTTCGAAAACCGAAATCTGTTTGTCACCAGGTGCCAATTTATCCCAAGCTTCTTGAGTTTGTTTTTTAAGCGATTCTAATTCCCCTTTATTTGAAATGGATTTAAAAACTTGATTGAAGTTTGAAAAATCTTTCTTCAGTTCAATTCCAAATTTTTGTACAGGTTTGTCCTTAGAAACACCGGAGATTATTTCATTCCATTTATCTCCATATTCCTTTTTTAGGGAATCCATGGATTTTTTAATGGTATCGATTTCCTGTGTTACTATGAATTGATCTCCTTTTTTCCCTTGTTCCCCAATTTTCCAGAAGTTTTTAAATGCATCTAATCCATCAACCCCGAATGCATTTCTTAATGCTCTGCCGGTTCTGGTCCAAACTCCAACTCCATCAATACCTTTACGATTTAGTTCATCTAATTGATCACCCAAAGCATTGAATTCATCGAAAGCTTTTATGAAAGATGCTGCTTCCCTGATTTTCTTTATATAGTTGTCTAATGTGAGAGTAGCATTTCCTATGGCAATTTCCTCCATTGAAAAGGACTTTAGGATTCCGCCGGTCTGTTCCTGAAGTTTATCATAAGCACCTTTTCTTTGTTCAATTGATATGGTATTGTCCTTAATTACATCAACTAATTGTAAGATGCTTCTTTTTTCTTGGTCTGCTTTACTAACGCCAGCTTCTTGTGCCTCAGAAAGCTTTTGTTGAGCCATGGATGTGGCATCAGTAACCTGAGTTAAGCTATAAATTGCAGCCGTTAATGCTAAAATTGAACCTGTCATTACAATGGCAGGTGAGGCTAACATAACTGCGTTAAGGACTTTTAATGCGGCTGTTTTTGCTGTTATCGCTCCTAAATGTAGCATTTCAGCTGCTGTCATACCAACAGCCCTTGCAGCACTAACTTGGTATAAAGCAGTATTAATAACTAAAGCGGCTCTGTATGCTCCATATGTCGCAACAAGTAATCCAATGATATTTAGGATTTTTTCATAATTCTCAATCAATCCGGAAGCACCTTGAATTACACTTGAAATAACTCCTTCAGTATTTTTACCGATCTTATTCAACATTTGGTCAAATGAATCTCCTAATCTTTCAAGTTCACCCTGGATGGTTTTAGATTGGGCTTCCATCAATCCACCGAACATTGAACCTGCAGAGGTCATGTTCTGTAACGCTTTTTGAACCTCAGCAAAACCTACTTTACCAGATTCGACAAAACTATTTACCTGATCCTCATTTACTTTTAATACTTTAGCAAGTTCCCTATAGATTGGAATTCCCCTTCCTGCAAATTGACGAATATCCATTGCATAAGCACGTCCCTGAGTTCTTAAGGTACCATATAGATAAACCAATTCTCCGAGTGGTTGAGAGGTTCCAGAAGCAACATCCCCAAGCATTCTAAGCTCATCTTTTACACTTTCGGCAGAAGATCCATAGGCTAGGAGTTGCTTAGCGGCATTTGCTGTATCCTTCATCCCAAATGGGGTTGTAGTAGCAAATTTTATCAAGTCTTGAGTAAGCTTATCTGCTTTCTCCTTACTACCTAACATAGTAGTAAATGCGATTTCCAATTGTTGGAATTCTGATCGGACCCTAACAAGTTGTTGGATGAAATTCTGTGCAGCATTTACGGTAAAGAAGGCAGTTGCGGCTTTGGCCATTCCGGCAAAGACATTTTCCATATCTCTACCTTTTTTTCCAACATTCTCAACCATTCCACCCATACGGCGCTCAATTCTGTTGATGCCAGCCATTAGGTCTGAATCCTTAATAAACGCTTCCCATTCTAATCTATTAACTTCTGACATTCTTTTAAAGGATCTTTTTTAGAAATTCTTCTTCTTCATCAACAGTGGTAGTATCTTCATTCGGGTCCTCAAAACTTTCATCTGGGATAACCGCCAATTCCGTGATAAAATTGTAATAGGAAAGCTCCCATAGGACATATTCACGAGATACCCCAAAATACTTTCTATAATTGTTTATCTGGGCTTGCAGGCTATTATCTCCCGCAAATCTTTTAGGCTCGTCTTCTATCGGGTTCCCCTCATTGTCAAGCTTTCTACTCCGCTTATCAAGACGATAGAGTTGAAAAAATTTACCACATCAAATTGTGTTAGGCTTTTTTCCAGTATTTCAAATAGGAATTCGTCATCAATCCACCTTAATGCATCGATGAGCTTTTCCTTTGGTTCTTCATTGTCGTTTTGGAGTGCAACTGCAGCACAATAGATCAAATCTGTTGTATGATCAGCTGAAAGTTCCATAGCCCTTCGAATAACGCTACTATCATTGTAGATTTCTTTTGGCAGTTTCATTACTCGCAAAGCGATTCTTTCGCGGTTTCCCGTTCGAATTCTCCTAAGAGTATAGGTCAATATTTGTGGCTTCCTGATCTTTAATTTAATGAGTAAACGTTGAATTTTGCCTTTTGAATAAACAGGTATATTTATTACTTCACCAGCATCTAAATAAGCCTCAATATCTCTTTTGTTTTCTTCCATTTCGTTGCATATGAAAACGGCTAGCTATGAATTTGACAAACTAGCCGTTTTGTCAAATTTTAAGAAGCAGGAGCGTCAATTTTCTTGATTGTCTTAACTCCAGCTTTAGAAGGTAACAATGGAGTACCTGTGATTATCACACGACCCATTTGTTCTTTCATGAAATCAAATTGAGGCCTCAATTTGATCTTCATTCTTGGAATCTGTAAAATTGCACCATTTCTGGTTTCTACCTCTACAGAAAGCTCAACTGGTATAGGAACATCGATACCGATTGAATCAGGAGCTCCTGAAACACCGGCTTCATATTCACCTACACCCAATTCCCCTAATGCTTTTGATGACATATTATAGGATTCTGACTGGAAGGCCCATTTTGGTGCCTGGGTCTCGATCTCATCGTATGCAACGTCCGATTCTTCAATTTCTACATCTTCAGAGGTACCTTCATTCAATACCAGGGAAGCACTTCCTTTTACTGTTGCTCCCAGGATTTCGGTCAAGACAGTACCCATATCGCCATCTGCAGCAATTGCTCCCATCTTGACAGCTTTTAATCCTAGAATATTATTTTTTCTAGCCATTTCTTTGTTATTTAATTGTGTAAAAACTTATTCTAAAACTTAGATAGTGCTGATTATTACCACTGTCCTCGAAAACATCGTCATTGGTTACCTCGAAACATGTATCCTGGTCGATCCATACCTCACCATCGTCACCTTCAAATATATTTTGGACCAATTGGGATAGATATTTCAATCGTCCAGAGTCCCGGTGGTTTTTACCGGTGCCAATATTGGGGACTATTGAAGGATCAAGATTATTGACATATACATTCAACAATAAAACCCCTCTTTGAACAGGTGTTCTGTTTAGTCCTCCGATCGAATCTAAAACAACATCTTCCAATATTGAGTTTTCTGGTCTATCTCCTTTGCAAAGCTTTCCATTTGGCTTATTGGCATCTGAAAATAGGGTAGAGGCCTTCACCAATGAATATAGATAGTCAATAGCTTCTAAAGTGGTGATCATATCTTGCTTTTTAATTTAGCAATTGCCTGTTTCAATAAATCCTCAGCAATAAGTGAGGATCCGGTGATAACATCCTTTCCCCGACTTTCAACAGAAGCAGCATAACCCATACCTGCAACTACGATAAGGGCATAACCAGATGTAAATTCTCCGGTCAATGTCCTAATGAATGATTTTGCTTCATCGACCCCCTTACTACCATCTTTTCCCCGTTTGGAGGTTTCATAGTTCTCATTTTTGATGGTACCATGATCTACAATTGCAAAACCAATCGAACTTCTAAGGTTACCGGTAACATCATTGAACCCACCTTCAGCCGCTGTTTTTTCCCGCGCCAATTTCACGAATTCAAATCCTATGGACTCTAACCTGTTCAGGATGGCCTGTCTAAAGATGGCTTTCCGGTTTTCAATATGGAATTTAATATCCTGTTTTGTAAACCTTGGTTTTAGACCCATAGTTTTTTGGTTGCTTGGTAATCCCAGGGCATGATTAATTCACCTTTACCCTTAATCTTTCCATTTTCAAGAATTTCAACAAAGGTTCCTTTTTTTAAACTTTCAGGAATCTTATCTAAATAGATTTCGAAACTGTAAACAAAATCCTGGCCCTGATTATTCGGGACCTTTTTTCCTGAACTGTTTACATCAGCTCTACAGGATAACTCCACAATTTTTTCTTCACTATTTCCAGGAATCCAGTTGTCGAATTCATCATAATGGCCTTCAGAAGAAATAACTTCCTTATATTTTAATATATGGCATCTTTTACGAATCATGCTCCCCAAATGTATTTTTTGATTACAGGAATTTTAAGAACTGCTTTTACGATATCATCCTTGCCGTGTTTTCGAGCTAAAAAAAGAAGCCTATCCTTTAAGCCGTCCTTTGATCGAGATTGGGACCATGCCCCCTCACTTTCAGAACTCACACCAAGCAAACTCTGGATACAAGGAATGGCAGCAATCTCAATTTCATCAAGGTTTGCGTTAAATGGATCTTCTGGATTAATTCCAGCTGATAGCAAATACATTTCCGCATTCATATCTGATAGGGATCCATCCTGCACGACTTCCAAAAAGGCTTCTTTTTTATTCATGGTTAATCTTCATCAGATTTTTCAACTGCAATACCAAGGACAATCAATTTTTCCAAACGATCATTTTCCAACCCTGAAATATCGGTCCCTTCTTTCACAAGAGAACCTGAGACACTTGAATGAAAGGATTTACCTTTCGCAACCACATACTTTGCCTTCTTATTGATTTTAATAGAAGGGGTATTCGACTGTTTAGGTTTTTGCGGTTCGTTATTAGGATTTCCTTTCGCTTCTGTAAGGATATCCTTCACAACATTGGCAGCATTCTCATTGAATACTCCAATAGCAGTAAGAACAGCATTACAAGTTTCCTTTAGTTCAATCGCCCATTGAGGTGCATTTTCAAGATTTTCCACACCTGAGGATTCAGGGATTTCAGGATTTTCATTATTTGCGCCTTTGTTATCAGCAGAAACCTCTGTACCTAGTACAGGGGTTTCTGCTTTTTTTGTTTCCTTACTTTCGTTTCCCATTATACTTTAGGTACATTGGTTTGCAAAATATAAATTCCATCAATCTGCTCTAATGCAGGGAACGCATGGGCCTCGGCTTGAGTATATTCTCTCCATGGATCATTATCACGCCACTTTGAAACCAAAGTACGGTCAAATGAAGCATAATTGACACCCGGAACCGGCTCCATCACCTCGATCTGTAAAGCATTGTGAACAATTCCAAGTTTTCCCGCAGGAATAAATACCAAATTGTTTACATTGAATGGATTGATTGTGGTAATCTTTCCATCTTTTTCGATACCGATACGCTCATTGATAATAACCAGCTCGGGAAGCTTATTTGCTTTCAGGTATTCATTGATAGAATCTGCTGTAACCGCAAATTTGGCATTCGAGCCAGGGTTTTGATAACCGGCAATATTTGCCTTTACAGTTGGATGGTTCTTAAGCTTATACCATTGTTCGCGCTCAATCCAAATTTCCTTAAAGGTCAATCCAAAATTGTCACCAGCAAAGGTAACGGTATCCTCAATATCCTTGAAAGGATCAGCATTTGGATTTGGCGTTCCATCAGGATTGTACCATAATTCTTCAACTGGACGTTTTTGATGAGGTTTGGCCAATAAATTCAATTTACCAAACGCAACGCCATCAGGGTTGTTCAGAACTGAAAGATCAATTTCAAAATTTGAAATCCCTTCAAAGAACATAATGTCGATTCGTCTGTCTGTTGAGGTAGCGGCATTTTCAACTGCGTTCCACAATTTACTGATCAACATATTCAATTTAGCCTCGTCCGAAATAGGAAGGTGTTGAAGTGCCTTTAACTTACGGTAATCATCTTGGTTCAAAGAAAACTTTTCTTTCATTGTTGGAATTCCACCTTCCAGTTTTTCAAGTTTTCCGGTTGAACGTTCTGGTGCAGGTGCATCAGGATCAACTAAAGAAGCGGCAGCTTCAATACGAGCGCGCCCAATAACTGAGGCAAAACTCAGTTCAATCTGAGGTAATCCCCAATCCAGATAGTTGCGCCATTTGGTTTTGCCATATAGCAGGGTAAGTTGATTATCAATCAACGCTTGGATATTTTGGCTCTTAGCCAAATCTCCGAATAATGAATCTACTACTGCCATGGATTAGAAAGATTGTGAGAAAATAATCCGAGGTAAGGCTGCTTCTAATTCCGCAGAATAAGGAATTCTACGAGCATAAACAGTTCCTCTAATAACAACACTGCAGCTTTCACCATCACCTACAATACGATCGCTGTAAAGCAATCCTTTAACGTTTCCGAAAGATGAATTATCAGCCCCGGTTGTTGTTGAAGCAAAAACTAATGAATCAATTGCTACAGCCCCAATGGTTGTACCAACTGTAATAACATCGTAATCTGGATTCGATGTATTGATTGCCGTAATAGGATAAGCCTTGTCGCTTGGTTTTGACGCGAAATTATCGCCAATCTTTAAGGTGTGGCCTTTTGCAACTTTATAGTTCAATGCATCAGCAGCAGCGGTCTCAACCACTTTTCCCGTTGCAACAAAAGACGCTTTCCGAGTCGATTCATCGAATATCATCGGAGTTCCAGCCTTAATGACTGTACCATCGGGTAAACCTCCTTTTTCTAAAAGGAAGCCTCCCTGTGCGAGTTGGATATCCTTTCCAGTACCTTGGAATACCGGAATTCCTTCCGTTCCTTGTTTTGTTTTATATCCTAGTCCCATTTTAATTTTTTTAAGATTTAATTTTTGGTTGCATTGGCTTCAACGTTCTTTTTTGCAAAGTCTGCAATTGCAGATGAAACCTGTTTTCCAGTTGCCTGAATCCCTGTAACCACCTTTTCAGCCGCAACCTGGCTATTTAGGTTTGTTTGTTGGATACCGGCCCATTCAGTTGCTAATTCCGAAAGGGTGTTTTCCATATTGAAATCTTCCCCAATGATTGTTTTGCGGACATAAACCTCGGGAATTCCTTTTTCCTTGGCTTTGGCCACTAAATCTTCCATTGTTGAATTGGATTTATTTACAGTAACCTGATTGCTCAATTTTGCAATCGAATCCTGCATTTCCTTTGCCCATGGAGGCATTTCATTAGGAATTTCATCTTTCTTAACAGCCGGAGGTTGATCTTCTTTTCCTGGTTCAGGCTTTTTATTTTCCTGATCCCACTTTTTCTTTGCTTCACCCACACGAGAATCCCCCTCTTTTTGTACGAAATCTGCATAATCCTTAATGCTTATTGTTGAGTTAGCTTCAAACTCTGTAATAGCTCCCTCGATTTGGTTTTCTTCCGTAACCTTTTCAGCCAACTTCTTAGCGATCAAGGTAAGGACAGCTTTTGACACCCCTGGATTTTTGGAAATCAGTTGTGCTAAAATTTTTTCCCACATAATTATGTCTTTTAGAATTCTTAAGTGCTATAAAATTAAGAAAGCATAAAATCATGAAGGGTATAAGTTTAGTTGTAAAACGTTTACTATTTGAAAAAGTAACCAATAAATAAAATCTCAATATTTTTTAAAATTCCTTTACCGGCGGAGCCGGAACAATTTATTCCGTCAGGAATTGAATAATTTCTGACGTCGGAATATTTCTTATCTCTTATTTCTTATTTCTTATTTCCCGCATTTAATCCGTCAGAAATTGAATTTATGTCGGAATAAATGCAATTTCTGACGACATATTGACTACATAAATAGTATTGAGCTACTAAATGTGAAAATTTGGTAATGATAATATTGTAAATTGAATAAATATAAAATATGGCACATTTATTTATATTTTATTTTGCTATATAAAATATAGCACTTATATTTGTCAAGAGGATTTTAAATATTCTAACTTGACAAACTTGTTAAAACGATAATTTTATGAAAACATTAAACAAAAAATTTATCGATCATCTAGGAGATGATTTTGAAAACCAAACTCTTTTAGAAAAGAAGAGGAGAATAGACGCTCAAATTACACTCTACATTGGACTATATTCCTCCAGGGATTTGAATGTAAAAGAAGAGGAATTGATAGTTGATACTTTGCACTATCTGATTACTCTTCAAAACCATTTTTCTAAACTTATCAGATTCATTGAAGCTATAAACTATAATTAGCATGAAATACTTAGGAATTTTAATTTTTATTTTTCTTCTGTCTTCCTGCCAATCCTGTAAGAAAGAAGAACTTCATCCTGGGAAAAGGACTAAAGATCTAAATGATAAAAATAGGAGACCCTTAATTGATTCTGCCCGAAATAAGTTTAAACCCGTAAATAAGTTGGATTAGATAATTTCTATATTTGGAGATTTATTAATCAAATCCATTATTAATTATGAAAAAATACTTTTTTTTATTTTTCATAGCGCTCGCTATGATTTTAGGATGTTCAAAAGATGGTGAACAAGGGCCAAAAGGAGATAAAGGTGACAAAGGGGATCAAGGGGCACAAGGAATTACAGGAACAAAAGGTGCTGATGGGACTGTGATTTTTAATGGAACAACAGCACCCACAAGTTCAATTGGAAAGTTAGGCGATTATTATATGAACCTATCCTCGAAGGAACTGTATGGACCTAAATCAGAAAATGGCTGGGGAAATCCAACTTCATTGAAAGGAGATAAAGGGGATGATGGAATAAACGGAAAAGATGGATCGAGCCTTTTGGGTGGTAACGGAGCTCCGACAATGAATATTGGTAAACCAGGAGATTTTTATCTTGATTTAAATACCTTATCTATTCATGGACCGCGAAATGCATCAGATTGGGGAGGGGTGTTTCCTTTGGCTAGTAACCAAAAAAATGGAGTAAATGTTTATTTGATACGAAATGTTAGATTTACTTTACCTTCTAATGATCATTTAGACTTTATTAATACTAAGCCATGGTTTTATTATAAGTCGAAAGAGATAATGATGGGTAATGTGAATATTAAAAAAGGTCTGTACTTCATGTATTGGAGATACAATTCGCCAAGTGGCAATAACGATGTTAGAGTAGATAATTATTTTGATCATACGTGGCATGAAATGGTTGTTAACGGAAATAAAGAATATATAAATGTAAACAGTAACCAGATTGAAATTCGTCTAGAACAGAATAGAGTTGGCAGAAATCCAATAATGGGAGTTTATGTTTTACAGCCAGAACTTATTGGAAAAGCTACCAACGAATTTGGAGCTTCCATGGATCCTCATGAGTTTTATAATTTTAGAGAATCAGCAACTTTCGACATTTTGATAAAGCATATCCCTGAATCTTCCGCAACTCAAATTCAAGCAAGGGGAGGTGATATACAGGAATTTTTAAAAATTAATTCCAAATAATATTTATGAAAAGTATCCTATTACAAACTTCCGCAGATGATCCAGCTATCGTTGGAATTATCGCTTTCATAGTTGTTTTAATTCTTTTATTTTTTGCTTTGCGTGGATTGGTTTTATGGTATTACAAAATAGATGTTATGTCTAAAAATCTTGAAGAACAAACTAAAACACAAAAAAGAATTTTAGAAATATTAGAAATGCAACTCCAAAATAATAGAGATAAATATTAATATTCTACACTGTTAATATCGTGAAGATTAGCGGTCTAAATGGCCGCTAAATCATTAAAATAAAAATAATTTAGTAAATTTATACTATGGCAAAGATAGATCCTAAATACCGAGGAAAGTTAGTTGACACATTCTATTTCAGAGGTGAAAAAATCGAGGTTTATGAAAATAATGATCCAAACCTAGATCCGGATACTATTCTTTCCTTATTGGCAAGGGGTAGGCGTACTCCTCAAAATGAACATGAGGAAAAGCTATTAATGGAAATTAAGGAAATCTATGATAGGGGTGATGAATTAGATATCCCTTTTAATTAGCCTTCCTTAAAAAATCCTCATATAATCTTTTGTCATAAACCTTTATTTTCCCATTAATCTGCGTCAAGATCAGCCGGGCTTTACCTTCCAAATTAGTATCCCATAGATATAGTTCGTCAAAAACTTTGTTTTTTAAAATATTGGGAATTAGGATTGATATTTCCTTGTTTTGATCTCTGACATGGTCCAACGGAACGACCCTTCCAGTTACTTTTGCCCTTTCTTCAGCAAGTTTTAAACTAAGTTTAGTATCTAAACTTACATAATCAGCTCGAATTGTTTTACCTCTACTTTCCTGCCTAATTGCCCTTACGTTCTTCATGAGCTTTTCAATTTTCCCATCATTTACACCATCCATTACTGTGAAAAATCCACTATCCAAGGCTTTTTTTCTTATCAATTTACTCAGGTATGAGCTTTCTTCATGAACGAAGCTTGCAGCACCTTTTAAAAGGCTCTTATCTTTTTGGGAAAGTAGCATTCTATATTCCGGAATCATATTTTTAATCTTATCTGGATCTACAACAAACGCTCCTTTTGGATAAGGAAGCATACCTCCATCTAAAACGGTAGATTTTCCGTTTGCTGGGGCACCTCCGAGCATATACACTTTTTCACTTTTTGTAATTGGGAATTGGGAAAAATAATCATTGATAATTTTATCATGTAAAATCTTCCTTTCAGGCATGTATTTACCGTCTCTTAAAAACACTTCATTGGTATCTTTCAATTCCCTTAAAAAGACTTTTGTTTCCTGCTTTGTCAGAATCAATGGTTTATCGTTATTTTGCAAGGCTAAATCGTAGGCATTCTTATTATCTTTTACCCAATTAGGTTTATTGGCGTATGAGCTTATTGTTGAATCGTTTTGCTTTACATATTCTTTGAATCCTTTATGAGGTTCGGTTAATTGTTCTTTAAAAAAATAATTCTCTCCATTCAACAATGCATCTTCGAATTTATTGTATTCTTCGGGAGAAGGAAGTACCGGTACTGAAAAACAAATACATTGCGTATGCCATCCAACAAATTTAAATTCTTTTGGATATTTACCTTTCAGATGGTCACAAATGTCAGGTCTGGGATGCCTTGCAGATAATTTAACCTCGTATCCCAAAATAATCTTTGATCTTGCATAACGATCATTGTCAGCTGACCTGTAAGCCATGTTGGTTTCGGTTCTTGTAAGTCTCATTGCATTTTTGTAGGAGGATCTATAAACACCTTGGCCGGGTTTATATTCTTTTGCTGCTTTTGAAAGTTTGAGTTTTCCATCAAAATCCCTGATCCTTCTAAAAAGTTTATCAGGTTCTACAAGGAACTGTTTTTGGTCCTTTGCCATTGAAGCTGCAGATTTACCCTCCTTGATACCTTGAGCCAGATTGTTCTCGATCTCAAACCTAAATTGGTTGTGGTAATTCCACACTCTTGAAGAAAGTTCCAGACCGTCCTTTCCATTTTTCCGGATTTTGAAGGCTTCCAAAGCTTCCTGATTGCGAGAAAATAAAGCTTCCTGAATCAATGGTCCTATTTGTTTCCCAGTCGTGTATTGACCAAGAATTTCATCAAGTTTGGACTCGGAAAGGTTCCAAGCCTCATGAACCCCGTTGACCATTATAGTCAAAAGCTCTTCATGCCATTCAGCAAGAACATTATCGACAAGTTTGTTCAAAAGTGGAATCTTGGTCATATCAATAACCTCCCGGTTTTTTACATTCGGAATACCGGCAAAAATTTTGTCAATAGCCTTCAGGTAGGCTTTTTTAACTTTTGCCTGGTTTTTCTTGATATTATTAAGATGCTTTTGTTCAAACTGCCGATTTATTTTATCGGTGTTTTGCATAAAAATTTGAAAGTAACTTAAACAAAGTTATTAAAATTTAAACCGATATTAATAATTTGAAAACCTTATTTTTGATAAACCATTATATTAACAAAAAAACTATGGATAGTTTCAATTTCTACAAAAGTTTATATGAAAGAGAGCTAAAAAGAAGGCATGATCTGGAGGGCGGTATAAGTCCTTTTCTTACAGTATTATCTGCAATTGTAGCAATATTGTACTATTTTAACAAAGAAGAAACCTTTTCATTTTGTTCAGTAAAAACAGCTGGTCCTAATACAGTCTTAATTTTCACAATTATTTGTTTCTTCGTTTGTCTCCATCGGTTTTGCTTAGCATATAATAATTTATTTGCTGGCTTTAACTATAAAAACATTGCATATCCAAGCGAATTACGAAAAATGGAATATTTGCTTGAACAGGATGAAATTGATTATAAAGATCATAACGATTCACAATTGATAAGTAAAAAAACGAATTTTGAAAATGGAATAATTAATAACTTGATTGAAGTTACTGATATAAATAAACAATTCAATGACACAAGGGGAGATAACTTCTTTAAATCTCGATCATTACTTATATTAACTTTCATTCTAACAATTTTCCAAATCATAATTTTATTAATTTTTAAAAATTGGCTATGAGCAATTACAATGATCCTGAGAATGACGGTTCCAATGAGCAACCAAACATTCCAGCAGAACCACCAATTAGAGAGTGGCCACAAAACACCATTGAGAAAGGTGAAAAACCTGGTGATGATTCAGAATACATGACCAAATAATGAAATTAAGCAGGCACATATTGCCTGCTTATTGATAAATATTTATATGGAAAAAATTATTTTAGAATCAATCGATCATCTTCATTTAATACTACAAAAATATTCTAGACTTCCACATACTAAGTACAGAGGACAAAGCAATGAAAAATGGCCATTAATTCCAAAAGCTGGAAGAGAAGCTTTTCGAAAAATTCATGATTCCATGTTATTTTTGCATTGGAAAAGAAGAGCAGTTGGAATATTGAATAAGTCTTTTTCTGGAGATATTGAATATTTAACAGTAGCCCAACACACAGGTTTACCAACGAGGTTATTAGATTGGTCTCACTCTCCTTTAGTTGCGTTATTTTTTGCTGTAAATGAAAATTTAGAATTAGATGGAGCTGTATATTTTTATAGGACATTAGAAAAGGAAATAGATCGATTAAATATTCAAAATCCATTTAATCCTTCTCTGGAATATTATTTTCACTTACCTTCTTCGTCTATAAACCGATTAGACAACCAATTTGGACATTTTTCAATTCATAAAGATCCTTGTAAAGATTTTCAAAAAATTTGTATTTCTAAAAACCTGACAAAACTTATAATTCCATTTCAATTAAAGCACGAAATACTATTAATGCTGAACCATTACGGAGTTAATTTTTTAACAATTTACCCAGATTTAGAAGGCTTATCAAAACACATTAGTTGGTTTTATGAAAACTTTGATTTATGGGGTGATAAATCTCCAATCTAAAAATTAGGTTTACCCTCTTCATCAGCTGTAAACAAAAGCATTGGGGGTAAACCATTTCCACAAACTGAAACTATGATCGGTCTACCGGCAAGGATCGCTTCGATATCCTCTTTATTAGGCTGCCATACCGTATTGATGTAAGGATTCCCTTTTTCATCCTGACCCACATAAGCCTGTATCGGAAGACATTCACTTTCATCCATTGTAACCGGCTTATTGAAAGTCACATTCGATTCTTTAAAGTCTATTGGTAGCATATTTATTTCCTCCTAAAATGTCTTTGGGCTAATTTTTGTTGTTGTCGAATGTACCTTTGGTTTTTATCTGAAGAATGAAATACTTTTTTTAATGGATTTGTAACCGATCCTAACTCATCTATAATTGCAGAAAAAGTTTGGGAAGGTTTTTGAGTAAGGTTTGAAAGTTCATGAATTTCCGTCTCAATTTCAACACCTGCTTTAAGGAGTACTATGTTCGCTGTCTGCAGGGTGATCATTTGACATCCATTAAGTCCAAAGTGATGTCCAATTAATAGTATTTTTCTCATAATTTTTGAATTAAATAATTGACAACATTTTTTAAAAAAAAATTAACCGTGGTGTAATGTAGATTACCAAATCAATTGATAATAGATAGATTTGTTATTGATAAAAATAAAGGTGTCGATTTCGACACCTTTACTAAATTCGTATTCTATAGCACCTATAACATTTTAATTGTAGGTGGATCGTTAGCGGTGGGCTTGATATCGGATGTATATCCGTTGATCAGATCATTTTCAGACAATACCGTTACCATTTTGCAGTACTTTGGAGAAACATCTGGAGTGATACCATCACAGATCAGGTCAAAGTGCTGGACCTTCTCAAAGTCTTTTTTCAGCTCAATGGATGCATTCTTGTCTAAAGATGCGTAAACCGTGCCAACCATCATGACGGAAAATAAACCGATCATTGCAATTGCTACAAATCTTTTCATTTTGTAAATGGTTAATTGAGTTAATAAATTAATGAACTATTCGCTGTCTATCCAGCTGTCTTAATCTTTCCTAAGATCTAGCCCCGATCCTATATCGGGGCAAAGCGTGAAGTTCCTAGGCTATTAAAAAGAATCTCTTTGAGGTCCTTTGCTGCTAATTCTCTATTTCATAATCTGAAAACCATTAGTGCTATAATTTTACGATCACACTCCACTAACCGAGAACTATCAACTTTTTTCAAGAGTACCAGCATTGCTATATATCGCCCTCTTTCAGATCATTACTTTAAAGAACCAAGAACCTCGCTCTCTATTGCGTTCGTAGCGAGGGATGGGAGCGACCCACCGTCATCAGGAAATGAGCCTTCAGACAATCTCATTATTCCTCGCCAAATTGCCCGTCTATCCGGGCGGTCTCTTAATCATCAGCTGGAGAAAAATCTACATAATACTTTTTCCCAGGCTGAATGAAATCCAAAGCATCAGGATTAGTTACCATCATTTCTATTTGTCCACTAGGAGTGGCATTACTGAATTGATTGTCCTCACTGTTTCTATCATGAGAATACACTGCTGACAGTTTTACTCTTTTTGATCCATAACCATAATCCGTTACTTCCTCAGCTTTAAATTTTGCTCTAATTGATCTAGACATTTTTATTTAATTTTTGACTTCACCGTCGTGGAGTGAATTGGATTCGAACCAATGTTTGTTCAGTGTTCGCTCACCACTACTTGCCAAACCGTCCTAACCTCTGGACGATCGCCCCAAAATAATGTTGGTTATCTCACGACCACCAACACTAACCAATTATAAACTTAAATTATGAGCACTTACTATTTCAATACCTTAAACAAATATAAGCACTTATGTTTATTAAACAAACCTTTTTAAAAACAAATTGACAAACTTGTTAAATTGTCAATTTATTCATCAAATGTAGATATACTTTCTGCCTTGATCTGGTTCCAATTTTCTTCCCCATCTTTTACCAAAGGATGCTGTCTTGATGCGATTTCTTGGCTCAATATTGGTTTACCTCCTGTCGAAGCCACCAGCATATCTATAAAGTCGGCTTCGTTTTCAGGTAGGGGACTTATAAACTCGAATTTTACAATCAGATTTTTCATCTGAGTTGCAATCACGTTGTTGTTCGGATTGATCCTTACCATCAGGTTTTTGATCACTTCCATCATTCTATCAAATAACTCCACAATTAGAGTTTGATTGCGAATCGATTTAAGAATTGCAGGAAAGAACATCAGTTCAATAGCCTTACCAGAAGTAGTTGCAACGGCCTTCATGCTGTCCATACTGAAATCCGGAGTATCTGTTATGTAATTGATCAATTCCTTCAGATCCTCACGTTCTTCCTTGATCAGATCGACAGACATTTGAGGGTAAAGGTATTCTGCATCCGCACCGGGTTCCATCTGAACAACCTTGACCGCCTTTTGCACCTCTGGAAGATTTTTGACTTCACCAGTAAGCTTTAAAATCGGTGAGCCCATAGCATCGTTGTTTTTGGCCTTTCCGCTTGTAAGGACTTCACGCCTTTCAATCAGTTGGTCAACATCCTTACTATCCCATTCCTGCTGGGTGAACAAGACCATGGAAATCTTTTTGGCAAGATTATCCTTCCTGGTCATTTCCCATTTACCATCTTTTTTTACGTTCAGGTAATAGAATTCTTTAGTTTCAATATCGAAATGTTCAATATTCTTACCTTTGTTCCCTTTAACTACATATCCACGCGCCCAAGCCCTTAAGGTCCCGAATTCATCAAAATAATAGAATATCTCCTCGTTGTTGCTCTTTGCAACAACCTTACATCGAATAGTATTTGATATAGTAGTATCTGTTGGATCAGCTTCATCATCCCTATATGGTCGGAACATGATCACAGCCTCGGTCTCACTGTAGTATTTTGTCAAAAGGTCCGTAAGCTTTGAATTCATCCGCATTTCCTTCCATACGTCCAAAATCACTTTAAAAGCCTCATCTGTATTATTACTTTCCTGAACAAGTTTAACGGGTTTTCCAACCAGGAAAGCCACAGTACTCTGAACAATCTTTTTTTGAATAGGTAATCCTATTGGCCAATTGTTCACGGATTCTTCACCTACGAGTTTCTTTTCAGGTTCTTTCTTTATCTTATGTTCACTGATATTGTAATAGGAGAGGGCCTCTAAAATCCTTTCGGACTGAGAAGTCATCTGTCCCTTTATCTTGCTAACATCACCACTCTCTAGCAATGCATTAAAATCCAATTCTTCCATAATTAATTTAATAAAATCCTAAACTTGATTTTGATATAGGTTTGGTTTTCTCTGAATGACTCTTTTTGATTTTTACAGGCCAAAAGGTGTATGTCAAAGAATCCCATTTGTCCGGAGATCTTCCCAACCTTGCAACGATTCCATCTTTCCCATCTTTAGGTTCGATGATGATATCTCCGTTTGATCTGAAACTGTATTTTATCTCTGTAGCCTCCTCAGCAAATTCATCATCTGGAGGAAGCATAGCATTCATTTGATTGTCCGGATTTAACCAATCCCTAACAGCCCAATGCAGGAAAGCCCTCATATTCGCAAAAGTATATTCCCCTGTGATGTCCTGATAAGGTTTTCCCATTTCATCTTTCGCCGCATTTGAATTCTTTGCACTTATTGCCTGTTCGTAACCAAATTTCTTTACGGATTCTTTTCCTGCAAACTTAAGTTCCATTAACCTGCTGTAAACTCCGGCACCTTCACCGATTGTATCGATCATTGCAACCGGATATTGGATATTTCTCAGAAGATTTACAGTAATTCCTGCAACTTTCATATGATCAGCCACACCACCACTATTGAAATTTATGAATTCCTTTACGATATTTTCCCTACGATCGCAGATAACAGAATCATCACGTCCCATACCTGCTACATCGATTCCCAAACGCGCCTCTGAACTATAGATTCTTTCCGAGCTGGATTTCTTATGAAATTCTTTCCACCTTTCATTTGCCAATTGAATCCAGGAAAGAGGAATAAGCGTGTCCTGTGTAACCTTTGGAAATTTGCCCAAAACCTTCATCCTGAATAGATCATTAGGTCTATAGAAATTCCCTTCCCATTCAAAGTCATCTTCACTTTCCTTGAAATCAGATTCAGGGATTTGTTGGCACCATGTTTCCACCTTATCCTTTACCCAGGGATAATCCACCTGACCGGGAATAATATCCTTTTTATGTACTACATTAGGAGCATTAAGACTATTCAATTGGAATTTGGCCCAACGTTTTGATTTGTGGCTCCTTGCAGCATATCCGATATTAGTGTTGGGGTTGAATACTATTAATATCCTTGAGTTTCCCTGAAGGTTTCCTTCAATGGCCGAGAATGTGCTTTCAGGAATACCTGATGCCTCTGTAACTACGAACATAGTGTTCACCGCATGGAACCCGGTCCAGGCTTCATGATTGTGGTCATCCGCTTTGAATCCCGTCAAGAACCATTCATCGTATTCAGTCCGGATATCATTTCCGGTCAAACGACCAGGAAGTTGAACACCATTCTTTTTTGCTTTGTTGAACAATCTGGATATTTCCGGAACCATGATATTGACAACCTGTCTACCGGTAGGAGCGGTCATTGCTATTTTGGTGTTCTTTGTAAGTTCACCATCCTTCCAGCGAGGTGTAAGGTACATAAAGCACATACATGCAACTGCAGAAATAAAATCCTTTCCCCTTGCCGTGCCGCTTGCAACGCTTGTCATTTTGTTGGTTTGGACTGAACGAAGTATTGCTTTCTGTTCATCATCCAATATACAGCCCAATGCCTCTGTTGCAAACTTCACCCAACCATCAGGATCTTTAACCCATTGGGATATTTTCTTTTTAGCAGATTGCTCGTAGCTATTCGTCATCGTCCTGGGAAACTTCTTTTAGAAAATCGTAAAATCCTTTGTTCAGGCTTTCTCCTTTGGTAGTGACATCTACCTTTTGGTTGACGGAGGTATATTTTTCCTTGTAATTGTTGCTCAGATAGTATTCGATCGCTTTTTCATCATTACGGTCTATGTTCTGAAGGAGTTTGCTTTCGACATACTCATGTGTGACCATCCTGATCTCCTCGACCATATCATGAAAAGCTTCATCGTAGGAGGGGTTAGGCACACCCTTCACCATTTTTGAATACCAATCATAAAAGGCGCGCCTAGAAAGTCCGGCATTCTCGCAGGCGACTGAAACAAGTCCTTTTGAAAGTTTCAAACAATAGAGGATCCATTTCTTTTTCATCGTGAACCCTTTTAGATCAGGATCATTCTTTGCCCGTGCATAGAGTTCCTTTTTCGTTGGTTTCTTTAATTCTTCACTCATGATCATTTAAATAATATTTCTCAAAACAGATAAATATTAGTGCTTTTATTTGTGTTTTAATTCCTAAATTTGCAGATATGAATAGAAGGATATCCAAGATTTATGTTATCGTTGAAGAGGGTAGGGTCATTCTGGCCGATACTAACCTCAAGGATATACAGGAGGACCTTTCAAAGTCTGCTCCGGATATTACCTACACTATGCTTTACAATTCTTTCCGCGATTCGGATTACTTTGAAAGAACGTCAAAATCAAATGGAAAGGTTTATTCCTTCCAGGTCATCCACAACAAGGATTACCAACCCTAATATCCTTTTGCTTTCAACAAAGCATCAACTGCATAACGCAATTCGAGGTTTGTTTCATTATCAATCTTTCCTTCGATTGTGATTACTGTCTTAGGATCCGTGGTGTAAATCCCTGTCTTGATCTTGTCAAGTTTTCCCAATTCACTTTCGAATTGTCTTTGCGGCTTCTCCGCTTGTTTTTTAGTCGTTGCCATATTTCTCAATAATTTTGTTGTACAAACGATCGACATTATCTCTAAAATCCTTGTAGAGGTGGTAGTGATGGATTGAAGTCCTGATATCCTTGGAAAATGTGGTCCTGGAAATTTTGGAATGTTTTTTCAGGACTTTGCTGACTTTGCAGCTGACCAAACCGTTTACCAATCTTTTCAAAAGCTCTGGTTGGTAAAGCTTCAGTATCGTTGAAAAGATTACTCGTCTTTTTATCGATAGGTCATGTTGACCGGATCTATTGTTCAGACTTTCAACCTCAATCCCTTCCATGCAGCATAGGTCCATTACGATTTCCGAAATGAGATCTGTATCATGGAAAGTTTTTTCAGGTAATTTCTCCCGGATCTTGTCATCAACTAGTTTTGCAAGTTCCGGAAATTCCTGATAAAGCACTTTAACAACTACTTGTGCTGGATAATTAGTCATTAATAGCAAATATACCAACAATTTGACAAACTTGTCGTTATGTCAATAATTTATTATTTTTCTTAAGCTACTGTAGATTTGATATTTTTGCATCCAAACTAATTAATACCAAATATGAAAGCATTTGTTATTATGTCGTTTTCTTCAGAATTCGATGATATTTACACTATGGGAATTAAAATTTGTTGCAAGGAAAATGGTTTTACCGCTATTAGACTTGATGAACAAATTTTCGACGAAGGAATGTTAGATAGAATTTATCATGAAATTACAACTGCAGACATAATAATTGCAGAGTTGTCTAACAAAAATCCAAATGTGTTTTATGAATTGGGCTTTGCTCATGCATTGAATAAAAAGTGTATTTTACTAACTCAGGAAATTGATAATATTCCTTTTGATCTGAAACATAAACGACATATTAAATATAAAAATTTAATTGAATTAGTACCTAAATTGAAAAATGAGCTTTTATTTTTTAAATCTTTAATTGAAGAAGATAAAAAGCTGCCAGTTGCAATTGAAACGACTCTAGATGGTGAATTAGAAATTATAAATGGAGCCAGAAAAGACGCTGTAGTTGATTTCTCGATCGACATATTTAACAAATCCAACAAGCCGATTCAAAACATTAATTCAATCGTTATCCATCTAAATACAAATTGGGAAATTAAATATAACAATGATAGGTTGATTGCCACCGACTCCAACTTAGAAAATTTTAAATGGCGATATTATTTAAAACCTCCAAGTTCATCTATTGCAAAGAATGGTTGGATGCCAATTCGACTTAAGATGAGCAAAATATTAGCATATAAATTTGAAAATGATTTTAAGATTAAAACGAAAAGGTATACTGGAGAAGTCAACATTGAAATAATAACTGATCATGAAACATATCAAATCCCCATTGAGGTGAAATTTAGTATTGAAGAAGGATTACCATTTTAATTAGTTTAATTGTTTCCAAACATACAAGATCTTTAGGCTGACGGCGTATAAGCCGCCAGCCAAGTGATTGAAGTAAATTATTCTTTTCCATATCACGTTTTATTCCTGTTCCTGAGCTGTGGCCTGAATTGCCTTTCATCCAAATGCCTCCTTCTTGCTCAATTGCTATCTTGATTTCTTTCCCTTCCTGATTAACTAGAATTGCATAATCAATCCTGTAAAGCCTTTCGGTTGAGAAAAAGAATTCTGGCCAAACTTCCAATCCAAGCTCTTGCTTTACCAGCAAGATGAAAGGATCCTTATATTTTTCTTTATTTTTCAGATTTCGACTATCATCTATCCAGCCAGTTTTTAGGGCTTTAGAGCGAGTTTGTTTCGTTTTGGCACTATTTACCTTCAATAAATTAGATTGTTCATCTGTGAGCTTATTTTGCTGAACTAGCAAGCCATTCACCTCAACCCAACCATTAGATTTTAGATTCTTCACAAGAGCAGTTCCCCAATTCTTTTTCATTATTTTTTAAATAAAACTTGTTTTCGACCGATTTTGAACTATATTAGTTTTACTTGGGTAAAGGATGCAGTACGCACATAGGGATGCGATTTAGCACACGAGAGATTCGAAAATCCCAATTTGTTTTCGATGATAGTCATAATTGACTCCAATTTTTTAATAAAATGGATAAGGTAATTAAACGAATTGCTAATTTGTTAATAGCAATTTACTACTTAATCAAAATCTATCTGGAGTTTTTTCCTTGGTAAATCAATTTAAGAGGCCATTTATGGCCTCTTAATATTTTAAACCTGTCCAATGAACCAATTTTCCTTTAAAATCTCCATTAAAGTATTTAAAGAAATCTTCAACAGATTCAAAGCCATCGTTTTTAGCTAAAATCTCTACCTCATCAGGATGCAAAGGGTTTAAAAGGCAATTAGGATCACCAACATATACCATGCTTCCCAGGTTATTGAAGTGATGTTTAATTCGGATTTTCTGAACACTCAAACACTTCACAACTGGAGCAAACTGAAATCTATTTTTAGACCTTCCATTGATCACAAAGTGGATATCCATTCCTGGTTTCCATCTATCGTTTTCATCCTTTCGGATGGTGTGGATTTTAGGATGAAGCCTTGGTTTCCAATCCCAGTTGTCTCCGAACTTGGAACGGAATTCTTCAAGTTGATCGATATATTCAATTCTTTTTATCAGACCATTTTGCCAAAGGCCCAAATTTATCTTTTCAATGAAATATGTTTTATTATCTAGCATAGCCATTTCCTTTGGCCAGTGCTGCATAAATCCTAGTGTCATAGGCGTGTAGTGTAAAGTTAATTTCTAAAATCTGGGGTGTTTACATCGAACTCAATGAAGTTGCACATCTCTCTCAGACGTGATCTGATACGGCTTCCATAAGTGTTTTCAATATCATCTGCGGTCATATTTGCTGTAAAATGTGTCTTGTTATGTAAACCTGAATCATATCGAGAATAGATGACCTCTGCAATAACATCCCTTTCGTTTCCAAAGTGTTTTTGGGTCTGTTCTACTCCAATATCATCAAAACAGCAGCCGATTTTGTCAAATCCAAAGTTCTGTTGGGGGTATGCCTGTTGGAGTGCCGAATATTTTTGTATGACATAATCGCCCCCATCTTTTTTGTCTGTATAATCAGCTGCCACCTTGCGGGCGGTGACAAATGCAAAAGGATTGTTGGTGTTCTTTGCAAACGCTTTCATGATCGATGTCTTTCCACAACCGACTGGGCCTACCAGCATGATTCCTTTTCGAAGAGAAATTCCAAATTCCGAAACGGATTCATCACCTGAAAAATATTTAGCCAGGATATTGATGATCCTTTCATTGTGGTGGTTTAATTCAAATTTTGGATTCAATTCTCGTGATATCCTGAGAAAGTGACTCAGGGTCTGCAGATGATTGAATTTCGGATATTCCACCGGAGCATTAACCTTGTCCCAGTATTTTTTGTTTTCAATCTGAAAATGGATCTTCTTTCTTGCCTCACGAAGAGCTGATTTGGTAATAGATTCTATTTCCTCATCCGAAAGGATAATGTGATCATAATTTTCCATATCCTGATGTTGGCCTTGAAGCTTCGTGCCTTCTATTTCCTGTTTGATTGTTTTCATATTTTTTTTGATTTGTGATTTTATTGTTGACCCAATACATGCAATGTTTCCTGTAACCCTGGAGAGTAGTATGGGATTCCTTTGTTATCGAAATCGCCTTGAAAAAATTCTCAACATGTTGGAGGATTTCAGCATTTGTAACCGCATGATTGTTTCCAAGTCTGGTGATGAATTCAAGATCACTTTTTAGATCATTTTTTGGAGTATCGAAATCTGAAGGGGAGTACTGTTCCCAAGGCTTCTTCTGAATACTAACTTCATCTGTTTTTTTTGGTTCTACCGACCTTTCAAGGGTCGGAATATTTCTTATTTCTTCTTTTCTTATTTCTTCTTTTCTTATTTCCCTACAATTTCCACCAGAAATATGTATTTCCGGGTCGGCTTTTGTTATTTCCGGGTCGGAAATAGAAATTTTAACAATTTCGTCTGAAAATAGATGGTTGTACAAGGTCTCAAAGTCCAAAGCAATAGATGATCTTTTCTTATATGTATCCTTGATACTTTCTATAAAAATTTCACTCCATATTATCCTCTTTTTCCATAGGATTTTATTGATGGAACCGAGCATTGCAAGATCGTCTAAAATAGCTTCCAGAACCTCCAATTTGATCTTACATTTATTGGCCAAGAATACCTTTTCGATTTCATCATTCAGGTTTATATAATGGTCCGGTGTCTTGGCCAGTGATTCTAAAATCTTGAACCAAGATGCATAACCGTCATTACCATATTTAGCCTCTATGAACTGGATCTTTTTACCTTCACCTATATAGTGCGGAAAATAATCTACAGTATTTTTTTTCTTTCTTCCAGCCATTTTCTAATCTTCTAAATCCTTGTCAAATAAAGCAAGTTCCAAACCCTGCAAATGTTCTTCGATCTGATGGAGCAAAACCTGTTTTTTCTCCAAATAATAACCATTATCCAAATCCATTTCATTCAATAGGTAGCCAATGGCCGAAACCACTTCAAGCTCATGGTAAAGATGTTTTGTAATGGTGCAGAAGTAATTGTAATGCTCCATGAAAATCAAAGGTAATTAAATTGACAATATTGTTAAAACGTCAAGTTTTCTGTTAAATCAAAAAGAGTTGGAATACTTTGTTTTAATTCTTCAGCCTTGAGGTAGTTTGCTCCGTCACTCCAATAGATAGGGTTTAATTCTATTCCCACGCCCTTTCTTCCTTCTTGAATGGCAATCAAAGGAACTGTTCCTAAACCAGCAAAGTAGTCTAAAACCTTTTCTCCTGGATTACTCATTTGAAGGATAACCCTTTTAACGATATCAATCTGAAATGGGCAAACATGCATTTCCCTGCCTAGGCTCCATTGAGATCCGTTCAATGTCCTCATTCTGGTAATGTCTGTCCATACTTCTTCTGACCAGCTTTGAGGCTGTAAAAGCATAAAACCACTTGGTAATTTACCCTTTGCTTCCAAACCTTCAGCAATTTCTACGATCTGTTCAAAATCCCAAACTTCATTTAGAGAATAGGTCTTGAACAATTTAAAGATCGCGTCTGGTTCAAGCTTGGCCACTTCCTCCGGATCAAGTAGTCTGTTTCCTGACGATCGGGTATAACCTGCAGCATCCAATTGCCATCTTGCGCGGGAATATCCCTTTCCGCTCCATTGATGTGTGGATTTATCAAAAGACCTTTTTTCTTTGAATACCGGAATATCTGCATAGGCATTGCTTGTATCGGTTGGGATCTTCCTGAAAAGTAGGAGGTATTCGGGAAGTCCAACCCCCATTTTGGAACCGTCCTTACATTGTTCTGTCCATCCCAATCTATAAGTTTGATTGTTCTCGCGAACCACATCTGTGACAATAGTTTTCATTCCAATAAATGCGAAACCATGCTTTGTATAATGATTGATGACCTCACAATGGAATGGATATTGAGTTTGGAAGCCAAGGCCGTTAATTCCTCCCGGAACAATCCTGTCCTTTACATGAACGGCACAGATCCTTCCGGGCATCAACACCCTCAAAGCCTCTGGAGTAGAGAAATCCATTTGCTCAAAAAATTCCTCATTGCTTTCTGTATGGCCATAGTCAGCATAGTTGGGTGAATATTCAAATTGGGTGGCAAAAGGTATTGATGTCAAAATAAGTCCAATGCTATCGCTTTCCATTCTTGGGAGCTCTAGAACATTGTCGTTATTAACGAACTGATAATTATTACCTTTTACTTCGATTCTTTCAACTCCCATTTTCCTGGTCAGAAGCTGGGCCATTGCGGCTTGTGAGAGTCCGTATTTTTTTACTATTTCAATCATTTTATTTACCATTTTATCATGTTGCTGCCATTTTCTTTCAAGTTGCTTTCTGATCTGCCTTTCAGCTTCTGTATAGATTAGATCAATCCGTACTTTTCCATTCTGTCCGAATCGCAATAACCTGTGGATGGATTGGATGAAGTCGTTGAATTTGAAGCCTATTCCGGAGTATATTGCCCAATTACAATATTTCTGAAGGTTGGTTCCAGAGCCTAGCATCGAAGGTTTTCCTGCCATCTGGGCCAATTCACCATTGGAGAAAGCCTGAACTATGTCTTCCCGCAATTCCAATTTTTGGGAACCGAAAACAGATCTGCAGGAGGGGAAAAACTTTTCTATCGCTTTCCGTTCAGGTTCCAGGTCATGCCAAAGGATCACATGCTTTTCGGGATCCTGGCCGTGGATTTCAACCATTTTCAAAACACGGTCCATTAAACTCCTTTGTTTTTCCTTGGCTGAGCCTTCAAGTCCAATTGTCGATTCTGATATCAATTTATATTGCCCGTTCTTTTCTGTGCCGGCCTGGCTGTGATCCGTTGGAATCTCATGCCAATTAACGATCAATGGAGGAAGGTTATAACCGATATCATCATCAACATTCCCGGTCAGGTCAGAAGGTTTGGAAACAAACAAGGCCCATGAAGCAACCCAAAGCCAAAATTCTTCCTCCTTATGGCTGTAAATTGTCAGTTTATCCGATTTGGTACTGTCACGTTTAAAAAATCTTGTTTTTGCTTGAGAGACATCCATTATTCCAAGAAAATCGGCATAGGCCAAAAGTTCAATGTAATCGTTAGGAGAGGGGGTAGCTGTTGCTACAAATCGATATTTTACAATATCGGTTCCCCGGCGATTTCCATTCACACCTTCATCACCAGTGAAAAGTCTCATGAACTCCCGGAAAGTCTTTGAACCTCCAAGGCCCCTTAATATACTTGCTTCATCCAGGCTTACGGCTCCGAAAAATCGAGGGTCGAGTTTTCCGTCTCGCACTGTTTCATAGTTGGTTATATAGATGCCGGTTTCTTCACATTCCTCGATCCTCCGAATAAACTTTGGACCATTTTCCCAGCCTAAAATATTGATAGCATCTTTTGTGAATTCTGCCCTTACTCCTAGTGGAGCAATGATCAATCCTCGACCGCCAACTTTTGTTAACATAATCCTGATTGTTTCAAGTTGGGTAACCGTCTTATGCAGTCCAAAGGAAGTAAAGCAAGCTCTTCTACCTCCTTCAATTAGCCATTTTACCATAAGTTTATTGTGCAGCTTCAGTGCTGGATTAATCTCCTCCAATTCACACGAGAAACCTTCAGGTTGTGCCAATCTGATTTTTGATTTAAGGAAGTTTTCATATTCTATAAGTTTATTCATGGCTTAACCTCCTTAACTTAATCCTTCATAACAATTAATACATACATCTCCATACTCGCCATAATTACCTCCTGTGCCTTTTGCAAATTCTGAATCGCAGTAACCGCAAGTGAGGGTTTCCACCTCTTTTCCATCAATAGGTAGGGCAATACCACGGTCGAGGTAAGAAACATCAACACGCTTATTTGAAGCCCACCAAGTATTAGTAGATTCATTCTGTAGGAATTCGTTAAATTCTTCTAGTCTCTTGGAAAACTCTGAACTTGGCTCCCAATCTTCGTGGACTTCATCGCACCATTGGTCAAAATCAATCGTACTGAAATTGGTTGTTTCGCAAAGCACAAGCATTAAATCTGATGGTTTGATGTCGTGATTTTCGCAATAACTTATGATATCATCTGCATCAAAGAAATAGGTGTCATCATCATAAATGCAAAGCGGTGTTCTGGCATCCCATTCAACAAGCTCCAACGCTTCATACTTCTTACGTTTTTCTATCCAAGTACATGATTCACATCTCTTGGCGTAAGTGAAATGCTTTTCAAATTGGTTTCCGCAGTCAACACAATCATCATGCGTGATAAATTGTTCAATGCTTTGGTGCGGAACTGGTGTTAGGTTTATTTTCCTTCCATCAACTTCTATAAAGTCAATATCTAACTTGCCTTTCTGAACTGGCAAATCTTTTCGGGTTACTTTTTTCTTTTCCATCTCTTAATTTTCTAAATCCATCAATAACATGATTTCGCTTAGGTCCATTCCTGGATATCGCTTAGTGATAAATTCTACCAACAATTTCCATCGATCGCTTTTTGTGCCTTTAAACTTTGAAAGGATCTTTTGATTAAGGATTTGAGTGTCCCTTATTTCATTAATCTTTTGTTCAATCCTGCAGCGGAAAAAATAACAGAAATTCATCTGCTTTCTATATTTTGATAATCCTGTATCTTCATATTTGATACGGTTATTATCAAAATCCAATCGAACTTCCATTAACCACCTTTGAAGGACATACATTTCAACTTCGTTGTCCACTTGTGTTAAGGTAAATCGACCATAATAATCTTCAGGTCTTGCCTTGGGAAAATTTGTAGAACCATTCGGTTCTTTCTCTCGAGGAGATTCTTTTTTAAATAAGTTTAACATAGTAATTAGAATTATATTATATTTGTATTACGGAGATCGTCAGAAATGGGGGGCACCGTGCCACAAAAGCACTAGCATTCGTTAGTGCTTTTGTCTTTTAGTAAAATTGTATTTGAATCATAATTCAAGTTCCATTCTCTACGCTACCATTTTTGACAATTCCATTCCTTGACTTTCAGCCCAAGCTCTTACTACATGGGGAACTACACTATTGCCAATGAATTTCTTCTGATCAGATTGATTTCCGTAAAGTTTATAATCCTTTGGAAATCCCTGGATAAGCTTCAATTCTGAAACTTTCAGCATACGCATTTTGATATCGGAAATTCCATATATTGCCATGAATTCCTTGATCTTTACCATGGTTTCAGAATCATCTTCATAGATTTCAATCCTCACGCTGGTATCAATTAAATACTGGATAAAGTATAGTGGAGCTTTGTCTTGACGTGCAATGATTGTTGGGCAAGGTTGCTCAATATGCATCGTATGACCACCATGTGAAGGATTATATATAAAACCTTTTGCAGTCATTAATGCATGCTTATCCGATGTTAATATTGTGCCTGCCGGCTGATCAATTGACTGATGATTATGTTCACCTGAATACTGCTTATCTAGCCAATGAGTTTGAACCAAAGAAAATCTATCTTTTGTGGGAATTGTGTCCAATGGATCGTTTATGGATTCACACCCTTTGTCATTACCATAGTATTTAGTTAGAAAGCAGGGATTAACTAAATAGTGATGTTTTCTACTAGCCAAAATTGTTGGGGCAGGCTGTTCTAGTGCTTTGGAAAATCCTTTATAAGAAGATGTTAATATGAATGGTTCAATATTTACAAATGCATTACCATCTTTTGTTTTTATTGTTCCTAATGGTGATTCAATTGAGGTTATTTTACTCATAGGATTACCTGAAAAATATTTCATGACAAAGGATGTCCTTACTAATCCTAATCTATTTTGACAAGCTATTGTTGGCAGGGGATCATCCGTAGAAGGTGCTATTACTTTCCCTTGTTTATTCATGGAGTTATATTTCATAATAAAATTGTCTTTACCTCCAGCAATTTCTTTGATCAATCCAGCGTAAATACGCTTAAGGGAATTTTCGACCAAAGGTTTTTTACGTCCAAAAACACTTTCTCCTTCATCCTTAAAATCCAATAGATCCTTTACGGCATTCCATTTCTTCAAATCGCTTCCAAATAGATTAGTTTTATTCGATCCTACCTTAGAATGGGTAGGATCCGGCCATACGATTGGCAGCCCTTTTTTAGCAAAACATCCAAACAATCTATTTCTAGAAGTATAGGCACCAAAATCTGCTGAATTTAGTTCTCGCCAATCATCACGGTATCCGAATGACTTAATATGCTCTCTCCATCGCATCCAATCAATGCCTGATTTCATGCTCAAAGGCTTTCCTCGTTCATCCAATGGACCCCATGACATAAACTCCACTACGTTCTCGATCTGTACATAGTCAGGATCAATGGCTATAACGTATCTATCCAAATGATCAGCCAATGTTCTTGAATCAGCATCCCTGGATTGACCGCCTTTAGCCTTACTGAAATTGGTACATTCCAATGATGCCCAAACAACAACCTTGGCATGAGGATATAATTTGCGGTAGGTTTTTACAATTTCTACCAATGGATCAAGGTTTAAGGTTCTTATATCCTCCTCAAAATGGTAGACTTCGGGATGGTTTTCCCAATGGCTACGAATAGCCTTATGATCGTGGTTCACACATGCAGCGATTATGGCTATAGGATTGCCATTTTCATCACTCGCCTTAGAAAATCCAGTTGTTGTACCTCCTGCACCACAGAATAGATCCACTACAATATATCTTATCGCTTCGTGATTCTTTACTATTTGTGGTGTGAAGGGTTTATGTTGTAATATGAATGCGTTTATCATGATATAATCAATTTTCGTTATATTTTATTTTATAATCCTTTTAGATTATATCATCTATTTCCTCTCGTTCAGGAGCAATATCCAATATTTTGACCTCACCTGTAGAAGAAATTAATAAAGGCTGAACGTTCAAAGCTTCAAGAACTTCTTTTCTTTCTCTAATCATGATAAATGCATCATGATTAGATTTTCTTGATCTATCCAATACAGATTCTAAGAAATTAATCTGCTCAGGAAGTGATTTATAGGTCAATTCAGTCTCACTTAATCTTATCGCTTCATGGTAAATTTCATTTTCTGGTTTTACACATAGCATGGAAATGCACTGGAATATTCCGTATGAGATGTTTTCAAATTTATCCTGCGAATTTTTACCGATAAATCTGATCTTCATTTTCATATTAACTCCTTCTGCCAAGGTTATTATCTTTTCTATGTCCTTTTTGAAATCCAGAATGGAAGGAGTAGACTGATTTATATCCATTTGTTTTAAAACATTACAAATTGGTTTTAGATTTTCATAAGTAGCATAATGCAAAGCTCCTGCTGCCGCGATTACCACCCTTAATGCATCTACCATCTTTTGTTGAAGTACTTTGATATTGTTATTATTATGTATCATATAATATTCGTGACTAACTTGCTGATTTGTCAAGTTTATGATTAAATAAATTTGCAAAACTGTCTACAATGTTAACTTCCGTAAGATCTTCATTTCCCGTAACTGTATTAGCAATTTCTCTTTTCTTTTGGATAAGATCATAGTTCCATTCATCAATGGTATCACGACCAAGAAAGTATGTACACATTACATTGGAATGCTGCCCCATTCGGTAAAGCCTATCTTCTGCTTGGTCCATGATCGCAGCATGCCAGCCAAATTCTATGAAACAAATCTGAGTGGCTACATCTTGAAGCCCATCGACACCCACACCTCCAGCTTTAAGGTTCAATACGATCAGATCAATGTTATTATTGGTTCTGAAAGCATCTACTGAAGCTTGTTTTTGAATGGCATTTTCAGCTCCTGTCAATCTAACCGATTTAGGAAACGCCTTTTGGACTTCAGCAATTACTTCTTTCAAGGAGGCAAATACGACGATTTTTTGACCACTTGCAATTACATCCTGAATAAATTCAAATGCATCCTTAAGTTTTCCCCTGGCAGAAATGTTTTTCAGGATTCCAATTCGTACCATAACTTCACCTTTCATAGACTGCTGAATCTTTTCGTCTGAAGCTTGTTTATATTGTTTCATATAACTTTCAAGGTTTGCCAAAGCATGATCATATTCCTTCCGTGAATCCTTGTTTAATTCACAGAGTATTACTTGTCTAGATTTATCTGGAAGATACTTTTTTACTTCAGGATCTGTCTTGTTCCTACGATAAAAACAATTCAGATTAAGCTTATAATTCAGTTCCTTCAAGTTAGATGCCTGAGTTGGCCCTGAACAATAATGATCAACAAAATGCTTGTAACCTCCAAAATCTCCCAATCTGTTTAAGATTCCCAATTGAGCAACTAAATCCATGGGTTTATTGATAACCGGTGTACCGGTCAAAAGAAAAATGGTTTCTTTTCCAGTTGCAATTCCTTTTGTGAACTTTGTGGCCATTGTTGATAACGCTTTTACTCGATGGCTTTCATCAACAACCAAAGACCTAAAAAAATCAATTGCCTTTTTCTTAAAATGGATATGGTTCAATCTTGCTTTTTTCTTTTTACCGTTTTTATCAACTCCAGGGTCATCTATATGCTCAACAAAGAACTTTTTAAGGCTTTCATAATTCACAATGAAAAATTGAGCCATACCGGTCCGATAAAACTCCTGATAAGTGTTTTTAGTGGAATTGGTCAAAACGAGAGCTTTTCTGTGTACAGTCTTTTCGATTTCCCTTTTCCAGTTCTCCTTGACTGCTGAAGGACAGACTATAAGGCATGGATATACATCTTTGCCTTGCTGGTGCAAGGCTTCAATTGAACATATAGCCTGCATAGTCTTACCAAGCCCCATATCATCGCCCATAATCAACCTTTGCTTTAAAATTGTATAAGCAACTCCAGGCTTTTGATATGGTCGCAAATCCCTTTTTAATTTGATATCTACCGTTAATTCAGGTAGGATAGGTATGATGAAGTTTTCAATAACGGGCCTTTTAATCTTAAAGCCAAACTGTAGATTATATCTTTTACAGAACCTTTCAACTTCATCCCTATATTTTAAGGGAACGCTCCAAGATTTATCATTATGGTTGAATGTTCGTTCTGGCAATTCCTTTACAGCAGCAACTACTTTGGGATTGTACCGAAATTCTATTTTATAAAAATTTCCACAAGGGAATACATTTCCTATTGACATAATTCTTCAAGTTCAAATGATCTTAAAACAGGTATAGTAGTTCCAATTTTAAGGTTCAGCTTATTTTCACTGATAGTTCTTTTGGCATTTTCAAGACCTTTATCTAAATCTTTTACCCTAACCTCAACTTTTCCTTTAGAGGATCTGAAATAACCATATCCTAAAAGTTTCTTAAACTTTTCAACCTCTATTTCATATTTTGACTTTCTTGCCATATTGTCAATTTATTGGAGTGAGGATTTGTGAATCTAATTTTGTTGATGGATACTTTCCAGAAATCTCTGCTCGGATAAACTTACCGATGCTCTCAGCAATTGAAGCATTTTTTATGGTTTCGGTAGGGATATCTCTATATAAATAAGTTCCTCCATTTTTGAACTGAACAAAGAAATCCTGAATCGGCTTTTCTTCATTTGTCGTTTCATTAAATTGAGGTCTGTGACCGCAAAAATCTACATTGCTGGAAGGCAGCTTAAATACTGCATAATCTTCAAAACGTTGATCTACCTGGTAGGTAACGTCAAAAAATGTTATTGTTTTCATAAATTATTAAATCTATTTTCAAGGTCTTTAATTTTGTTTTTCAGAACTTCAACCGTGTAATCAATAATTCCCAAATCCTGTAATTCTCCATATGATAGAATCAATTTGTTACCAGCAATTAATTGAGGTAATGTGTCCTTAATCTGTTGAATTTTTTTTTTGACATCAGATATGTCTTCTTGAATAATTTTTGCTTTTTTATATGTTTCTAAATCCATATTAATTTTAATTATGATGATTTCGCAGTATTTGTAGAGAATTCCGGATTCGAACCGGAGATAACGTCATCTTTGGCTATTGGAAGCATCACACAATATATTGAAATAGTGAATATTCCCATTATTTGTGCAGGTAATCCCTAGTGCAATTTTACTGTCTTATCGTTAATTGATCGATCGTATCAAATTAACAGAAACCAATTCCTTTTATTCTCTCCTTTTAACTAAAGCTAATTTTGTCGTCCCTGATAATCAGCTAGTAAGAACGTAGCCAGACCGTTAAAAAATCTGTTATTTAATTATAATGTTTTTGCAATTCTTCAATGAGAATGCTTTGTCCAATGCTTCCTTGAATGATGAAAGCTGAAATAGTTTTTTAGAAAAAGCATCTAAGAAAAATGATCTTTCTATGGAATAGAAATCAACTTTAGATTTCACGGTTATCTTCCTGATGATATATGTAGCCATGACAATTATTCATATTCTTCACCTTCCGGATTTTCTTCCTCTTCCTGATCAAATAAATCCAATTGTGCATTAGGAGCCATTTTTCCATCAATGTAAAGCAAAGCTTCTTCATTGCAATGGTTTATGACGCCTCTTAATTCATATCCATATTCATAGTTGTCTTCATTATCAGAACCTTCGAACTTTGTGAATGGAGAATTAAGGTTTAAAGGTTTACCACTTTTCCCAAAACGAACTCCAGTCAATGTTACACCTTCATGGATATCAGAACCTCCAATAGAGAAACTATTAACCTTATATTTATCCAAAGCTTCCGTGTCATCATCCAATTCATGAAAATCTTTATTCTGGGCTTCTACTTGATCACAAAGAATGGCTAAATGTGGTCTTAAGAACATCAAAGCATTCTTCATGTCATCATGAACTATGTTTTTTCCAGTTCTTGTGTTTTCAGAAGAAATCTCCTTTGTAGTCTCTATCCCATCAATTATTTCAAAGATGGTAACGAACTCTTCAAAGATTATATCTAAGGTATCCGACTTAGTCAATTTTAGTTTTTTGATTTTCCGAGTGGTGCTGATCTTAGCATCGGTTTTTATTGATCCTCTCATACTTTTCTAAATTGTTTAAGGTATTCATGCTGACAAATTGATACTTCAAGGGTTGAAATCCCTAATTTCTTAGCTATCCAGGAAACATTTTTCTTTGGATAGTTATTGAGCGTTTGTAATGTTAATTCCATCTTATTTATTGTTAAAATTTTTAGATTCTTTATATGCGATCAATATTAAAATGATCAAGACAGTTGTGACTTTCCAAATCATGCTGCAAATCCATCTACATAAAGCCAATATTTAAAAGCAAGATCCTGATATTGTGATTTACCATAATTATACAGTTTATCACCTCGTGTGATCGGAATCTTAAATACCTTTTGATTTACTTTACTTATACCAATAAGCATATCCTTTTCAGTTCCTTCTATATCCATGTACCAGGCACGACTTCTAAAGTAGTCGAAGAAATCACAAGCTTGCTCAAATTCCTTTTGAGTCTTGGCCATTGTCGATTTGATATCACCTCCCATATTCCATTTTCGAACCAACAAATCCCATTTACATCGAACCCCAGCAGATAGTTTAAATTCAAACTCATTGTGAACTATTGGAAATTCGTGAGATATAGATACACTTTGAAAATCCGCGTTTTCTGCAATCATCTTACAAAAAGCATCCTTATAAAAAGATTTCTTCATTTCTTTAGCCAAATCAAAATCTGCTTGCATATAATTGTAGGATTGTCCTTCACAAGTAAGGGCATAATAATCAACCTTATGAGGTTCAGTGATCATATAATCTAATAATGAACCAAAAGCATATGCTTTGTTCTTATCTCCAAAAATAGGCTTTGGATAAAGCAATTCTTTCAAGGCTGACAAATCAGAATTGCTCACTTCCGATCGTATATAGTATGGATCCATTTTTATAATATTTAATCATTCCATTGACCTAATCCTTCACTAGAAAAGGGATGTTCATAATCCCAATCTTCCCTTTCTATTCTTTTCGTTTCTAACATTCTAGAAGAAGCTGGACTAATCCTTGTAGTATTGTTTCGTTTATTAGGGTCAACTGTATTCCAATATTTGTCTTTACATTTAGTATCTCTACGCCCTCCGCAAAAAGCTTGTTGTTTTGTTTTCTTAGTAAAAGTTCTATTGCAGACAGCACAATTTATCCGCTCACCAATCTTTAGTGATTTATTGAGTTCATATCTTGCTTTCAATTTTTTCATAAACTAACTCCTTAGAAAGCCAAACATTTCTTGAAGGTCATTGTCATGAGTACCTTGGAGTTCAATCTTTCCTTTGCTGGATAGATTGATTACACTTCCGGTGCTTAATCTTAATTGATGTGAACCTGGTAATTCCTTTTCAATAGTCACAAAGTAATTTCTTGTCTGCAACTTTGCTTTTACCATCAGCAGTGCAGTTTTTAGGTACATTGTTTCTAAATCTGTTTCTTTCATTTTGATCATATAAGGTTATGGACAGAGAGATATTCCCATTATTTAGTTAGGACCGCCTTAACATCCTCAACATATTGAATGCTTTCATGTTCGATGAATACGTTTTTGGATGTTGCAAGTTTTTCAACATCTTTTTTCATCTGGTTCAAAGATTTTTTACCTATTGCATCCAGATCAAGATTGTTTCCAATATGTTCGAAATATGTTGCGAAAATCATTAACCATCCTTGGTGATTCAAAACTTCAATTAGGAAAGAGCTTTTCGTTTTTCCAGAGTTTTCTGACAATACAGCTATTTCAGCTTGTGCATCGAAAAGAGTTTGCGCACTGTTCATGCTTTGTTCTTGTTCGAGCTTTAATTTAGCTTCCCTTTCCGCTGCTTCCTGCTGATCCTTTAAAATTTTTTCTTCCGCTTTTTTTCTCTTATCAGCCTCTTCTTTTAATCTAAATGCTTCTTCTGATCCAGCTTTTGCAATTCTCTCCAACTCCCTTTTCTTACTTGGTAGCTGATAAATAGCATTTTGTTTATCTGACTCAATATTTTCACGGAAATTTGCAGATAGTTCATCATAAAGATTAATTCTACAAGTGGAAATTATTCTTTCTACTTCAGTACTATCAATGAATTTTGCAACTAATACGCATTCTAATTTATTGAAAGCATCTCGAGGGTATTCCAATTTTACATTCTCGATCTTAGCCTTTGATTCAGCAAAGCTTTCCAGAGTCATATCATTCAATGAATTGGAAATGAATGCTTTGAATTGATATAATTTTTTTGTGTAAGAATCCCTAATTTGCTTTTCGGCTTCAGCTTTAAGGTCCAGACGTTCCTTTTCTACATTTTGTTTTTTAAGGATTTCAGCCTCTTTTTGACGCTGAAGATCTTGTTTATGTTTGGCCCATCCATTTCGATGATTTTGTAGCTTTGAGTAAATACTGTCCGCCTTTTGAGGATTCAAAGGATTTTCAAGGTTGGTAAATTCCGCAGCAATCTTTGTTAAGATTTGAGTAATAGGTGTGCGTCTTTCATTGTTAATTGAAAGTGCTTTTTTTGCGGAACCTTGCCATTTATTAATTTCAGCATCCAAATCATCACTCATTCCTTCAGCTTCGATTGTATCCAAAAGAGATTGAGCTTTTTCTTGTGCTTTATCGAATAGATTACGGTTCATTAATAAAACGGGTTCAGCCTGCATCAAGGTTGAAGAAACCTCCTCAAACTTGATCATTTCATTGTTATTTAAAATTGTAGTAGACATATAAAATTTTTTTAATTAGAATAATTTTGACAAACTTGACAATTAGTCAAGAATTGATTTAAAATTCAGGTTCATCATATTCATTTTCGACAGTCACCGTTTCAGGTTTTTCTAATTCCTGAGCTTCTTCAACAGCTTGTTCGAATTCATCAAAGGAAGGTTCATCAGAAATATCTTTATGTGAAATATCCTCAGTTGCTCCAGCAGCATAGGATTCAGGATCGATACCATAGTCAATCTCTACATGGTTGAACGTTTCTTCCAATTGGCTGAACTTACCAGTAGGAACTTTTGGATATGTGGAGAAGGCATGTTTGATTGTTTTTGCTGCTAAAAAGCCGGTGTCAATCTGTCCATTATTGGAAGAATATAAAGCATTAGCTTCACCTGGAACCATCTTTCTGAGGTTGTTATCCCATTTAGAATTTTGACGTGAAGAATATCCTTTTAGGCGTTCAATATCATCATTATCTAGAAATGGCATTTCAAAAGATCCATCGTGACGTTCAATTCTAACAAAGCAAGCCACAATCTTGGCATCTTTGGGTCTGGATGAATTACGTTCGTAATCTTTTACAACTTGCTTTCCCTTATCATTAAGCCCGATAACGAATTTATCACAATCATATACAATCACAGGATTGTCCGCATATTTAATTTGACCAGCACGCATCCTAAGCTTTAATTCTCCATATGGAGATACTTGTAATGAGGCTCTTTTTTCATAAATATCTTTTCCTTGAGAATCTTTTTGCCCCGTTTTGTGGTTACGAGGAACTATGTAACAATCGGGTTTGCTTCCTTGTTCCAATGATAGGCCATTGACATTGATGTCCAAAAATACGCCATATAAGGAGATAGGTGAGCAGTCACGTAAAGCAGGGGTCTCAGCGATCTGCTTTTTGAAATTGAACGATTCTTTATGGTAAATCAGTTCCCCCTTATCCGTACCATGAATCGAATTATGCATCATGATAAATTTATCCTTTACAGCAGGGATTTCCACAATTTCAGCTGGTTTAGAACTTTGAAGAGTTAAAACCAGATTTTGAGTTTGATTTGACATAGTTTAAATTTTAAATTTTAGTTTTCTAGAAGGATTAATTTGGCTTCCAAAAGAATTCTTTCTTGTGTTATATGTTCTTTCCATTTAAAGAACTTGTTCATATCATCTATTGATTTGAACTTCTCTCGAAGTTGGCATCTTGCCCGCTTTGAGGAGGATATCGTTTTTTTAGGCATTCGACAGTTGTTTTTATGAGACTGATTATAATTAACAATTTGAACGAAAACATTATTATCAACAAGAGTTCAACTAGCCGCATATCTTTTGGAATTAAATTTCTTATTATGTTTTGTAATGAATTCGGATTTGAATGCCTCTTTTTTCATTTCAAACGTGATTCGCTTTTGAGTAGGCATCTCTAATTCCTTCCGAATATGAACTATCCTCATACTATACCCTCCGCCCTTAAAATGTTGGATTTGGATTTAATGTAAATCGCTTTATCATAATTAAATGAATTATCTAAAATTAATATCCTTGAAAACCATGGACCAGCTGGATTAAAAATAACTGAAGCATTAGGATATTTAAATAATAAATGTAATTTCCATTTTTCAAATGCTGTTGGTGTATTAACTGTTGTATGCATATCATTAGGGTTGGGCAAATGATAGTGACCAAAACATACATGTCTCAAATTTTCGACAATATCATCATAAGTTAGATTTCTTAATCTGACAGGAATTTCTAATTTTGTACTCATAACAATTAAAATTTATTTTTAGAGCTTGACAGGTCCAGTGTCGAGCTTTTTTTTTCTATTCTTGAGATTCTGTCAAATCTTCGACAGGAACATTCATACAATCACTTATTGTTTTTAATGAAGCTGCGAGGGTTAATTGATCACTTCCATCCCTTATCCATTTTGTGATAGTAGGATAACTTTTGTTAAGATTGAATGATAACATTGTCTTTACCTTATTATCCTCTTTCAGATAATTTAGCACACTTTCCTTTAACCTTATAGTAGTGATTGGCATATCTTTTGTTATTTTTGGAATCATTTATTAGCACAAATATAAAATAACTTTTGTGATATTTTATAGTAAAATATCGCTTTTTAGATAAAATAATCTCAAATGCCTGATAAACAGCAAAATAAATTCCATAGTAGATTAAAGGAAATCAGAACTCATTTTAATTTATCACAAGTCAAATTAGAAGAATTGACGGGAATAAAACAGTCCCAAATTTCAGAGATTGAAAAAGGAAAGAAAAATATATCAGCCGGTATAATGCTAGCATTGAATAAAGTTCTGAATATAAATATGGAATGGTTGGAAAGTGGGAAAGGGGAGATGATTGATAGTTCAAACGCCAAGCAACTAACAAGTTTTTCTAAAGTTGATGAGGAGGAATCCACAAATAAATTCCTAGATCTAGATGATGGCCAGAAACTGATGATAACGCCCCTAGTTGATGCATATGCTTATGCTGGCTATCTAACAGGTTATAAAGACCCTGAGTTTGTTGAAGAACTTCCAAAGCATTCTATTATCGTGAATAAATATCATAAAGGAAATTATCTAAGTTTTACTGCTATCGGTGACAGCATGACCTCTACGAATAAAGACTTAATGAGAGAGAACATTTATGATGGCAATATCGTCGTGGGACGGGAAATTCGAAAAGAACATTGGTCCTATAAATTACATACTCATAAATTTTCTGATTATGTGATAGTCCATAAGAATGGTATTTTAATCAAGAGAATAATTGACCATGATACTGAAAAAGGCATTTTAAAATTACATTCCTTAAATGATAATAAGGAGATCTACCCAGACTTTGAAGTTTCTTTAAAAGAAGTATATCAAATATTCAACATCGTTGATGTTCATCAGAAAAGGTAATTTCCTAAATATGAAAAAGAAAAAAGATACCAATCTAAAAGACCATGGAATATCCATAATAAATCATAAAGTTGAATGGAAGGTGACCGAAGAGGATTTGACTAAGGAATTGGTAAAGAAAGTTGGGACTAAAATTGAAGTAAAAATTGATATTGATGAAAAATGTAATAATTGACGAGGCCAAAAGGTTAAAATCATTTCGATTAGCTGAGAATTTGACGCAAGCGGAATTCGGAGAAATCCTTGGAAAAACAGAATCTTGGGTTAGTCGGGCCGAAAGCGGAGATAGGTCGATCGGAATAGATGATGTTAAGATCCTTAACTCTAAATTAGGGATGTCCTATGAATGGTTTATAAATGGGACCGGGAAAATGAAACAAAGTAAAAAGGATCAGAACCTGTTAACTACAACAACAGATATTAAAAATGAGATTCTTTTACTAACAGCAAAAGTTGAACAGCAAGATAAGATCATAAAGAAGCTTGTACGAGACTTTTATGCAATGGATTCGAAATAAAAACACTGCCAAAACCTGGACAAAATGAGTCAAAATTCGTCAAAAATAAGCCTTTCCAAAAAAGGCAAGTCATTGATTATCAATAATAATACTGATATAGAGTTTGAGTACCGCGGGTTCGAATCCCGCCCTCTCCGCAGAGATAAATTAAAACCCACTGATTTTCAGTGGGTTTTGTTGTTTTATGAAGTTAAGGGGAAGGATTAGGGGAATGAAAAGGAGGATCAGTTTCAAAACCTGTGGAGGGGATAAAAAATAATTAGATATTTGTGGTTTAAGGAAAAGAATTTTGTGATAATAATTCGTGAAATTACAATAAACCTAATGCTCGTGACTGCATTTTTCATTGATTTTAATGAGAAAAATAGATGTTAAAGATTTTATGACGAATATCACTCATAAAAAAAACACTTCATGAGTTTGATACGTAACTTAAGGCAATACGATTGTAGCAATTAAGCCAAGCAAAGTCCTTCGCCCTTTGGGTGATGATAATACGAATGTATTGCTTATATAGAATAGTTCATAAAAAATTCAACATTGTTTACCATCATTTATCAAAATGCCGTTAAATAATAAGTTTAACGCCAACGAATTAATAAAAAATCCGAGACATGGAATCTGGATTTTCACCGAGAAATCCACTCAAAAATTACCAATTTAGACTTTAATAAAAGTAATATTGACAATTCGATTCAATGAACACTTTTTAAATCATTCCTTCCAAGCTTGTCCCTCCGAGATATCCTTCAACTCTTGATTCCTAATTAATAAAAACTTGCGCATATAATTTTTCAGAAACAGTTGGTTTGCAAGGCGACCTAGTATACCCAATGGAGAGGTAAATTCAAATCGATCAATCATTTTAGTACCATTAAGTGTTGCTACAAATTCATGCCTATGTTTCATGGAGGCAAAGGCACCCTGTAACATTTCATCCTCGAAAAAAAGTGGTTTCTCCATCTTTGTCAACTTGACTGTCAGATTTTGATACACTCCGAAATGCTTTGCTCGCCAAGTAACAGTCTCTCCTAATTCCATGAGTCCTGATGTTCGACCAGCTATAGCCTTTTCATTGGTTTGCTTGGTAGAATATTGATGCAAATCGATGTTTCTTGCCAGATCGAATACTCGATTTACAGGTGCATTAATGTGGGTTTCTAGGTGAATGATTGGCATATTATTATTTTATTCGTTCGTATTCTTTTTGAATTCCACTGGTATTACTCGCACCGAAAAACAAAATCCACAAAGAGTCCTCATGATGGCTGCTATATCCAATCCTTCCGTTCTGTAGTGCTGAAAGAATACTGATCTCTTCTTTGACTTTAAAATAGATAAATGGGAGGGGAATTAGGTTTCTTTTCTTTTCTAGGATGAGATAATTATTTTTTGGGGTTACAGGAATTCGAAAGGTAGCTATTTGTTGTCCTGAATCAACAGCATCCACTTTTAATTCACCCGTATTTAAAAGTGTCAATCTGACTTGCATATCTTCTCCACCTTCCATAATACTATCTTTATCGACCCTGAATGTCGATAACAGTCTCCATAAACTTATACTATTTTTTTGGTATGGTTTTGCTCTATTAACGGCCTTATTTGAATATAATTCACTTTTAAAATTTCCGCTGACAGAAGCCGTTTTGGTCGAAAACTTCTTGCTTAATTTTCGAGTGGATGTACAAGAACTTAAGGATAGAATTAATATTAAATAAAATAGATATCTCATGTAAATTGGTGTTAAAACAAACAAGAATGATACTGTTCTCAAATCCTGTCAGAAGGATTTCTCTATAAATCTAAAAAACAATAATCAATGTTTACAGCACATTGTTCGAAAAGTAAAGTAGCACAGAAAAATGCATTAAAAAATTTCAAAAGACTGAGAGAATTATGGAAAAATCAGATTTAATCCTGCATACAAAAAGGATGAAGCTATGATAGCACGAGTAAAGGGGAGTAATTTTACTGTAGGTGCTTAAAAGAGCTTTCCAATTATCTTGAATCTATCGATAAAATTTTGGAAAGAATCCCAATTGACAACAGGTTGTTGCCATATTTTTCTAGTCCCTAAGGAAAAATTGACAAAAATACCTTCACTGCCGCATAAAAAAATCTTTTTATCCGCTGGATTCGATGAGCCATCATCACCAGTTTTAATATGGTCAGTCCGATCGTTTAAAAACGAGCCTAATCCACTAACTTCTTCAAACGTGGTTAGAATGTCGAGATAATTATTTGGTCTATTATCTGCTGGATTATCGATTTCAAATATGAAAATTACATCAATGTTTTTTAACAACTCTCTTTCTTTTTCTACATTATCTATCTGATGGCAATACGATCTTAAGTAGATCTTATTGCCCGAATTCCACAAGTAGTCAGCTGCTTCGAGGCCTAATGCCCATCCTTTTTCGTCATTTCCTATTATTAGACATTGCATATCATTTCTCTATTTTACTTAAAATTCTGTGATCGATGTAAAAGGTTCCAAAAGGAATCAGGCAAGCCAACAATACTTTCCAAGTAGTTGATTTGAATTCCCACCTTTGCGCAATACCTACGTTGATCGTATTTAAAATAAAAAGCACAAATAATACTCCATGGATAGGACCGAGGGCCTTAACCATATCTGGGAAATCGAAAAGATACTTGACTGGAACAGCGACAAAGACGAGTAGCAAAAGGGAAATACCTTCCAATATAGCCAATAGTCTCAGCCTTCCTACATTTGTTTTAAGTGAAATGGACATAAATTATCGTGTTAATGGTCTAATTGCAAATGGTGAAAATGGCCAAGGAATAGCTAGAAAAATAAGAATCAACCCAATGGCAAAGAAAAGGACAGTAGTTTTGTATTTATCCCCATCATCTGACTTTCGCTTAGCCAGTGCCGATCCTATGCTTATGACTACTGTGGCCAATATCATGGTCAATGGATGCAAAATATTATAGAAGGTGAGTTCCATGTTTCCAAATGGCAGCTTATCTGATTTCCAGAAAACTTGACGTAATGGAGCCTGAATAAATAGAACAATTCCAATGAGAAGCTGGAGATGGATTATGGTGGCCGTGCCATGTCTGAAAAGATTATCCAGGTTGGTGAATTTTTTCCTTTGGAATAATCGGATGGTAAATCTTGTAAAGGTAAAAAGCAAACTGATGAGGACGAGCCAGCGCATGTAGGTATGCGCTATTAATATATAATGATACATATTGAAAGTTTTATTCTTTATTTTAAGATTTAATAACATACTAATCGGTATGTTATAGGGCAAAAAAAATTATTTTAAGAGATTCAGATAAGCTTCAAACTGTTTCAGATAATCTTTGTATACCTTCGTGGAGTTAACTAGTTTTCCAAGATTTCGAATGCCCCAATATCCGGACATGATAAAAATGGCTACCTGTTCCGTATCTATATCTTTTCGAATTAAATTTTGTTCGATTCCTTTTTGAAGGCATATTTCCAGGCACATTTTCCATTTGAGTGCCAGTTCGTTCAATACTTTAGTGAAATTTGCGTTCCAAGGAGCCATTTCTATCGTCAAATTTGATGCAGGACAGCCATATTCTACCTTTAAGAATTCGTTTTTCAATAAAGCATCATGCATCATCTGATAGAGTATTGTCGAAGGATCTTTTTCCTGCAATAATGGCTTTATGAAATAATGTTCAAAATTGGGCTTTATTAATTCCTGTATAATAGCTATGCCCATTTCATCCTTATTCTTAAAATGGTAATAAAATGCGCCTTTAGTAACCTTTGTTTTTGCAAGGATATCATCAATACTGGTTGTTTGATAACCCTTCGTATAGATGAGGTCAAATGCCTGTTCTAAAATAGTCAGTCGGGTAATTTCTGCTTTCTTCATATTACATACCAAATGGTATTTTTTTTTACAAATAAAATGTATTTTTTTTGGATTGAAAAACAAATTTTAAAGCAAATCTCATTCTAGTGTCATTTGTGCTTTCTAAGTCCAACCTTCATAAAAATATGATCTCACTAATTCTGTCTTTTTTATCGGCCATTATCTTCAATTATATAGTGTAAGGATATGTTTAGGGTTAATTTCAAGATTTCTCTTGAAATGAATACCATACCATTATCTTTGCAGGGAATTACACAAACTAAAAAAACACTGATTATATAGCTGGGATTTAAAATCTAATCCAAAAAAGTAGATAAAGAACCAATTAAAAAATTATAGCATTCATTTTATTAAAGAAATTATTCCAGTTATTGCGGGGATTTTAATAGCGCTTTTCATAGATAATTGGAATTCCCAACGAAAAGATAAAAATTATATCAATCAAGTTCTTACGACCATCAACAGTGAACTAAAGGATTCAAAAGAGGATATCAGAACAATTATTCCACAACATGAAGCTTTAATTGATTCCTTGGAATTTTATGAAAATGATTCAAATATTTCCATTTTAGAAGTAGTGAAGAATGCCATGGGGATAAATATTCCGCAGATAAAATCAAATGCTTGGAAATCTGTTTCAAATGCTAAAATTGATCTAATAGATTACGAAAAAATCACCTCCCTTTCAAACATTGAAAATGAAAAGGAACTGTTGAATAAAAAAAGTGACTTCCTAATGAGTTTTCTTTATTCCAACATCTATGAGAAAGATAAAAATGTTAAGCAAACATTGAAAATGATCATTATGGATATCCTTCAAACAGAAAAAACGATGTTAAAGAGGATTGAGCATTTTGAAAACCTAAAATAATTGCTGTTATAAGATACAGGATTAATTTGGTAAGGGAATTAATAATTTCTTTGACCCATCAGTATTACATAACCATTTTTGCTTCTATCATAAATAGTGAATTTTAATCATACCCTCCATTCAACAATATATTCACTTTAATCTCCTCATTAGCCTTCCAAATCACCCATCCTAAAACCTCTTTTTCACCCGCTAAAACATTTCCTCGGGTACTAACCTGCGCCCAATCCCCATCCACTTCTGTAACCTTAAAATATAAATTCTGGATATTGGAAAAGGGAGTACCTGTCCCATTGGGTTTGTCGTAGATCAGTGTGCCAGATGGAACGGTAACCATGTAAGCACGTTTCAGTGCCTGTTCCCAACTTTCATGATAATACCAATTACTGATTTTTGTGTCCACAAAGTTGGGGTCAAAAAATTCAGGATTTTCTTTACCATTCCGGTAATCATTCTTCGGATCCAATTTTATAAAACTGGTTTCTCTGGTTTTCTCATTCAGGAGTACAATCACACCGTCCGATAATTTCTCCATAACCCGAAAGCTGAGCTTTGGCGCAAAACGGAATAATCCCATTTGCTGATTTTCCTTTCCTTCCTTTTCCGAATCTCCAACATTTAAATCATAAGGTTGCAGTAGGTTTTTCTGGTTTGGAATGTAGATATGCGTAATCCCTTTATCTTCGCCTTTTTCTTCCACTTTAAATTGAATGCTATTGTAAGCTTCTTTTTCTGTTGGATTTTTGTACAAAGGAATGGCGTGCTGCGTATTGAAATGTATAAGACCGACGCCGGCATTCGGAGGATATTTAGGTAGGTCAATCGCGATCTTCGTAGTATCAGATCGATTGCAGGCAAGCAATACCAAATAACAGCCAAGTAACGCTGAGAAAAAGAAAAGCTTATTTATCTGCATATGATTAAGTTTTATAGAGGGTTAAGGAATGGTTTCAACACCCGAAAAAAGCAAACCATTTTTGCCTTTTTTGAACCATATCCCAAATTGTCCACCTTCATGGCCTTCCGTCAATTCATCCTTTCGGTAGATGGTATACCAAACGATATAATCTGCGTGATCGGAATACTCAGCAAATAAAATTTTCTCCTTTCTTTCTAATCTATCCAGCAGATCCTTCTGGAAAATATCTGAAAAATGTTTATTAAAAAATGTCTGTTTGGAGATCAGGTAATTTCTTGGTTGACTATCCTCAAACTTAAAGCACAAGGAACAATAGATCGTATTGCTGGATAATGAGGCTAGTTTCTTTGTATCCTTCTTAAGGATCAATTCCACAATATGATCTGTTTGTTTGAAAATATTCAAGGTATCCAGTTGCGCATATAGATTTGCTGAAAGTAACAGCATCATGCTGAAAAAAAGTGTAATAATCTTGAGTTTCATGTTTTCTCTTGATATATATTGTTAGCTATTGGTATTAAATATAAATATAGCGTATTTTATTTGAGATTAATTTCTTTCCCATCCTTGTTATTATTTGTTTAAAAATTTGTAGATTCATAGCACACTATTATTAAACACATAAAACCCAAAAAACTATGAAAAATCTAAAAATTTTTTCCCTGCTTTTATTAGCATTAACGTTCGTTTTTTCATCATGCAGTAAGGATGATGATGATACACCTGGAACAGGAACAAAGAAAGTTCAGTACAAATTGATTGGATCCACTGGAGTAAATATTTCTACCATTGTATATTACGATGGGGATAATCCAGTAAGCAAAACCGGAAATTTCGGAAGTGAGTGGACGAGCGAAGCAAATATTTCTTCAAAAACTCCCACTATTTCAGCGAATGCTATTGGGCCAAATGACAACTCCACATTGAAAGCACAGATTTTAGTGGATGGTAAAGTTGTAAAGGAAAGTGGTGTTTCAACTGGAAAAGTCCTTACGACGAATGTTTCCTATTATTAACTAAAGGAGTTTTCCTAGATTAATTTCTAGGTGAATTTTAATTAATTAAAATAGTGTAAAACCCCACTGAAAATCAGTGGGGTTTTGTGATTAATAATTCATTTGTTTGATTATACTATCAATCAACTCTTTTGCTTGATGATATTTCAAAATGGGAGCGGCTTGGCCGGCCCAAAAAGCTTTCAACTCAGGATTACTTTCCGTATTAGCCGGATATGCGCCAAGTTTACCCACAATTTTTCCTTGTAAGGGGTACGGAGCGAGATGATGTTGAAACTCTTTTAATTCTTCCGTAAGCCGATTTTTAATTCCACGGGACAACCTGCCTGTAAATACTTTTGTTAATGTGGTATAACGAACATCTTTTGAAAATAATTTTTCACGATGGATGTTGCTAGTCCCAGATTCTTTGGTAGCTAAAAATGCTGTACCAATTTGAACGGCATCTGCACCAAGCGCCAAAGCCGCTTTAACACCTCGAGAATCTGCGATTCCTCCGGCAGCAATGACTGGAATTTTTACATGATCTGCAACTTGAGGAATTAAAGAAAAGGTTCCAATCAAGCTTTCTTCCGAATGGTCTAAAAATGAAACACGATGTCCACCAGCATCAAAACCTGTTGCTACAACGGCATCTACTCCTGCATTTTCAATGGCTATGGCCTCATCTAAAGTTGTTGCTGTTCCTATCGTTTTGATATTAAGTTGTCTACATTTTTCTAGAATATCCTTGGAGGGAATACCGAAAACAAAGCTAAATACAGCAGGTTTGACCTCAAAAATAGCTTCAATTTGATTATCGAAAGTAGGACTTTCGGGCAAAGGGAAAGTTGGAGGTTCGACGCCAACTTGCTCAAAATATGGATGGAATATTTCTATTACTTTATCAAAGGCTTTGCTGTCAAAATCCTGGATAAGATCATCTTTATCTTTAACCCAAAGATTAAGATTGAAGGGTTTGTCCGTTTGCTTTTTGATGTTATTCGAAATTTCTACAATTTCATTGGCATAGAATGGTTGACATCCGTATGATCCTAATCCCCCTAAATTAGATACGACAGAGGTCAATTCTATAGAGGAAACCTTTCCTCCGAAAGGCCCTTGAATTATGGGTAAATCCAACCCCAGTAATTTAGTAAATTTTGTATCTGACCACATAATTGTATGTTTTTATTTTTGTCCAACTAATTTGAATTGTAATACAAATTCATCATAAATCAATTTATTACCCAGATTGGGAATAAATTTACCGGATCCATATTTGATATTATATAATGTCCTATCAATCTTTATCTCTCCTAATGCATGAAGAAAATCGGTAAAAATTTCTATTGTAGCGGGAAAAGAAATAGGATGTGTAATATCCTTTATGGTTAGGTCTCCAAAGATTTGATAATGATTGTTTTCCTTTATAGCTTTTTTAAACTTAAATATGGCAGTATTAAAAATGTCCACAGCAAAAAAATCTTCATGATTTAAGTGATCAAAAAATTCTTTGTAGATGGATTTATCCGCTATATCAGTTATGACGATTGATGTCATATCAATAATGATCTCGCCCGCAATTAATTCATCGTTTTCAAAACTTAGAAATCCATTCTTGATATTAATGGTTCCGGTATGTAATCCTAATATTTTTTTTCCAGTCCAATTGACTAAACTACTTTCTGTTTGAATGCTGAATGTTGTCATTGTATTATTTTTTAAAATGTTACAACACAAAATTCAAGTAATAAAAAACGAAATCGAAGGATGTATATCACAAATAAAATGTGAGATAGATCAACTTATTTAGTGGAATATAAGCGGCTTAAAGTTTCGCGAGTTACGCCCAAGTAAGAGGCTAAAATATGCTTAGGTAATTTTTGGACCAATGATGGGTAGTCCTGGATAAATTTTTCATACCGTTCTTTAGCACTACTACTTAGTAATGTTAAAATTCTGTTTTGTAACGCTACATTTCTACGATTAGTTTTTTTTCTAAAGAAATGCTCTATTTGATGGAATTCCTTACACAATTTTTCCCTGTTTTCAAGACTTAGGCAAAGGACTTCTGTTTCTTCTAAACAATCTATATTTACCCTTGCTTTTTTCTTTAAGTAATAAGCTTCATAATCTGTAATCCACCAATCCTGCGTGCCAAAAAGCAGAATATGCATTTTGTCGTTTTCATCCGTATAATATGATTTTATGCAACCTGAAAGCACAAAATAATCATAAACAACAACTTGATCTTCCTGAACTAAAAATTGATGTTTTTTAAATTTTTTCGTGATAAAATGACTTAAGATATAATCATATTCGTCATCTGTAATTTCAATGATTTTTTTAAATTGATTTTTTAAAAGCTCACTCATCAATTTTTTGTTTGTCGTTTTGGTAAATTTAAACTATTCCTTATAATCTTGTGGAAGTTATTTTATGCCTTTTTTTTAAGAAAATATAAAATAAGCCAATAAACCAACACCCCATAAAACAAAACAATTGGAATAGCCAAATACCACCTTTTCTTCAAAGAAATATTCAAATCCTTTCTTTTCCTAACCTCCTCAATTACCTCCCTTGGAATTAGCTTCAACGTAATCGTAATCAAAAAAGGAACCAATAACAGATCATCTAAAATCCCCAGGACCGGAATAAAATCAGGTATCAAATCAATTGGGCTCAATAAATAACCAACAGTAATCAAAGCCAAAATCTTAGCCAATAGGGGAGTCCGTTTATCATACAAAGCAAAATAAATAGGAACGATTTCCCTTTTAAGTTTATTTGCAGCCTCTTTTAATCGCTTCAACATTCCCCATTATATTTATATCCTTCAAAATTAAGGAAAAATCAGTTGCTATACGTTCATTAAAAAAGAGGATCATAAAGATCCTCTTCCCTTAATAATCATATGGATTTACGCATCAATTTTACTATTATTCAACCTCTTCGTCCGCTTCCATATTAATGCTTCCTTCAGCGATTTCCGTTAGATAAACATCCGTTGCTTCCTCTTCCTCCAACGTCCTTTCCAATAGATCTGCCACTTTATCCATATCCATGGTAATGGCCAGTTGCGCTAATCCACCATAGGAGGCAATTTCATAATGCTCCAACTTCTGGGCCGCAATGATCAAGGCTACATCCCGCGTCACTGTTCCTTCTTCGGTTGATTTGATGATTTCCTTAGCTTCATCCAATAATCCCAAAATCGCTTTACATTCTTTTTCCTCTTCCTTCTCATTCAAAAGGGCAAACACTTTTTTCAATCGACTCACATGTTTTTTGGTCACCAAGTGATGGTCTTCAAATGCATCCTTCAATTCCTCTGTGGTAGCCGCCTCTTCCATTTCCACCAAGGCATCCACCAATTTGTTTTCTGCATAGAGCATATCCTTTAAACCGGAAAGGAAGAATTTATAAAGGGGGCTATCCTTCTGATCACTACCTTCGTATTCTTCCTGGTCTTGGTTCTTCATAGAGGTATGACCCTTATCCTCCGAGGCATTGCCATTTTTCCTGCTGCTAGCCTCTTTTCCGTTTGTATTTTTAGCATTGGATTTTTCCTCCATAGCCTCTTTATCTTGCTTTGCCATATAATTTGTTTTAAAGATTAAATGCCTCCTAATGAAAGGAGACATTTAATTTACTATTGGTAATAATAAGTGGGGAGATCTTAAGAAGATCTTCGGCCACCATAACCTGATCTACCTGAACTTCTACTGCCTCCATGTGATGCCTGTCCACCCATTCGGGCAATTCTTGTGCGTTCTTCTGGACTCATCGCTGCAAAACCTCGTTTACCTGAATTGGTGCCCGAACTTCTGGAGCTTCGAGTACTGGATGAACTGGAAGTTCGTCCCTGACTGCCTCTATTGGAACTGGTTGATCTAGATCCTGAATTATTACCGCTTTGGGATGATCTTCTACGACCGGATGAACTGGAACGATCGGAAGTATATCTTCCATCACTGTCCCTTCTTCTATTCGATCTTCCATCATCGTAATCCTCTTCATCTTGGTCATTATCATATTCCGAGTCGTAATCCTCATCATAATCGTCCTCATTATCATAATAATCCTCTTCGTCAAAATCATCATCGTAATCCTCATCGTTGGATGCATCACGAAATCCATGGCTATAGCCTAACTGATAGATATCCTCCATGGAATGTTGTTGGGTCGAAGAAGAAGATTGCCTTGATTTTCCTCTGCTTGAATTGTTTCTTTTCATAACGTTTCTTTTTTTCATTCCTTGCTGCAATGCAGGGAATTTAAAGAGGCTTTGTCTAGAATCAGCTCTCATAAATCGAAACCTTGATATATCAAAAAGTTTGATTTATTTTTAAATTATTGAAAGTCGATATGGGAGTATTTTTTCATAGCGAACTACGACAAGTCCCTGTCCATAATTTCTAAGAGTATTTTTAAAAGAAATGACAAAAAATTCATTCTAACATAAATAAACACCCCGTACGGGGTATTTACAATAACCTAATTGATAACTAGTTTTGCTTTGATTAAATTTTGATCTTATGCAAACTGTAACCAAACTCAGCAAATTAACCTTTATTATTCTCAGCCTTTTTTTGATTTTCGGAAGTTGTAAGAAATCAGATTCAAAGCCGGATGAAAAAATTGATCCGGTAGAGGAAAAAACAGAGATTAAACTTTCTAAATCCAATGGGATCCCTGGACAGGTCTTGGAAGTATTATTACCCGAGAACGTAAATGCCGATTATTACGAATTGAATATAGCGGGCAATCAGGTTGTGGCGTCCAAAACGGGCCCGAAATCCTTTATGATCAGTCTTCCTTATCTGCCTACTGGCCAGTATAAAGTGGACATTTCCAAGGTCATTCCAAACTCACAAATTAGTATTTCCATTGATTCCTATGTGCCTATCGCTGATGCAGAATTAGAAAAGAAAAAGATATTTGATCGAATGGGATTTGGAAAGGATCCTATAGATGATGCTCCTTATATCGATTTCATCAACAAGGCTTTTGCCAAGTTATCAGCAGAGGATAAGAAGAAAGAAATTTTTATGGTTAAATCCTTCCTAGATCAGTATGAGAGCGAAGTGGAAATGAATCGCTTTGCATCCTTACGTGGCTATCCATCCTTTGATGTACAGACCTTAATGCCAGGTTTTAGGAGTTCTGATATTTTTGATGAAACTGTAATTAATGCCTCCAACTATAAATTAATGACATTTAGTGAGATGGAGGAAAAAATTAATTTAATGATCAGGAAATACGAGAAGCTTGCAGTGGGTACAGCTTTTATAATGGCCGGAGCTGTAGTGATGGTTTTTGGCACACCTCTCATGGTTTTTCCTGGGGCTTTTTTCGTCGCTTATGGTGCTCATAAAATAAAAGGGGAATTAAATGCACTTGCTAAAATCAATGAAACAGTTTTTACAGTTCCAGCGATTACCATAGTAGAAAAATTAAACAATCCTTTTAAATCAGGTCAACAAAACACCAGCACTTCGGGAACTCTTTCAGATGGTATTCTTTTATTAAAGGATTCTGCAGAAATTCGAAATGTCATGTTCCAATTTGCAGGAATTTCCAGCCAATTAAGGGATTACGCTAAGGGGACTTCAATACAGCGGATTTTCCATACGTATGACAATTTAATAGGGATATACACAAAATTGTATAATGGTAAAAAAAGATTGGAAGAATTTCTTGGGTTTTCCTATCCGATTCCTAATCCCGATATGTTACTTTTGAGTAAAAGTAGTATAGAGGAACGAGCAGTTAAATCAGAAGATTTTGCTATAGAGAATGTTTCTAATCAGGGGATTACGTTGACTAAGAAAACGGTTTCCGATGCAGTCTCATTGATGGCAACCAGTACGGATGTGAAAGATAAGGTAGATTTCACTTTCGATGTGGTATTTAAACAAAGGATCTTTGGAACGGAATCGCGTAAGACCATAAAAGCAGTATTTGATGGTAGGGCGAATCCTTATAAATTAGCTGTTCATGCAGGAAATATGCAGAAAGGAGAATTCAGTAAGAAGCTCAATAATAAACTTCAGGTGAAAGTAACAGACAAAGCTGGAAAACCGGTTGAAGGTGCAAAAGTGGAATGGAAAGCTAATGGAAATAGCGGTTCGTTAAGTTCGGTGGATGCTAAAACAAACTCGGAGGGTATAGCAACTGCAGAATGGACATTGGGGGCTTCGGGTGAACAGCAGGTATTGGTAACCGTTAAGAATCTCCAAGACCAATTGGTTCAGGGCGCGCCGTTATCCTTTAAAGCTAACACAGGTACTATTATAGGAAAGTGGACGGCGGTTTCATTAAGAGAAGAGGGAAAAGAAACATTTAATATCCTTTTTAAATATTATAATTTTGGAGATTGTTCTACCGGTTATTCATTTGAAAGAATTGAAAATTATGAATTCGAATTTAAGGATGATGGAACTTTTTCTAATAGGGTTACAAATTATTCAGGAACCTATGATTGTAATAACCATTTAGCTAGTGAAACAGATAAATTTATCATAACGGGCAGGTATGAGTTATTTGATAAAAATAAAATAAAATTATTTTTTAAGGAAGACGGTAAAGATTTTATAGGTGATGGAACATTTGAAATATTGTTAGATGGAAATTTAAAAATGAATATTGATTATAGATTTAATATTTACCACCAAATTATTTCAAAAAGAATTTAGTTTTAGATTTGGTTTAATAACCTTAGAAAAAACATAAAACATTTCCTGCGCAATTTCTAGGCTTTTTTTCCAATAAACGGTATCCTGATTATCCGTTCCATCTGATGATTTTGGATCAGCATAAGTAATGGGAATTCGGGTATCGGCACCTGGGATAAATGGACAGCCCACATCTGCCTGTGAACAGGTCATGATGGCGGCGAAATCTGTCTTTGGGTTTAAAGGATGGTTATAAAATTTTGAAAAAAGTTTGAGTTGTACCTTCTTTTCTGATAAATCCACTTCATAAATTGGATTGCTCTCATCTGTAGTTTTTTTTAACAAAGGTCCTTGATTATCGAGGGTTTCCACAATTTTGGGATAAACGGCTGTTTCCTCCGTACCTCCAGAAAAACAATTTACGTTAGGTACCTGAAAATGATCCGCTGCAACCGATGCCCAGACCTGAGCCAAAATACTGCGCCGAGAATTATGGGTGCATATAAATTGAAGGTTTACAGGATTGGAGTGGTTCACCTGCTCTTGTATATAAGCAACCAAAGGGGCAAGCAAAATTTTTCTATCATCGGAAATATCCATATCACGAAGGATATTTCCGATGGTTTGTTGGAAGGAGCTTTTCACCATGCTTGTTAACAACAACCAGAACCAGGAGAACAAGAATTGTTCGAATGCTGATTTAATTCAATAAACTTGATCTTTGGTTTTTCCGTTGGAATACCGCATGCATCTTCTGCCAAACAGGCCGTTTGTTTATTCTTCAATACGAAATGCTCGCCATTGAAGTCCAAGTCAAATTTTCCAAGAGTCTGCTGTTGGAATTCTACTTCAATTTCCGCGTCCTCGATTCCTAATTGCTTTTCCGATAGGTTAATAATATTCAATAATTTATCTGGATAGAGTCGATGGTCAACATCATGTGAGTGCCATAATTGGAAACTGACAGTTTTTTCCTGACGGACCGTCCCACCACAATCAATATAATTTTTATTAACCTGTCCAACTTCTGTTACATGGAAATGGGTTGGAACAAAACTGCCATCCTCGAGTTGAAAGGAAACTTCCGAAAGGGTAGGAAGGATTTCTTTAATTGCTGATAATTTCATTTTAAATTTATTTAAAGACAAACAAGTATCGTAATATTACGATGTTATAGTTCAAAAAAAACCTAACAACAGGTTTTCGTATGGATATCCTGATGTAGGAATTCCGAAACATCATTTTTTATGCTATTCCATATCTTCTCATCTATACAGTAACAGATGGACTTTCCCTCAATGGAACCTGTAATAATGCCTGCATTCTTCAGTTCTTTCAAATGCTGGGATATGGTTGCTTGGGCTAATCCGAGCTCATCAACAAGATCATTACATATGCAACTTGGCTGATCGATGATATATTGCAGGATAGCTATTCGAGCTGGATGCCCCAAAACCTTGAAAAGGTTGGCTAAGTTATTCTGCTCTGCACTGAAAATTTCGCTCTTGGTGATTCCCATTTGATGAATTGATTTAATATCGCAATATTACGATATTAATTTTGCATTATTAATCTTTTACGGGAATAAATTTTGATTCACAAAAAATCCAATTGGGAATGTTACAAAGAAACTGTCTAAAATTGACTTCTTGGAGGAAGCAGAATGTAGGCAGGGAGTAAGTGCGTTGTAAGTACCTTTTAGCACTTACAACGCACTTACATGTCACTTACAACTCACTTGAACTTCGAAGATTTCCTAATCTTTTTCTTGTCTAGATTTTATTATTAAACATTTAGATTCAAATAATTCCTTTGAAATTTAAAATAATCTTTATAATTTAATATTTTAATTGAATTGCTTATCTGAATCAAGCATATCTGCCTTTCCTTTTCTCCACTGCCGAAGACTTTTTCCAATTGTTAATTTCTTTACCTAAATAATTTGTCATGGACTTTTTAGAAAAACTCCTGAACATCAATTCCAATTACATCGTAATCGGATTATTGACCATCTTCTTTTTGATGGAACAGTTATTTGCCAACCCTTTTGCTTTTCGAAAGCGAGGGAAGCACCTCTTCCAAAATATCCTTTTCCAAATCACCCTAACTTTGTTGAATATCTTTGTCATTGTCCTACAAGTAAAAGCAATCGACTGGTTGAATGCCCAAAAAATCGGGATGTTATTCTGGTTGGAATTACCTTTGTGGCTCAAATTGATCGTTAGTGTGATGCTGTATGATCTAACCACTTATTGGATTCACCAAGCAGCCCACAAAGTGCCTATCATGTGGAGATTGCATCGTGTTCATCATAGTGATACCAGCATGGACTCCAGCACCACCTTCCGTTTCCATCCTCTGGAAATGATCCTGGTCTATCAGGTCGGAAATGTGATCACTGCCGGAATCTTCGGAACCGATGTTTTCTCCATGGCGCTCTATTATTTTATTCTCAACATCTTTCTGTTTCTGGAACATGCCAATCTACATTATCCGAACTGGATCAACAAGACCCTGGGGAAGATCTTTGTCATGCCAGATCACCATCGTGTACACCATCAACAGGAGCAGTTTTATACGGATAGTAACTTCGCGGATATCTTTATCCTGTGGGATCGGATTTTCGGCACCTTTAAAACTATGCCTGTTTCCCAAATGAAATATGGCCTGGAAGAATTTGAAGGCGATAAGAAGCAAAGCTTCTGGTACCTGATGAAAAGCCCTTTTATTAATGTTAAAAAACGTTAAAGGATGTTTTGATTAAAATATCGGCACAGCTCTTGCGTTAATCATAGTGTTAAACAAATAAAGAGTAATAGAGTAAAAATTTCATAATTTAGGTTAATAATTGGTTTGGTAAAATCCTGAGACTCCCAGTCTCAGGATTTTTTATTTTTGTTTAGCTGTGATTTTTTTCCAAACCATTCGAATAATACCATAAACAATCGTATTGAAAATTTTAACAGTACCATTTTATCCAGATGAAACATGAATCCCACCATTAAATCGGAACGATTTCTTGCCATGGTTGAATCCCATAAAGGGATTATCTATAAGGTAGCGAATTCCTATTGTTTGGATATGGAGGAGAGAAAGGATCTGGTACAGGAGATCATCGTTCAACTTTGGCGTTCCTTTGATCATTTTGATCCTCGCTTTAAATACAGCACCTGGGTCTATAAGATAGCACTGAATGTGGCCATATCTTTTTATCGAAAGGAGTCCCGGGAAAATGCCAGATGGAGCCCTCTATCGGAAAGTATTTTTCAAATCGCGGATCCCCGGGAAGACTTGCGCGATCTGGAAGATAAAAATGAAGATTTAGCCCTATTGCAAAAATTCGTTCTGGAATTGAAGGAGTTGGATAGGGCATTGATGCTGCTATACCTGGACGAGAAAAGTTATCGGGAAATTGCAGAAATAATAGGGATTTCGGAAACGAATGTAGCAACCAAGATCAGCCGGATAAAATTGGTTCTCAAACAGAAATTTGAACAGATAAATCAAAAAAATTATAGTCATGGAAGATAAACAGCTCTTATCACTCTGGAGAATGCAGAATGAAAAAATTGAACAGTCATTGAACATCAATCGCACTCTTCTTTTGGATACTATTCAACAGAAAGCGAAGCATAGCATGGGGTCTTTGGTCAGGCTGAAAACCTTAGGCATCATAGCGTTTGTTTTTTACCTCTATTTTTTGGGATACATTTTATACTCCTGCTTCCAAAATTATACAGAAGTCTCGATTTATTTTATGGTCTCTTTGTCGGCCATATTTTTGATCAACCTAAGGGGATTGGTGGATTACGTCAAGCACTTGATCTGGACCAATAATATCAATTATGAAGGCAATATCCTGGAAATTCAACAGGAATTATCCCGCTTGCAAATATCCATTGTAGAACATACCAAGATCATGATCCTTCAATTGCCTTTTTGGACCACATTATATTTGAGTGAGGAATGGTTTCCATCCATGGTGAGTTGGAAATATATGATATTTCAAGGCCTGTTGACCGGCACTATGACCTTTTGTGCGTATTGGTTGTACAAGAATCAGAACGTCGAGAACCTGGACAAAAAGTGGTATCGCTCGCTGATCGCTGGCTCAGGAGGAAAATCTGTACGCAAAGCGTTGGAATTTTATAAAGAGATCGAAATTTTTAAAAAAGAAGCAAAGGACTAGCTGGCTAAATATTCGGAATAACGCTGATTACTTGTTATCTTTGCAAAAAAATAACAACATGTCCTCACAAAAACATTTAATAGCACCTTCCATCTTAGCTGCGGATTTTGCTGATTTGAAAAAAGATATCCAAATGGTCAATGAAAGTGAAGCAGATTGGTTTCATATTGATATTATGGATGGGGTATTCGTTCCAAACATTTCCTTTGGTTTTCCAGTAATGCAGGCCATCGCCAAGCATGCCCAAAAACCGTTGGACGTGCATTTGATGATCGTTGATCCAGATCGCTACCTGAAAGTGTGTAAAGATTCCGGTGCTGAAATCATCACCGTGCATTATGAAGCATGTACGCATCTAAACCGTACCATCGCGGCTATTAAAGAGTTAGGCTGTAAAGCTGGAGTAGCGTTAAATCCGCATACACCGGTAAGTTTACTGAAGGATATCATCCAGGATATCGACCTGGTTTGTTTGATGTCGGTGAACCCAGGATTTGGAGGACAGAAATTTATCGAACGCACCTACGATAAGATCAAGGAATTGCGTGCATTGGCGGTAGAAAACAATACCGATCTTTTGATCGAGATTGATGGGGGAGTGGGCACCAGCAATGCTGGACAATTATTGGCGGCTGGAGCGGATGTATTGGTGGCAGGAAGTTTTGTGTTCAGCTCGGAAAATCCGATCGAAACCGTAAAAACCCTGAAGGCGGTTGACCCAAGTTTGAAATACGTTTAGGCTTTTGTTTAGAATATTTCCAAATTAGCTTGGAATGGCAGAATTGCAACTAAACATGGTTTTTTTTGGTATTTTTGCTAATGTACTCAAACAATTTGAGGAAATGATTAGTAGTAGAGTTAAAATCTAATTAAAATAAAAATAAATGGCTTTTGATATAGACATGATTAAGAAGGTTTATGCACAATATGATGAGCGCATCAATGCAGCTCGTCAGATTGTTAATAAACCATTGACTTTATCTGAGAAAATTCTGTATGCTCACCTTTGGGACGGAAACGCGACTGAAGCATACGAACGTGGAAAATCTTACGTGGATTTTGCACCGGATCGCGTAGCAATGCAAGATGCTACTGCACAGATGGCCTTATTGCAATTCATGCAAGCTGGTCGTGCGAAAGCTGCAGTGCCTTCAACCGTTCACTGTGACCACTTGATCCAAGCACGTGATGGTGCGGAGCAAGATTTAACGCGTGCTAAACAAGAAAGCTCAGAAGTGTTCAACTTCTTAAGTTCTGTTTCTAATAAATATGGTATCGGTTTCTGGAAACCAGGTGCAGGTATTATTCACCAAGTGGTATTGGAGAACTATGCTTTCCCAGGTGGTATGATGATCGGTACAGACTCCCACACCGTGAATGCGGGTGGATTGGGTATGGTTGCTATCGGTGTTGGTGGTGCTGACGCTTGTGACGTGATGGCTGGATTACCTTGGGAGCTGAAATTCCCGAAATTGATCGGTGTGAAATTAACCGGAAAACTTTCTGGTTGGGCTGCTCCGAAAGATGTGATCTTGAAAGTAGCGGGTATCCTTACAGTAAAAGGTGGTACCGGTGCTATCGTGGAATACTTCGGTGAAGGTGCAGAATCTTTATCTTGTACAGGTAAAGGTACGATCTGTAACATGGGTGCTGAAATTGGTGCTACTACGTCTACATTCGGTTACGATGAGTCAATGGAGCGTTATTTACGCGCTACAGACCGTGCGGATGTTGCTGATGCAGCTAATGCGATCAAACAACACCTTACTGCAGATGCAGAGGTTTATGCAAATCCTGAACAATACTTCGATCAATTGATCGAAATCAACCTGTCGGAATTGGAGCCTTCGTTGAACGGTCCTTTTACGCCAGATTTATACACGCCAATTTCTCGCATGCGCGAAGAAGCTGGTAAAAACGGATGGCCTACGAAAGTTGAGTGGGGATTGATCGGTTCATGTACAAACTCTTCTTACGAGGATTTGTCTCGCGCTGCTTCCATCGCTCGCCAGGCAATCGATAAAGGTTTGGTAACCAAAGCAGAATTTGGTATCAACCCAGGTTCTGAACAAGTTCGTTTTACAGCTGACCGTGATGGTTTGTTGAAAAACTTCGAGGACTTGAACGCAACGATCTTTACCAATGCATGTGGTCCATGTATCGGTATGTGGGATCGTGCAGGTGCCGACAAACAAGAAAAAAATACCATCGTTCACTCGTTCAACCGTAACTTCGCGAAACGTGCGGATGGTAACCCGAATACTTATGCATTCGTAACTTCACCTGAAATGGTAGCAGCAATCGCTATCTCCGGCGATTTGGGCTTCAACCCACTTACGGATACATTGACCAACAAAGATGGTGAGCAAGTGAAATTGGATCCGCCTACAGGTGATGAATTACCTACTAAAGGTTTCGCGGTGGATGATCCAGGATACCAAGCTCCTGCAGAAGATGGGTCAAACGTAGTTGTGGAGGTTTCCCCAACTTCTGATCGTCTGCAATTGTTAGAGCCATTCGCTCCTTGGGAAGGTACAGACTTGAAAGGTTTGAAATTATTGATCAAAGCGAAAGGTAAATGTACAACTGACCATATTTCGATGGCTGGTCCTTGGTTGAAATACCGTGGTCACTTGGATAATATCTCCAACAACATGTTGATCGGTGCGGTGAATTACTTCAACGAGAAAACAGATAACGTGAAAAACCAGTTGACTGGTGAATATGGTGCTGTTCCTGCAACGCAACGTGCTTACAAAGCGCAAGGAATTGGCTCTATCGTGGTTGGTGATGAAAACTACGGTGAAGGATCTTCTCGTGAGCATGCAGCAATGGAGCCTCGCCACTTAGGCGTACGTGCGGTATTGGTGAAATCTTTCGCTCGTATCCATGAGACAAACCTTAAGAAACAAGGTATGTTAGGTCTTACATTTGATAACAAAGAGGACTACGATAAAATCCAAGAAAACGATACGATCGATATCATTGGATTGACCGAGTTCGCTCCTAATAAACCTTTGACTCTTGTTCTTCACCATGAAGATGGTAGTTCTGAGGAAATCTTAGCTAACCATACGTATAACCAACAACAGATTGAGTGGTTTAAGGCTGGTGGTGCTTTGAATATTATCAGAGCTGGACAGGCGTAGGTTTAGATGATAGATTATAGATAATAGACAATAGATTTTAGACTATTGAGGAAAGGGCTGCATTCGCAGCCCTTTTTTGTTTTTTTATCGATTTGTGATTTTTTTCGCGTCCTTGCGAGGCGTTTTTCCGTCATTGCGAGGAGGCACGACGAAGCAATCTTTCCGTATGTCATGCTGAGTGTAGTCGAAGCATCTATTCTTTTGTATCCGTACAGATCCTTCGACGTTGCTCAGGATGATAAAGTTCAAAGATTGCTTCGTACCTCGCAATGACGAGTGAAGTTCCTCGCAATGACGAGTAAGTTCCTCGAAAAGACTAGGGGAAAAGATCGCTGTAATAGAAATTATTAAAGAAATTGAATAAAAATACCTAGATTAGAATCAACTTAAGTTATAATACCAATTAACCAATCTATGGAGAAATATTTTAAAATAATCATCATATTTAATATAGCCATTTTCGTTTTTTTGGCGATAGTAAAATTGAACGAAATCTACTGGAATATTGATTTTATCCAAGTAATTGGTGGCGTTTTCTATGAATTCTTAATCCTTCCTATTTTTGCTTTTTTAGGATTTAGTTTAGTGTACCTAATTATGATGCTCTTTAAAAAAGTTCCTTTACAAAGGATATTGATCCTCCTTTTGGTAATGGCATTAAACGTCTATATTATTGGTTACCCAGAATGGTAAGTTATCAATCCATCAATAATAATACCTAATATTGTATCAATCTATCACCAATAATACCTAATAAGGTATCAATCCAGCACTAACAATAACTTAAGTTAATGAATCATTACCGAAGCAACATCGCTTCTTTATGGTTCAAGATCTGCTTGTAGGTCGGATTTCCCTTTGCCAATAGCTCCTTATGATAAGGCGCTGGAATCAGTACCTTCACCTCATATTTTTCCAAAGGAATAAAAAACAACACCCCATGCTCCTCCAGATTTTCATCGGTGATTTGGGTGTATTTTTCCGCCATTTGGTTGATCTTTCCTAAAGACTCCAGTTTCTTGATGACCTGTTGCATGATGATCTTTTTTAAATGAAGATTAGCCTAAATTTTTAGTACAAATAGCTTGAATTATACCAGAACAAACAGCCTGATTTATACCACAAAAAACAGTCTATTTTTCTTCATGGAATACTAAGATAGGTACTTTTGAGTGAAAAGCTAAGTTATTGCTCACACTGCTACTGAACAATCTATCGAAGAAGCTCCTATTCCTTTTCACTATCCCCAATATATCTACGTTATTCTCAATGATATAGTTCAATATCGTGGTTTCAATACTTTCCACCTCATCCAATAAAATATATTCGATTTCCTCCTGAGGAAATTCATGTCGCCAGTTTTCAGTATGAAGCATCACATCAGAAACATTCTGGTTATGTAAAATATGAAGGATATCGATTTTCGCGCCAATGGCCTTGGCCATGATCAACATTTCTTTCAACGCAGATTTATCCTTATCACGGAAAAGCGAAGTGAATACCGTACGTTTTATTTCCTTGTATTTAGCATGCGGAGGAATTGCCAAAACAGGATTTTGGATGGTTCGAATCACATTTACCGTGTTGGTACCTATTACCTTCGAAAGGAATCCGGACTCCCCATGAGTACCCATTACCACCAAGTGGATCTTTTCGCGTTCGACGATTTTTTTCACCACCGAAGCAACAGGTCCCTCTTCAAATAGGAAAACCAATTCCACATCACTTATGCCCTGCTCTTCGGCCATTTCGTGCAGCACCTGCGTCTTCTTTTTGTATATCTCAAACTGATTCAGTTCAATCGTTTGGTAAACCTCGCCCAAAAGCTCCGGTTGTCCGCCATGGGTAGCCGATAAAACGGGTTCCAGGTAGGTATAAAGCACATAAATTTTAGCGTCAATAGATTTGGCTATATTTAGGGCGTACAGAAAGGCATTAGTAGCAGTTTCTGAAAAATCGGTGGGAAATAATATGGCTCTCATAATCTTTCATTAAGTGTTTCCTTAAATTTAACAATTAAATGTCCAATTAGTCCATGATATTGGTCATTATTTTAGGTAGTTTTTGTCAAGCTACTGCAAGGTTTTTTTGCTTGCTACGTTTTAGCTTATGGAAGAAAATTATTTAAAAACCTGTAGCATTTTAATAACATAGACCGTATATAGTATACAAAAAATATAGGAGGAAAGTTTACATGCGTCAAAACTTTAATCTAGTTATTAAATTTGTATAATTAACTAGATAACGTAAAGACATAGGGTGGGAATCATACAGAAATACCTAGGTACAGCTAAACCATGGAGTTTAAGAACTGCGTTGGAGTCCTGTGCTATGTCCGGTTCGGAAAAGAGCAAAGCTTTTATCTATAAGAAATATTACGGCTATATCATGGCCATTGTGATCCGCTACATGAAGCATGAAATGGAATCCGAAGAGATTACCAATGAGTGTTTTGTGAAGGTTTTCAATAAGGTGAGCAGCTTCTCCATCCATGAGGAAGATGCCGTGCTCGAGAAGACTTTCCGATCTTGGATGGGCAAGATCGCTGTGAATACGGCTATTGATGCACTAAGGGTGAGAAAACAGGTGCTGATGCTGGATGACCTCAACGGCTCTGACAGCATGCATTACTCCGTGCAGAATGACAGCCGATTGGAATATCAGGATATTATCGCCCTGATCCAACAGTTGCCCGATATCCAACGATCCATTTTCAACCTCTATGAAATCGAAGGTTTCTCGCACGAAGAGATCGGCAAAAAGTTGGAGATTCCCGAAAGTACCTCCAGAACATATTTAACAAGAGCAAAACAGAAGCTGAGAAAGCTGTATGGCGAGCTCCACAATTTAGAAAATATACAATCCTGATTTTTATAAAGATGGAAGAGCATAACAAAAAAGACCTCATTGACCATATCGTTGATAAGCTGAAAGCTTCCGACGAGCTTCCTTATAAAGAGGGGGCTTGGGAACGGTTTCAGCAACAACATGGTTCGATGCCGGTTCGCAAAAACAGAAGCTATTACTGGGCCGCCAGTGCTGCCGCCATTCTTTTGGTAGGCGCATTTGTGGTTAAACAATTTGTTTCCCAGGATCCAAAAAACTTGGAGGATGTCACTATTGCCCAACATCAAGGGGCAAATGGACAGAATTCAAGTGAAGGGGTTAATGCTGAACTTCAAAGTCAAGAAGGATCTGAAATGCAAGGACAGTTTCAACAAGAAGGTTCGTTGCCGAGTGATAGAAGGATTTCAACCGATGGAATTGGTTCGACCACTGGAGGAATTTCAACCGATGGAATAAGTTCAACGCCTGGAGGAATCTCCACAGGTGTAGCTGATCACCAAATTTCCGGCAGAAATGGAGTTATTGCTTCCTATCAAGGAAATCTCTTGAATTTGCATGAAGCGGATAGATCGAACAATATGCTTGCTTATAATGATTGGAATAATGGGATTCGTTATGCCCCCAAAAATATCCATGCTCCGCAGCAATTGTCGGGATCATCATTGGACTTAAGAACAAAGAACTTACAGTTGGCAGCTGATGAGCCTCAAATAAAGACTACTTCAGATTTAGGATCTGCCGTGATCTTGGCGAATCAAGATATGGCTAATAAGGCGAATGCTGGTCGTGAGCCGGATCTAAAATCCAAGAAGTTCAATTTTAATGAGCGATTTGACCTTGGATTGTTCGTATCGCCAAATTCCACCAGTGAGAAGTTCAATTTTGGTGGCGGAGTGCTTGTAGCGTATAATGTAACAAAAAATCTTTCTGTACGTACTGGATTAGCTTATAACCGCTATGAGGTGGGAGCCATGCGTAATCCGGTTGCCAATCAGGATGTCGCAGTTTCTGCAAGTAGGGAAATGCTCGAAAAGAATAATACCAATAGCTTGACTGCTTATACAATGAGCAATGCTGTTATTCTGCCGAATGTAAATGCGGTTTCAGGATCTGTACAGGCGTTGGAAGTTCCATTGGATGTGAAATATAAATCGAAAAGCGGTTTTTATGCATCTTCGGGGTTAACTTATGCTAAAGTGACTGAACAGGAACGCTTTACACATTACATCGAAAACAGTGGTGCGGAAGTTTTTCCGGATGGTCTTCCTAAAAACCAAAAGGATTTGGAAGCTGGATTCAAACAGGTATCCAAAGCTATAAAAACGGAAGATCAGAATGTTAAGGCCAATGGATTTGGTGGTTTTGTAAACTTGTCTATTGGTAAGGAGATGAAGATGAACAGAGGCTTCTCGATCTCTGTTGAACCTTATATGAAATTACCCGTTGGGAATTTTAAATCCGCAGATATGAATTATACGAATGGCGGTTTGAGGATTATAACGAATTTCTAGGGGGTTAGATTATAGATATTAGATTATAGATGATAGACTTTGCCGTCATTGCGAGGAGTTTATCGTCATTGCGAGGAGTTTATCGTCATTGCGAGGAACGAAGCAATCTTTACGCATGTCATGCTGAGCGAAGTCGAAGCATCTACATCTGGTACCCGTACAGATCCTTCGACGCTGCTCAGGATGACACTAAAAGAAAGATTGCTTCGTCGTGCCTCCTCGCAATGACGGCAAAGTTCAAAGATTGCTTCCTCGTACCTCCTCGCAATGACGCATAGTTTGCAATCACGGCAAGGTCTATCATCTAATGTCTATAATCTATCATCTAAAAACTACACCTGGTCTACCCGCACCCAGCCCATGCCCGCGGCGATAGCGCCTTGAACACCCGGATCTCCATCTTCGAATACCAAGCAATCAGCAGGATCGACCTCTAGTTGCTCTGCCGCCAATAAAAAAGGTTGTGGGGAGGGTTTTCCTTTTGGGGTGTCACCTGCACAGACTAAAGACTCATATTTCCCAGCAACATCGATTACCGAAAGGGTTATGGCCAAAGTTGATCGTGTTCCACCGGATACTATTCCGATTTTATGGGTATCTACATTGTCGAACAATACCTGCCTTACATAATCTACAGGTTGGGTGGCTTGGATAAAGCGCTCGATAAAAATTGCAGACTTTCTTTTGGAGAAGGATTCGATATCCAGTTCCACGTTATAGCGAATGGAAATTTCCTTTGCGACAGCGATGGTTGGCCATCCGGCAGTCTCATCAATAAGATCAGGATCCAAATCAACCCCATGTTCCGCCGAAACGGCAACATAAGCAGCTTTATGTGCATCAATGTTATCGGCAAGAGTGCCGTCTACATCGAACAGTAACGCTTTATAGGAAGAGGCAAGGGAATTTAACTTTAAATACTTTTGGTATGCTGCATCTGTCATGCCGCAAAAATACGAAATTCTCCTCGATGAGGAGAATTCCATGGTTTTATCTTTATTAAGTTATTTTGAAGTTTCTTATTTCCTTTTATGGAATGCTAAAATCTCAAAACTTATTTCCTTACGGATTTTCTTCTTTTCAATTCTTTCATGATCAATGAAAGCTCGCGGCCAGTTTGTCCACCTACGGAAGTATTCTCCTGTGCACGACGGAACAAATAAGGCATTACTGCTTTAACTGGACCATATGGCATGTATTTAGCCACGTTATAACCTGCTGCTGCAAGGTTGAAAGAAAGGTTATCCGACATGCCTAATAATTGCGCAAAGAAAACATTAGGCAAGTTATGTGGGATGTTACGGTTTTCCATTTCCTCCGCCAGGATGCGGCAACTCTGTTCGTTATGCGTTCCGGCCATCAAACCGATCTGGTCGATATGATCCAAACAGAAGTGGATCGCCTGGTTATAATCTGTATCCGATGCTGGTTTATTCGGTTGGATAGGCGAAGGATAACCTTTTTCCTTTGCTCTTTCCCTTTCGATCTCCATATAAGCACCGCGAACAATTTTCGCCCCTAGATGGAAGCCAGCAGTTTTAGCATAAGCATAATCAGCTTTTAATGAAGCCAATTTATCAGCACGGTATAATTGGTAAGTATTGTATACAATCGGTTTTTCACGGTTGTATTTTTCCATCATTTCACGAGCAATATCATCAATGGTATCCTGGATCCAAGAATGTTCAGCATCTACCAACACACGAATACCTGCTTCGTGACAAGCACGGCAGATACGATCACATCTGTCCCATAAACGTTGGTATTCCGCTTTTTCCGCTTCCGTCAAAGTTTCTTTTGCATCGATTTTCGCTAATAGATCAAATCTTCCTAATCCTGTAGGCTTGAATACACAGAAAGAGATCAACGGATTCTGTTTAGCAGTTTCTACTGTACGTAGGATCTCAGCGCAACATTCATCAAAGCTTTCTTCCGAATCTTCACCTTCTACCGAATAATCCAAGATGGTCGTTACATTACCCTGACCCAATTCCTGGATCGCACGGTTACAGTCGGCAATACTTTCGCCACCACAGAACTGTCTGTAGATGGTATTCTTGATGATTCCCTGGATGGGTAAACCTATATTTAAGGAGAAATTTGTAATGGGAGTACCTATTTTGATCAGTGCATTACTTGCTACCATTTTAAATAACCAGTATGCTTTATTCAGATCTTTATCACTTTTGCCTCTGAAGGCGATTTCCGTATTATTAAAGTCTAGCTTTATGGGGGAAATTGTATCCATATTCTATTTTTTTTGATTCACAAAATTAGGTATTAATTGTAAATAAATTCAAACATTCAATTGTAATAGTTCATATTAAATTTATTTTTGTTTATGCAAACGTTTACATTAAATGGGGAATACATTCAGCTCATCCAATTATTGAAAGTAATGAACTGGGTAGAGCACGGCGCGATGGCTCAATGGGTCGTGGAAGAAGGATTGGTGAAGTACAATGGGGAAGTGGATTACCGTAAAAGATTGAAGGTTAGGGTAGGAGATTTGGTGGAATTTGACGGGAACAAGGTAAAGATAATTTAAAACAGAGTTATTACAAATTTGTTGTTCTTGTAGATTCAGAAATTGTCTATCTTTAACCTGAATTATATTATGAAAAAGATCAACAGCTTAGGATACGAAGTCGTATTCGATAATGAACTGGATGAATTGCAATCCTTTCTTATTGATCATGACTATTCACAACTATTAATACTAGTCGATAGAAATACCAACGATCATTGTTTACCACAACTTCAGGCCTTTATTCCTGATATCGTAGATTATGACATTATCGAAGTAGATCCTGGCGAAGAAAATAAGAACATTGATTTCTGTATTGGGGTTTGGAAGACCATGCTGGATTTTGGCGCAGATCGGAAATCCCTGATGTTGAACCTTGGTGGAGGAGTAGTGACGGATATGGGCGGTTTTGCAGCTTCTACCTATAAAAGAGGGATCGATTTTATCCATGTACCTACCACCTTGTTATCCCAAGTGGATGCCTCGGTAGGCGGCAAGACTGGAATCGACCTGGATAATATTAAAAACATCATCGGTACATTTACGCAGCCCAAAGCGGTCTTTATCTCCAATAAGTTTTTGGAAACGTTGGATGATAGACAGATCCGTTCTGGATTTGCGGAAGTGATCAAACATGGCCTTATCAAAGATAAACAGCTTTTTGAACGTTGTATGAACGTTAAATTGCCTGTTTTACCGGAAGAAATGGTCTATGATTCGGTCATGATCAAGAATGAAGTAGTTTTGGAAGATCCTACAGAAAAGGGATTGCGTAAAATCTTGAATTTTGGTCATACGATTGGGCATGCCATCGAAGGCTATAGCCTATACCATGATCAGGATCCTTTATTGCATGGGGAAGCCATCGCGATAGGAATGATCTGTGAAGCATTTATCTCTTACCGAGAAAACAACCTGCCTGAATCCGAGCTGGAAACCATTGTAAATTATATTAAAGAAATCTATCCGGCTTATCCGATCGATCAAGCGATCTATCCGACTTTGATCGAACTGATGCGTAATGATAAAAAGAATGAGAGCAATCAATTGGGATTTGCGCTTTTACGTAGCATTGGCGATTGTGATTTCAACAAATACGCAGAAGAGGATATGATCGTGGAAAGTTTGGATTATTACAATCAGGTAATCAAATAAACCAAAAACATGAAAAATTCGGTTATTCTACTTTTATTCATGGCAATGCTTTTGTTATGTAGTCAAGCTTGGGCAGCTGCTTCACCAAAAAAGGTGCTGGTGTTTACAAAAACTACCGGTTTTAGGCATGCCAATATTGAAAAGGGAGTAACCGTATTAAAAAACATATTTTCAAAGGAAGGTATTGCAGTCTCCCATACCGAGGATGCGAATGTTTTCTTAGCAGACTCCCTGCAATCCTTTCAGGCCGTAATTTTTTTCAGCACGACTGGTACGATCTTGAATGCCGAACAAAAAAAGGCCTTTCAAAAGTTTATTGAATCAGGCAGAGGGTTCATGGGTATACATGCGGCTGCCGATACGGAATATGAATGGCCCTGGTATGCAAATCTGGTAGGGGCCTACTTTGCCAGTCATCCTGCAGTTCAGGAAGCAAAGATTGATGTGGTCAACAGAAAACATTTAGCCACCAGGCATTTACAGAAGATCTGGATGCATAAAGATGAATGGTACGATTTTAAAGATGTGAAGCCTGGTATCAATATTTTGATGATGCTCGATGAAACCTCTTATAAAGGTGGCAAAATGGGAAAATTCCATCCCATTGCCTGGTTTCAGGAATTCAAAGGCTATCGCATGTTCTATACTGGATTGGGGCATACGGAGGAATCATTTGACGACCTGAATTTCCAAAAGCAACTCATAGGTGGGTTGAAATATGTGATGGGTAAATAGAAAACCCTAAAGAATCGATTATGAGAAAGCTGCTGTTCCTTTTTGGTCTACTGATCAGTTTTGGCCTCAAAGCCCAAGATTATTCTCCGATTAGCACCCAATTGCAATTATCGCCAATCCTCAACAAACATTATTATGGGGTATCTCTTTATGATCTAGATGAGCATAAGTTTGTCTTTGGCCATCAGGAGGATCGTCATTTTACACCTGCCAGCAATACCAAAGTATTTACTTTGTTCACGTCGCTGAAACTGATCGGGGATTCCATCCCTGGATTGGCCTATGTGGAGCGTGGAGATTCCTTGATTTTCTGGGGGACGGGAGATCCTACTTTCCTGCACAGTAAATTGGATCGGGGCAAGGTTCTCGAATTCCTGAAAAACAGTGCTAAGAAATTGTTTTATAGTCAATCTCCGGTACAAGAGCCTACTTATAGAAATGGTTGGAGCATAGAAGATTACGAGTTTTATTATCAACCAGAACTTACGGTGTTTCCGATCTATGGAAATGTGGTGCAGTTTCGGGAGGTGGGCAAGAAATTGAGATTGTTTCCGAGCTATTTTGAGCAACATGTGCAGCATCTTTCGGATACTGTGACAAGATATAGGATACATCGTCCTTTGGAAAACAATAAATTCGAGGTCAACAATTTTCCACTGCCTGCCAAATATGTAAACGAAAAACCATTTAAGACCAGCGATTCCCTTTTCCTAAGTTTATTGCAGGATACGCTGAAAAGAGAGATAGGTTATGTCAATCTGTCGATGCCTAGTGATGCCAAAATCGTTTATTCCATCGGAACAAGAGAGGTGTTGCGGGAAATGATGCTGCCAAGTGATAATTTCCTGGCAGAACAACTGAACATGGTGGCTTCTTTCGTAAAATATCGCAAATTCCAAACGGAGGAACTCCGGAAATATATGCAAACGACCTATTACTCCCTATTTCAGGATCAGATTGAACTAAGGGATGGGAGTGGGCTTTCAACCTATAATAAAGTAACACCGAGAAGTATGGTGGAGCTGCTTTTGTTGGTAACGGATGCGGTAAAGGACGATGCTGCCAAATTGTTCCTGTTTCCTGCCGGTGGTCTGGAAGGGACTTTAAAGGGCGTGTATCCGACTCCAGGAGGTGTGCCTTTCGTTTGGGCAAAAACAGGAACCATCAACAGCGTACATTGCCAAAGTGGATTTATTAAAACCAAGAAGGGTAAGCGTTTGGCTTATTCTTTCCTGAACAATAATTATATGGGTTCGGCATCTCCGGTTCGTAAGGAGATGGTGCGTGTGATCAGTTATATCTATGAAAATTATTAATCCCTAAAAATCTATTTGGTATATTAGCGATGGAAAAAATATGAAGATCTTTAAAAAGAACGACAAAAGGCTGATCCGCTCCTGGTCCATGTTCGATTGGGCAAACTCAGCATATAATTTGGTGATCAATTCCACCATCTTTCCAGTCTATTACACCACGATAACCAAAAATGCAGAAACGGGTAGTACAACCGTTTCTTTTTTTGGCTTTGAATTCGTGAATACCGCTTTATCCAATTTTGCCTTATCGGTTTCCTATCTGATCATGGCCTTGAGTTTACCTTTTATTTCAGCCTATTCGGATGCTGCCGGGAAACGAAAGTTCTTCATGAAGATGTTTACCTATCTGGGGGCATTTGCCTGTATGGGGCTATTCTTTTTCAAGATCGATACCCTGGAATGGGGGATCATTTGTTTTTCTCTGGCTGCAATGGGCTATATTGGTGGAGTAGCTTTCAACAACTCCTATTTACCGATCATTGCTACGCCAGACCAACAGGATAGGGTCAGCGCACAAGGTTTTGCTTATGGCTATGTGGGATGTGTAACCCTGCAGATCATCTGTTTTGTCTTTATTTTTAAACCTGAATGGTTCGGAATAACCGATCCATCGCTTCCTGCACGATTATCCTTCCTGTTGGTAGGATTGTGGTGGGTGCTGTTCTCGCAGATTCCATTCCGTTTCTTGCCAAGAAACAGGCCTTCGGTCGGAAAGGAAAGAATGCCTTTCTTCCAAAAGGTAAAAACAGAATTTACAGGTGTATTGGCGCAGATCAAACAAATCCCTGCCATCAAGAAGTTTTTGCCGGCTTATTTTTTCTATGCCATGGGTATTCAGACCTTGGTTATTGTGGCGGCAGCCTTTGGCCAAAAGGAACTGAACCTGGGAGCTGATAAATTGATCGCTTCTATTCTTTTGATCCAGATCGTTGCCATTGGCGGCGCCTATATCATGTCGGTTTTTGCAAAGAAATTTGGAAACATCAAGGTGTTAATGGTGGTCGTATTCTTATGGATCCTGATCTGTGGTGCTTCCTATTTCATGGCCAATGAATACCATTTCTATATGATGGCTTTTATGGTCGGATTGCTGATGGGCGGGATACAGTCGCTTTCCAGGTCCACTTATTCGAAATTGATACCTACTCATATTGAGGATACCACTTCCTTCTTCAGTTTTTATGATGTGGCGGAGAAATTTGCTATCGTCATCGGTCTATTGAGCTTTGGCATTATCGAACAGATCACCAATAATATCCGTTATTCTGCCCTTTCTTTAGGAGTTTTCTTCTTAATCGGGTTTTTCTTGTTGTTTCCTGTTCTAAAATTTAATAAATTACAGATTATAAAAAAATAAATGAATAAGGTAGAATTGTTTATACCCTGTTTCATCGATCAACTATACCCAGAAACAGCATTTAATACCGTTAAATTATTGGAAAAAGCAGGCTGCGAGGTGATGTACAACGCTGAACAGACCTGTTGTGGTCAACCTGCTTATAATGCAGGTTTTTGGGACGATGCGAAGGTTATCGGTCAGAAGTTTCTGAAGGATTTCCAGGACGAATATCCCATTGTATCCCCATCTGCCTCCTGTACGGGAATGGTAAGGGGAGGATATGATGACCTATTCACCAATTCCATGGAACATAACCGTTGCCGGTCCATCCAACGCAATATCTTTGAGATATCGGATTTCTTGGTCAATGTATTGAAGAAGGAGTATTTCGGTGCTGAACTGATCGGGACAGCGGTTTACCATGATTCTTGTTCGGCCTTGCGGGAGTGCAAGATCAAGGAGGAACCTCGTCGCTTGTTAAGCCATGTTGGAGGTCTGGAGATCGTGGAAATGCGCGATCAGGAAACCTGTTGCGGATTTGGTGGTACTTTTGCGGTGAAGTTTGATGGTATTTCCTCCGCGATGGCAGAGCAGAAGGTGCAGAATGCGATGGCCGTAAAAGCCGAGTATATCATATCTACAGATTCATCTTGTTTATTACAACTTCAAGCCTATATCGAAAAACATAATTTGCCCATAAAGACCATGCATTTGGTGGATGTGCTCACATCAGGCTGGGCAAATATTTAAAAGAAACATTATTATATTATGACTATGAATTCAAGAAGAGAGTTTTTAAGAAATCTAGGACTGGCAGCAGCAGGTATAACCATTGCGCCAAGTTTGGATTTATTTGCAGCCAAAAAAGATTGGTTCAACATTTCATTAGCAGAGTGGTCACTTCACCGTAAGATCAATAAAGGTGATTTGAAAAATATTGATTTTCCAGAGTATACAGCAAAGAATTTTGGTATCTACGGAGTTGAATATGTAAATCAGTTCTTTAAGGATAAAGCAAAGGATATGACTTACTTAAAGGATTTGAATAACCGTGCAAAAGATAATGGTGTGAAAAATGTGCTGATCATGATCGACGGCGAAGGAAACTTGGGAGATCGTGATGAAACGAAGCGTTTAGCGGCTGTTGAGAATCACCATAAATGGATCGATGCTGCGCATTTCTTGGGATGCCATGCTGTTCGTGTTAATGCGGCGGGTCAGGGTACAAAAGAAGAGGTGAAAGCGCAAGTGGTTAAAAGTTTGTCTTCTTTGGCGGATTATGGTAAAAAAGGTAAGATTTCGGTTATAGTGGAAAACCATGGCGGGATTTCATCACACGGTGATTGGTTATCGGATGTGTTGAAAACTGTGGGTAAGAAGAACTGTGGAAGTTTACCTGACTTTGGTAATTTCTATGAGTATGATCGATATCAAGGTGTGGCGGATTTGATGCCGTATGCAAAAGGAGTGAGTGCGAAATCGCATTTCTTTGATGAGCAGGGTAATGATACAGGTATTGATTATAAAAGAATGATGGATATCGTGAAGAAATCTGGGTTTAAGGGATGGGTAGGTATAGAGTTTGAAGGGGATAAGATTTCGGAGGATGAAGGGATTAAGAAGACTAAAGCTTTATTAGAGCGGTTTAAATAGGGGTCCACGTCATTGCGAGTAACTGTGCATCATTGCGAGGAACTGTGCGTCATTGCGAGGAACGAAGCAATCTTTCGATTAGTGTAAAGATTGCTTCGTCGTACCTCCTCGCAATGACGATAAAAGATTGCTTCGTTCCTCGCAATGACGGCTAAAGATTCGCAAATCCTCAATTTCCAAATTCCTATTTTAACCCTCATTCCCTTAGCAAATTACCACCTAATCAACCATCCCGTTTAAACTTTCCCAATCCTCCAGCGTCCTACGTAAAAATGCGATTACCAATGCTAAAATTGGACCTTTTCTTTTTTAGCTAGTCTTCAAATTTTGAATAAAAATTTGTTTATTTGCTTATTGAATAAAATAATATTCCGATTATATTCTTTTAATAAGCTATTACCAACAAATTATTTTGTTTTAATATTCAAGAATTTAATCAATAACAGATTCAAGAATACAATGAACATATTCAAGAATAACATAAAATCATATTCAAGAATACAGTAAAAACATAATCAAGAATTTAAAAATAATAATCTTTTAATAATCTAATATTTACACAAATTAGTTTGAACAAATGAATCAAGAGAACGATGTAGCATTGGTCCAGCACCTTTCCAAGCAAGGGGTTGACGATAAGATGGTTATGGGACACCCAGCCAGTTTATTTGTCCTTTTCTTCACCGAAATGTGGGAGCGTTTCAGTTATTATGGAATGCGGGCATTATTAACTGTCTTTTTAATTACCGAAGTCGCCAAACAAGGATGGGGATGGACTAACCAAGAAGCCATGGAGCTTTACGGATGGTACACAGGTCTTGTTTATCTTACACCGTTAGTCGGTGGTATGATTGCTGATAAATTAACGGGATACCGCAAAGCGATCCTTATTGGCGCATTGATCATGACCATGGGGCATGCCGCAATGGCTTTTGAACATATCTCCGCCAATTTCTTTTACCTGGGTCTGGTATTGATGATCCTGGGTAATGGTATGTTCAAACCTAACATTTCCTCTATGGTTGGACAATTATACCCTGATAACAGCATGAAAAAAGATGCGGGTTATACCATTTTCTACATGGGTATCAACTGTGGAGCCTTCTTAGGGATGTTACTATGTGGTTATATCGGAGAAAAAGTAGGATGGCACTATGGTTTTGGACTAGCAGGTGTTTTCATGTTTTTTGGTATGGTTCAGTTCTATTTTGCACAGAAGATCTTCGGTAAGATCGGCGAAAAACCAGGTACAGTACATGTAGAAGAGAAATTGGAAACTATCGAGGAAGAAGAGACGCCTAAGAACATCGTTCGTGACCGCTTGGTGGTTGTTGCGGTATTGATGCTTGCTTCGGTATTCTTTTTCTTTGCTTTTGAGCAAGCCGGTGGTTCCATGACCATCTTCGCGAAAGACTATACTCAACGTTTATTGGATGGTAATGCAGGCGAAATATTCAAATGGGTAGATGCGGCATTAACTATTTTCCCTATCCTGATCGTTACTTGGGTATTGTTCAAGCTTTCGCAAAAGATCTATGATCGGTATCCGATGACCGTAATTGCTACAGCAATTTCCTTTGCCATTATCTGGGCATTAGGTTTCTGGAAAGTATATAGAGAATTCAACCTGGCGCAAACAGAAGTAACTGTTTCCTGGTTCCAGATCCTGAATTCCTTCTTCATCATTACGTTGGCATCATCCTTCTCTAAACTATGGGAAAAGGTATGGAATCCTTCAGGACCCGTTAAATTCGCCTTCGGATTGATCTTGGTAGCCGTTGGTTTCGTGGCTTTGGCATACGGATCGATGTCCATCCCACAAGGAGCAAAAACAGCTTCTGTGAGCATGATCTGGTTAATCTTAGCGTATTTCTTCCATACTACCGGTGAATTATGTGTTTCTCCAGTAGGTTTATCTTATGTAAGTAAGCTTTCCCCTAAGAAATTTGCAGGTCTATTATTCGGTCTTTGGTTCACCGCTTCGGCAATTGCCAACTTTATCGCTGGTAAAACTGGATCGTACATCGACCATATCGTAGAAAAATATTCCATGTCTACCTTCTTCCTAATTATTGCAGCTCTTCCAGTTGCAGTAGCCTTATTATTATTGATTTTCAATGGTAAACTGAAGAAAATGATGCATGGCATCAATTAAATAGATTTAATTGTATAAACAATTATACAAAGCCGAATAGTTTTACTATTCGGCTTTTTATTTTAATTTTACGGGTCTTAAAAAAATAATAACCAAATATGAGTAATATTTCAGAAGCTTCATTTTCGGAAGAGTTAGAAAAAGAAGGCATTGATGGGAGCCTGGTTTTAGGCCATCCATCAGGATTATTTGTTCTATTCTTCACGGAGATGTGGGAGCGTTTTTCCTTTTATGGAATGCGCGTCTTATTGATCAACTTCTTAACGAGTGCCATTATATCCGGAAGTCCATTCTCAGGATGGGGTTGGGATCCAGTTCAAGCGGGTGCACTTTATGGTACCTATGCCATGTTATTGTATATCTCTCCAATCTTTGGAGGTATCTTGGCCGATAAATATTTAGGCTATCGGATGGCTGTGGTTATTGGTGCCGCTATCATGACCCTTGGCCACTTGTTCATGGCTTTTGATACCCCATTATTCCTCTACCTAGGGCTTGGTGCCTTGGTGTTGGGAACAGGATTCTTTAAACCGAACATGACTTCCATTCTTTCGGAAATGTACAAGAAGTTCCCGCAGAAAAAAGATGGTGCCTATACCATTTTCTACATGGGGGTAAACTCAGGAGCCTTTTTCGGAATGATGTTATGTGGTTATTTAGCAGAAAAAATAGGTTGGCACTGGGGATTTGGTCTTGCAGGGATCTTTATGTTCCTAGGAACTTTACAGTTCTGGTTCGCCAAACCCATCTTTGGTAAAGTAGGAGATCCGCCTACAGCAGAACAAAAAGAAGCTGCTAAAAAATTAACTGCTGAAAGTACCAATCCTGATGATAAACCTAATCCATTCACCAAACTGGATACTATTCTGATCGTTGTTATGACCAGTTTAGGTTTAGGATATGCCATCAATGATCCGCTTTCAAAAATCGCAGGATTTGATATCTTTTCCAGCCTTCAGGTCGGAGATTTTGCCGGACAGAATGTTGCCATTATCTCAGCGTTGGTGTTATTCTTATTCGTGGTGATTTCCCGTTTATCGCGCTATACACGAGTTGTTCGCGATCGTTTGATTGCAGTCATCATCTTTGCTTTCTTCGTCATCTTCTTTTGGATGTCCTTTGAACAAGGGGCTTCCTCTTTGGTGATCTTCGCCAGAGATAACGTGGATAGGGCATTATCCGGAAATTCATTGACCATCTTCAATACCGTAAATACTTTATTAACCGTCGTACCGTTAATTTTGATCACTTATGTGGTCGCTAAATTGACTAAACAAACCTTCGGAAAAGCACCGCTATCCAATGTGGTTCAGTTTATCTGTTTCGCAGGAGTTTGGGGTATTGCGATCTGGATGTTGTACCGTGAATATACTGCGGAAGCTTCAGAAATCACCGTTTCTTGGTTCTCTATTCTGAACTCTTTCTTCATCATTACTTTTGCCAATTTTGTTTCCAAAGTATGGGATTCCAAATACAATCCACCGGCAGCGGTGAAATATGGTTTGGGATTGATCATCATGGCGATCGGTTTCGGTCTATTGGCATTCGGTGCCAATGGAATCCAAGAAGGGGTTAAAGTATCCATGATCTGGTTGGTATTGGCGTATATGTTCCATACCCTGGGCGAGCTTTGTTTATCTCCGGTAGGATTATCCTATGTATCCAAATTGGCACCAGCGCGCATGATCGGATTTATGTTCGGTATGTGGTACCTGGCCATTGCCATAGGTAATAAATTGGCAGCCATCCTTGGTGGACAAATTGAGGTGATTACCAAACAATACTCTTTAAGTACATTTTTCTTGATCTTTACCATCGTGCCTATCGTGGCCGGATTAATCGTGATCTCACTGAATCCAGTCCTGAAAAAACTGATGCACGGAGTGAAATAAAAATAATAAGGGGCTTAGCAATAAGCCCCATTTTAATATCATACAATGAATACAGAAGGACAAAAAACACTGGAGGAAATCCAGAACTTCGAAGGCAAGTATCCAAAACAGATCTGGAGCTTATTCTTTTCCGAGATGTGGGAAAGATTTTGTTTTTATGGGATGCGCGGTATGTTGGTTTTCTTTATGATCACCCAACTGAATTTTGCGGAAAAAGAGGCCAATCTACAATATGGGGCTACCCAGGCTTTCGTCTACGCTTTTACCTTTATCGGCGGTTTGTTTGCCGATAAGATCTTAGGATTCCGTAAATCCCTGGTTTTTGGCGGGATTCTGATGATCATCGGATCCGTTCTTTTATCGATCGATACGCATCAGTTCTTTTTTTTCGGATTGGCATTCATCATCATCGGGACCGGCTTCTTCAAACCGAATATTTCTACCATGGTGGGTGAACTGTACAAAGACGGTGATAATAGGCGCGATGGTGGTTTTTCGTTATTCTATGCGGGAATCAACTTAGGCGCTTTCTTGGGAGGCTATATCTGTGTTGCAATCGGGAAGGGCTATATGTTAAGCTCGGTAATCGATGAGGCCCACCGTTGGAATGTCGCTTTCGGATTGGCAGCGGTAGGGATGTTGATCAGTTTGATCAATTTCCATTTCACCAAAAGACAATTAGGACCTATTGGACTTCAACCTGGACATCCCGATGCAATCGTGAAAACCAAACCATTACCAAAATGGGTGGAATATGCGGTCTATGCAAGTACCCTGATCTTTGTGCCATTGATCCAGATCATGGTTTCCAAAACGGAATACACCGATTATTTCATGTACATCATAGGTCCATTGACTTTGATCTACCTGTTCTATGAAATGTCGAAAGTAGATAAGATCGAGCGACACAAGTTGATCGCTGCCTTGATCTTTATCCTATTCTCGGTAATTTTCTGGGGGATTTATGAGCAGAGTGGGGGGTCCTTAAGTATTTTTGCAGCACATAACCTGAACGATACCATCCTTGGCGGAACAGTGACCTTAGATCCTAATGGGGTGAATAACTCTGGAGGAGCACTATTTATCATCTTCTTGGCACCTTTATTTGGGATGCTATGGCTTTATTTGGCTGCCCGCAAGATTGAACCCAATACCATCATCAAATTCGGATTAGGATTTGTATTCCTTGGTTTAGGCTTCTATGTGCTGTATGCAACCAGGTTCTTTGCGGTAGAAGGAATGACTTCCTTGGATATCTTTACCTTAGCCTTATTGGTGATTACCGTAGGTGAATTGTGTCTATCGCCAATCGGTCTATCCATCATGACGAAATTATCGCCTGCGAAATTACAGGGAATCATGATGGGGATGTGGTTCTTGGCGAGTGCCTATGGACAGTATGTGGCCGGTTTGATCGGAGCAAACATGGCAGAAGCTAGGGAAGCAGATTCCCTAATGGATAAATTGATTACTTATACAGATGGCTATAAACAATTGGGGTTATATGCGTTAATTGCAGGGGTCATATTGATCTTATTGTCGCCTATGATCAAGAAATTGATGCACGGGGTTAATTAATATTTTGCTTAACTTTACACCATCAAAAATTAGCTTGTGTCAGATAGCATAGTAATCATTCCTACCTATAACGAGAAGGAAAATATTGAACGTATTATTCGAAAAGTATTCTCGCTAGAGGTAGACTTCCATGTATTGATCGTAGATGACGGTTCGCCGGATGGAACGGCCGACATCGTCAGGAAATTACAAGAATCCGAATTTGCCGGTAAGCTCTTCATGGAAGAACGGAAAGGTAAATTAGGATTAGGTACAGCCTATATACATGGTTTCAAATGGTCACTACAACGAAGCTATGAATTCATTTTTGAGATGGATGCCGACTTCAGCCATAATCCGGATGATCTGATCCGTTTGCGGGAAGCCTGCATGCATGGAGGTGCCGACATGGCTATAGGTTCGCGTTATATCAAAGGTGTAAATGTGGTCAACTGGCCCATGAACAGGGTCTTGATGTCTTATTTTGCATCTGCCTATGTTCGTCTCATTACCCGCATTAACATCCAGGATGCGACCGCAGGGTTTGTGTGTTTCCGGAGGAAAGTGCTGGAGACCATCCCATTGGATAAGGTGAAATTTGTAGGCTATGCCTTCCAGATCGAGATGAAATTTACGGCGATCAAGTATGGTTTTAATGTGGTCGAAATTCCGATCATCTTTACAGACCGTACCTTAGGCACCTCAAAAATGAGTACCAAGATCTTTAAAGAAGCATTCTTCGGCGTGATTCAAATGAAGATCAATTCATTTTTTAAAGATTATAAACAATTGCATGAACGAGAATCTTGACCCAAATCCGGAGCGTCTATCAACGACCGACAAAGATCTGGAGCGCGTACTGCGCCCCCAAACCTTTGATGATTTCACTGGTCAGGCTAAGATATTGGAAAACCTGTCGATCTTTGTGAAGGCAGCCAAGCTTCGTGGGGAGGCATTGGACCATGTATTGCTACACGGCCCTCCAGGACTTGGAAAAACCACCTTATCCCATATCATCGCCAATGAAATGGGTGTGGGGATCAAGATAACTTCCGGTCCGGTATTGGATAAACCCGGGGATCTTGCCGGCCTCTTGACCGGTCTGGATGAGGGTGACATTCTTTTTATCGATGAGATCCACCGTTTAAGCCCCTTGGTGGAAGAATATTTATATTCTGCCATGGAGGACTTCAAAATCGATATCATGCTGGAAACAGGGCCTAATGCACGTTCTGTGCAGATTTCCTTGAATCCATTTACTTTAGTCGGTGCAACCACCCGTTCGGGATTGCTTACTGCCCCATTACGCGCGCGTTTCGGTATCAATTCCCGCTTACAATACTATGATTCCAAATTATTGACGGATATCGTGATGCGTTCAGCTATCATCCTTAAAGTTCCAATCTCCGAAGAAGGAGCTTATGAAATTGCACGTAGGAGTAGGGGTACCCCTCGTATTGCCAATGCATTGCTGCGAAGAACCCGGGATTTTGCCCAGATCAAAGGAAATGGTTCCATTGATAAAGCCATTGCCCAGTTTGCCTTGAATGCCCTAAATGTGGATGAGCATGGTTTGGATGAAATGGATAATCGGATCCTGATGACCATCATTGATAAATTCAAAGGAGGTCCAGTTGGCTTGAAGACCATTGCAACCGCTGTTGGGGAAGATGAAGGTACTATTGAGGAGGTTTATGAACCATTCTTGATTCAAGAAGGCTATCTGATGCGTACTTCGCGGGGTAGGGAATGTACGGAGCTGGCTTTCCGTCATTTGGGAAAAACCAATTACCCAAAAGGGAATACCCTGTTTTAATCGCTTAGAAAACTACTACTTTATTTTGCTCAATGCTTTCAGAAGCTTATTACCGCAGCTTTTCAAGGCAGCTGATGCTTCTTTTTCCAGTTGCAGTTCTATTTGCAGCTTAAGTTCCTGCGCTAGCCAGGGATGGTTGGAAATGCATTGGAATAGGATATCAAAAGCGTTGACCAAAACAGCTACCGGGCAGGAGGCATCTTCTACGATCTGAAAAGTCTTTTCAATGATTCTTTCTTCTTCTACTTCCGTTAAATCAAAGGATTGGTTTGCCTTGGAGGTCATCCACATCATGATCTTGGAATAACTTCTCAATACACTCCAGTTTTCAGAAAAGCAATAATTTTGAATAAGCAGGTCCTGATGCTCTTTGATCAGGAATGTGTTCTTCAACACGATATGTTCCAACGCCCAAGCCGCCCGGAAGGCTACTCTAGGATGTTCCAAATTTACACTGAGCTTGGCAAGATCCAGGAAGGGAATCTCTTTCAACAAGTCTAAAGTGAAATCAGAGGCACCATACTGTAATAGTGCCTCTGATTGCTGTTGATGTTTTTGGATGGACATCAATTATCTTTTGATGGGTTTATCCCGATTCATTTCGGTCATATCCACTTCATTCATTTTGGACTCACCCAATAGGTGTTGGCTGAAATAATCAGCCATCCTCCAGAAGAAGTATTCCGTCATATCCCCAAAACCATGACGCTGTCCAGGTAACAATAAGAAATCGAAACGCTTATTGGCTTTGATCAAGGCATCAACCATGCGAATGGAGTTTGCCGGATGCACGTTGTTATCGATATCACCCGTAACGATCAATAATTTACCTTTTAGGTTTTTCGCAAGATCCGAGTTGCGGTCGATCTGGTAATTGAAAGACGTATCGCCTTTACTGTTCACTTTTTCGGTAATACCATGGTGTCTTTCGCTCCACCACCGGTTGTAGATGTTGTTCTCATGGTTTCCGGCTCCAGATACGGCTACCTTGAAGAAATCCGGGTAAACCAACATGGCTGCCGTAGACATAAATCCACCACCAGAGTGACCGGTAATTCCAACACGGTCGATATCGATGAAGGAATATTTATTGGCCAATTGCTCCGCAACTACTTTTTTATCCTCCAATCCATAATCACGAAGGTTTCCGTAGCCATAGGTATGGTACCATTTTGAGCGGGAAGGGTGTCCTCCACGGTTTCCAACGGAGATTACGATGAATCCCATCTGCGCCAAACGGTCTACACGGTCCATACTTCTGCCGAAGCTTTTGTTCACAGCTTCAGTTTGAGGTCCTGGGTACACATATTCAATGATCGGGTAGGTCTTGGTCGAATCGAAATCAAACGGCTTGTACATCACCCCATACAGGTCTGTAATGCCATCACCAGCCTTTACCTTGAAGGGTTCCGGGAATTTATATCCTGATGCCATTAATTGAGAAAGGTCAGATTCCTCTAATTTCATGATCAATTGACCAGATGCACTGTACAGGTTGGAAACAGGAGCCGTATTAACCCTCGAAAAGTTGTCTACAAAGTAGTTACCGCTTTCAGAAGCTAAGATTTGATGATCAAAATCTCCAGGAGTCAAAAGTTTGAAGGCAGACCCGTTTTTGTTCACCGAATAGTAGTGGGTATAATAAGGATCTAATTTCTTATCCACACCGTTCGCTTTGAAGAATAGGGTGCCTGTTTTTTCATTATAGCTGGTCAACTCATCACAATGGAAATCTCCTTTGGTGATCTGATTGATCAATTTTCCCTGATTGTCATAAAGGTAGAAGTGACCCCAGCCATCGCGTTGAGACCAATGGATAAATTGGCTGTAATTATTAAGGAATTGCGGTTTTTTGATGTCTAAATATACATTAGAGCGTTCTTCCACCAAAGTTCTGGTTGAACCATTAACATTTACAGCAACCAGGTCAATACGTTTCAGGTCGCGGCTAGAACGTGCAATGTAGAATTCCTCATTGGTTCCCAACCAATAGTTGATGTAATGCTTTCCTTTGTAGTTTTCTTTGGTGCGATCCTTACTCCAGGTACTGATCGTCTGGTTCTTGAATTTCGCCACATTGATCTGTCTAGGTTTCAAGCTAGCAGCATCAAAAAGATAAAGTTCCACCTCGGTAGAATCCGTTTCCCCTGGCATCAGGTATTTATAGGTTTCCAAGGTAGGGCGCTTGCCACCTACATTATTGATCACCCACAAAGCGTTGTATTCTCTATTATCCTTACGGGTTAAAACAAAATAACGGCCATCAGGGGACCAATTGATCCAAACTGGTTTTCTTTTTTTCTTTTCCTCATCTTCGGATTTCTTATCGCCGCTGGTTACGGAATATTCATCACCACCCCAAGCGTAGTACTGTACTCCATCCGTGGTGATCTGATGCTCTACTATGGTACTATCTTTTTCATCCTTTTGGGCTTTTAGGTAGTTCGCATAATCCATCCAATACAGGTTGAAGTTCTTGGCATAGAAAACCTTGGTGGTATCCGGATTGAAATTCGCCCAGAAAACACGTCCTTTTTCTTTGGTAGTATCGCTGATTTCCTTCAGGTTTTTGGTGTTGATGTTATATTCAAAGTGGAAAAGCTTTTTCTTGATCGTATCGCTTTTATTGGTCAGTTTTTTGATCTCCTCTTTGGATTTTACGGTATCTAATGTACTCTGTACCTCAAAACGGATCAGGTTCTCATCCTTTTCCATAAAGCGCAGGTTTCTAAGGTCTAAGTGTTGTGCATCGAAAGGGTTTCTAACGATAGAAGTGATCTTAGCGGCCATTTCAGATCCATCAAAAAGTTCCTGTTTGCGTCTGGAAGCAGGTTCCACCAAGTACCATTTTTTTCCTGCGGAAGTGCGGTATTCGTACCAGAATTTATCACCGAAATTAATCCAGTTAGGATTCACTTCTGTGGAGTAGATCATAGTACTCAATCGGGAAGGAGAGTATTTTGCCGCCAATTGGTAATTTGGTTTGGCCAAGGTGCTTTTTTCCTGAGCGAAAGTCCATACGGAACAGAGCATCAAAAAGCCTAATAATGATTTTTTCATTTTATATTAATGGAAATTATTTGGTTTCAGCGAAAATATTGCTTTCTAAGGGGATAAGGAAGTATATTCTGTATTATTTTTGCTATTCTTCGTAGAATTTTTCGTTGAAATTCACGAGGAACAATTCTTTTGTTGCCCGGGTCAAAGCCGTGTACAGCCAGCGCATAAACTCGGTCGTCAACATTTCATCGGTCATATAGCCTTGATCCACGAATACCAAAGGCCATTGCCCCCCTTGGGCTTTATGACAGGTAATGGCATAGGCAAATTTAATCTGTAAGGCATTGTAGTAGGGATCTTTTTTGATCGCCTCCATCCGGTATTTTTTAACTGGTATGTCCTCGTAATCTTTGGAAATACTTTCGTAAAGCTTTTGCTGCTGATCGTAGGGAAGATTGGGAGAATCTACATAGAGACTGTCCAACAGGACCCTACATCGGATGGCGTCGCCTTCATTATTGTCCATGAACTCCAAGTAGAGGTCTGCAAACCTAAAACCATGCATTTCATGTACATTACTTACTTTTTTGATGATGGCCATATCGCCATTAGCGATGAATCCCTGGCTCTTTTCATCATTGTCCTGCAGCCAATAATAATTGTTGCGGACCACCATGATCTGATCCCCACCAGTGATCTCTTCATCCCGAAAAAGGATCTGGTTGCGTATGTGTTGATTATATAGATTGGCGGATTTGTTGGATCGGCAAATGACCATGCATTGCTCAATGCCATATTTATCATAGGCATAATGTAGGCCTTCGATCAGCCTTTCACCATTCATCCTGTAAATGTCCTTAAAAGATTTGGTCACAAATTGTGGGTAACTGTACTCCACAAACTCCTCGTCCAAGCGGATTTCATTCCGGATCCGGGTAGCATTGAAAAGGATCCCCGAGTTTTTATCCTGCCTAACCACATCCGTTAATTCGTAGGTAAAAATGCCTAATCCAAATTCCCCATTCATATATTCGGGATTTAGTGCAGGGCTTTCTTCCAATCCAACGGGAGGGAGCTGAGCGGTATCTCCAACCAACATCAAACTGCAGTTTTCCCCCGATTGCACATATTGTATGAGGTCATGAAGCAGTCCCGAGGAGAACATACTCGCTCCTTCATTACTGATCATAGATGCTTCGTCCACAATGAATAACGTGTTTTCATGTGGATTATCACCTAAACCGAAATTAAGGTCAATACTTGCTGCATTTTTCTTGCGGTAGATTTTTTTATGGATGGTCAAGGCTGTTCTGCCGGAATAAGTACTCATTACTTTTGCCGCCCTACCTGTAGGGGCCAGCAATACCGATCGCTTCTGTATTTTTGGCAATATTTTGACTAATGCCGAGATGATGGATGTTTTTCCTGTACCGGCATATCCTTTCAGAATAAAGCAGGCGTCGGAGGAAAAGGTATGCAAAAATTCAGCCAGCAAGCCGAAAACTTCTTCCTGTTGTTTTGTCGGTTGATGATGGAATTGCTGTAAGAGGTAATTTTTCACTTGCACATCTAAAGTTATTCAAAAGGTTGGTCAAACCAATTTTAAAAACTATTTTTGTGATTAAAGCATCTGCAAAAGCATGATTTATACGTCGTCACAATTTCACTTACAATATATCGCTAAATACCAATTAATCGTTCAGGCGAATTTTAACCATGATATTTTATATGTGGTTGATTCCGAAGGACAATTGTTGGTTTACATGAAGTATGAAAGCAATAGTCCCAGCGAAGAAGCTTTAAAGATTCTGAGTCTTCCTTTTCAGAAGGTCTATGTAAGTATCCCCCATAATAACCTAACATTCATTCCGAATGATCTCTATGATATGGAGGATGTGGAGAAGTACCAGGATTTTATGGAACATCCAGGAAGAAAAGCAGAATCGGTTTCCTTGGATTTTCTTCAAGCACAGGCTTTTTATCAATACGATGTATTATTGGAGCAACGTTGGAGATCCTTGTTCCCGCAAGCCCAATTTATCCCAGAATTTAAATTGAACCTGATGCAGGCAAGACCTCATATTCCGCTTCAAGGCGAGGTATTAGGTGTTGTTTTCCATGAACAGGTGGTGGATTTGTTTTTATTCATCAATGGGCAGTTCAAGCTATATAATAGTTTTGAAGTGTATTCCGAGGAAGATCTGAGCTACTATGTGCTTCATCTTTTCCAAGTATTTGGTATAGATGGAAAGGTGAGCAAGGTTCTGTACAGCAGTATGAGCGCTGAAAGCCCATATATTGGAAAATTGTCAGAATATGGCCATCTGGTAATGGGTATTAGATCGCAGCAGGCATTATCTTTATTGGATGAATTACCTTCCGGGTTGGCAGATAGTTACCTTTTAGAATTACCAAAATGCGCATTATAGGAGGAAAGGCTGCAGGATTACGTTTAAATCCACCGCAGAATTTACCAGTTCGCCCGACTACAGATCTAGCCAAGGAAGCCTTATTCAATATCCTGAATAATAAATTGGATTTTGATGATTTGGATTGTCTCGATCTTTTTGCTGGAACCGGAAATATTTCATTTGAATTAGCTTCGAGAGGGGTAAAGTCGGTTGATGCTATTGATCTGCATGGAAAATGTGTGATGTACATAACGGATACGGCTAAGAAATTGGATCTAACACAGATCAAAGCTCGGAAAGCTGATGTATTTAAATTCATTAAATCGGCGAAGGGTACTTATGATCTGATTTTTGCGGATCCACCTTATGATATTGGTCAGTTGCCGATGCTCCCGACTTATGTTTTTGAAAACAATTTGCTAAATTCAGGGGGATTATTGATTGTTGAACACCCAACGAGTAGAAAAATGGCCGCCCATCCCAACTTTGTGGAGCAACGGCAATACGGAAACTCGTCATTTAGTTTTTATAGCCTAGTATAAAAAGCTTATTATAAATTGCCTAGCATAATGAGAATCGCAGTTTTTCCAGGGTCATTTGATCCCTATACCATTGCACACCACGATCTAATCGAACGTGCATTACCTTTATTTGATAAGATTTATGTGGCCATTGGGATCAATAGTTCCAAAGTGGGCATGATGGATGTGGAAACCCGCAAAGCAGCTATTTCTAAGCTTTATGCTGGAAATGAAAAGGTTGAGGTAAGTTTTTATCAGGGTTTGACTGTTGATTTTTGTAAGGAGGTTGGAGCAATGGTGATTTTAAGGGGAGTTCGTAATAATACGGATTTGGATTATGAGAATATCATTGCGCAGAACAATTTGATTTTAGCACCGGAGGTGGAGACATATTTTTTGGTGAGTAGGTCTGGGAAAGCGCATATATCGTCTACGATTGTTAGGGATATCTGGAAGAATAAGGGGGATATTAGAGGGTTGGTTCCGGAGGAGGTGTTTGGGTTTATTTTAGATGATAGATTATAGATGATAGATGATAGATTTTTGGCGTCATTGCGAGGATTCACCCCACGTCATTGCGAGGAGGTACGACGAAGCAATCTTTACACTAATCGAAAGATTGCTTCGTTCCTCGCAATGACGGTGGCCTCGCAATGACGGTGGCCGCGCAATGACGCCTTAATAACCCCCTTAAATTAAATTCAACCTTACTTTCTGGCCTTTGATCCTGCCATTAGACCCTAATTTAATCACCTCTCTTGCAATAGCTCTACTTACAGCTGCATAAGATTCATTGGGTTTTACATCGATCATTCCAAGGTCTTCCTTTTTAAAATCACCCAGGTTCAGAATAAAACCAACGATATCAATCTTATTTACTTTTTGGCGTTTTCCGGCCGTTATACGAATAGTTTGGTATTTCGGAGGTTCTGGGATAGGGTAGAACTCATTCAATTCCATCACCGGTACGTCCTGAAAATAAACCGGTACTCTTTCCTCTGTCGTTAATACCCCATAAACATGTCCTTCCTGTTGGTTTCTCCCAGCACGACCATTTCTATGGATAAAATCCTCTTCCTTCGGTGGGAACTGATAATGCACCACATGGTTCATATCCGGAATATCAAGACCTCTGGAAGCCAGATCCGTGGTTACCAGAATCAATTGGCTACCATTCTTAATTTTTAATATCGCTAGCTCACGGAAAAATTGATCTAATCCACCGTGATAAGGGATGCTATCGATTCCTTTACTTTCCAATAGTTCAGAAATATGTTCTGCGGCTTCGCGATGGTTACAGAAAACCAGGATCCGCTCAGCACCAATCTTACAGATCAATTTAAAGAGACCTTCCAATTTCATTTTGCTGGACACCTCCACCTTATGGTAATCCAAACTCGGGATTAAAGCCTCCTTGTTCAAGAAATCCAATTTAATGGGATCATTGAGCTGGATGAAATTAGGTTTGTCGGTTACATCGGTCGCCGAGGTCATCACTTGGTGCTTGATGTTCCTACAGCTGTTGATGATGTAGGAAATCTGTTCAGAAAATCCTAATTCCAAAGATTTATCAAACTCATCCAGGATCAGGGTATGGCAGTTTTCTAACAGATCAGGTCTTCTTTCTAAATGGTAGATCAATCGACCAGGGGTAGCAATGATCAGGGAAGGACCTTCCTTCAGCTTGTTTTTCTCCATACGGTTATCATTTCCACCGTATAAACATACCAAGGAAAGGGTATTGTCCATTTTTCGGATAACCGATTCGATCTGAAGCGCCAATTCTCTGGTAGGCACTACAATCAGCGCCGAAGAAGCCTGGATAGGGTATTTTTTCAGCAATTGCATCAGGATCAAGTAGAAGGCCAATGTTTTTCCGGAACCTGTAGGGGAGAGGAGAATAAAATCCCGTGTGTCGTCAAATTGACTCACTACGGCCTCCTGCATGGGGTTCAGCGCCTCTATTCCTAATCTCTCGATATATGATTTTTCCTGTTGCATGCTGCAAAATTATCATAATTTATTGGATAGCCGGGGGATATTCGTTAAATAATGTTAACTAAGGAGAGGTCATTTCATTTTCGGCACGGAGATTGAATACTGTTTAGCTCATAATTTAGGTTAATAATTGGTTAGTTAAAACTCCTGGAGCTCCCCGCTTCAGGAGTTTTTTTTATAGTAAAAAATCTGCTTAATTTTTATTTTTAAAATTAACTTAACAGATAAAGGCACCGCTTTTGCTTATCTTGTAGAAGCTATTGAATTTTATAACTAAAATAACAGAAGATGATAAAAAGAATCAGTATCCCCTTATTCCTCATGTCGCTTATTTTTATTTCCTCCTGTGGGGTAAGTAAAAAAACATACCAGGCATTGGATGCTCAGTATAATGACTTGAGTGCGCAATATCAAAAAAGTCAAGTGGAGCTTGCCGAAAGTAGAGCCCGCGTTACCAGTTTAGAAGAACAGTTGGAACAGGAGCGTAAAACCAACGCTGGTCTTCGGGAGGCATTGGCAAAACTGCAATCCACTTTGGATAACAGTATCAACCAAAACACTCAGGGAAATGTCAATATTTCCAAATTGGTGGATGAAATCAACGCTTCCAATAAATACATCCAGCACTTGGTGAACACCAAAAACAAAAGTGATTCCCTTAATCTGGTGTTGACAAATAATTTGACCCGTTCATTAAGCCGTGAAGAATTACGCGATGTGGATGTGAAAGTATTGAAAGGTGTGGTTTATATTTCCCTTTCGGATAATATGTTGTACAAATCAGGAAGTTATGAAATTTCTGATCGTGCAGGTGAGACTTTATCCAAGATTGCTAAGATCATCCAGGATTACAGAGAGTATGATGTGTTGATCGAAGGTAATACCGATACGGATCCAATTTCTAAGCCTAATATCCGCAACAACTGGGATCTAAGTACCTTGCGTGCATCTTCTGTGGTGCAAGCCTTACAGAATACCTATGGTGTGGATCCAAAGCGTCTAACAGCTGGTGGTCGTGGAGAATATAACCCGATTGCAAGTAATGGTTCTGCCGATGGTAAAGCGAGAAATCGTAGAACGCAGATCATTATTACTCCTAAATTAGATCAATTTATGGAGCTGATTGATCAGGCGCCAGAAACCTCTGATGCGGATGCATCTGCAGCAGATACCTCTGGATTGTAAGAATTTTTATTTAAAATCTTAATATTTAAAAGGCTGTATCAGAATATCTGATACAGCCTTTTTTATGGGTTATGTCATTGTGATACATACGTCATTGCGAGGAACCAAGCAATCTTTGAACATTGTCATCCTGAGCAGCGTCGAAGGATCTGAAATACTACTTACGAACAGATGCTTCGACTACGCTCAGCATGACATGCGGACAGATTGCTTCGTCGTGCCTCCTCGCAATGACGGTAGGTCGTGCCTCCTCGCAATGACGGTAGGGTGTGCCTCCTCGCAATGACGGCAGCACGTACTACTTGTAAAAACCTCTTATAAATCTACTCTTAAAAACTTACCTTCTTTATCGAATACCAAATCGATATCATTCACCAATTCCACATCAAAGCCATGCTTTTCCTTTTCAATGCTCTTGATTCCAGAATTCGCATAATTTTCATTAATATAACTTACAATCGGCGCAAGGATAAAACCCGTATTGATTGCCGTATTATTATTGGATTCCACTTCTGTCCAATCTCCATTCTTATCAAACTTCACCTGAACACCAGTTGCCAAAATTGCTTTATACTCTGTTCCTGATAAAGCTTCCTTTTCTTTCTCCACTTGAAGGATTTTCACCCCATTAAAATGCGTGTTCAAAAAGGTATTAGCCTCTTTCGGTAATTGATCCGCTTGAATAACTTCCTCCTTATCACAGGAAATAAACAAAATCCCAAAACCCAATATAGCAGTTAATGTAAATAGTAATTTTTTCATGTTATGTTTAATTTTTTATTATCAATTTTTTAATTTCTACCGATGAATTATTAATCATCGATTCTTACAAATTCTCCTTTTTTATTGAACTCCAGGTCCAATCCGCTGGTCAATTCCACCTCAAATCCATTTCTTTCCTTTTTCAATTGAACAACCTCATTATTCGGAAAACTTTTGCGCACATAGTTCAATATTGACGCTGGAATAATAGCCTGCGGAACTGATTTTTGTTTTGCATCCACTTCTGTCCAGTTTCCTTTTTGATCAAACTCAATCTCTGTCCCATTTTGTAGGACAACTTTGTATTCCATACCCGAAAGCATTTCTTTTTCAGAACTCACCAAGGAAATTTGACCCTTATTATAATGTGTATTCACAAATGATTGAGCCGTTTTTGGTAGTTGATTAAATTCCAATACTTTTTTTTGTGCCGATGCACTGAATGATGCAACAAGCATTGCTGCGATCATACTGATTTTTGTTATTGATTTCATGTCTTTGTTCTTATGATTTGAATCAAAGGTCTACATCAATTTGGGAAAGAATTGGGAATACGGAAGTAAAATGAAATAAATTTTAATTTTTTATTAATTCAAAAACATGTTGATTATGAATAAACTGATATTGAATCGTTAAATGTGGATATTTTTCCAATATGGATTGCACGATGGATAATCCTAATCCATTAGATGTACTATCCTGTGTGCCTTTATGGAATCGTTCGAAAATGTATTTCGGATTTAGTGCTTCTCCCAGGCTATCATTCGCAATACGGATAGTCCTTTCCGAAAAAACAACCTGAATTTGTCCCTGTGGTTTATTATATTTGATTGCATTCCTGAGCAGATTACCGATCAGTATTTGTGCTAGTTCCGGGTTACAATCCACTAAAAATATACCCTTATCTTCCAAGGAAACCTGTACTTCCTTGTACGTATAAATATCTTCCAGTTCTTCTAACAAATTCTTCGTTAATGCATTGAAATCTATTTTTTCGGTTTGATTATATTGGTGGTTTTCAATTCTGGATAGCATTAATAAGGATTTGTTCAAACCTACCATCCGATGAAGGGATTGCTTCGCTTCAGCTAATTTTTTCAATTGGGATTCGTTGAATGCTTCATCCTGCAATAAAAGCTCCATTTTACCAATACTCACCGCCAAAGGGGTCTGTAGCTCATGTGAGGCATTCTCCAGAAACCTTTTCTGATCTTCAAAGACCATTTCATTCCGATCGATCATTTTGGCGATCTGCCGATTGAGCTCTTCGAATTCCTTAACCTGGCTTTTTACAGGTTGAAAACTTTTTGATTCCCCAAAACGGTATTGACTAAGGTTGCGGAGCGTTTCTTTAAACGGTTTCCAGGCATTCCGCAGGACAAAATGATTGATAATGATTATGCTTAAGACGATCACTATATACAATACGGATAAAGAAATCGCTAAATTGATCAGGAAATCGTCTTCTTCTACAGTAGATGTGCGTATTTCCAGCTCATAAGCTTTCCCATCTTTGCTGAAAAATCCGGTACTTAGGATGCGATAAGGTTCATCTTCTTCATCATAGGGCATGTAGATCAATTTTCTGGAAAAATGATTCTTGTCCAAATCTTCCCTTGGCGCTACCTCCCGGATGATAAATTGATTGATGCCATAGGTTTTATTATCCGTAATCACCGTGGAATCTTTAAATGCTTCCCGAATGATCTCTATTTTTTGGTTCTTCAGTCCATCATCAACATTGTCATATACCTCATCCATGAGGAGGGCATAGAACAATAAAGCCCAAATGGCCATAATGACCAAAATGGCTAGAACCAGGTATCGATTCGTGTAATTTTTAACGGATATTGCCATTATACGAGTTTATAACCTACGCCGTAGACTGCTTGGATATCAGCTTCGGCATCGGCATCCTTTAATTTTTTTCGAATATTTTTTATCTGGGAATAGATGAAATCCAAATTATCTGCCTGATCTGCATGATCACCCCAGACCGCTTCTGCCAAGGTGGTTTTTTCTAATAATTTATTTGGCCTCAACAGAAAGTAATATAACATGTCAAATTCTTTTCTGTTGAATGATAGTGTCTTGTCGGCAATACGAACAATCCGGTTTTCAGGATCCACCGTAATGTTTTTGAATGTAAGTAGGGAAGAACCTTCCTGGGCATTTCTGCGGATAATGGATTTGATCCTTGCCAGTAGCTCTGCAAAATGGAAGGGTTTTGCCAGGTAATCATCTGCCCCGATCTCTAATCCCAGCACTTTATCAGCTACGGAGTCTTTTGCAGATAGAATGAGTACGGCCTGTTTGCAATTTGCCGCTTTCATTTGTTTAAGGATATCCAATCCTGATCCGCCAGGGATCATGATGTCCAAAAGAATACAATCGTATTGGTAGTTCATTACTTTCTCAAGGCCAGATGGATAATCCATGGCCGTTTCTACCAAAAAATTCTCCGCTTCCAAAAACTCTTTACTGTTTTGTAGTAGGTCTATTTCATCTTCTATGATCAGGATCTTCATTTTTTAAAGGTATGTTATTCTTTTTTAAAACCAAGATAATTAGTTTGGCAAGTTAAGCGCTTAATTCTGGAAAGAATTGGGAATTGGTTTTGTCATTGCTAGACTTAATGCGTCATTGCGAGAAACTTTACCCGTCCTTTAGATTTGTATAATAATAGAAAGGGTTAATTGTTTAAGTTAGCCTTTTAGAAAGATTACCTAAAACGGTAGCGGCAAATTCTCTTTCCGTGAAGGTTTTTATACCTAGGCAATG
>PJUC01000053.1_pt1 | contig 123509 bp, 103 predicted proteins | sample 1512161 | NCBI WGS metagenome assembly PJUC01 (sample SAMN08177676, study PRJNA422409) | Soil metagenome, whole genome shotgun sequencing project. | isolation source: Soil enriched on filter paper | place: USA: Madison | collected 2015-01-15 | reverse complement strand
TTCATGGGCAGAATGAATAAACCGGATGTGGATTACATCAAGGGTATTGCTCCTGCAATTGCCATTGAACAAAAAGTGATCTCCTCCAATCCCCGATCGACGGTAGGCACATCCACCGAGATCTATGATTACCTCAAACTACTTTTTGCCCGTATCGGTAAGACCTATTCGCCCATTTCGGGCAAAGAGGTGAAGAAGGATACGGTGACCCATATTGTGGATCGTCTACTAGCTTATGAGGACGATTCGACCATCACGATTTATAGTCCTTTAATTCCGACCAATAAACGGAAATTAAAGGAAGAATTGTCGCTGCTTTTGCAGAAGGGTTTTGTGCGGATCAAGCATCAGGGTAGCATACAGAAGATCGAATCGGTACTGGAGAATAAAGAGGTCGCGAATTCAACTTTTAAAGAGGGTGATATCTATATCGTGATCGATCGGGTGATGTTGGATCACAGCGATGACACCATCAACCGATTGGCGGATTCTATCCAAACAGCCTATTTTGAAGGAAAGGGCGAATGTTTGGTGGAAGTGAACTCGGAAAGTTTCTCCTTTTCGGATAAGTTTGAACTGGATGGGATGACCTTCGAAGAGCCGACACCCAACTTCTTCAGTTTCAATAATCCTTACGGTGCCTGTAAACGATGTGAAGGTTATGGAAAGATCATTGGAATAGATCCTGATTTGGTTATTCCGGATAAAAGTCGGTCCGTATATGATGGTGCGATTGCGCCATGGCGTGGGGAGAAGATGGGGCTATGGTTGGAGAAGCTGGTTCGAAACGCACTGAAATTCGATTTTCCGATTCATCGTTCTTATAGCGATCTTACCAAAGCACAGCAAGAGGTATTATGGACGGGGAATAAATATTTCCGCGGTTTGAATGATTTCTTTGCTGAGCTGGAGGAACAGACCTATAAAATCCAATACCGCGTAATGCTTTCCCGCTATCGTGGAAAAACGGATTGTCCGGAGTGTAAGGGCACGCGCTTGCGCAAGGATGCGAGTTTTGTAAAGATCAACGATCATTCGATCACCGATATCGTGCTGATGCCTTTAGATGAGGCTTTGGCCTTGTTCCAATCCCTAAAGCTTTCAGATCATGATGCCATCATTGCCAAAAGGTTATTGGCAGAGATTACCAATAGGTTGCAGTTCTTGAGTGATGTGGGATTAAGTTACCTGACCTTGAACCGCTTGAGCAATAGCCTTTCGGGAGGGGAATCCCAACGGATCAACCTGGCAACCTCCTTAGGTAGTTCCCTTGTTGGTTCCATTTATGTGCTGGATGAACCGAGTATCGGATTGCACCCACGGGATACCCAACGATTGATCGGTGTGTTGAAATCCCTTCGCGATGCAGGGAATACGGTGATCGTGGTGGAGCATGAGCAGGAAATGATGGAAGCTGCGGATTACCTGATCGATATTGGTCCTGAAGCAGGGATCAACGGGGGTGAATTGGTGTTTGCAGGGACCTATAAAGAAATATTAACGGATAAGAAGAGTTTGACAGGGGAGTATTTGAGCGAGAAGCTTCAAATTCCTGTTCCTGATAAAAGAAGAAAATGGAACGAATCCATCCGTGTGCTTGGTGCACGGGAAAATAACCTAAAAGGGATCACAGTAGATTTCCCCTTGAATGTCTTTACGGTCGTTTCTGGGGTTTCAGGTTCGGGTAAGACCTCTTTGGTGAAACGGATTTTATACCCTGCTTTGCAAAAGGCTGTGGGTAGTTATTCCGGGGATCAGACGGGTTTGTTTGATGGTCTGGAAGGGGCAATCGATCAGGTAGAACAGGTCGAGATGGTGGATCAGAACCCCATCGGTCGTTCGACACGTTCCAATCCGGTTACCTATGTAAAGGCTTGGGATGAAATCAGGGCTTTGTTTTCCAGTCTTCCAGCGGCTAAGGCCAATGGTCTAAAACCATCAGCTTTCTCTTTCAACGTAGAAGGTGGCCGATGTGAGATCTGTCAGGGTGAAGGGGTCGTGAAGATCGAGATGCAGTTTATGGCAGATATTGTCCTTCCTTGTGAGGCTTGCGATGGTAAGCGTTTTAAACAGCACGTGTTGGATGTGCAGTACCAAGGTAAATCGGTGTCGGATATCCTGGACTTGAGTGTGGATGAAGCGATCGAATTCTTTGCGGATCAGCCTAAGATCATGAATAAGCTGAAACCTTTGCAGGAGGTAGGTTTAGGCTACGTGAAGTTGGGCCAATCTTCCAGCACATTGTCTGGCGGTGAAGCGCAAAGGATTAAATTGGCTTCTTTTTTAATAAAAGGGAACAATCAGAAAAAAACTTTGTTTATTTTTGATGAACCTACAACCGGCCTACATTTCCATGATATCAGCAAATTGCTTAAGGCATTTTCAGCATTGATCGAACTGGGCAACTCTGTGCTGGTGATCGAGCACAACCTGGATATGATCAAATCAGCAGATTGGGTTATTGATATTGGTCCTGAAGGAGGTGAGAAGGGGGGTAATCTGGTATTTGCAGGAACACCGGAAGACCTGATAACATGTAATCAATCCTATACGGGTGACTACCTTAAACGTCACCTCATTTCTAAATAAATTAAATACACATATGATGCGTAAAAAATTTAGTTTTCTTTTGTTGCTGGCTTTGTTCAGCAATGTCGTTGCCGCACAAGTAGAAAGGCCTAAATTGGTTGTTGGCTTAATGGTAGACCAAATGCGATGGGACTACCTTTACCGTTTCGCAGATCGTTATGGTAATGATGGTTTTAAAAGGTTGCTTCGTGATGGTTTTTCCTGCGAGAACACCCTGATCGACTATGTGCCTACTTTTACGGCTATCGGACATAGCTCCGTCTACACAGGAAGTGTTCCTGCGATCCACGGGATTGCAGGTAATGACTGGATCGAGCAACAGACCGGTACATCGATGTATTGTACACAAGATGATGCGGTAGAGGGTGTTGGGACCAAGGAGAAGGAGGGGAAACAATCCCCAAGAAACCTGTTGGCTTCAACGGTTACAGATCAGTTGAAATTGGCTACCAATTTTCAATCTAAGGTGATTGGTATAGCGATCAAGGATAGGGGAGGAATTTTACCTGCAGGTCACTTTGCTGATGCCGCTTATTGGTTTGAAGCAAATTCGGGCGATTGGATCAGTAGTACTTATTACATGCAAAACCTGCCGAATTGGGTGCAGGATTTCAATAAGCAGAAATTGGCGGAGAAATTGTTGAAGCAAGATTGGAATACCTTATATCCGATCGAAACCTATAAGAACAATAGTGTGGATGATGATAATGTGTATGAAGGTAAATGGGCAGGGGAGGAAACTCCTACATTTCCGCGTAAAACTTCGTTGCTGATGAAGGATGCGGGTTATGAACTGATCAAAACCACACCTTTCGGCAATACATTTACATTGGATTTTGCCAAAGAAGCGATCAAGCAGGAGAATCTGGGCAAGAATCCGACAAAGGCTACAGATTTTCTAGCGGTGAGTCTTTCGGCTACGGATTATGTGGGACACCGTTATTCGCTTTCTTCGGTGGAGATTGAGGATATCTATCTTCGTTTGGACCAAGAATTGGCTGAATTCTTCAATTACTTGGATAAAACTGTGGGTAAGGGGAATTATACCTTTTTCCTGACAGCGGACCATGCGGCTTCCTATAATTCCCGTTATTTCATGGATATGCGTGGTAATGGGGGCTATTTCTTTTCCCGCCAGATCATGCGTAATCTGAATGAACAGCTGCAAGCTGAATTTGGAGCGGATAAGATTGTTTCCAGTTTGATGAACTATCAGGTTCATTTGAATTATGGCTTGATTGAAAAGCAGAAATTGGACGAGGAGAAGATCAAGAAGTCGATCATCAAGATGCTGCGTCATGAGGATGGGGTTGCTTTTGTAGTGGATATGGAAGGTGGTGAGAATATGATGATCCCTGCCCAGCTGCGCGAGAAGATCGTGAATGGCTATAACAGGAAACGGAGTGGAGCGATCCAGATCATTACGGAACCGCAATGGTATGACGGAACGCCAAGATCTACCGGAACGACCCATGGTACTTGGACGCCTTATGATTCGCATATTCCATTGGTTTTTATGGGTTGGGGTGTGAATAAGGGCAAGACGAATAAAATGGTGCACATAACGGATATTGCGCCTACGATCAGTGCGCTATTGCACGTGATGGAACCAAATGGTTCTATAGGGCAGCCTATTGTGGAGGTCTTACAGAAATAGTCCTTAAATTTTCATATTTTTGAGGATAAGCTAGTAGAGGAAAAATATGCTATCGAAGAAAACAAAATACGCTATCAAAGCCCTAATGGTATTGGGAAGGAATTATGGAAAGGAGCCTATGCAGATCGGAAAGATTGCGGAGGAGGAACGTATTCCGAAGAAATTCTTGGAACAGATACTATTGGAGATGCGTAATGCGGGAATTTTGTATTCCAAGAAAGGCGCTGGGGGTGGTTATAGCTTGAACAAGGCGCCAGAGGATGTTTACCTATCGCAGGTGATGCGTTTGGTGGATGGGCCGATTGCGTTGTTGCCTTGTGTGAGTTTGAATTTTTACCGCTCCTGTGAGGAATGTGTGGAGGAGCATGCTTGTGGGATTCGGGATACGTTTATTGAGGTGAGGAATGCGATGCTGCAGATCTTGAATGATACAAGTATTTTGAATTTGATCAATAAGGAGAAGGAATTGAATTTGGAGACGGGGAGGTAGATTTCTTTGTCATTGCGATATACTCGTCATTACGTTATACTCGTCATTGCGAGGGCTGCGTCATTGCGAGGCACGAAGCAATCTTTCGATTAGCATAAAGATTGCTTCGTCGTACCTCCTCGCAATGACGGGGGCTCTACAAAACCTCCATTAATCTTTCAAAAGCCATTCCACGAGAGGCTTTCAACAAAATCATAAAATCATTTATCGGATCCTTAACCAAAGCCGCTTTTGCTTCTTCCGTTGTTTCATAAAATTCCACCGCTTTTGTTTCATCAACCATCACGTTCTCCACATCTTTTTCAACTTCATCCTTTTCAACTTCATCCTTTTCGCTCTCCAAAACTTCATCTCTCAATCCATAAAAAGCTTTCCCAACAAAAATCAACCTATCCAGTCCAACAGCTTTAGCTGTTGCAATGACCTTCCTATGCTCCTCCACACTCTGATCGCCCATTTCGAACATATCACCCAATATCGCCGCTTTCTTTTCCGCCTTGATCACCTTAATATTTTCAATTGCCGCCGCCATACTACTCGCATTCGCATTATAATAATCTGCAATAATGGTATTACCTTCAGTCTTTGTAATCTGTGAACGATTGTTCTGAGGCACATATCCCTCCAGCCCTGCATTGATCTCCTCCGCACTTAATCCAAAATGCAATCCCACAGCAACTGCAGCCAACATGTTCTCTGTATTATAAGCCCCCGTTAAATGCGTATTCACCTCATGCGTTCCATTCTCCCCCCGCTCTTTCCAAAAAATAGTCAATAAAGGATCAGCAACAACCAATCCTCCCTGAACATCGTTCTTATCCGAAAAACCATAATAGACAATATCTTTCAATTTCCTATCCTCCGCCATTTGCATCAGAAACTCATTATCCCCCTGAACAAAAACCTGCCCATTATGCTCCTTCAAGTAATCATAAAGTTCCCCTTTGGTTTTCATCACCCCTTCAAAAGAACCAAAACCTTCTAGATGAGCCTTGCCCACATTGGTGATCAGACCATGGCTTGGCTGCGCGATATGACATAGAAATTCAATCTCTCCCTGGTGATTGGCGCCCATTTCAATAATGGCCAGTTCCAGATCCTTGGGCAAAGAAAGAATAGTCAAAGGAACACCGATATGGTTGTTCAAGTTTCCCTTCGTAGCAAAAGCCTTGAATTTTTGGGAAAGGACGCTATACAACAATTCCTTGCTGGTGGTTTTTCCATTGGTACCCGTAATCCCCACAAAAGGAATATCCAATTGTTTCCGATGATGGGTTGCCAAGGCCTGCAAACTGCTCAACACATCCTCTACCAGGATATAAGCTGGACCATCCTGAACATATTCCCGATCATCCAGCACCACATATTTTGCCCCAGCCTCCAATGCTTTTTCGGCAAAGGTATTACCATTAAAAGATTCCCCTTTAAGGGCAAAAAATATACAGTCTTTAGTGATCTGACGCGTATCTGTACAGATGGTTGGATAGTTTAGGTAGATTTGATAAAGTTCAGCTATTTGCATCTCCAAAAATTTTAAACAAAGGTATAAAATAAAAAATCCCGTTTCTTTGTTGGAAACGGGATTTCAGGTATTTTTTTTCTTTACAAGGAAAGGATTTCGACGATCCTGGTAAGGTTGGTATTGATTTTATCAATATGCTTGATGGCTTTGTTGAACGGGGTAAATTGTACATTTCCACAGATCAATCCGGCCATTTCGCCTTTACGACCTTCGATTAGTCCTTCTACCGCGGCAACACCCAAACGGCTAGCCAACACACGGTCCATACAGGTTGGTGATCCACCTCGTTGGATATGCCCCAAAATGGAAACACGAACATCATAAGCAGGGAAGTTGGCCTTGATTTTCTCGGCAACGACCAATCCGCCTTCTTTATCCCCTTCAGCAACGATGATGATACGAGATGATTTGTTCTTTCTGGTTTTATCCAGACGTTTCATGATGGCATCATAATCCACTTCCAGTTCTGGGATAAGCACGGCTTCAGCACCGGTACTGATTCCTGAACGCAGCGCGATCAGACCGGAGTCGCGACCCATCACTTCCACCACAAATAGGCGGTCGTGGGACTCTGCGGTATCACGGATCTTATCTACGGCATCCACTACGGTATTGATGGCCGTATCATAACCGATCGTAAAGTCTGTACCATTCAAGTCATTATCGATGGTGCCGGGCATACCAATAATAGGAATATCAAATTCTTCAATGAACTTGGATGCTCCCGTAAAGGTTCCGTCTCCACCAATAACCACTAAGGCATCAATATCATGTTTTTTAAGGTTTTCGTAAGCTTGTTTTCTTCCTTCGACAGTTCTGAATTCATCACTTCTTGCTGTTTTCAGGATGGTACCACCACGTTGGATGATATTGGCCACGGATTTTGCATCCATCGCAATAATATCTCCCTGAACCATGCCATCGTATCCTCTACGGATACCAAACATGTTCATTCCATGGTAAATACCTGAACGGATAACAGCACGGATACCGGCATTCATACCTGGAGAATCACCTCCAGAAGTTAAAACGGCAATGTTTTTAATGTTACTCATATGCCAAATATACCGATTTACTTACGTTTAAAAAGTATGATTATGTTAACTTATTTCGTGTTGTATTTATCCAAACCTGATTGTAAGAATGCTTTGTAGCTAGCAATATCCATGTTCGCTCCACTTGTTGGAACCAGTAATTCGCCATTATTATCCAATAAAGCATATAATGGTTGTGAATTGGAGTTGAAACGCTCGATCTGTAGCTCCGAGTTCTTCTTACTTACTTTGGTTACTTTTTTACCATTGATTCTAGAGATGTACTGCTCAGATTCTGGTAATTCCAAAGCACTATCATCCACATATAGTTCAACTAAGATAAATTTCTCATTGATCATGGCTTTTACGCTTGGATCAGACCAAACGTTAGCTTCCATCTCACGACAATTTACACAGTTCCAGCCCGTAAAATCCACCATAAGTGGTTTGTTCTGCGCTTTTGCAGCTGCTAGAGCCTCATCATAATCGTAATAAGGATCCATTCCTTTCAAGGTTGTTCTTGGATGGAAATGGCTATAATATTTACGGCTTGACGCATCGGCCGAACCTGCAGGAGCTGCATGACCTCCACCTCCACCAGCAGAAATATCAAAATCTTGGGTTCCGATCGGAGGAAGGAATGCTGAAATAGATTTCAACGGTGCTCCCCACATACCAGGTACCATATACATCACAAAGGAGAATACGATAATGGCCAAGATTGTTCTTGGAACCGACATGAATTTCAGGTCACTATCGTGCGAGAATTTGATTTTTCCGATCAGGTATAGTCCCATCAAGCCAAAGATCACGATCCATAGGGCTAGGAATACCTCACGGTCTAGGAATTGCCAGTTGTAGGCCAAATCGACATTCGAAAGGAATTTCAAGGCCAAGGCTAATTCTAAGAATCCTAATACCACTTTCACACTGTTTAACCAACCACCGGATTTAGGCATTGATTTCAACAGGGATGGGAACATCGCAAATAGGACGAAAGGAATAGCTAACGCGATCGAGAATCCCAACATACCAATGGCAGGGCCTAAGCGATCACCTTTTGTAGCCGCATCAACCAATAAAGTTCCAATAATCGGTCCTGTACAGGAGAATGAAACTACCGCTAAACTTGCGGACATAAAGAAAAGTCCTATCAATCCACCTTTGTCTGATTTTGCATCAATTTTGTTGACAAAAGAACTTGGAAGTGTAATTTCGAACGCTCCTAAGAAAGAAGCTGCAAATACCACCAAGAGTAGGAAGAATAGGAAATTGAATATACCATTTGTAGAGAGGACATTCAGGGCATCGGCACCGAAAGCGATGGTAATTAACATACCTAAGGCTACATAGATTACGATGATGAATAATCCGTAAAGGAAGGCTTGTTGAACAGCTTGTGCTGTGCTTCCTGATTTTTTGGTGAAGAAACTTACGGTCAAAGGAACCATTGGGAAGATACATGGCATTAAGAATGCAATAAATCCACCGATTAGCCCTTTAATGAAAATTCCCCACATGCTGGTGTCTTCCCCGTCTGCGTCAGTTGGAGCAGTGGCAACCGTCGCGGCAGTAGTGTCTTGTGCACTGGTATCCTGACCATCGGAGAATTCTAGATCTCCAACATCGGTTAGCAATGTGTCATCAGATGTCGTTTGTTCTTCCCCCGAACTGAACTCGATATCATCTGTATTGATTAAAGAATCTTGTGAAAAACCTGCTAGAGGTGTGGTTAATGAAAGTAAAAGCCAACATGTGGCAATTAAAATATGTTTTAAATTGAACATAATTGTTAGTTTATCGCGGCAAAGCTAAGAAAAAGGCAGGGAACCCTGCCTTTTTAGATAAGATATTTTATAATATTTTACTTGATTGTTACAGCAAATTCGTACTCATCTGGTGGAAGACAACGCTCTTTGTCACATACCATGAAGGTAGCAGTACCTTTAACTTTGGTAGGTTTACCATTAGCTAAATTAACTTTTTGTTGGAAAATCACTTCTCCATTGTAGTAAGGAACATTCATTTTGAAAGTTTCCTCGTACTTAGATTTTGGTGCTTTCGCTGCAACTTTACCGTTTAATTTTGCACCATTGTCTGCAGTGATGTTGAATTCGGTAGCAATTGGGCCTCCTTCAGGAACACTTAACCCGTAGATATGCCATCCTTCATCTACTTTCGCTTTGATAAAAACAACCGCTTCCTTAGCGTTGATTTTCTTCGTAGCAACCGACCATTCTACTGGTTTCAATACCTGCGCAAATGCACCTGAAATGGCGAATAGTACGAAGGCAATTAATAAATTTATTTTTTTCATAAAAAACCGTTTGTGTAATTGACTATTAATTTTTAATATAGTTTAATTCAAAGTTAGAATAATAAGTTTCAAAGTTTGTCATATTTAGTTATTTTTTTTCCAAGTGTAATCAATTTTTTGCAAATGAAATACGACTTCTTTGAACTGGTAACTTTTTAACTCACTGTCACTTTCTATATATAAAAGACCATTTCTGTCCACTTTTCTGATTATCCCTTCGAATTGTATATCATTAGACGTGTAAATAGCTGGAATGTCCCTTTGAAAAAGTGATTTATTATAAAGATTTAATAATTCCTCTTCCGTAATTTTCTCTTCTTTAAAAGCATCGTATTTATTTTGAATGGATTGTAGAAGCTCTTCACATGCTTTTACCAGATCAGAGAGTTCTTTTCCAGTCTCGTTTAGGATGGAACTGGCGGTTGCTTTAATTTCCTCTGGAAATTCCTGTTGATTTACGTTGATACCTATACCTATTATAGCATGGTTAATCGCTTTTGAAGTACTACTATTCTCGATCAGGATTCCCGCTATTTTTTTTCCGTTCAAGAGGATATCATTCGGCCATTTAATTTCTGCATCAATCTGAAGACTCTTCAGCCAATCAATGATCCCTAAACTGATCAGCATATTCAGCAGGAAATGGTCTTGCAAGCTGAGGAATTTTGGATAGAGTAAAGTGCTTACCGTAATGTTTTTATTAGCCGGAACAGTCCATACGTTGCCCCTTTGGCCTCTTCCATGGGTCTGATGCCTTGCCATTATGGCAGTCCATTCTGGTAATGGCTTGAAATTTGACAGTTGAGATTTTAAATAATCATTTGTAGAGCCAATTTGCTCCAAAACAATTATCTTTTGGCGTAGTGAATCTCCCGAAAATGTGTTATTTTGCAAAAAGAAAGAGTTTTAATAAAATATTTATCAAAAGTATAATATTTCTTAATGAGTAAAAACAAAAAAGGTTCCTTATCAGAAAAGCTTGCAGACATTGTGATTCATGGGATGCAGGAAAAAAAAGGAAACGAAATAGTGCGGTTGGATATGCGGGAAGTTAATGGGACGTTGTCCGATTATTTTGTAATCTGCCATGCCGACTCCACGGCACAAGTAAATGCTATCGCAAAAAGTGTAGAAGACGAAGTTTATAAGGCTTTTAACCAAGATCCATGGCATAAGGAAGGCCAAGGGAATGGGGAATGGATTTTATTGGACTTTGTGGATGTTGTAGTTCACATTTTCCAAACCGAAAAACGTTCGCATTATCGGATGGAAGATCTTTGGGGCGATGCAGAAGCAAGCAGCTATCAGAGCGCTTAAGAATTGATTGTATAGAAACGTAGTATAGAGAATAAATGAAGAAAGTTCCAAGTAAGAAGATTACGCCAATGCCTCCAAAATTTAATATGATATGGCTTTGGATAGCAATTTTTATTGGTTTTTTTGGGCTCCAGTATTTGTTTAGTGGTGAGGGAGCTAAAAAGATAACCTATAAAGAATTTGAAACGAAATCCCTGATCCCAGGTGATGTCGATAAATTGATTGCCTATAAGAATGGGGAATTGTGGGATGTGGAAGTATATATTAAGCAAGATCGTTTAAAAGAAGAGAAATATAATGATGTTGCGCCAAAAGGCAATTCATTGAACTTCAGCAAAACGCAAAGTCCTCAATATGTATTTTCGGAAGCAAATGCCGAAGCATTAGAGAATAAATTAAAAACATCACAGGATAGCCTAGCGGCTAACCAACCGCGTGTTGGGGTTAGTTTCGAAGACCGTTCAAACCCTTGGGCGGGATGGTTCGTATCCTTTATGCTTCCATTGTTGATCATTGTTGCCATCTGGATTTTCTTGATGCGCAGAATGAATGGTGGAGCAGGTGGTGGCGGCGGAGCCATTTTTAATATCGGTAAATCGAAAGCCCAACTGTTCGACAAAGAATCTCAGATCAACATCACTTTCAACGATGTTGCAGGATTGGAAGAGGCGAAACAAGAGGTGATGGAAATCGTTGATTTCTTGAAGAACCCAAAGAAATATACCGATTTAGGGGGTAAGATCCCTAAAGGAGCGCTTTTGGTAGGCCCTCCGGGAACCGGTAAAACTTTGTTGGCGAAAGCGGTAGCAGGCGAAGCGCAAGTACCTTTCTTCTCCTTGTCAGGATCTGACTTTGTGGAGATGTTCGTAGGTGTCGGTGCATCCCGTGTTCGCGATTTGTTCAAACAAGCGAAAGAAAAAGCGCCATGTATCATCTTTATTGATGAGATCGATGCGATCGGACGTGCTCGTGGAAAGAATTCCATTATGGGCGGAAATGATGAGCGTGAAAATACGTTGAACCAATTATTGGTAGAGATGGATGGTTTCGGAACCAACGTTGGGGTGATCATCCTGGCGGCTACCAACCGTTTAGATGTATTGGATTCGGCTTTATTGCGTCCAGGACGTTTTGATAGACAGATTTCGATCGACAAACCAGATTTGATCGGCCGTGAACATATCTTTAATGTACACTTGAAGCCATTGAAATTGGCGGAAGAGGTAGATGCGAAGAAATTATCGGCACAGACTCCAGGTTTTGCTGGTGCGGAGATTGCGAACGTTTGTAATGAGGCAGCTTTGATTGCGGCCCGTAAGAACAAGAAAGCAATCGAGATGCAGGATTTCCAAGATGCGATTGACCGCGTAATCGGTGGTTTGGAGAAAAAGAATAAGATCATCTCTCCAGATGAGAAAAAGATCGTGGCTTACCACGAGGCAGGTCATGCGATTGCAGGTTGGTTCTTGGAACATGCGGATCCTTTGGTTAAAGTTTCCATTGTTCCACGTGGAGTTGCTGCCTTAGGCTATGCCCAATATCTGCCAAAAGAGCAGTTCTTATACACGACTGAGCAGTTGATTGACAGTATGTGTATGACAATGGGTGGTCGTGTTGCGGAAGATATTACTTTTGGAAGAATATCTACCGGTGCACAGAATGACTTGGAGCGTATCACCAAATTGGCTTATGCAATGACGGCGGTTTACGGTATGAACCACAAAGTGGGGAATGTCTCTTTCCGTGATAGCTCAGGCGATAGCCAATTCCAAAAACCATATTCCGATCAGACGGCTGAGTTGATCGATGATGAGGTGAGAACATTGATCTCTGAAGTTTACGAGCGTACGAAACAATTGTTGTTGGAGAAACAAGAAGGATTGATCAGAATCGCAGAGAAGTTATTGGAAAAAGAAATCCTTTTCCAAGCAGATCTGGAGGAAATCTTAGGAAAGCGTCCATTTGCCAATAAAACCACTTACGATGAATTCGTGAATGGTGGAGCAGATGGTGGCGGAGTTCCTCAAACGGATCTTCCGATTCCGACAGGCGATGTGGATGATGCAGAACAAGCAGCAGACAACAAGCCTAACACCAATTCTGAAAATATTTAATCAAATAATCATAACAGACAAGGCTTTCCCAAACCTTGTCTGTTTTATTTTATAGCTATTGCTAGCTTTTTGTTTTATATTATAGCATGAACACCCGAAATACCACGGCGAAAGAGAAGATGTTGAAGAAGATCCGTCAGGCGCTCCTTCAGAAGAAGGAGAACCCTCATCCTATGTTTGAGGAGACTCCGCTGTATAAGGACGAGGAAGAACCGTTGGACGTCACTTTTGCCCGTGAATTCACGCAGGTATCGGGAAAGTTTGTGTATTGTGATGGGGAGATCAATCTTATCGAAAACCTGATCATTTTAGTGGAGAAGCTGGAAATTTCCAAGCTATATGTTTGGGAAAAGACTGTTCAACAGTTGTTGGATCAGTATGGTTTCCCTTATCGAAGCACGCAAGTGAATTTCGAGGAGGTGGAAGCCAGTATTACCGGCTGTGAAGCACTGATCGCCCGTAATGGAAGCATCATGCTGAGCAATGCGAACGAATCGGGACGCCGCTTGAGTGTTTATCCACCGGTACATATTGTGATTGCGAGAGCCTCTCAATTGGTGATGGACCTGAAGCACGGAATGACGGTGGTTCGTCAAAAATATGGAGCAGACCTGCCTTCTATGATCAGTACCATCACAGGCCCTAGCCGAACTGCCGATATCGAAAAGCGCTTGGTACTCGGTGCCCATGGACCTAAAGAACTTTATTTATTTTTACTCGAAGACCGTTTTTAAATGTTAGCTTATTATCTTTTTAATCTACCTGTAGCCAGTGTTATTTTTGCCCTTACTATCGGATTGAGCATCTATGTTTTTGCAAATCCGCAATGGTATGGTAAATTGATGTTGCATCCATATAGTATTTCAAGAGATAAGAAATATGCCTACCTGATCTTTACCAGTGGGCTTATCCATAAAGATTGGATGCACCTGATCTTTAACATGATTACCTTCTATTATTTCGGTTTCGGGTTGGAGGCAATTTTTGTTGCACAGTTAGGGGTATTGGGGCATGTGATGTTTGCATTATTATACATTGTGGCATTGGTGCTGAGCGATATTCCTACGATCATGCGGCATAAAAATAATTATGGTTACCATAGTTTAGGCGCATCTGGTGCTATTTCAGCAGTACTGTTCAGTTATATTTTATTTAACCCACTTACTAAGCTTTATATCTTTTTTGCCCTTCCGCTTCCGGCATTTTTATTTGCCGGTTTGTATTTGGTGTATTGTATATGGGCTTCCAAGAATTCCAACGATGGGATCAATCATGATGCGCATTTATTTGGCGCATTGACTGGATTGGTGCTTACTATTCTGATGTTCCCTGGAATTATCAATCATTTTATTGGGCAGTTTTAAAATTGCTCGATTTCTAATTCGTCCAGTTTTCCCGATCCAAACTCCTATACTGAATAGCTTCAGCTAAATGCTCGATTTTAATGGCCACAGAATTATCCAGATCAGCGATGGTCCTGGCCACCTTTAATATCCTATCATAAGCCCTCGCAGAAAGATTCAATTTATCCATTGCCTTTTTCAACAAACCTTTCCCGATCTCATCAATCAGACAATATTCTCGAATATTCCTCACCCGCATCTGCGCATTCGAATGAATATGCTCCAAATCCTTAAACCGCTGTTCCTGGATCCTCCTGGCAAGGATAACCCTTTCCCTTATACTCCCACTTTTTTCGGTTGCTCTAACCGTCGTCAATTCATTGAATTCAACAGGCGTCACTTCAACATGGATATCTATCCGATCCAATAAAGGACCAGAGATCCTGCTCAAATATTTCTGCACATTAATATATCCACAGGTGCAATTCCTACTGGGATGGTTATAAAAGCCACAAGGGCAGGGGTTCATGGCTGCGATCAGCATAAAACTGGCCGGATAATCCACTGTGATCTTTGCTCTGGAAATAGTAATGGAACGGGATTCCAAAGGTTGCCGCATAACCTCCAGAACAGATCTTTTAAATTCGGGCAGCTCATCCAGGAAAAGAACCCCATTATGCGCCAAGGAAATCTCTCCTGGCTGTGGATTTGCCCCGCCGCCCACCAAAGCCACATCGGAAATGGTATGATGGGGAGATCGGAATGGCCTAATCGTCAATAGCGACTCAGTAGCAGCCAATTGCCCAGAAACAGAATGTATTTTGGTGGTTTCCAAAGATTCTTCCATAGATAAAGGTGGAAGAATGCTGGGGATTCGCTTGGCCAACATGGTCTTGCCAGAACCTGGAGGACCAATCAGAATCACATTATGCCCACCAGCGGCAGCTATTTCCAACGCTCTTTTTATATTCTCCTGCCCTTTGACATCCGAAAAGTCCATCTCGTATCCATTCACCTGCTGATTAAATATTTCCTGTACATCAATCCGCAACGGGGCAACCTGCCGGATGCCCAATAGAAAGGAACAAGTATCCGATAGATCTTCTACCGGATACACAGCAATCCCTTCCACAATAGCCGCCTCTTCTGCATTCTGTTTGGGAAGGATGATTCCTTGAAAACCATCTTTCTTCGCCTGGATAACAATGGGTAATACACCTTTAATCGGTAGGATTTTACCGTCGAGAGCAAGCTCTCCCAGAATCATATGCGTTGCGAGTTTATCGGTAGGGATCTGTTCGGAAGCAGCAAGAATGCCAATGGCAATACTCAGATCATAGGAAGAACCTTCCTTTCGAATGTCCGCAGGAGCCAGATTGATCAAGATTTTACGTCTGGGCATGTGGAAACCTATGGACAATATGGCACTTTCTATCCGTAATAAGCTCTCCCTGACAGCAATATCAGGCAATCCAACAATATAATAATGGGTTCCGGTCGTTATGTTCGCTTCTACGGTGATGGTTCGGGCGCCAATACCGAAGACAGCGCTGCTGTATGTTTTTGTCAACATGAAAGAAAATAATTCAATTTGCAGATAAAATAAATTATTTGCTGAACAAATTAGGCTCAAAATTTGAGATAAATGTTTATATTATAAGTGACCGTGGAAACAGGCTGTAGCCGAATGACTATTGATTATCGATAAAATATTATTTATTAAAACGATTCGGTCTATTTTTTGTTAACACTATATACAACGGTAAAGAAATTACAAAAAATTAAAATACATACTAAAATGAACGATAACGGTAAAATTGTAACAGCATTATTAGCTGGATTAGCAGCAGGAGCAGTATTGGGAATTTTGTTCGCACCTGAAAAAGGAAGCGAAACTAGGGAAAAAATCAATGAATCATTGGCCGACCTTGGCGATGCGATCAAAGAGCGCGCAGAAGAGCAATTCGATCAATTGAATGACTTTAAAGAAAAAATCGTAGCTACATTAAAAACGAAACTAGGTAAAGCAGATTCGTATATCGACGAAGAGATTGAAGAACACGCGTAAGCGGAAAGGGGAATTGCTGCATGGAAGAACAAAAATTTTCATTTTCTGAGTCCTTTGATAAATCTAAGGATTACTTAGAAACACAATTTGAGTTATTGAAACTCAAAGCTATTTCCAGAATGTCCAGGATCTTAGGATCCTTGATCGTGGATGCCAGTAAGGTTTTATTGACCCTATTGATTGTGTTCTTTGTATCGCTTGCCTTAGGTTTTTATTTAGGAGAATTAATGGGTAGCTATTCATTGGGCTTCTTATCCACTGGTGGTATCTTCTTGGTGATCTTATTGATTATCCGAGCAATGGAACCTAAGTTGGAAGCTAAGTTTATGAATGTAACCATCAAAAGAATCCTTACAAAATGGGACGATGAAGATGATGAGGAGGAACAGCCCATCGTAAAGCCTAATATGGAGGAAGTGAAACAAGATGTTAACCAGGAAGGACCGATAGAAAATGATCATAGACAGCAATAATAAAAGACGAAGTGTCAACAACATTGATGATCTAAATGCAGAGATTGCCAGGTTGAAGCGTCTCAAAATTGAGCAGGAAGATTTCTTGAAAAATCAATATTCCTTGCTCAAACATAAAATTGAGACACCAGTGCGTGTTGCCAATATGTTGATGAACAGAGTTCCTGGAGTAAGTACAATCAAAGGATTGGTTCAGGGAATCGGAGAGGTTACGAATAAAAGCAACAAATCCGATTGGTTGACCAAAACGCTTCAATTAGGACTTCCATTGGTGTTGAACAAAACCTTACTTAAGAATGCAGGTTGGATCAAAAAAGGGTTGGTCTTGTTAGCTTCGGAAACTGCAGCAAAAAATGTGAATCAAGATAATGTAAGCTCCTGGATAGGGAAGATTACAGACATGATCAAACCCAAAAAGAAAAAGAAGAAAAACAAAGTAGAGGCTCCAGTGGGCGAGGTGATAAACCCCGTTCCTCCACAACATCCTCCAATGATTACGGCGGAAGAGTCTGTACAGGATAATATTTACGGTATCCCAAAGGATAGCGAAGCTTATTAGGCGCGAGGCCTGATAGCAAAATAAAAAACCAAGGTTGAATGACCTTGGTTTTTCTTTTTTATATTAAGCCTGTTTTTTCTATTTTCTGCTAAGCTTGGTTTTTCTTTTTAAAATCTTCGTAAGCTAAAGCAATACCTTCCTTAAGACTGGTTTTAGGCAACCAACCCAAACCTTTTAATTTTCCAACATCCATCAGTTTCCTAGGTGTACCATCAGGTTTGCTGCTATCGAATTCCAATTCACCTTCAAAACCAACCACTTCCTTAATTAAAAGCGCGAGATCCCTAATGGAAATATCTTCACCTACACCAATATTGACAAATTGCTCCTCGTCGTAGTTTTCCATCAAAAATACACAGGCATCCGCTAGGTCATCTGCATACATAAACTCACGTAATGGTTTTCCGGAGCCCCAAATGCTCACAGAAGCCGCATTATTCATTTTAGCTTCATGGAATTTCCTGATCAGCGCAGGTAGTACGTGTGAATTTTCAGGATGGTAATTATCGTTGATGCCGTAAAGATTGGTCGGCATAACGGAAATATAATTATCGCCATATTGCAAGCGATAGGATTCCACCATCTTGATTCCTGCAATCTTGGCAATGGCATATGGCTCATTGGTATACTCCAATGGTCCGGTCAATAAGAAATCTTCTTTCAACGGCTGCGGAGCCATCTTCGGGTAGATACAGCTCGATCCCAAGAACATCAGTTTCTTCACCTCATTTTCATGGGAAAAGTGGATCACATTGTTCTGGATGGCTAGATTTTCGTAGATGAAATCTGCACGGTAGGTATTGTTGGCCATGATGCCACCCACTTTTGCCGCCGCAAGGAATACATAATCTGGTTTTTCCAGTTCAAAGAATTCCTTAACCGCTTGTTGGTCACGGAGGTCCAGTTCACCGGATGTTCTAGTGATGATATTTTCATATCCCAACTCCTGTAATTTGCGCAAAATAGCAGACCCCACCATTCCGCGGTGTCCAGCAACATAAATTTTCGCTTGTTTTTCCACCTGAATATCTTGTTTACTGCAAATATAAGGTTAATTTTGCGACTTAATTATCAGTTATGGGTAAGGATAAACTTAGAAAATTCGCAGAAATTGCCACCTTTGAAAATGTGGTGGAAATGGATGCCGGGAAAGCATATAAAGGAAAATGGGCAAAGGAATTCTTCAAAAACGACAAACCAATCGTTCTTGAACTGGCCTGTGGCAAAGGGGAATACACCGTAAACTTAGCGAAACTATTTCCAGAGCGTAATTTTATCGGAATCGATTATAAAGGAAATAGAATATGGCGTGGTGCAAAAACTGCCTTGGAAGAGGGCATATCCAACGTAGGGTTTTTACGCATACAGATCGAAACCCTGCTGGAGCATTTTGCGGAAGCGGAAGTTGCTGAAATCTGGATTACTTTTCCGGACCCTCAACCGCAGGATAGCCGTGAGAAAAAAAGGTTGACCAATCCGAAATTCTTGGAGCGTTATAAGCATGTCCTTGTTCCAGGCGGAATCATGCACCTGAAAACGGATAATGACGGATTCTATGCTTATACCCTTGAGCAGATCGCTTTACAGGAACTTCCTAAACTAAAGGAAACTACCGATCTTTATCATTCGGATTTGGTGGATGAGGTTCTTTCCATCAAAACCTATTACGAGAAAAAATACCTTGCACACGACAAGAACATCAATTACGTGCAATGGAAATTGACTAAAGGATAAGCATTTAAAAGGCAGATTTTGTAACTTCATTTCATTATGAAAAGAATTTACCTAATCTGCCTCCTACTTTCGGGTTTTGTGGCTCAAGCACAGGAAAACCCAAATAGTGCTCAGGCACAGGAAAACCTAAATAAAACCTTCTCTCGCATTATTTCTGAAGTAAATCAGCATGCAGAAGCCTACGATCGGTTGAAATACAGTACCGAACAGTTGGGGCACCGCCTAACAGGTTCGGAAAATGGTAGAAAAGCGGAGGAATTTGCATTCAAACTTCTTCAATCCTATGGATTGGATGTCTCATATCAACCTTTTTCATCCGAAAGTTGGTCTAGGGAATCTCTTTCCTTATCCTTCAATGGAGATCCTATTGCTGCGGTAGCCTTGGCACATTCTCCGGTCAAAGTGGATTTAAATGCAGAGATCATTGATTTGGGGAATGGTTTGGATGCCGATTATCAACGGATAGGGGATAAAATCAAGAATAAAATTGCCTTAGTCTATTTACATATTCTCCCTAATTCCGGAAAAGACCTCAAGAACCTTCATCGATCAGAGAAAACAGCTTTGGCCGAAAAATATGGTGCAAAAGGGATTGTATTCATCAATAGCGTTGCAAATAATGTTTTATTAACCGGAACAGCTTCGATTACGGGTCAATTAATAACTATTCCTGCCATTTGTATTGGATTGGAGGATGGATTGAAATGGAAGGAAGCCCTTGCAAGCAAGGTTGTTAAGGCCAGCATTAACATGCGAAATAAGGCCGGAAAAACTCAATCGAGAAATATACTTGTCCGTGTGAAAGGTACGGAGCTGCCCAGCGAAAAGATTGTTATTGGCGGACATTTGGATAGCTGGGACCTGGCGACCGGAGCAATTGACAATGGAATAGGCTCCTATGCGGTAATGGATATTGCCCGGACATTCAAAAAATTAGCATTAACCAACAAGAGATCCATTGACTTTGTCCTGTTTATGGGGGAGGAGCAGGGATTATTAGGAGCAAAAGCCTACGTTGATGAAGTGCTGAAGGAAGGTTCTTTGGATCAGATCAAATACATGCTGAATTTTGACATGGTCAATGCACCAACAGGTTTTTCCACTACAAGGGAAGAAATGATCCCGTTACTCAACGCGCAAGGTGAAAAATATGCCGCCTTAGATAGTACATTTAAAAACAATAACGCGATAAGTGTGGGCCTGCATAGTGATCATCAGCCTTTTATGCTAAGAGGGATCCCAACGGGAACCGGCCGAGGAGGTAAGCTTCCGAATAATGCAGGAATGTATTACCACTCCAATAAAGATGATTTTAGTTTGGTGGACAAAGCCGGATTGACGCAGACCATCCGTGTCGGCGCAGCCTACCTTTATATTTTGGCAAATGCAGAGGAGCTGCCTGCTAAAAAATTAACGGACAATGAACTGGTGGATTTCCTGAACAAGGCCGGCCTAAAAGAACCTTTGCAAATTTCAGGAGAATGGAGATGGGGCAATTAATACCTGACCTGATCCTGAAATTTTGTCCAAGTGCTTGGATCTAAAGCCTGCTGATAAGTAGAGGTCTTCGGATTCAAGCGTTTTATACGATTTTGGATATACGCTTTTCGATCGGCCGGCGCCGGATGAGTTGAGATCCAAGTCAGATCTACATCCTGAGCCATATGGATGTCGAAGAGTTCCATGACCCTTGACAGGTTCTTAGGATCAATATTTGCGGCATTTAAATATTCTACTGCCGTCTCATCTGCCTCTTTTTCCAAACCCCTTGAAAAGGCTTGCCCGGTTAGGAAATTGGTCACTTCTGCCGTTCCTGTATTGGAAAGTAGCAAATCCAGTCCGAAATTAGTGACCAAGGTTTTCATCACGTGGTTCTTTTCGCAATGCGCAATTTCATGGGCAATAATCCCCGAAAGGTATTCTGCACTATCCAAAAAGTCGATTAAACCGGTGGTCACCAAGATCTGGTCGTCCGGTAGGGCAAAGGCATTCACTTCCTCATCCACGATGATATGAAAACTATAATTGGAACTATCGATATCATTTTTGCTTAAAATAGGCAGGCAGATGGAGTCGAGCGTAGACATGATGGAATCATCCCCATCCAACACCTCATAGGTATCATAGATATGGTTCATGATCATGGATCCTAGTTTTTTCTCCATCTTCTTTCCATTTTCTTGGACCTGGAATATACCGGTCCAATTTATTTGGGCAAGTAAAAAGTAGGAACCAGCGATTGCCACAAGAAGTAGGAGGGTTTTCGTTAAGATTTTCATGGTTTAATAATATTATCCGTAATGTCTGAGAACAAAAACCAACGTACATGAATACCTTTTCTGGTTTGAATGGAGGTATAGATGGTCGAAACAATTTCAATGATATTGATGATAACTATCAAAAAGATATAAGCGATATAGTAATTGGTTATTTCCGTTTTATGCAGAATTACGGAGATGGTCCACCAGAAACCCACGGTATTGAAAAAGAAGATGAAAATTTGGGATATCAATGCCTGCATCCCATGCCATCGTACAAATTTGGTGGATCTTTTTTTGCCCACAACAAAGATGATGGTGGCCAATAAATTAAAAATGGGTAGTGGCAATCCTGCAAAAAGTGCAAATAAAGACATCAAATAGCTATTGGAAGCATATTCTCTTTCGTCTTCGGATACCTGTTGGGGTGTAAATGTTATAATCCCTTCTTGATGTTCCATATCCAATTGGCTATCAATAATAAAATGAGTAAAGCAGAAATAAGCTTGTTTTTTTTGAGAAACTCTTCCGCTGCGTTGTATACCCTGAAATAATAATTCTTTTTGATGATCAGATCTACGAGGATCAAACAGATAATGCTGACCGCTATAAAAAGGGATATAATTCCTAAAGGGTTGATCAGGAAAGCCTCCCGGATGTTTCCATGCAGGAAGGCATCAATAGCTCGTGAAGAACCGCATGAAGGGCAAGGATAACCGGTTAGGTTCTTGACGGGACAGAGTGTAACCTCTGTATGGAAATAATGTAAGAACCCAAGCCATATTATTCCAAAAAAACAGATTATACCTGTGATAAGGTATAATCTGTTCTTCTTCGCTATCATGAATTAGTAATTTAATGCTGTTACTAATTTTTCGAAATTCTTTGATTTAGTGGATCCCATGATCAAAAACCAATCAATGATGGCCCATATTCCTAATCCACCACAGGTCAATAATTTAGCGATACCCAATCCTGTATCACCAATCATAAAACGATCAATACCTAATGTTCCTGCAATAAGGGAAACAATAAGTACAGTAGTCGGATCTTTATATTGTTGAATCTGAATGTTCGTTAATTTACTATCATCTGCTTTGGTCAGTAAGTCTTTGATCTCCATAAGGTGATAAGATTCGAAAAATTTGTTGTTAGACATCAGAAACATGTCTACTTTATTGCTTTCCATTATTTTTTGGTTATTGATTAATAAAAAAATCCGTTTATATAATGAAGATAAACGGATTTTTTCAATTTTCTGATAAAACTTTAATTTTTTATAAATTTTTTGTGCTTTCGCTTAGAAATTTTGTCCAAGTTAACGGGCTGAGGAATTTTTACATAATAGCCCGTACCATCGTATTCTCGTTTATTCGGGCTCTCTTTACAGGTATCTGAACAACAGCCATCCAATTTCCAACCGCATTCATCACATTGGGTGAAGTGTTCATTACAAACAGGGTTTGCGCAATTGATCATTTTTGCGGTCACCGTTCCACAGTTCTTACAGGTAGAGACGATGGAAGGGTTTACCGAATTGACAGGCACGGTAACCCGGTTGTCAAATACGTAACATTCGCCTTCAAAATCCTTTCCGCCAGCTTCTTTTCCATATTTGATAATCCCGCCATGCAATTGGTACACATCTTCAAAACCTTCTTTCAATAATAATGCAGAAGCTTTCTCACATTTGATTCCCCCTGTACAATAAGTCAGGATCTTTTTACCTTTCAGATGCTCCAGTTCCTTCACTTTTTCAGGGAATTCACGGAAATTATCGATATCTAAGGTAACTGCATTCTTAAAACGGCCTACATTATGCTCGTAATTTGAACGAACATCCAGGATGACCACATCTTCCTCATCTTTCATCTGCATGAATTCCTGAGGCTCCAAATGTTTACCTGTTTGTTTATTGGGGTCGATGACTTTCGGGTCGCGAAGTCCGGAGTGGACAATCTCCTCTTTGTAACGACAATGCATCTTGATAAAGGAAAGTTCATCAACATTATCGATCTTAAACTCTGTCTTGGCAAAGCGAGGATCGGCATGTACCGCATCCATATAGGCTTTACAAGCCTCAGGAGTACCGGATACTGTACCGTTCAAGCCTTCATCTGCAACGATTATACGACCGACCAGACCTAGGGATTTACAAAATGCTAAATGATTATCCGCGAATTGTTCCGCGTTTTCGATAGGGCTGTAGCAATAGTACAGCAATGTTTGATATTGTGCCATATATTCATTGATACCGCTGCAAACGGCGTTTAATGTTGTTAAATTTTATGCAAAGATAAGGAAAATGAAAAAATAAAAATTGACGGCGATCACTTTTTGATCAAGGGGGTCAATAAATACTCCAGCCCATTCAGTTTTATTTCGTAAAGTGTTTCCAATAAAACGCCCAATTTACCTGCAGGAAAGCCGTTTTTTTTGAACCATACGAGGTATGGCTCCGGTAATCGGCAAAGAAGATAACCCTGATATTTTCCGAAAGGCATCTTCATGTTGGCCAGTTCCACCAAGATGTTCGGATCCATGAAATTAGTCTCTTGTTTTGCCATGGGTCAATCGGTGTTTTAATAGACGTAGGGCAATGATTCCATGGTTGATGAGATTTGGAATCGTACCATAATATTTTTTGAAGATCTCGTAACGCTCTTTTAAGCTTTGTTTATGCCTTTGTTGCGACATGCCTCCGACCAGGTATTTGGCTACATAGTCTTTTACATTGACCGTTTTCTTCGCTTTTTTAGCTGCACGGATCACCCAGTCGATATCCGAGCTGAGTTTATATTGCATGTCGTAAGGTTCTGCAATTTCCCTTTTGACATAGATCGCCTGATGGCAAACATTCATCCCGTATTTGAAGGACTTCCAATCAAAGGTATCTGGGCATTTATGACGACGATCGCCGAGGATCTCCCGGTCTTCATTGACCAATTTGGTCTCACCGTAATAGATATCTGCATCTTCTCCGGAATTAAAAACCTTTTCCAAGGTGTCAGGGGCATAAAGTTCATCCCCAGAATTCAGGAAGAGCACATAATCTCCGGTTGCCAAGCGTAATCCCTTGTTCATGGCATCGTAGATACCCTTATCCTTTTCAGAAACAAGAACGGTGATATGGTCTTTGTATTCCTGGATGACATCCAAGGTTCCATCATTGGAATTTCCATCGATGACAAGGTATTCTATATTGGGATAGGTTTGCTGGGCAACCGATTCCAAGGTATACCGAATATCACGTACATTATTGTACACAATGGTAATGATGGATATTTTGGGTTTTGCGATTGTCATGATGGATTGTATTGCAACGGCACAAAAATAGGGAATTAAGTGGGAATATGTATTATCTAACAAGTTGGCTTCGCTGTTAAACCATACTGAAAGTAATGTTAAAGTATATAAAATCTATGCTTTGCATACTTTTTATTGCTTTGACCTTGCTTTAAACATACTTTAACCACGGTTTTAACCCAAAATCAAACATATTTTGAAATATGAAGTCCTGAACCAGGCCAGGCAAATGGATAATAATCGTTAAGAAATGTTCATTCCGACATCAAAAGTAAGCACATTTTTAAATAATAAAGGTTCAATTTAAAAACGTAGAGCGCATTGAATAATTAAATATAAATGCTAATTTAAAGCGATTTTTTAATCCGATTATAAATTTAGGTCATAGTTATTCCAGGTCTCCAAGAAAATATGTCAACACTTAAACAAACCATTCTAAAATACTTTCCTATCCATAAATTTTTCCATGCACGATCTTTTTCCCAAGAAGGGGAGGATATGGTTATTCGGGGGTTTTACGAAGCTAAAAAAGGATATAAAGGTGTTTATGTAGACGTGGGGGCCCATCATCCTTACCGTTTTTCCAATACCAATTACTTCTATAAAAAAGGGTGGCGCGGAATCAATATTGAACCCTCTCCAGATGCCATGCGTTGGTTTAAATGGTTCAGACCCAAGGATGTGAATCTGAATATCGGCATCAGCGAAAGCCCGCAGGAATTGACCTATTACTGTTTCAACGAGCCCGCATTGAATGGTTTCTCCCAAGAAGTTTCGGAAAGTAGGGATGGATTGCACGCCAAATATCACCTCTTAAAGACCATTCCAGTTCCTACCTTGCCTTTGTCGGATGTGCTGGATAAATATTTGGCTCCGGGAAAACAGATCGATTTCCTTTCGGTAGACGCGGAAGGATTTGACCTGATCGTCCTTAAATCCAATAATTGGGAAAAATATAAACCGATTTTCGTGTTGGTGGAAGAAGAACTTTCTATTCCAGAATTGGATAAATCTGAGGTATACCAATTGATGTTGAGCAAGGGATATTCCTTAGTAGCAAAAACAAAACGTACCTTGTTTTTTAAACGCAGTGATCTCACGAATTTTTAATTTTTTTATCTCGCTAAATTCAAATCCATCGATCTAGGATATTTTCGATTTCTTGGCTTTATAGGCATTGATCTTTTTCTCTAAGAACCTGGCCAAACGTTCAAAGAAGGTTCCTTTCCGATGTTTGTAGAAATGTTTGATGGCTGCATAGGCCGTTGGATCTTCTTGAATAACACTCGGAAAACGCTGCACAGGCTTGGTAGATAGCTCCACACGATATACCTGATCGACATCCGAGTGGGTGCCAGAACCGTCTGTGCCGGTATTTTGAATAAAAGATCGACGAGGATATAAAACCAATCCTTGCTGATTAAAAATGGACAGATACCATCGAATGGCCCAGGAATTGATCTTTCCAGCCTTAAATTGTTGGACCTGTTTCCAAAAATTCTCCGTTCCGTCCACGCTGAAAGCCTTGCGATCCTTACGTTTAAAATCCTTCGTCAGTTCTTCAATATCCGGGTTGAAATGTTTCCATGCTCTTTCCCAGGTTGCCCAGCCCCAGCTATTGGCTACCCGAAAAAAGAAGGATTGCTGTAGGCTTTTAGGCCTTTCTACAGGGTACATATAACCCGATATCTCCATGACCCGCTCTTCCTTTTCGTACCTATTCAGTGCATCGTTAAAATATTGTAGGGCAAATGGCGAAGTTTCCAGATCGTCCTCGAGGACAATGATCCTGCCGTGTTTTTGAATAACTTGACTGACACCATCGATAATGCTATTTGCCAAACCTTTATTCTGCGCCCGTTCGATAATGTAGATGTGTTTGAATTTCCAAGGCTCCCTTATTAAAGAACGAACCTGGTTCACCATGTCGATGTCGTTTGCTGATTTAGGGCCATCCGAAAAAATGTACAGATCAGATTCTTCTGCCAAAGGGTTGGCCTCTAAAGCTGTCAGTGTTTTTCTCGTATGTTGGGGTCTATTATAAACAAAAAGTGCGATCGGTGCTAACATGTATGCTCGAAAATCAATCAATTCAAAATCAAATATATGGAGATAAAGTCGGAATCTTTCCTAAATTTGCTCATTATACCATTTCATGAGCGAAAACGCAAAAAACATAACCATTAAGGGGCTTTTTTGGAATGCCATCGATCGGTTTGGCTATCAGGTCATAACCAATCTGACCACCATTGTACTGGCAAGAATCTTCGCTCCTGATGATTTTGGGGTCATTTATGTCTTGGCTATCTTTACCACCATTGCTACTTCCTTGGTGGATTCGGGCTTAGCGACATCGCTCGTGCGTTCAAAAGTGGTTAAGGATGTCGACTATTCCACCATGTTCGTCTTCAACCTATTGGTTAGTGGAGCTATTTATCTGATCCTTTTTATTGCCGCGCCTTATCTGGAAGAACTTTACCAGATCAATAACCTCAGCCTATATGCTCGGGTTTTATTCCTGCAGATTTTGGTCCAAGCCTTTGGGATTGTACAATATGTAAAGATGCTCAAGAGCTTTCAGTTCAACCTGACGGCCAGGGTAAACTTTATTGCGGTATTGGGCTCGGCCATCGTGGTCGTGTTTTTGGCCTGGATGGGATTGGGCTTTTGGGGGCTTTTATTGCAAGCCGTACTGTATGCCTTCTTCCGGTCCGTCTTGCTGTGGGTCTGGGGAAATTGGAAGCTGGATTTATCGTTCAGTAAGGAGTCCATGCGGACGCATTGGGGTTTTTCCATCTCCTTCATGATCTCCAACCTGTTAGGGAAACTCTTGAGCCCTTTGTACAATAATTTATTAAAAATGAATTATACCACCGAGGATGTGGGTATTTATGGTATGGCGAATAAATTGGGTGAATCGCCGAATCTACTGATTTCTTCCGTGGTACAAGGCACCACCTTATCTACCCTGACTCCACTACAGGATGATTTCCCACGCTTTTTGAATGCTTGCCGCAAAACCATGTCTTCGTTGGCATTCCTACTTTTTCCGGTAAGTTTTCTGGCTATTTGTGTTGCCGAACCAGCTTTCCAGACGCTCTTAAAGGAAAAATGGAATGATGCCATTCCGCTGTTCCAATGGCTCTGTTTTGCAGGTTTATTCATTTCCTTAACGGATATGAACGTGAATTTTCTGAATATCAAGGGTAAGTCGAAATTCGCTTTGGTACTAGAGGTCATCAAGGTTGGATCAGCAGTAGGGATTTTCTTTTTCACGTATCAACACGGCCTATTAGCGGTTGTTTTTGGTCAATTGGCTATTCGCATCCTGTGTTATATTATTGCCGCCAGCATGAGTGTAAAAGTTTATGGATATACCATCTTTGCTCAGGCAAAAGATCTGATCCCTTCTTTTCTCATTAGTTTGCTCGCTGCGGTTATTGCTTATTTGCCGCTATATTTCGGTTGGATTAATAATAACTTGTTCCTATTGGTGGCACAAACCCTTATATTCGCTTTGATTTACATCGGCATCAACCATTTCATCAAAAACCAGATTTGGATGGAGGTGCTGGATTTGGCAAAAAAGAAAATATCTAAAAAAGTTTAATGGAAGTTGCAAAAGGAAATTGGGTTGGTTACGAAACGGTATTTTACCATGAGAAAACTGGAAAATTCAGCCAGGATATCAATGAGGTGATTGATTATGCCAATTTGGAGATCGATCCTGAAGGATTGGCGGCCTATCTCGATTTCGGATACAGTGTATTTGGGCATACTCCGGTTAAATATGTTCGTTTTTTACTACCGAATCAATCCCTGCTGTTGAAAGATGGCAAATTGGAAGTTAAGGAAGAATCCGATTCCACCATCCAATTGATTGGTAAAAAAAGCCAAGAGGATGATGTGTTTGCCAAGCTGCATCAATCATTGAACAGCTGGGCATCCAGTTTTGAGGAAGACATTCTGATCCCGACCAGTGGAGGATTTGATTCCCGACTAATGAATGTCCTGATCGATGATAAATCTCGTATCCATGCCTATACCTACGGAACGTCCTTTAACCAAGGGCTTTCTCGGGAATCGGTGTATGCGGGATTACTGTCCGAACGCTTGGGTACACAATGGTCCAGAATTCCTTTGGGTATTTTCAATGTGTACATGGAGCAGTGGTATGACCAATTTGGTCCTGCCGTAGGCGCATCGGGAACTTACCATATGGAGTTCTATCAAAAAATTAAGGAAAAGGAGAACTTCAAAAAACTCCACTTATTAAGTGGAATTATCGGAGATGCCTGGGCCGGAGCGGTACATGTACCGATGATTCATTCCGCTCAGGAATATAGAACCTTAGGCTATACCCATGGTATGAGTGCCAACTCCAAGTTGGCGATGGATCTAGATTACCTATCCATTGTGGAGCCCGTTTTTGATAAACAGAAGGAACACCTGAAAGATCCGGATTTCCGGATCATTACTGCCATGCGAACCAAGATGATGTTGTTGCAATACCTGATCTCGGTGCCTTCCAAAATGGGATTCCCTGGATATTCCCCTTTCGTGGAGGAAGAGATCGCTCTGGCGATGTTGAACCTGCCAAAGGAAAGAAAAGAGAACAGAAACTGGCAAAGGGACTTCTTCCGGAAAAACAACCTGCTTTTTGAAGAGGAGAAACATAAATATACCTATCAGAACTCGTTGAATTACTATTCCTTGTTGCATGAGAACCTGGCACCTTTGGATGTGGACTTGTTGAAGGAATGCCTAAAACCAGCTTACCTGGAATGGATAAATAGCAAGATTCAGCATATTGGCAAGAAGGAAAGGGTTTTCCAGACGTTGATGCACACTCCTAAGGTTAAGGGTGTCCTTAAATTATTGGGAGCAAAGAATGAACTGTTGGAAGCTTATTTTGCTTATATTACCATTAAACCGATCGAAATTCTATTAAAAAAGAGAGAAAAGCATGCCTAAACAACATAAACTTCTTTTTGCTGGGGATGTGGTGATGAACAGTAAACCCGAATTTTCTGCTGCCTTACAGCAGTTATTGGCCACTGCCACGGTTTTGTCCTGCAATTTTGAAGCGCCTTTGGCAGGCTATGGAAAGGCTATTGCCAAAACCGGACCGCATGTTTGTCAGAATGCAGAGTCGGTCAATTGGTTGTATCAGGAAGGTTTTAATCTGTTTTCTTTGGCCAATAACCATATCAACGATTATGGAAAGGAAGCTTTAAAAAAGACCATTTCTTTATTTAAAAAGGGTGATGTAGTTGGAGTTGGTGATGAACGGGAAGCCTTAGAGCCTGTTGTTCGTGAGCTGGAAGGCGTAAGGTTCGCCTTTATGGCTTTTGGGGAGAATGGTTATGGGGCATTGAACGGAGATCGATCTTACGGTCATGCTTGGGTGAATGCTGAAGGTGTTGATGAAAAAATAAGACGCTGTAAAGAAAAGGTTGATGTCCTGATCGTTCAGGTGCATGCTGGTGTGGAATTATTGGATGTTCCCATCCCGGAATGGAAATCACGTTATCAGGAATTGATTGAAGCTGGCGCTGATGTGGTTGTTGCCCATCATCCGCATGTGCTTCAAGGTATAGAAATCTTTAAAGGAAAACTCATCTGTTACAGCTTGGGGAACTTTTATTTTGATTATCCATCAAACCATCCGCAGTGGAATTCCGGGGGATTATTAGAGCTCCAATTTGAGGGAAAGAACCTTTCCGGCTTTCAGATGCATGTGGTTGAAAAGAAGGGGCATAATTTGGATCTGCTTTCAGAAGCTGCTTCAAAGGAGCTGTTGGTGGATCTTCAGGAAAAATTGGAAGGCAATGATTACCTGGATTTGGTAAATCGCTTTGCTGTGCAGGAATGGGATAAGCACCACCTTGGATATTATGCAAAACCATTTAATGGTTTAATGAGCTATTCTCCGAAAGGAATTTTAAAACATCTTAAACGCAGTATTTTTAACCGTAAGGTGGATTATAACATGATCTGGCATAACCTATTTATAGAAAGCAACAAATGGCTCGTCGAAAGAGCCATTCGTAAAAAAATGTCTGATAAATAAGTCCTCCCGCGTCATTGCATAGCCTCCTGCGTCATTGTATACTCTGCGTCATTGTATACTCTGCGTCATTGCGAGGAGGTACGACGAAGCAATCTTCCGAAAAACCATCTTCCGGAAACCAACCTTCCGAAAAACAACCTTCTGAAAAACAATCTTCCGAAAAATCAATCTCCTTAAATAACCGTTATCTGATTGCTAAAATCCTTTAAGCTCGGATGCTTCGGATCAAGATCCGTAATCAGGTAATTAATATCCTTTAAAGGACACACTCGCATCTTCTGGTTCGAATTCAATTTCTCCACAATACTCAACACCCCAAGTTTTTTGGAACACTTGATCATCGCCTTCTTGATCTGTACAACCTCCCAATCCGAATCCGTGATCCCTTCCTCTACTGAAAGACTGTTTGTTCCCAATAAACATAGATCCACCTTGATCTCCGATAGCTCATTGATCACCTGAGAACCTGTTACCACATTCGTATTCCTGGATAACTTTCCGCCCAGCAAAATCACTTCGATATTCTCTTTTTCTGCCAATTCCAAGGCCACCAAAGGACTGATGGTAAAAAAGGTACATTGCACATCTTTGGGTACCAATCGGGCCAACTCAATCATGCTGGTTCCTCCACCCACAAGAACGGTCATCCCACTCTTGATCAGGGTTATGGCCTTAGAAGCAATCTCTTTCTTTGCCTCTTTTGCATATACGTTTCCTTCTTGGAAAGGGTATTGGAAAGACCTCGAAAGGGCACCGCCATAAACTTTTAGTACTTGCCCGCTCTCTGCTAATTCATTCAGATCTCTTCGGATCGTATCCTCTGAAACGTTCAATTGAACACTTAAATCTGAAGACAATACCTTATTATGGATATTGATCTGATGTATGATGTAGGCTTGCCTTTCTTCTTTTAACATAATTATTCGTTGACTTTGGGGTATAAAAATATGAAAATATTCCTAAGTGTAATCAGGTATCTACCTAATTATCATCTTCTTTGTCTTTTTTGTCCTCGGTTTTATTGGTTTTTCCCTCTTCAGGATTGTCCTCTAATTTCTTAGGGAGGTTGGAGGCTTTAAATCTTGGCTTGAATCCAGCTGGTTTCACAGCTTTTTTCTCTTCCACGGCAGGTTCTTCCGCAGGAGAGACCTCCGCAGTAGGTACTTCCGGTTTTACAGAATCTGTAGTTTCTTCTATTTTAGGGGTTTCTGTAACCGCTGGCTTTGGAAGATTGGAAGCTTTAAACCTTGGCTTAAATCCAGCAGGTTTAACAGCTTTTTTCTCATCCGCAGCAGGTGTTTCTGCAGCAGTAGCTTCCGCAGCAGAGAGCTCCGCAGTAGGTGCTTCCTGTTTTACAGGACCTGTGGTTTCTTCTTCTTTGGGAGTCTCAGTAACCGCTGGCTTTGGAAGATTGGAAGCTTTAAACCTTGGCTTAAATCCAGCAGGTTTAGTAGCTTTTTTCTCATCCTGAGCAGTAGCTTCCGCAGCAGGAGCCTCGGATTTTATAGAATCTGTAGTTTCTTCCTCTTTCGAAGTCTCTGTAGCCGCTGGTTTTGGAAGATTGGAAGCCTTAAACCTTGGCTTAAATCCAGCCTGGTTCACAGAATCCGAAGTTTCTTCTTCCTTCGGCGTTTCAATTTCCGCTGGCTTTTTAATATTTGCTGACTTAAATCTAGGTTTAAACCCTGCAGGTTTTGCAGTTGTATTCCCTGGATCAGAAACTTCTGGAGATTTGCTTTCAACATTTACCGAACTTGTAACATCAGGCTTAACCACCTCTTTTTTCTCCTCCGCAGGAATCTCAATTTCCTCCAGCAGATATTCCTTCCGCAATCTATTGAACCAGAATTTCTTACTATGATCAAAGCTTTTTTCACCCATTAACGCATAATCCCGATCGAATTCCTGATACAAATCCGGTCTAGACTTTTGAAGCGCAATAATATCGATCTTCTTTTTCGTGAAAAACTCCGTAAAAGTTAACATAGTACAAACTTACTGATTCAAGGATGAAATATCGCTTAAAAGAAATGGAGGATATAAACCCTCCATTCCTAGTATCCTATAAATAAGATTAATCCATATTGTGGTAAACTGCTTGCACATCATCATCTTCCTCAATCTTATCGATCAATTTCAAGACGTCTGCAGCCTGTTCTTCGGTCAATGTGGTATGTGATAGGGCAATTCGTTCCAGCTTCGCAGAACTCACCTCAATCCCCTTTTCTTCTAAAAGGCGTTGCATATTACCGAAGTCCTCAAAAGAAGTTTGAACGACAACGACATCGTTTCCTTCTTCATCAGCCTCCACATATAATTCCTCTAAACCACCATCGATCAATTCCAATTCCAGTTCTTCCACATCCAGTTCCTCAGTAGCAGGGAAACGGAAGATGGATTTACGGTTAAAGATAAAATCCAAAGAACCGGTCTTTCCTAAAGAACCACCAGCTTTGGTAAAATAACTGCGCACGTTGGCAACTGTTCTATTGGTATTATCTGTAGCGGTTTCGATCAATACAGGAACGCCATGCGGGCCATATCCTTCGTATACAAATTCCTCGTATCCTTTCGCATCCTTTTCTGATGCACGCTTGATAGCAGCCTCCACACGGTCCTTAGGCATGTTTACAGCTTTGGCGTTTTGGATCGCCGTACGTAAGCGGGAGTTGTTTTCCGGGTGAGGACCGCCTTCTTTTACCGCTATGGCAATTTCTTTCCCAAGTCGTGTAAACTGAACGGCCATCTTGGCCCAGCGTTTGAATTTTCTTTCTTTTCTAAATTCGAAAGCTCTACCCATTTTATTGTAATTTAATTTTAAGATTATCTAACATATCCTTTGTCATTGCTGTCAGATCAAACGTTGGTTTCCATCCCCAATCGCTTCTTGCTTGCTCATCATTGATGCTCTTTGGCCAGGAGTCCGCAATCGATTGACGTGGATCGTTGTCTGAATAGGATATCTCAAAATTAGGTAGAATTTTTTTAATTTCTTCAGCTATTTCTCTAGGAGTGAAACTAATTCCTGCCAAGTTATAGCTTGAACGGATGCTCAGTTTCGATGGATCGGCATCCATCAACTCGATCGTTCCACGAACGGCATCATCCATGTACAGCATCGGAAGTTCCGTTCCTTCGGATAAGAAGGACGTGTATTTGCCCTGGCGAATCGCTTCAAAGAAGATGTGAACTGCATAATCGGTTGTACCACCTCCCGGTTCTGTTCTCCAGGAAATGATTCCAGGATAACGTACCGAACGAATATCCAAGCCAAATTTTTCGTGATAATATTCACATAGACGTTCACCAGCCAATTTGCTGATGCCGTAGATGCTGTTCGGGTCCATCACACAGTACTGAGGCGTATCCACTTTTGGTGAGTGTGGTCCGAAAACCGCAATAGAGCTTGGCCAGAAGATCTTTTTGATGCCAAATTCAACCGCAAGGTCCAATACGTTCAAAAGGCCATTCATGTTCAAGTCCCAAGCTTTTTGAGGGTATTTCTCGCCAGTTGCCGAAAGCATGGCTGCCAATAAATAAATCTGGGTTGGTTTATATTTAACGATAAGGGCTTTGATAGCTTCCTTATCCAACACATTTAGGGTTTCGAAGATTTCCCCCGATGCAATGGCTTGCGGTTCGCGGATGTCGGAAGTGATCACGTTTTCATTTCCAAACTTTAATCTTAGCGCAGCCGCTAACTCTGAACCGATTTGACCGTTCGCACCGATCATCAAAATGCATTCTTTCATGCTATTGGAGATAATTTTTATTTAAATGAATCCTAAATTCTCCTATTGGGAGAACATAAATGCGAAAATACCAATTAAATGGCTGAATATGATGGTTATTTGTGATTTTACGCAATCGTATGATTATAGGGAAAATGACAATTTATCAAGACATTTGTCTAAATACTGAATATATTTCATGGAAATCCGCCGCTTATTGAATAATGTTTTGGAAGCACTGTTTTACATTGTAAATTGCTAAATATTATGCAGATAACTCCTTTGAATTTATTAAGTTTGTTTTCTTGAATTAATTAATTAAGATCTATTTTTTTATAAATTTTTTAAAGTAAAAACTAAATGAAAGTTGCAGTAGTAGGCGCGACGGGACTTGTCGGGTCAGAAATGTTGACCGTATTAGCGGAACGTAATTTCCCAGTAACAGAATTGATTCCAGTAGCTTCAGAAAGAAGTAAGGGTAAGGAGATCGAATTCAAGGGAAAGAAGTATAAGGTTGTGACGCCTACGGAAGCTATTGCACTGAAGCCGGATGTTGCTTTGTTTTCGGCTGGGGGTGGTACTTCTACCGAGTTTGCCCCTTTATTTGCAGAAGCAGGTATCACTGTGATTGACAACTCTTCTGCTTGGCGTATGGATCCATCCAAAAAATTGGTGGTTCCTGAGGTTAATGGTGATGTGCTTACAGCAGAAGATAAGATTATCGCAAATCCGAACTGTTCTACCATTCAAATGGTGGTGGTGATGAAACCTTTGCATGAAAAATATAAGATCAAACGTGTTGTTGTTTCTACTTACCAATCCGTTACAGGAACCGGTGTAAAAGCAGTAGACCAATTGATGAACGAGCGTAAAGGAGTAGAAGGTGAAATGGCTTATCCATATCCGATCGATCTAAACGTCATTCCTCATATTGATGTATTTCAAGATAATGGATATACTAAAGAGGAGATGAAGATGATCAAGGAAACGAATAAGATCATGGGTGATGATAGCATCAAGGTTACAGCAACCACGGTTCGTATCCCAGTGATGGGTGGACACTCCGAGTCGGTTAACATCGAATTTGAAAATGATTTTGATCTTGATGAACTGAGAGCTACATTGGCTGAACAAGAAGGCGTAATCGTTGTAGATAATCCTGCAAAATTGGAATACCCGATGCCTAAGGATGCCCATGGAAAGGATGAGGTTTTCGTTGGACGTATCCGTAGAGACGAATCCCAGGACAAAACAGTGAATCTTTGGATCGTAGCAGATAACCTGCGCAAAGGGGCAGCAACAAATGCTGTTCAAGTAGCCGAACTATTGAACAAAAAAGGTTTAATCTAACCCGAAATAATCAGGTCGATGTTAGCATCGACCTTTAACAAAAAAGGACGGCATTTGCCGTCCTTTTTTATCGTAATATCAAAAATATTATCTAACAGGAGTAAATTCCCAGTTATCATCAAAGAAGCTAGTTCCAGTAGAACCAGTTGTGATATATCCTTTTCCTTTTACAGCAAAACCTACTGCCTTCTCACGAGCAGAAGTTAAAGATTCGTGTTTGTCTGTCCAAGTGTTGTTAGAAGGATCAAATTTCCATACGGTATTAACAATACCAGAAGCAGAACGGCCACTCACTACATAACCATAGTTTCCGATAGCAAATGCTGAAGCATTGAAACGTCTTGCATCGTAGTTATCAGTTTTTAAGCTAGGTAATTTAGTCCAAGTTGTACCATCAAATTTATAGAAATCATCAGTAGGTACACCATTTGAGTAACCACCACCAACATACGCTACACCATTGATTACGAATGCATAAGCATACGCTTTTTTGTAGGTAAATGGCGTTTCGATTTTTGTCCACGTATTTGCCGATGGATCGTATTTGTAGAAATCGCTGAATGTTTTGTCAGTAGATGTAGCACCTAAACCAACGTATGCATTATTTCCGATAGCGAAAGCAACCGCTCCGAAGCGCGCTTCACCAGGGAAGTCAGCAACTTTTGTCCAAGAGTTAGCTGTAGGGTTATATTTGTAGAAATCTTTCAATGCACCTACTGCGTCACCACCGTATCCTAAACCTACATAGCCTTGTTCGTTTACTGAAAAACCTACCGCGCTATGTCTAGCAGGACCAATAAAATTAGCTTTTGTGCTCCATTGAGAACCATCAAAAGCATGGTTATCTGCTAATACTTCATTTGTTTTTAAATAACCACCTACAATATAGGCAACATCATTTATCGTGAAGGTTGAAGCTCCATTACGTGGATCTTCTGGAAATACTGCTGAGCGAGTCCATTCAGTAGGTCCTGTCTCCGTAGTGTCCTCATCATCTTTTTTACAGGAATTGAAGGATGTAATTGCTAAAGTGGCTACTAAAAATAGTGCTAGCCAGTTTTTCTTATTCATAGACTATTTAAATTTTGTATATACGATATTTAATTTAACTTTCGGTTGATTGTTTTGGGTCGCCAAAATACTGGTGTTTCCTGTGCTGAATAATGCTGGATTGCCCAAAGATAAGTATAATGATTTATTTTGAGCATCAGGAAGGTTAACTGTACGGATATATTGGATCATGTTGAACACATATTTTCCAGGTCTACCCGTGTTATTTCCCAAAATATAAGTTCCTGTCTGTACTGTGTTGGTAAAAGGTACAGGCAAGAAATTGGTCGGAACACCCATATCTGTCGTGTAAAGGACAGGTTGTGGTGCAGCCGTATAATAACCCAAATGGGAGGATGCAATCTCTATTTCTAATTCTGCTTTATTGATGGCGATGCCAGGTTGTTGCATAAAATCACGCAATGCTGGAAAGCTGATCTGTGTAGCTACTCCTGAACCGGCCTGAATAAAGGAAATGCCGTTAGTTTCTGCAGCAGGAAGCGGGTTTGTCGTTGTCAATGCTTCGAATTCAGTTCCTGTTCTGTCGGCTACAATGTTATTATATTGAACGGATTTATCAGCCATGTTCAAGGTTTTTACCCCTTTCTTTCTAAACCCATCGGTGCCCACATAGGAATAATTGATCCTTACTTCTAAGGTATCCTTGAATCCTACCATCGCCGTATTGCTTGCATCCGGACGAATGGTCAATCCCTTAAAGTATTCTTGGAAATTAGATGCAGAATTGAAAGCTACATCATTGTTCTTGATTTTCTGGAAGAATTCTGTTCCAACTGCATCTGAAAGCCTAACCGATAAAGTGTCCACTTTGCTCATGTGCGGTCTGAAGCTAACCGACCCCAACGCATTCGCATCGTAATTGAAGGATTGATGTGCGAAGATTGTCGCTCCTGGATAGTAGATAGGAAATGATATTCCTGTCGGGGAAGGAGTCAACGTAGTCGTTTCAAGAGCCTGAGTCAAACGGTGAACATAAATCTTCTGGATTTTGCTGGTATCGCCATAAGCGTAACGATTGTTGCTCGGGCGAATAACCAAATTCAAAGAGTCGAATTTTGCTGTGGTAGGAAAATCATTCGTAATCCCTGCCGGATTAAGTCTGAAAAAGGTGTTGGAAGTCAATGAACCAATAATAGGCTGGGTAACTTTTCCCACTAATAATGTTCCTGTTGCAGCTGTTGGAATGGTAGGCATTTGAACCGTAGATACTACAGCAGACAAGCTGTCTACTGAAGAAACGTTCAAATTATCAATATTGTCGTTCTTCAACGAAATCGCCATATCCTTATCACAACCGGATAAGAATAATACAGCGCTTAGACTGAAAGTAGCAAAAAGAGAAAAACGTAAATTTTTAATCATAAATTCATTAGTCATGCAAAAGTATAGAAAGAGAATTGTTATTCATTGTTATATTTTGTTAAAAATCACGCAATTTCCCCTATCTTTTGCTTTATATTAACGGTTAAAACGGCTGATTTGCGACAATCAAATTGTCCAACTGTTAATCAGTGTTATAAATTGTTAAAAGCATCAAATTCTTTATGCCGTGCAAATCTACTAATTTAAATTTGTTTTAATTATGTTAAAAAACTATAAAATATTGATGCTTGCCATCGTCCTAACCGCTTCAGGCATCATCTTGGTGCTGAGTGTCTGGCTGTATGGGAGTTATCAGATTCGAAAGCAATTTTATTTGGGTACGGCGGAGCACGAGCTTTTCGATGTCATTCAGGATTTTTATCAAGATAATGAGGCTGAAATTCAAAAGGATAACCAGAACCAACGCCGAGGAAGGGTGGATCGGATCAGCATGGCCATCAAGAAAAAATATCCGGTCATCAATATAGACACGGTGAAGGCCATCTTTGAAAATGAAAATTTCGGACGGAGGCAGAATAACGATCGTACAACGAACGATAGCCTATCAAACGGTAAACCCAGAATGAGCCGTCATTTTATTTCCTCCTTTGTCTTTCGAAACATCAATTGGAGCGATGAAGTATTGGATACCCTTTCCAATAGACTGACCATAGCGTTAAAGGAAAGAGAAATGTACACCCCTTTTACCCTCAGCCTGATTAAACTACCCGAAGAGAATGAACGGAACGGAAGTTTCTATAGAGAGCGGTTCAAGGAAAATAAAACCAGGCCGACCATGGTCGATGCCGGGGAGAATAAATACTTGGAGCTGGACTTCGATAATCCTTGGCTGTATTTGTTAAAATCCATCCTTTGGCAGGTCGTCATTGTGGTTCTCCTGATCTGTTTAATGATCGGAACTTTTATCTATCTGTTGGATACCATCAAAAAGCAGAACCAATTGGCAAAGATGCGGAAAGCATTTGTGAACAATATGACCCACGAACTGAAAACCCCGGTTTCTACGGTTATGGCAGCGGTTGAATCCTTAGAACGCTATGGCGCCATGAACGATAAAGAAAGGATGGATCGATATTTTCGGATTTCCAGACATGAATTGGAACATCTATCGGATATGATTGAACGGGTATTGCAGGTTGATGTAGCGGAAACCAATGGTGTTCTGCTCGAAAAAAGCTGGGTGGATGTTGTGGCTCTTCTGAAAGAATGTAAGGAAAATGCCCAATTATTTGCCAAAAAAGCAGTTATCATAAACATTGAAACCAACGTGGAAAGTTATGTGGTTTTTGCTGATCCTGCGCATATTAAAAATGTTTTCAGTAACTTATTGGACAATGCGATCAAATATGCGGCAGATGATGTGCAGATCCTGATTAAGATCCAGGGAAGGGACCAAGCGGTTGAAGTGAGCATCCAGGATAATGGTATCGGGATTCCGAAATCTTACCAAAAGGAGGTTTTCGACCTGTTTTTCCGGGTACCTTCCGGCGATATCCACAATGTAAAGGGATTTGGATTGGGATTGGCTTATGTGAAACAGATTGTTTCACAACATCATGGCACTATAGAATTGCGTAGCGAGGAGGGTAATGGAAGTACCTTTATTGTTAATTTACCGAAAGAGACAAAATGATCAATGTATTATATGTAGAGGACGAGGAAAGCTTGGCCATGATTGTTACCGATAGCTTGGAGGCCCATGGTTTTATGGTCCGACATGTATTGAACGGTCAGCAGGCATTGGTTTTCCATCAGAAATATAAACCCGATATCATCATCCTCGATGTCATGATGCCCTTAATGGATGGATTTACCGTAGCCAAGGAAATCAGAAAAACAGATCTACATACCCCCATCATTTTCTTAACCGCCATGACGCAGACAGACGATGTGGTGAAGGGGTTCAAGTTGGGTGCCAATGATTATATCCGTAAACCATTCAAGATTGAGGAACTGATCGTTCGTATCGAAGCGGCTTTAAAGAAAAATGGACAAGGGATGTCCAATAATAAATTTGTGATCGGGAACTACACCTTGGATACCCTGAAAAACACCTTGAGTATAGGCGATGAAACCGAAAAACTTTCCTATCGAGAAGCAGAATTACTGAAAAGACTGATCGAAAGTAAGGATAAGGTCTTGCCAAGGGATGAAATAATCCGCACCTACTGGACAAACGACACTTATTTTACGGGCAGGAGTCTGGATGTTTTTATCAGCCGGATCCGTAAATACCTCTCGGGCGATGAAAGGATCAAGATTACCAATATCCGCGGGGTGGGTTATATGCTGTCCTTAGATTAAGGATTATTTGTAAATTTAAGTATGAAAGCACTAATAATTGTTGATGTACAATACGATTTCCTTCCTGGAGGCTCCCTTGCGGTTGCCAAAGGTGATGAGATCATACCGGTGATAAATTATATACAGAAAGATTATGATCTACTGGTTGCTACCCAAGATTGGCATCCGGATAATCACTTGAGTTTTGCCAGCCAACATGAGGGAAAATTACCTTTTGAAGTGATCGACCTATTTGGGCTGGAACAGGTCCTATGGCCAGACCATTGCGTGCAAGGATCTTATGGGGCTGAATTTTCCGAAGATCTAAATATGAATAGGGTTGAGGCTATTTTCAGAAAGGGCATGGAAAGGAACATCGATAGCTATTCCGGTTTTTTTGATAACGGAAAAAGGAAGGATACCGGATTAGCGGGCTATTTAAAGGCGAGGAAGGTGGATGAAGTGCATGTCTGCGGATTGGCTGCTGATTATTGCGTATACTTTACAGCGATGGATGCACTTGCAGAAGGATTTAAAACCAGCATTATTTCCAAAGCGACCAGAGCAATTGACAAGGGTGCTTTTATGGAAAAGAAAAATGAATTTATACAAGCAGGCGGATTATTATTGTAAATAATCCGCCTGTCCAATTCTATCTATTTCTGAATTAAAATCTTCCTCCCCGGTTACCACCTCCTTGGAAACCTCCTCCTTGATTACCACCACGCTCATTTCTATTTCCGCCGCGATCTCCGCGATCCCCTCTTGGTCCTTCGGATCTTCCTTCTGGTGGAGCTGAACTTCGACCTCCAAAATTACGGATGTTATACGTCAGGTTCAATATGAAATACCTATTCAAGGTCTGTGATGTAGAGTTTGTAATGGAGGTAGGGCCAACATTCCGGTTGATGTTCTTCGCATTATTCAACAAGTCGAATCCTTTAATGGAAAGTTCCGCATTCTTCCTTCGTAAGAACTTATAGCCCAAAGAAGCATTCAATAAGGTCAGGTTAATGTTCTGCGAATTCGCGGAAGTGGAATTATTATTCTGGATCGCTCCGTTATTGATATAAACCAACTGATAGCCGATCAAGAAACTCTTGAACAATTCGATGGTTGCTCGAGAATTGAATCGATGGTTGATGATGTTGTATTTCGGATTGATCGTGTTGCTAGGATTCTCAATAAATCGAGAAGACAGGTCATAGCCTACAGAAATGGTATACCTTCTATCAAAATTACTGTTCAGCGAAATTCCTTGCGAAAAGCCAAAGGTTTGGTTTGGCGTCAAAACAGAATTCAGGAAGCTTTTTCTTTTGTTGTAAAATAGATTCGTAGTCGCATTCACATTGAAGCCGAGTTTTTTGATTGGAAGACCATAACTCGTCTGTGAATTCAAGGAATAGACCCCATCCACATTTGTTCTGGAATTAAAACGTCCGCCTGCACCCAATTCGATATCATCAAAAAGGATGATGCTGGTATCGGTTCTAAATTCATTGTCTACAATACTGTTGTCGATGATGTTAAAAGTAGCATGTGTCGTAAAACTTCTGCCGTTAACCTTGTTTACATCCCGATAATTTAACTTTAAGGAATGAGAGTATTCTTGTTTCAGATCCGGATTTCCTGTTGAAATATTCAAGGGGTTTTCATTGTTCAGGTAATCCTGCAAGTCAGAGATCGACGGAACATTGGTGTTGGTGTTGTAGGTAAATTCGATCGTCCTTTCCTTGGTAAAGAAATAGGTCGTATTGAAATTTGGCAAGAAACTACCAAAGTTAGCTACGGTTCTTAAATCATAAGGTACTGTTCGATCATTGACACGCACGCCGTGTTCATAGTTCAAGCCGGCCTGAATTCGTAATGTATCTCTTTTATTATAAGAATAGGAAAGCCCAACAGAATGATGGTTGAAATCGTTTCGGAATTCATTGGACAACCGTTGGTTCAATTCTTCGTATTGACCGGTTTCGGCTAAAAACTCCAAGGTTTTACGGTCGGAATAATTACTGGTGTTCCGGAAACCGTAATTAGCCTGTAACCTCGATAGGTTATTGATGTTTTTGGTAAAACTCAATCGGCTATTGAATCCAGAACCATAACCATAGGTGGCGTTCTGCCTATTGATGGTATCGCTTCGCTGCAACACAGCGTTTCGATAATACTCATTGAAGGCCAAAGTTTGACCCAAGGCATCATTACTGCTTTTATTCCCATCGATATTCAAACTTATGGTCTGCCCAGGTGCCTTAAATCGGTGCATATAAGTCAGGTTTCCCCCGAAATTAAGGTTGTTGCTCGAGTTGTCGTTACTTCGATCCACATTATTGATTGGATCGGTCTTATTATAAGAAGTATTACTCTGCGTTGAATTTTCCCTGTCATTCCATCTCAAGGACATGTTCGGGTTGAAATCCAGGTTATTCATGCTATCCAATCGCCATTTGAACCTTCCTCCTAAGGTATGCTCATTATTGATGGCTTCGGAGATATTATGTGAATTCTGGAATTGATTCTCTCTGCCTGAACTGAGGAATTCAATATCATTTAAAATATCATTATTGGTATTGGATTTCCGGAAATTATAGTTGGCATTCACTTCCAGTTTTTTATCCAGGAAGGAGTTTGTATAATTCGCTGCCCCTGCATAGGTATCGGTTAGTCCATTCTCCGTGTTGCTGTTTCCATTTCTGGAACCACCACGCCCAACAGAACCCAGGTCCGTTTCATTGATGTTATTGGCCATGAGGGCAACCGACATTTTCCGGTCTCCATTAAAGGCATTCAGAGCGGTGTTGATCGCAAATTTATCCGCATCGCCCTTACCCGCATTCGCGCGGCCGAAAAATCCACTGCGGCGATCTGGTTTGGTGACGATATTGATCACCTTGTTCCGTTTTCCATCATCAAAACCAGAGAACCTCGACTGTTCACTACGCTCATCGATGATCTGTAGTTTGTCGATAATATCCGCAGGCAGGTTTTTTAAGGCTATCCGAGGATCGGAAGTGAAGAATTCCTTTCCATCCACCAAGATCCTTTTTACATCTTCTCCATGGGCTTTTACATTCCCATTCTCGTCGATCACTACGCCAGGCACCTGAGCCACCATTTCGTCGGCATCGGCATACTCCCTGGTCTGAAAATTCTTGGCATTGAATTCCATGGTATCCCCACGAACAGCCACAGTAGGAGGGGCCGTAATGGCAATCTCCTCAATCATGATCTCTCCGGGTTCCATGGATAAGTTCAGGTTCATGGCTTTATCAGCAACCGTAACCAACAGCTCGCTACGCTTAAACCCCAACAGGGTTGCCGTTAATTGGTAATTGCCAGGGTTAACTTTTTCGAAAGAAAATTCCCCTTTATCGTTTGATTTTATACTAGTTCGGGTGGAGTCTTTGGTATGGAGAAGGAGTAAGGTAACATCCTGCAACCCTTCATTCTTTGTTTTGTCGGTTATTTTACCGGATAGTTTCACCTGTGCCTGTATGGTGGTAGTTAGCCCCAACCATATCAGGAGAAACAGCATGTATTTCATGGTTAAGAAAATTGATTGCTCAATATTAATTCATTTAAGTGTAAATTAATGTAAATACTGTTAAATCACAAAAAAGATACAATGTGTAGACTAAGCGAAAAAAGGATATATTTGTCTCATTAGGAATGAAGGAAACTAGTTTAAGTAGAAAAGAAAAAATACTGCAGACGGCATTACAGTTATTTGCAACAAAAGGATATCTGGATAGCTCCACGAAAGAGATTGCCGCACAGGCGGGTGTTTCGGAGGCGTTGATATTCAAGCATTTTGGAAATAAGGATGCCTTATTGGCGCATATCGTCAAATCCGGTTACCGTAAAGTGCTCATGCAGCATAAGGGTATGATGACCTATAAAGGGGCTAAGGATTTTTTGCGCAATATGGTTTTGCTTCCTAGCCAGCTAGTGGCCGAAGAACCGCTTTTCTGGAAGCTCCAGGAAAGATTATCCCATCATTCCTTTTCCAAATCCCAACACGAGCTTTTCATAAAACCTGTACAGCCCATTGTTCATAGAGCATTTGTAGAACTCGGTTTTAAAAATCCAGAATTGGAAACTCAATTTCTCCTTCTGGTTATCGATATGCTATGGAAGAAAGAGGCCTGTGGCGATATTGAAAATGCAGCCGAACTTGCCAGCCTGATCGAAAAGAAATATGATTTGATGTAATGCGTGTTTATGCACGTTTACGATCGAATTTTCGAATAAAAGCGCAGTATTATTTCCATAACTAAGCAAAATTTCCGTATTTCGTAACAAACTAATTTGTGATGATTAAAAAAATAGCTAGTGTAGGAGCCCTTTCATTATTATTTGTGAGTTCCTTATTTGCACAAAAGAAGCCTGAATTTATTTCTTTTGTAAACCAAAAGCATGCTTGGGTTGATTCTGTTTTCAACAAATTGACACCCAAAGAACGCATCGCACAATTGTTTTTGGTCCGTGCGCATACCAATTTGGGTCAGAAATACATCGACTCAGTACAAAATGTCATTCAGAAGGAGCAGTTAGGTGGCCTTGTGGTTTTCCAAGGAGGACCAGTGCGTCATGTCAATATGTTCAATAAATACCAAAAGGTATCCAAGGTGCCTTTGTTGATCACTTTTGATGGTGAATGGGGATTGGGCATGCGGATGGCAGATTCGACCATCTCTTTTCCTTACCAGATGACCCTGGGCGCGATCCAAAATGATAACCTATTATACGACATGGGTCGTCAGATCGCGAATGATTTCCACCGTATCGGCATGCACTTTAATTTTGCTCCGGTCGTGGATATCAATAATAACCCTAAAAATCCAGTGATTAACTTCCGTTCATTCGGGGATAATAAATACAATGTGGTCAGAAAATCCAAAGCCTATATGAATGGTATGGTGGATGGTGGTATTTTGGCTTCCTTGAAACATTTCCCAGGACATGGGGATACCGATGTGGATTCACATTACGACCTTCCGCAATTGAAATTCGATAAGGCTAGGTTGGATAGTTTAGAAATTTATCCATTCAAGGAATTGATCGCTGCGGGTGCACCATCGGTGATGGTTGCCCATATGAACATCCCTTCCTTGGATGCAACACCAAATATTCCTTCTTCCATTTCCAAAAAGGTAGTGACCGATCTGTTGCGCAAGGAATTAGGCTTTAAAGGCTTAACGGTAACGGATGCAATGGATATGAAGGGGGTTAAGAAGTTCTTCCCTAATGGCGAGGCGGATGTAATGGCGATCGAAGCTGGTCATGATCTTTTGGAGATCTCCGAGAACAGTGGCCGGGCGATTGATCTGATCGAAAAGGCGATCAAATCTGGCCGAATTTCGCAGGCTGATATTGATGTGCGGGTGAAGCGGGTTTTGGCTGCGAAGTTATGGTTGGGCTTGAATAAGAAAACAGAGGTGAGTAGCCGTAATCTTTATCAGGACCTGAACAGTCCTTCTTCGCAATCCTTGGTTCAGCGTTTAGCGGATGCTGCGGTTACTTTATTGAAATCTGATCGTGGAATCAAACGTTTTGATGCCAAAAGAGAAACTGCGGTGGTGAGTGTGGGTATTACGAAGGCGGAAGATTTTGAGACCGGCTTAGCCACTCAGTTATCGAATTACAAGCAGTTCTTTGTAAAAGGTGATGAGTCGGAAGAGGTATTAAAGGATTTGATGAAAGAGATCCGTGGTCATAAGCAGATTATTTTGGCGATTCATGATAATCGTTCAAGACCAAGAAGCGAGCTGGCATTTACAGCACCTACGGTAGAGTTTATTGATAAATTGGCTGGTAGAAGAACCATTTCTTTTATGTTCACCAATCCATATGCGATGAATTCGGTGGATGTGATGCGGAGTTCGTCGGTGGTATTGACTTATCAGAATGATTTCTTTATGCAAAAAGCGGCGTTGAAGGTTTTGTTGGGACAGATTAAAGCAGAAGGTAAATTACCTGTAACGATTTCAAAGGATTTGAAATATGGTAAAGGATTGTAATCGAATTATTTTGTTTTTTTGATAGATATGGAAGGCTAACCAAAGGGTTAGCCTTCTTTTTTTGTCGGGGAAATGGGGGGTTGGGTTCGAGCTTAAACTAAGGTGAAAGTAATGTGAAAGTATGCTTTTAGTATGTAAGGCATGGGATTTGGTGCTATAATCATGGTTTAAGTATGTTTTAAGGACGATTTTAATAGAAAAGATGGTGTTTTACATAGCAAACTCTCTTCATTGCGAGGAGGTACGAGGAAGCAATCTTTGAACTACACTCAGCATTTCATGCGGGAAGATTGCTTCGTTCCTCGCAATGACGCGGCGCCACTCATCCCACCACTCATCCCTCCACTCATCCTCCCACCTCCCCCAATCCCCTCCTAACATTTTTTTTAAAAATGGTAAAAGAAAGGCTACTTTTGTCTTAATAAATTAAATTATGGCAAAAGAGCAGATTTCTATTTTTGATATGTTTAAGATTGGGATTGGTCCTTCCAGTTCCCACACCTTAGGACCTTGGCGTGCTGCACAACGATTTGTGGAAGTGTTAAAAGAAAAAGCTGCACTCGACCGTGTTCAAACGGTGAATATCTTGCTCTTTGGATCACTTGCCAAAACGGGTGTTGGCCATGGTACCGATATTGCGGTATTATTAGGCTTAAGTGGCGATGATCCTGTCACATTCGATGTGCATGACGTGGTTCCCAAGGTGGACCGTATCAAAGCCAACAAAAAATTAACCTTGGGTGCTGAAAAGGAAATTGAATTCGACTACGATACCAATTTACTATTCCTTTTCGACCAAAGTTTACCGTTCCATCCAAATGCGGTCACTTTCCAGGCTTTCCTAAGCGATGGTTCCGCCATCAGCGAAACCTATTACTCTATCGGAGGAGGTTTTGTTGTTCAGGAAAATGATACGGAAGGGGTATTGACAGAATTGGATCTGCCATTCCCCATCGATACCGCACAGGAATTGATGGTTGCCTGCATGCGTACCGGACTTAAAATTTCGGAACTGGTGCTGGAGAATGAGTGCTCCTGGCGCTCGGAACAGGAAACCAAGCAAGGAGTGATGCAGATCTTCCATACCATTAAAGAATGTATCTATAAAGGCTGCCATACCGATGGTGTACTCCCAGGAGGATTGCACGTGGAACGTCGGGCATCCAAATTGAACAAACGTATGCTGAAAGGGCGTACTTACCATGATTATGATACCTGGCTGGAAGCAATCCGTGCCGGTGGACGTGATTTTGGTTATATATTAGATTGTGTAAGCTGTTTTGCCTTGGCGGTAAATGAGGAGAATGCTTCCTTTGGCCGTGTGGTAACAGCACCTACAAACGGTGCAGCAGGGGTTATTCCTGCCGTACTGCAATATTATCTGGCATTTCATGATGCCTATAAGGAAGAGAAGATCATTCAATTCATCGCAACAGCTTCTGAGATCGGTTCTATCTTCAAAAAAGGAGCGACGATTTCTGCGGCTATGGGCGGTTGCCAAGCTGAGATCGGTGTTTCCTCCGCGATGGCGGCGGGCGCATTGACCGAGTGCTTGGGAGGATCCCAACGCCAGGTCTTGATGGCAGCAGAGATAGCCATGGAGCATCATTTAGGACTGACCTGCGACCCTATTGGTGGTCTGGTTCAGATTCCATGTATTGAGCGGAATACCATGGGCGCGATCAAGGCCATTACAGCAGCCCAATTGGCGCTTCAATCCAATCCGGACAAAGCCAAAGTGAGTTTGGATGCGGTAGTGAGCACCATGTGGGAGACCGCATTGGATATGAATGCCAAATATAAAGAAACGGCTGATGGTGGATTGGCCATCAAAGTGCCATTGAGTTTACCAGAATGTTAATCCTTTAAATTTTTCCATGATTAGGTATTGTGCGTTAGCTTCAGGGAGTAATGGAAACAGCTATTATATAGCGAAAGGGAATACGGCTATTCTGGTGGATGTGGGCATCAACAATAAGCATCTGCATCTGCGGATGGCTAGTCTGGGAATTAACCCTGCCAGCATCGATGCCATTTTTATTACCCATGAACATACGGACCACATCTGCGGATTGGCCGTGTTTGCCAAAAGGTACCAGATACCGGTTTATCTGACCGTAGGGACCTATGAATCCTCCCGAATTCAATTACCGGAGTATCTCTTGCATTTTATCAAAGCCGATTCCATTGTAAATGTTGGTGACTTATCCGTTTATGGCATTCCTAAATACCATGACGCAAAGGAACCCTGCAGTTTCATGGTTACTGATGGAGAAATCAATATTTCGGTATTGACCGATATCGGAAGGATCTGTGTAAATGTGATGAAGGCGATCGAGATTTCCGATGTGCTGTTCCTGGAATCCAACTTCGATGAGGATATGTTGCAGAATGGAAGATATCCCTATTACCTAAAGAATAGGATCCGAGGAGGAGAGGGCCATCTTTCCAACAGGATTTCGATGGATGCCTTTTTGGCCCATCGTTCTTCCCGGATGAAACACCTGATCCTTGGCCACCTCTCCGGCGAGAACAATAGGGTAGAACTGGTGGAAGAATTATTTGCTCCTCATTGTGTAGAGATGATACTGTCGGTGGCGAAACGAACCGAGCCCAGTGCTTTGTTCCAAATCGCTAGACCAGTGGAAACGGAAATAAGCTATACATCGATTACCTATCAATCCATTCAGATTGAAGGCTATTCCGATTAATTGAAATAAAAATAATAAAAGCCCTTTTCCTGAGCAGGATAAGAGCTTTTTTGTGGATGTATTTAACGATTGCTAACTTAGTGCTGGATCAAATTTTTGATGGCACTTACAGGGATGGCTTCTTTGATGACCATTTGGAGGTTTTTCTGCTCCGCCTGGTTGTAATAAAATGATCGGGTTAGGGAGACAATTCCGGCAATATTTCCTTTATTGTCGAAAATTGGCCCACCGCTTGCCCCAGCAGCATAATCTGCCGTGATCTCCATTTTTCTGCTCATGATACCGGCATTGCTTTCCGTCATGCAGGCAACTCTACCAGAGGTATAATAGTAGAAATAATCTCTTGGATGGGAAATGACAAACACGTCTGAACCTGCCTTCAAATCAGTTCCAATCGGATTGGCGGCAATCTTCTTTCCGTTCAGGTTGGCTTTAAGGATATCGATATCGGCCTCCTTGCTATAGCTCAATACAGAATCTATCCGGTATTAGTTTCCGGCATAATCGGCCAACATCAGGTGGATGGTAGAACTAAACCTAGAATCTTAATTCCTTAAAACCTTATTATTATGAAAAATACTTTTAATAATATTTTATATATCTTCCTGTCCATTGCATTATTTACAGGATGTAGTAAAGATTTAGGAAACTATGATTACCAGGATTTGAATAAAATCGATTCGGTAACAATTGCTACGGGTCGTCCATTAGCTTCAACCACATTTTCATTATCTATGGGAGAAACGTTGGAGATTAAGCCCACTCTCTATAGCTCAATGTAATCAGATGACAATGATTACACATTTGCTTGGGTAATAAATGGAGATACAGTAAGTCATGAAAAAAACCTTGTTTTTAATACACAAGGGGTTAATCCTGGAGTTCTTCGTTCAAACTTTTATGTTTTCGATAAATCCACGAATACAAAAAACAACTATCATTTTGTTATAAATTTAGCGGCAAGTATAACTCGAGGTTATTATCTACTGGCAGAGGATGAAAATAGAAATGCGCACTTATTTTTAAAGGGAAATGAGCGGACAAGTAAATTTTACCACTATAACAATTATGGAGAATATACTTTTGGGAAAAACCCTTTAAGTGTCGAACTCTACCATTATGCAACTTCAGCGTCAAATGGTCAATTTATGACGATTACTGTTGCAACTGAAGAAGGAGAGAATCCGATAATAAGAGCAGATAGCAGAACCAATTTTCCAATCCTACTTTTCAATCGTCAAACATCTATGATTTTTGATCCCGTTGCGGGTGGTTTCCAACCTAGCCGAGTTAAAATAAATCAAAATCAAGGTACTACTAGTATTGGAGGAAAGATTAGAGCTATCGCTAATGGTGTTGTGAGTACCGATGTATATAATGATCCTTTAAATTATGATTTTGGATAAGGGGATTATTACGTGAATGAAGGAACTTTCAAAGGACTGTTTTTAGTAGGTTATGATTATAGGAATGAAAAATTAAGAGTATTCGCAAGTAAATATGGAGCTGCAGAAAACACCTATCAAACAACATTAGATCATTTGATTCAGGAAGATTTTAAAGGTCATGAAGTATTAGGTGGAGTCGAAGATTATATTACCTGGGTAAACAGCTTTGTTTTAACTAAAAATGGCGATGACGTTGCGCTTCACCGGTTTGATTTTAGTCAATCATCTGTAAATGGATATTTGCCAAATAAACATATCGTTGTTGCTAGGAAGAAAATGCCGGAAATGATGAACCAAATAGGTATACGTTATAGAAATGGAGCAGGTTTCTGGTATTTTGCAAGCGGTCGTAAATTGTATCGGTTTTCTAATATTGGGTTTGATGTTCAAGAAGTATTGACCCTACCAAATGACGGAACGGGGGATATTACTGCATGGAATTTTGATTACAGCCCTGCTGGTCAATTCAAATATATCATTGTTGCTACCTACAATCCTAGTTCTACCAAAGAATTCAAGGGTTCAGTTTATACCTATGCAATCAACGGAACAACGCCATTGAACGTGGAAACAGAAGTAACGCACAAAGTAGTTGATTTGAAAGCTGGTTATTTACCATATTAAAAATTCTCTAAATTGAAATTGAAAAAGGCCATCAGATAATATTTCTGATGGCCTTTTTATTTTCAGGGCTGCTTAAATAATCCTTCCTTTAAACAATCTCCATCTGAAACAAATCCGCGATATGCTTCCTTAACTTCCCTTTCACCTCTTCCATATCCAACTTCCGCCCCAACTCCCTTTCCATAGAAGTCACATCCTTATCATCGATTCCGCAAGGAATGATATTTCCGAAATATTCCAGATCAGCATTCACATTAAAAGCAAAACCATGCATGGTCACCCAACGTGATGCCCGAACACCCATTGCACAGATCTTACGCGCCTTTTCATTATCCGCATCCAGCCAAACACCGGTATAACCCGGATATCGACCAGCCGCAATACCATAATCCGCCAAAGTAAGAATGATTGCCTCCTCCAAGGTTCTTAAATACAAATGTATATCCGTGAAGAAATTATCCAGATCCAGGATCGGATACCCCACAATCTGCCCAGGACCATGATAAGTAATATCACCACCCCTGTTAATTTTATAGAAAGTAGCGTTTTTCTCCTTCAACCCCGCCTCATCCAACAGAAGGTACTCCTCATGCCCACTTTTACCCAAGGTATACACATGCGGATGTTCGGTAAAAACCAAAAAATTAGGTGTAGGTTCGGTGGTATTATTGACCCTATTATTATGTTTTATGGCGAGGGTTTCAGCAAATATCGCTTCCTGTTTATCCCAAGCTACCTGATAATCCTGTAGCCCCCAATCCAAATATTTAACTTCTTTGTTTTGCATGGTATTCAGCAAATTAATAAAGTTGTTTGTTCAATTTAATAACGCTTGTTCAAATTTAATAAAGCAAGTTATTGTAAGGATATCGAGCATTATGCATTTTCACGATCACCTCATAAAGCTTATCCTTCAATTCTTCCACATTGATCTTATCGGTAGCCGAAATAAAGATCGCCGGATCTGCATTTTTTGCCATCCAAGAATTCCGAAAATCATCCAACGTGATCTTGATCTCTTCTCCATCCTCATCCGTTTCGATCGCTGGTTTATAGGCATCGATCTTATTGAAAACCGTGATGATCGGCTTATCCACAGCACCTATATCCTTCAATGTCTCGTTTACCGCAATAAGTTGGTCCTCAAAATAGGGATGGGAAATATCCACCACATGGATCAATACATCGGCCTCACGAACCTCATCCAAGGTAGATTTGAAACATTCCACCAAATGGTGAGGAAGTTTGCGGATAAATCCTACCGTATCGGATAATAAGAAAGGCAGATTGTCGATCACGACTTTACGCACCGTGGTATCCAAGGTTGCAAAAAGCTTATTCTCGATCAGTACTTCCGATTTGGAAATCATGTTCATGATGGTAGATTTACCAACGTTGGTATATCCAACCAATGCCACCCGGATCATTTCCCCACGGTTCTTCCGTTGGGTCTCATTCTGTCTATCGATCTGCTTCAAACGATCCTTCAACAAAGAGATTTTGTTCAAGATCATCCGTCTATCACTCTCGATCTGGGATTCACCCGGACCACGCATACCAATACCACCACGCTGACGTTCCAAGTGGGTCCACATTCGGGTCAAGCGAGGTAATAGGTATTGCAATTGCGCCAGTTCCACCTGGGTCTTTGCCTGTGCGGTTTGGGCATGTTTGGCGAAGATATCCAAGATCAGGTTGGAGCGGTCCAATACTTTGATCTCAAAATATTTTTCGATGTTCCTCAATTGCGAAGGGGAAAGCTCATCGTCGAATACGACCATATCGATCTCTTCCGCTTTGATATATTCCTTGATTTCATCCAATTTTCCACTACCTACAAAAGTAGCACGGTCTGGATAAGCCAATTTCTGGGTGAAGATCCCTTTGGTGACTCCACCAGCGGTGCTCACCAAAAATTCTAGTTCTTCGAGGTATTCTTTTGCCGTTTCGTCGGAAACATCCGGGGTGATCACACTGACCAATACCGCAGTCTCCGGCTTATGGGCCGTTTCATATATTTTCGTTCTTGCCATTTAGTTTTTTTATAAGGAACAAGTTTACAAAGGTAAAGTTTTTAGGAGATTTTGTTCCAAGAAATACTTGGCTGCCCTTTTTGGATGTAATTCAGCAATAAGCGGTTTTCTGGTGCCCCCAATTCGGGATCCTCTTGGAACAGTTGGATCACGGATTGCCGAGCTTCCGTCAGGATAGCCTGATCCTTTGCCAGATCTGCAATTTTCATGTCCAGCACACCAGACTGCTGTGTTCCGGAAATATCTCCAGGTCCCCGCAATTGCAGGTCAACCTCCGCAATTTCAAAACCGTCGTTGGTCCGCACCATCGTTTCTAAACGCGTCCGACCTTCCTTGCTCAATTTGTCGCCCGACATGAGGATACAGAACGATTGCTCCGCTCCACGGCCAACCCGGCCTCGTAACTGGTGGAGCTGGGAGAGCCCGAATCTTTCCGAATTCTCGATCACCATCACGGAAGCATTAGGCACATTGACCCCTACCTCGATCACCGTGGTGGCCACCATGATCTGGGTTTCGCCTTTAATAAAACGCTGCATTTCAAAGTCCTTGTCCTTCACGGGCATCTTGCCATGGACGATGCTGATGCGGTAATCCGGAAGCGGAAATTCCCGCATCAGCCCCTCCAATCCTGCTTCCAGGTATAAAAGGTCTAATTTTTCACTTTCCTTGATCAAGGGATAGACAATATATACCTGCCTTCCTTTAGCAATCTCTTCCCGCATGAATCCAAACACCCTCAGGCGTTGGTTCTCGAAGAAATGTACGGTTTTAATAGGTTTTCTTCCTGCCGGCAATTCATCGATAATGGAAATATCCAAGTCGCCATACATGGTCATAGCCAATGTACGAGGGATCGGAGTGGCGGTCATGACCAACATATGGGGCGGAATGATATTCTTACGCCATAATTTGGCCCGTTGTTCTACGCCAAAGCGGTGTTGCTCATCGATCACCACAAATCCAATGTTCTTGAATTTCACCTTATCCTCAATCAGAGCATGAGTACCGATCAGGATATCCAAGGTGCCATCTTCCAATTCCTGATGGATGATCCTTCGGGCTTTGGTTGGGGTGGATCCGGTCAATAATCGAACCTTACAGATGTCTTCGCCCAATAAGGAGGTTATTCCATGGTAATGTTGGGTAGCCAGGATTTCGGTAGGAGCCATCATACAGGCCTGGAAACCATTGTCTATGGCCAATAGCATGCTCATCAAGGCCACAACGGTTTTTCCTGAACCAACGTCACCCTGAACCAATCGGTTCATCTGCGCGCCGGTATTACAATCCAATCTGATTTCCTTAACAACCCTTTTCTGCGCGTTGGTCAATGGGAAAGGCAGTCTTTCGGTGAAGAATCTATTGAATTTTTCACCAACCTGATCGAACCGATGGCCTTTATATTTCTGGGTGTTTAACTGTTTGTTCCTTAACAGTTTTAACTGAATGAAGAACAGTTCCTCAAACTTCAACCTACGGATAGCTAGTTTCAGGATCTGCTCGTTCTGCGGAAAATGGATGCCCAATAAAGCCTGTTGAAAAGAAATCAACTGGTGTTTTTCCATCAGGTAAGCGGGAAGGGTTTCAGCCACGCCTTTTAAAACCGTCATCAAAGCCGTTTCCTGGAGTTTCTGAATTCCCCGGCTATCCAGGTTGGCCTTTTTCAGCTTTTCCGTGGAAGAGTAAACGGGTTGCATCGTCTGGTTACCGATCTTTTTCGTCTGCTGTTGATAGAGCTCCATTTCAGGGTGGGTCATGGAGATATTTCCATTGAATTCGCTCGGTTTTCCGTAGATTATATAAGCGGACCCCACCTGCAACGTTTTTTTGAGCCAGGTAAGGCTTTGGAACCAAACCAGTTCCATCAAACCCGTTTCATCCCGGAATTGGCCCACCAATCGGCGTCCTCTCTTTTCGCCCACTTCCTGCAGGCTAATCAAACGGCCAAGCACCTGCGCGCCGATCATATCGGCATGGAGTTCCCGAACCTTATGGAATTTTGTCCGGTCGATGTATCGGAAGGGGTAACATTGCAGGAGATCGCCAATACTGAAGACCATCAACTCCTTTTTGAGAAGGTCGGCCTTTTGAGGGCCTACACCTTTCAGGTATTCAATAGGAGTTATTAACGATAGTTCAGCCATGGGATTAATCCCGTGCTTTCCATGCAATGACGGAGATTTCTACATTCACTTCTTTGGGAAGTGTTTTTACCGCTACGCATTCCCTGGCCGGTTGGTTGTCCTTGAAATATTGCGCATACACTTCGTTTACTGTTGCAAAGTAATCCATAGAACTTAAGAAAATGGATGTTTTTACAACATCTTCAAAATCATAACCTGCATTTTTAAGGATGGCACCTACATTTTTCAACACCTGGTGCGCTTCATCTTCTACACCAGTCGTGATCAGTTCCATGCTTTCTGGAATCAATGGAATCTGTCCGGAAACATATAAGGTATTATCCGCTTTGATCGCTTGGTTATATGGTCCAATGGCTGCGGGTGCTTTCTCTGTATTTAATATCTCTTTTTTAGACATGATAGGCAGTATTATCGTAGTTGAATTTATGTTATTGTTTCTTTAATACCGACTAATATACGATTAGCCCATTGGATTTTCAAGATTTGCATACATTAACTAACTTGCAGGATGAAACAGAAATTAGCTTTGGTCAATGGGACCATCTATAATGGATATGAAATCCGTGAGGATGCAGTTTTACTGATCAATCAAGATAGGATTACAGGGATTGTTGGTAAAGAGGCTGTTCCTGAAGGATATCAGGTGGTGGATGTGCAAGGCGCGAATATCTGCCCGGGATTGATCGACCTGCAATTGTATGGAACTGGAGAGGATCTTTTCTCCGCTGAACTGACTGCCGAATCTTTGGAAAAAATTAACCTCAACCTGCTTAAACAGGGTTGTACTGCTTACATGATGACCCTGGCCACCAATACCTTGGAGGTGTTTAAAGAGGCTATAGCCGTTTTTCGGCAAACAAAACCTTCCGCAGCCCTTGGCTTGCATTTGGAAGGACCGTTTCTAAATGAAGCAAAAAGGGGGGCTCATCCTGCCGAACTGATCATGGAAGCGACCCTGCCTATTTTGGAAGACCTTCTGGAAGGCAACGACGATGTGGTCAAAATGATGACCATTGCGCCAGAGAAAACCAAACAGGAATGTTTGGATTACCTAAATAAGAAAGGCTTATTGCTGTCTGCAGGGCATAGTACAGCCACTTTTGAAGAGGCTACGCAAGCCTTTGATCATGGGGTGAAAACAGCTACCCACCTTTGGAATGCGATGTCGCCGCTGCAGCACCGGGAAGTTGGACTGCCAGGCGCTGTTTTTAATCATCCAAAAGCCTATTCCTCTATCATTGTTGATGGTATACATGTGAATTATGAAGCCGTGAAAATTAGTAAACAGGCAATGGGTGAGCGATTGTTTCTGATCACGGATGCTGTGGCCACTTGTCATAAAGGGATATATCAGCATGTACTGAATGGGGATCATTTCGTGCTGCCGGATGGAACATTGTCTGGATCGGCATTGACTCAATTGCAATCTGTACAGAACTGTGTGCAAAATGTAGGAATTCCGTTGGATGAAAGTATCCGAATGGCAACGTTGTACCCCGCCCGTTTGATCGAAAGATCGGATATCGGAAATCTGAATGAAGGATCAATGGCGAATGTACTGGTTTTTGATACTGATTTTCAGGTTCAACAGGTCATTTTTGAAGGCGAAACGCTTCTTTAATCTATAACGAATAAGTTACAATTTGATTCCAAGGTAATAAAAACCGTAGTTTTGCGTGTTAAGATATGTTTATGAAGATGAGATTTTTGCAATTATGCGTGTTTGCTGTTGCCTTGATGCTGGTAGTTTCCTGTGGATCTAAAAACAGGCAGGCAAAGGCTAAGGAGCAGCCAAAAGCGGAGGTAGCGCAGGGTGCCCAGGTAGAAAACCAACCTAAAAAGGCGGAAGAAGTAAAAGAAGTGAAGAAGGGGGCTGTTGTTGAAAAGCCAGCTAAAGTGGTTAAGAAAGAGGAACCTTTTAAAGAATTCCGTACCGATCTGCCAAAGGCACCACGTGAGTTTCGTGCGGCTTGGGTAGCAACCGTAGCCAATATCAACTGGCCAAGTAAGAACAACCTTTCTACAGCACAGCAAAAACAGGAGGCGATTGCCTTATTGGATTTGCTGAAGAAGAATAATTTTAATGCGGTGATCTTTCAGGTGCGTCCATCTGCAGATGCTTTATACCATTCTAAATTCGAACCATGGTCTTATTTCTTGACCGGTACCACTGGAAAGGCACCTTCGCCTTATTACGATCCTTTGGAATTTTGGGTGGATGAAGCGCATAAGCGTGGATTGGAACTGCATGTTTGGTTGAATCCTTACCGTGCGCATCATTCGAATGGTGGTCAAGTAACCAGCGAATCCATGGTTCGTAAGGCAGCTGATCACGTTGTAAGATTGCGCAATGGCATGTACTGGTTCGATCCGGCAAATCAAAAAACCCAAGACCACTCTTCGGAGGTGGTAATGGATATCGTAAAACGTTATGATATCGATGGGGTTCATTTTGATGATTATTTCTATCCATATGCTTCCTATAATGGAGGAGCTGATTTTCCGGATGATGCCTCTTGGAATGCGTACAGAAAATCAGGTGGAAATCTAAGCCGTGGCGATTGGAGACGTGATAATGTCAATAAATTCATCAAAAGAATCTATACCCAGATCAAAGCAGAAAAACCATTTGTTAAGTTTGGATTGAGCCCTTTTGGAATCTGGAAACCAGGTTATCCAGCTGGTGTTACGGGATCTTCACAGTATGATGAGTTGTATGCAGATGCGAAATTATGGTTAAATGAAGGTTGGATCGATTATTTTACACCTCAATTGTATTGGCCAATCGACCCGCCAAAACAGAGTTTTACTTCTTTGTTGAAATGGTGGGAGTCGGAAAACAAGCATAATCGCCATTTATGGCCGGGATTGAATACGGTGGAAGTTCGTTCTTCGAACAAAATCGAGGAGATCAAGCGTCAGATCGAAGTGACCAGGGACGTTACGCCGAACAGTACCGGTGCTGTGCACTGGAGTATTGCCGGATTGACGAAAAACCCGTTGATGTTGAAGGCGCTTTATGAAGGACCTTATCGTGCTCCTGCCTTAGTGCCGGCTTCACCTTGGCTTTCAGCCAACCCGATCTTGAAACCTACCTTGATGTTGACCAAACAGACCAGCAGTGTATTTGCTAAATGGTTGCACAAACAGCCTGAGCAGGTTTTCAAGTGGGTAGCTTATGCAAGGTATGGCAATACTTGGGAGATGGAAATTTTGGATGCGCCGCAGACAGAGTATAGTTTCCCGAAAACCAAAAACGGTCAAAAATTGAATGCAGTAGCTATTAAAGGTATTGATCGTTTAGGAAATGAAGGGGATTATATGGCAGAGGAGATTACCGAATAAATTTGCAATAATTTAAGTATATAGAGTTAATTTAACTTTAGTAAAGATAAAAAAAGAGGCTGTATCTATTTTAGGTACAGCCTCTTTTTGTTGAATATGGCGGGTGTTTGTGTTCTTGGTCCAAGTGAGGTGTAAGTGAGTTGCAAGTGAGGTGTATGTGCCTTTGCCTACTTACACCCTACTTAAAGAGTGCTTCCAACGCGCCGAAATAAAGGACCTATCTTGAACCAAGTTTATTCCCAATATTCACTACTCTAATAAGCTGCTTGGTTTTATTTCGTTAAATAAGCTTTTTATTTTAAAGTTGACCTATGCGGTAGCCTAAAATTTAAAAAAACGCATAATCCATTATTTTGTTTTGAAAGTTGCAAAGATTCGAATCATGAGCGTAGATTCTACTGATTTATATTCGTTTTTTGTGACAAATCATTGAAATTAATTCTTGTTGCAATGCGTATTCATGCGTATTTCATAAAATAAAATAAAAAACAATGCAATTTATCAACCTTTTATTTTTATACTTGTTATAAGAAAAACGAACCATGTATTACTTTGACATCTGCCTTGGTAATACAAAAACTAACAGAACTTAAATTAAACATCTAAATCTTAAATTATGAAAGGAAGGCTACTTCTATTCGTTATTGGGCTAGTCTTTATTAGTTCCAATCTCTATGCGCAGCGCAGCATTTCAGGGAAGGTTACGGATTCAAAGGGTGACCCACTAGGAGGTGTAACGGTGCAGGAGAAAGGAAAGGGGAACCAGACACTGACCAATAGCTCCGGAAATTATTCCATTAGTATTTCAGAAGATGCGACCTTGGTGTTTCGCTTTATCGGTTATACAACCGCAGAGAGAAAGCCCTCAGGGAACATCCAAAACGTATCCTTAACGGAAGATCAATCCAATATTGATGAGGTGGTTGTTACGGCCTTCGGTATTGAACGTGATCGGAAAACCTTAGGGTATTCTACGCCAAAGGTTTCGGGGGATGAGGTTGCGGAAACACAACGCGAGGCTTTTTTCAATGGACTTCAAGGTCGTGTGCCCGGGCTGACCGTGAATTCGTCAAGTGGATTGCCAGGTGCTTCTGCGCAGATCGTCTTAAGGGGATTCATTTCTATCTCCGGCGATAACAATGCATTAATTATCGTCGATGGAGTTCCAATCGATAACTCGGTTGTCAACGAGGCAGATATGGTGCACGTAGGAACCAATAGGGAAAACGATTATTCCAACCGTGGTATTGATATCAACCCTGAAGATATTGAAAGTTATGTGATCATGAAAGGTGCCGAAGCTACCGCGATGTATGGTAGTATGGGTGCCGGGGGTGCGATTTTGATTACGACTAAGAAAGGTAAAGCTGGTAGGGCTTCAGTAAATTATTCCTATTCTGGTCGTTTTGAAAAACCATATCGCTATCCGGAACGCCAATATATCTATGCGCAAGGAACCAACGGTGTTTACACCGCAACTTCTGCCTATGCATTAGGTCCAAAATATAATGAAAATGAGGTATTGCATACTGATAATACCAAAAACTTCTTCCGTACAGGATTTAACCATAAGCATAACCTTACCATAGAAGGCGGTTCTGATGCGATTACCTATCGTTGGTCAAATGAATATTTTGACAATAAAGGGGTAGTGCCTAATACGAGTCTTAGAAGGTTTACTTCCAGATTAACGGGTACTTCAAAAATTAATTCCAAAATGGATATGAACACCACGTTTAGTTATATGAATTCTCATAACGATAAGGCTAATAAGGGTGATGTGGGCTATTTGATGGCGCTTTTGAGGTTTAACCCAAGATGGGACGTGCGTGATTGGATCGATGAAGGGGGAAATAGGGTGCTGCATGCTTCAGATATCTACAATGAAATTGATAACCCATTTTGGGATGCCTATAAAAATACCGCATACGATGATGTGAACAGGATGATTGCCAACTCCCAGTTCAACTATAAACCGAATTCTTGGATCAGTATGCAGGCAACTTTGGGGATGGAATATTCCGTTACCAACGGATTCAAGATTTATCATGGTCAATCCTATAATGGGTCAGGAAACTCTAGCGATCCGGATTTAGGAGAAATGTACATCTATACGAGAGGTGCAAGAATATTTACTGGTGGATACCGCGTGACGACCAGAAACTCTTTTTTTGATAAAAAGTTTACCATGCAAAATAACCTTGCTGCGAATATTTACGACTATCATTATAATACCGATTCGCAGTATGGTCGCAAAATGTATGATCCTAATTTTTATAACATCAATAATTCCGACCCGGATGAGCGTCGGGCAAAAAATTATATCGATCGATATCGGATCATGGGAGCATCCCTTCAGTCGGTATTAAGTTATAAATCCCTGTTGTCTCTGACGCTTACCGGAAGGGTCGATGCGTCTTCTAGATTGATGCCAAATAATCCTGTCTTTGCTTATCCATCAGCATCTTTAGCCTTCAATTTTTCAGAATTTGATGCAGTTAAGGAGAATTATAATTGGTTGGATGAAGGAAAATTGCGTTTTTCCATTTCCAGAACAGGTAAGGGACCATTTAGATCATTTGCTACACGTTCTAACCTAGAAACTCAAATGACTTCAGGCGGTGGTTTTGCTTATGGAGTGAATGGTGGTAATCCGAATTTATTTGTGGAAACGACCGAAGATATGGAAGGTGGTTTGGACTTAAGCTTTTTCAAAAGGAGGTTTACCATGGATTTCACGTATTACCGTCGTCGCAGTATTGACCAGATCTTCAATCCTCGCTTAAGTTATGCCACTGGTTTTATTCTGAAACTAATCAATGGTGGTACTATTGAAGCGAATGGTATCGAGATCCAAAGTAATGTAGCACCAATTCGTAAACCAAACTTTAATTGGGATATCACTTTTAACTACACCAAGCAACGTAGTATTGTTAAATCATTGGCGAAAGATATTCCAGAGTCCTACGATTCCGATACCTGGTTAACAGGCGGGGTTCGTTCCGCAGTTTTCATCGGAGAGAGTATTGGTTCTTTATCAGCTACTAAATTTAAGCGTAATGATCGTGGAGACATCTTGATCAATCCTCAAAATGGCTTGCCATTATTGCCAAGTGAATCTACTTTTGGTTATGTCGGTGATCGTATTCCAAGATTTACCCTAGGTATCGTCAATAAGTTCAGGTATAAAGACTTTACCTTGAATTTCCTTTGGGATTCTAGAGTGGGTGGAGACGTCTATAACCTTTTGGACTATAGATTATATACTCTTGGTTTAAGTAGTCAAACCTTAAACCGGGAAGAACCTCGTGTAGTTCAGGGTGTATTAGAAGACGGACTAGAAAACACCGATAATCCGACACCAAATAACATCGCAGTAACTCCTTATTATACTTCTGGCTATTACTATAGTTCAGTAACCGGTGAGAAATTTGTTGAAAAGAATATTTGGACGGTAAGGCTTCGTGATATCACATTAAGTTATTTAATGCCGAAAAATCTAGTAAGAAGAATTGGGCCTAAATCTGACCTTTCCCTATTCTGTACATTGACAGATGTGGTTTTGTTAACTAATTATTCCGGCTTAGATCCAGAATCAAACTCTAATACACCGGGTATTGGTGGTATTGGCGGATATGGTATTGATTATGGAAACATGACTAGGCCAATTGGATTTAACTTTGGATTTAGATTGAAACTTTAATCGGAACATTATGAAAAAGAATAATATAATCACCTATGTCATAGCGGCTGTTTCTTTATTAACCGTAGGATGTAAAAAAATATTGGATATCAATTTCAGTCCTTCTTTTCCACAAGAAGTTTCGGCGGAATTGTATTTATCACCCATACAATACCAGATCGCTAACGGATATGGGCAGGATCAACGGATCATAAACAAATTTACCCAAGCGATGCTGGGGACTTCAACAGATCGTGCATCCTATATCTGGGAACAGCACAGTTACCCTGGTGGGGTAAGTGATGTCGGAGGTGTGATGTGGAGAATGGTTTATTTTAACCATGGTAAAAACCTAGAAAATCTACTTGCTGATTCCAAGGTGAGTAAAAAATATGAATTCACGGCAATCGGATACGCGATTAAAGCTTTTGATTATCAGCTATTAACAGATTATCATGGACCAATTGTATTGGATGGTGCTTATGAAGATCGGTTACAGTTTGAATATAAGGATCAGCCGGATGTTTATAAACGAGTGCAGGTTTGGTGCGATTCGGCTTTGTATTTCTTAGGGCAGAAAAGTATGGCCGATAATACGGGTATATTATCCAAATATGATTTTATGTACGGTGGTAATATGGAGCGATGGAGAAAATTCATCTACGGAATAAAAGCCCTGAACTATGCGAGATATATCAATAAACCTGATTTTTTGACCAATTATGCGGATTCTGTAATGAAATATACCAGCTTGTCATTTGCATCTGAAGCAGATAATGCAACTGTAAAGTTCACAGGGTCAAGTTCAGAAAACTCCAATGTATATGGTCAAGATCAAGCGCTATTGAACAGCACCTATTATAATAGGGCAGGAGCACCGATATTGCGTTATTTAACCGGCGGAGTGCGTGGCGAATATGAGGAAGAGGCAAAGACCTCGAGCGATCCAAGATTATCCCGGATGCTCAAATTTGGTACTTCAGCAACAGCTTCTACAGATAGTATATACCGGGCAGCTTTACCGGATGGAAGATCGGCAAACTCGACCGTTCCTGCAGTGGGAAATTTCTATATGTTCAAAAACACAACGGATTTTCCAATTATGACGTATTCGCAATTGCAATTTATCCGTGCGGAGGTGGCCTTAAAAAAAGGCGATCTTCCCGTTGCGCATGAAGCTTATTTAAACGGTATCCGTGGACATATGACCTTTGTCAATAAATATACGGCGGTCAAAGATGAAAACCAGGGAACCATTTTCAATCCATTAGAGATTACGGCAGCGGAAATAAATTCGTACATGGATTCTACGGAAGTTGCTCAAACTGCTGCTGAGTTGACATTGGCTGATATTATGGGCCAAAAATATATTGCCCTATGGGGATGGGGGGGATACGATATCTGGGCTGATCTTCGGAAATATAGATATGATCCTGCTATTTTCAGGCAATTTGTAACAAGGTCAGGTGCAGAATTAGCACAGGGAAGTTACACTTATCGCGTGCGGCCAAGGTTCAATTCGGAATACATGTGGAATGCAGAAGAGTTAGAGAAATGGGGCGGATTAGAGGCCAATTATGTGATCACGCCAACCTGGTTTGTATTAGACAACTATTAAAAGGAGAGAAATTATTATGAAAAGATATAGTTTATTCATTTTTTTATTGGGTTTAGTTACACTCACTACCATAGGGGGTTGTAATAAAGATAAAATCCAGGATTTCGGAGCTGTAGAATTTATGGATGAATCGAATTCCATTGTTAAGATCAATATGGCTTCGGCTTATCCAGACGATAGATACATGATCGTTAAATTTAACGATGTGCGGGTAACTCCAAAAATCCGAGGTCGGGAACCTTATCCTGGTGGCGGTTATAATACCAGAGGACCTTCAAGTTCTGAATTCTTAATGGTTAAGGGCGGAGATGTAGAGGTTAAAGTGGTGTTGCCGAAAACCAAGGATGACGGAACAGATTCGGTTTTGCTTTATAAAACAACGCTGAATATAAAGGCTAATAGTCGTTATACTTTCCATGTAACGGATACAGGAGCCAATACGAAGGTGATACCTACAGAAGAAACATTTGCCCTTCCGGATTCATCCTATGCGTCCTATCGGTTCGTGAACTTGATTCCAAATGTTCCAGCTGTAGATCTATATTATGGATTTTATTCGACTTCAGCTACCGCGCAAAAACCCGATCAAGATTCTTTGGTGTTAAGTAATATTAAATATGGGGAAATCTCTCCAACCTTTGTATTGAATCGCGCGATTACCAGAACTTGGAAAGTTAGGCCAGCAGGAGCTGCGGTAACCAATGCTACGGTTCTAGCGTTTTATGCGAATGCCGGATCCACCTTAAACCAAAGGCAATATACAGCTTATGCTATGGGTTGGGCAGGAAAGACCGATGCCATTATGAAACCATATATTTCATTTATGTTAGTTCGATAATTATGAAAAGAAGATATATAAAAACAATTATAGGTTTATCTATCGCTCTATTTACAATGGGTTCTTTGGATTCTTGTAAAGTAAGGGATGACTTTCCAGAATTTGGCGAACCTGTAGAAGAAGAGCCAGAAGAAGATATAATTCCTCCTGATAATCAGATGACGCCGATGATCCAATCGATCAAGGATAAGACGACTTATTTGAAGGTGTTTCAGATGGATACCACGCAGACCATTTCGCCAGGGGTAGAATATTTGCACGCCAGATTTATCAATAGAGAGGATGTACCTATCAGTATACATATTATGGAATTGGATATTTCCAATCCTAAATTAACGATGCAGGCATTGACACCCTATAATGAAAATATGTTTGCGGTTCAGAATCTACCTGAAATGGTGAAATTCAACCAAAAAACGGCTGAGGGGAAGCTATTGGCGGCCATAAATGGGGATGCGGTTACTTCAGGCGAACCGACTGGATCTTTTGTGAAATTTGGAAAGGTGCTCAAAACAAGTACCTCTAAAACAAGACCCTATATTGGTGTAAAAAAAGGATCGGATGCGATACAATTTTTCAATAGTCCTGATGCTACTAAATACCCTACAGACGCCATAAATTTAGCGGAAATCAAACATTTGGTCGGAGGTAGTTACTTCCTTTTATATAAGGGTGAAGATGTTTCTACAAGTTCAAGTGGAGCTGCTCGTATTGCGGTTGGAATTAATCAAGCATCAACCAAACTTTATTTGATGGCTGCTGATGGAGTCATTGCTAATTTTTCAGCAGGCGTTGCGCTTAATGATCTAAGGGACATGATGCGTGCAATAGGCTGCTATACAGCGATGCAACCCACTAGTGGAAATTTGACAGCCATGACCGTTCTTGATATCCTGAGTCCAGAACAATCTTGGATCAATAAAAATTTTACAACCACTCCTGCCGGAACAACCAATGGTATTGGCTTTGTACTAAAGTAATGGTGATATATTAGTTTGTTGTTGGGTTGCCTAAGGGCAACCCTTTTTTTGTTATACACCAATCTTCGTAACACCAATGTTACTTAAAAGTGTTTATTTTACACTAAGTCGTGCAACCGATTGCACTCAAAATCAGCTTTAAACGCTGAATTACGGGATTTTACGGATTTTATTCCCCCAGGAAATAAAATATCAGTATTCTGCTTTATGCGTTTTTAGCAAATTGTTTTGCTGAAAGTGACGTAAATCATGCATCAACTTGCTTTATTGTGCGTTATTTCTATTATTTTTATCCCATAAATGTGGTAGAATCCGCAAAGAAACGAAATCACTATTAATGAAAAATTTTTTAGTAAATAGTCTACTTTTAGCAGTTCTATTGACCAATAGCTGCGGTTCGTCGAAAATAAACAAGACTTCCAATCCTGCTGTGGCCAATCCTCAGGAGAATGTCTCTAACCAAGCCATTGTCCCTGCTGCCGATCAGCTTAAAGCTTATCTGCCCTTATTGAAAGGAAAAAAAGTAGGATTGATGGGGAATCAGACTTCTGTTGTAGGGCCGAATAATGAGCATTTGGTGGATGTGTTGCTGCGCGAAAAGGTGGATCTGAAATTTGGATTTGCTCCTGAACATGGTTTCCGTGGAGATATCGAAAGAGGAGAGAAGGTTTCGAATGATGTGGATGCCAAAACAGGCCTGCCATTGTTCACGTTATATGGTGGAAATGCGAAACAGGATTCGATTGTGAAATCCATCGATGTGATGATCTTCGATCTTCAGGATGTAGGCGCACGTTTCTATACCTACATCACATCTTTGCACCGTGTAATGGAGCTGTGTGCAAAACATAATAAGGAATTAATCGTATTGGACCGCCCAAATCCATGTGGAGACCAAGTGGATGGCCCAGTACGTAAAGATGATAAATTCAAATCCAATGTATCCTTCCATAAAATTGCGATGGTACATGGCCTAACCGTTGGCGAGTTGGCCAAAATGATCAACGGCGAAAAATGGTTGGAAAATGGAAAGGAATGTAAATTAACGGTAGTACCCGTACAGAATTATACCCATAGTTCTATCTACAAATTACCAGTAATCCCTTCTCCAAGCTTACCGAACCACCTTTCTGTTCGTTTATATGCTGCCTTATGTCTTTTTGAAGGAACCGATATTTCGGTGGGTCGTGGAACAGATTGGCCTTTCCAAGTGGTGGGATATACCAACCCAGTTTACGGTGATTTTACCTTCACCCCAGGCGAAAAAGCAGGGATGGTAAAACATGTGGAAGGTAAGGGAGCAGTAAATTACGGATTGGACCTTAGGAATATCAATCCGGATGAATTTAAATTCACCCTAAAATATGTGCTGTACTTCTATGATAAAATGCCGGACAAGTCGAAATTCTTTGCCAGACCAGAGTTCTTCGATAAGTTGGCAGGAACAGATGAACTACGGAAACAGATTTTAGCCGGTAAAACCGAAAAAGAAATACGCGAAAGTTGGCAGCCTGAATTAGCGGCATACAAACAGATGCGTAAAAAATATCTACTCTACCCAGATTTCGAATGAAAAACAAGTGGAAGGCTCAATTAATTTGGGCCTATTCACGTTAATCCAATCTGGTGAAATTGTCCTCCTTAGGGGATATGGAGTAATACCTATTATGAATAATAACTGATCTAATCCTGAAACAAATATCAGGGTTGGACCTAAATAAGATAAAAAACAAATTATAAATTATTAATCATTTAGCAATGCGAAGACTTCTACTCTTTTCTCTCGCTCTTGGATTGACGATGCCAACTTATGCTTCATTCGCTGAGGCAAAGGGCAAAGAATCTCTAGGAAAAAATGCTGGCTGGACTAAGGCCACATCGGTATTGCAAAATACGGTTTCAGGTACCGTATCAGGACCTGACGGTGTGATTGCTGGGGCTACGGTTACCGTAGTAGGTTCAACAGCAACAACGGTAACCGATGCAAACGGTAAATTCACGATCAATGCAGCTGTTGGAGCTACATTGCGCGTTTCCTTTGTAGGTTTAGAGACCAAGACCGTAACTGTAACAGGAAGCACTATCAATATCACCTTAACCGAATCCAGCGATGCGTTGGAGGAAGTAGTGGTAGTAGCATACGGTGCGCAAAAAAAGGAGCACCTTACAGGTGCGGTATCTTCTGTAAACGTGGAAAAAACCTTAGGATCCCGCCCGATTTCTGATGCAGGTCGTGGATTGCAAGGTGCGGTTCCAGGTTTAAGTGTACAGATCCCTTCTGGTGAGGTAGGTTCTGACCCAATTATGAAAATCCGTGGTCAGGTTGCTTCCATTTCCGGTAGCAGCAACCCGTTGATCTTGGTTGACAACGTGGAGATACCTAGTATCAATATGATCAACCCGAATGATATCGCTGAGATTTCCGTGCTTAAAGATGCAGCATCTGCATCCATCTATGGATCAAAAGCAGCATTTGGTGTGGTCTTGATCACCACGAAAAAAGGTGCCAAAACAGAAACCAACAATATCACCTATTCCAATAACTTTTCCCTTCAAACACCATTCAAACCAATTGATATCGCAAGTATCGATGGTTTGCAATATACGTTGGATGCCCATAAGAACATGCAGTCTGCAGGTTCGGCAGGTGGTTTCTGGCGTATATCGGAAGAAAGTATCCGCAGAGCGAAGGAATGGCAGGAAAAATACGGCGGTGTAATCGGTAATTCAGATCCTGTAGTTTATGGCCGTGACTGGTACGTGGAGAACAACGAGAAGTTCGGTGTTCGTATGTACGACCCAGTAGCGGTAATGATCAAGGATAATGCCCTAACCAACCTACATAACCTAGGATTAAATGGTAAGGCTGGAAATACAACCTATAATATCAGCGCTGGTTACTTGAACCAGAATGGTATGATGAAAGCGGCTAAGTATGATGATTTCAAAAGATATAATGCGACGTTGAATGTTTCCACCAAAGTAACCGACTATTTGTCCCTACGAGGTGGTGCCATGTATTCTGATGGTACAAAACGTTATGCCAACTCTGCAACCGGCTTTACGGCGGATCCATGGTTATACCTTTACCGTTGGTCGAGAGCTTTCCCTATTGGTGTGCAGGAACATGGTGTAGATATCCGTGACCCTTATTTCGATACCGCAAAATCACATACGGCGTATAAAATCGATCGCTATACCAACTTGAATTTAGGAACTACTGTAGACCTGATGACAGGTTGGGATGTGAAAGCAGACTATACATTTAGTTCAGAAAATAACGGCAATAGATCATCTATGCCTACTTTCTCTGGTAAAAGTACTTGGTATGGTGTAGAACCTTGGAATGATGAGAATGGTAATAGAATCTACGTGGATGAAAATGGTCTTCCAACCGACAACGGTGGAACAATGGCCTTTAAATTCCCTTTCGAAAACTACATTACCAAAGCACAATCTAATATTTATCAACGTTCCTTCAACTCCCAAAGACATACGTTCAACGCATTCTCTACCTATGGTAAGAAATTCGGAGAAGACCATGACTTTAAAGCAATGTTGGGAACAAATATTGTGGCCTTTAAATGGAGAAATCATTTTTCAAGAAGGACCAATCTGATCAATGAGGAAAATCCACAGTTTGATTTTGCTACGGGGGTACAAGAAAGTGGTGGAGACACCAACTGGGATTCCCAAGTAGGGGTATTCGGACGTTTAAACTATACGTTCAAAGAGAAATACCTGTTCGAGACCAGTTTGAGATATGATGGAACTTCAAAATTCCCTTCTCACTTGCGTTGGAGATATTATCCTTCGGTATCAGCAGGATGGATTATTTCCAATGAAAATTTCATGCAGGGAATTTCCAATGTGTTGAGTTTTGCAAAACTACGTGGTTCATGGGGTATGATTGGTGACCAATCCGTTTCCAACTCATTATATGTGCCTACCATGGATATCGGACCAAACAACTGGTTGGATGGATCGGGTAATTATTATTACTCCATGACAACCCCAGGTGCGGTACGTAATGATATTAGATGGCAGGATATCGAACACCTGAACGTGGGTGCCGACTTGAAATTCTTCAACAAATTAGGGGTGGTATTTGAATGGTACGAAAGAAAAACCAATCATATGATCATTCCTGGTGAGTCATTACCAGGTACATTTGGTACAACTCCAGCTAGAGGGAACTTTGGTAACCTTTCTACAAAAGGATGGGAATTGGCCATTGATTACAACCATAGCTTCGATAACGGATTACGTTTGACCGTTAATGCTAATATCGCGGATGCTATCACAACCACTTATAAAGGATTGCAGTGGAACAGAGAATGGGAAAACAGATCTGTTGGAACGGAATTCGTAACTGGAAGTAGATATGGTGATGTATGGGGTTATGTAACAGATCGCCTTTACCAAAAAGACGACTTTGTATATGATGCAGATGGCAATTTTGAGCAAACAGCCATTATTTTCCAAGGTGTTTCCAAAACCACAAATATGTTAGCTGGTAATAATCCGGTTTATCAAACATTCTTTGAAGATGGTAACAACGTCATGAAAATGATGCCTGGAGACGTGAAATTTGTAGATGTGAATGGAGATGGATATATCACCTCAGGAAGCAGTACTTTCGGTGATCCAGGTGACCGTATGGTAATTGGTAACTCAACTCCTCGTTACGACTATGGTTTCAGATTAGGCGCAGACTTTAAAGGATTCGATCTTTCGGTATTCTTGCAAGGCGTTGGTAAACGTGAAATCTGGGGTGCTGGTCAATTAGCTATTCCTGGTTTCCATGTTAAAGATGGTGCTATGCCACAAGCTATCGCTGAAGACTATTGGAGAGAGGATCGTACAGATGCATTCTATCCAAGAGCATGGCATTTAGGTGGAGCAAACGAAGGTTACGTGATGAGACCTCAAACACGTTACTTATTGGATATGTCTTATTTTAAGATTAAGAACATCAATTTCGGATACTCCCTACCAGGAGCCTTGTTAAGTAGAGCGAACTTTAAAACAGCGCGTATCTATGTCTCTTTAGAAAACTTCTTTACGTTCGATAATTTGAGAGGACTTCCAATTGATCCAGAAGCAATTTCAGGTAACAGTATGTTATTGACGAATGGTAATTACAACCTTGGCCGTACGGGTACAGGAAATCCATCGTTCAAATCAGCTTCTGTCGGTATTCAAATTGGTTTATAATTACAGGAGGAAATTATTATGAAAATTAAATATAGTTTATTCGTTGCGGCAGCTTTATTTTTCACCAGTTGTGAGAAATTCTTAGACAGACCACAGCTTACGCAGGCAAATGACGAAACTGCATGGACAACAGAAGATAATGTACGTCTATATGCCAGACAATATTATACCACCTTTTTCCCAGGTTATGGATTAGGTTTTAGTACAGATGGAGCACTTTTAGCGTCCTATACCTTTAGTGACGATGTGCTTTACCAAGGCAACCAATCTCAATTCACTAGATCGGTGCCGGTAAGTGCTATCTGGAGCTATACCACAGTTCGTTCATTGAACATTATGATCGACCGGATTCAGACTAGAATGCAAGATGTTCTTGCACCAGAAGCTTTTAACCACTGGATCGGTATTGGTCGCTTCTTTAGAGCAATGCGTTATTGGGATTTAGTTTATGCTTATGGCGATGTTCCATATTACGATAGACCAATAGATGATACCGAACTTGATGAACTTTATAAGAAAAGAACACCAAGGAATGAAGTGATGGATGCTGTTTATGAGGACATGAAATTTGCAATGGAAAATATTCGTGCAAATGATGGTGCTCAAACAGTAAATAAATTTATCGCGGCAGGTTTTATTTCTAAGATCGCCATGTCGGAAGGTTCTTGGCAGAAATATTATTATAATAATGATGAAAGAGCTAAGAAATTCTTTGAATTGGCGGTTGAGGCTGGAGAAATGGTGAAAAGTAGCGGTAGATATGATATCGTTACGGATTACAGATCTCAATTCACATCCGATAATTTAGCCGGAAATAAAGATATGGTACTTTATAGACAATATGATGCGGCTTTAGCGATTAGACATTCCATCTTATCCATTCATAATTTATCAGATAATGTTACTTATGGTCCTACAGCAGACCTATTGAAATCGTATATCTGTACAGATGGTAAAGTTTGGCAAAATTCAGATTCTACAAAAGCTTCTGATTTCACCAATGTGGAAATGGTTAAAAACAGAGATTCGCGTTTTGAAGCTACTTTCCACACGAATCCTACACCTAAGAACCGTGCATCATTTATGTACATTACTAAGTTCTTACCAAGGGATGTGGAAGCTCGCGTTGCAGCAGGAGGCTCTCCAGGTACCGAGTTTTCGGGTGCAAATAACGTAACGGATGCTCCGGTATTGAGATATGCAGAGGTGCTATTGAACTGGATCGAATCTAAGGCTGAATTGGCTACCCTTGGTGGTCCAGCGGTTACCCAAGCAGATATCGATGCTTCGATCAATAAAATCAGAAATAGACCAATCGCAGCAGATGCTGCTGCAAAAGGCGTGAAGAAAACAGCGGCAATGAACATCGGGGCATTACCTTCAGATCCTGATCGTGATGTAACGGTAAGTCCTTTGTTATGGGAAATCCGTAGAGAGCGTCGTATGGAGATGACTTTTGAGGATTCTCGTTTAGCTGATCTGAGAAGATGGTCGAAATTGCAATACATGGATACGGAACAAAATCCAGATCTTTTAGCAGGTGGATGGGTTAACTTCCCAACAGAAGCTCCTGGAGAATTGAAAGCTACTGTTTCTGTCGTGAAATTGAACGGACAAATAGAGGTTTATAATCCAAGTGACCCTACTAGTAAAGACAAAATGAAAGGTTTTTACAGATATACACTGAACAAGGACCGTTTACCTTTCTACAACCAAACGAATATCAATCCTTACTTATCTCCAATAGGCTCTAATCAGATCAATGAATATGAGGCGGCAGGTTATACGTTGGATCAAACAGAAGGTTGGCCTCAGAACTAATTATGAATCTTAATTGATGATCAAGATGAAAATGAATTTTAATCAAACAATAGGAGGTATACTACTGGCTTTTGTAAGTTTTGTAGGATTTACTTCTTGTTCGGAGGATTTCCCAAAAAATATGGAATCCGATAAATATACCGATCTTAAATCCATTAAGATCGTTAATGCTGGACCGCTAGGAAACGAAGTTTTGGAAGGATCCATTGATGAAAAAACCAAAACGATTACCTTTCCAAGGTTGGATACCTTAACCGACTTTTCAGGTGTAATCTTTCAAGCAGAAACTTCTGAAGGTGCCAAACTGGAAAAAGATACCATTGCCATTCCTTTTCAAAGTGGGGATGCTTCTAAGGATATCTTTCTAAAAGTGGTTAACTCTCCTCGTTTTAAGGAATATAAAGCAGTAATCCGTTTCGATGTTCCTGTTTTTGGAGCAGACTTCGGAAAACCTACGGTATATGATTACTCTTCAAATCCAGTTGGAAATGCCGCATACACGGCATTCTCAGGTGGATTGGTCCGTGGAACGGGATTCGATGGAAAACATGTATTAATAATCTCTAGAGGAACCCCTGGAGTTCATTTATTAAATGTGGAAGATTTGAAAAACAATCAAATCAAACCGATCCAGGTAAACACTACGGGTGTAACAGGTGGTACTTTCCCAGTTAATATGGGTGCCCAAGTGAATGGTCGTACCTATGTGGCTAGTTTATCTACCTCTGGAGCATCACCTTTGAAACTGTATTTGTGGGAAGATCCTGCAGCAGCTCCTCAGGTAATTGCTAATGTCAATGTTGGATCAATTGCTGGATCTGGCGCTCGTCATGGAGATAACTTCTCTATCGGATTAGATGCGAACGGTAATGGTTATGCCTTCTTCATTAGCGCAGGAACCCAGGTGATGCGTTTGAAAATTGAGAACTATAAGAATGTAACCGAAACGGTAGCATTTAATACGGTTGCTACGTATGGCCAATGGTCTTATTATAACCGTATTGGAAATTCGGAGAACTTCTTTGTTACTGGACATGATAAAGTGATCGCTGTTGCCAATAATGGAGGTGGAGTAAGCTATTCTATGGGAGCAAGCTCAATTCCGGTACACTCCGGTGACCCTCGTGTTATTGAATTCAACGGCGAACGCTATTTATTGGTTGTTACTGTTCCACGTGGTGGTGCAGCTGTTGATGCCGTAATGCGTGTTTACAACATTACGAGAGGCGCTAGCATCGTTGATGCATTAACTGCATTCGAGCAAGGAGATAAAAAACCGGTATATGAGTTTGGTATCTCTGGAAACGCCAATACAGCTCCTGGTACACAATCTGGTTTCCATATTGTGAAGAATGCCGAAGGAAAAGATGAAAAATTAATGATCTATGGGGCAACCTCTGATGCTGGTTTTACCATCGTGGAATTCCCTATTAATGTACTAGAGGATTAACTTTAAGTCTTATATATGGTGAAAGGGCATCTGTTATGCAAATTTAGTTCTACTATTTGAGCAGGATGTCCTTTCATCTTTTTATTGAACCTTTTACTTTTATTATGATGAAAAAACTCTCTTTATACCTTTGCCTTTTCCTATCATGGACTTTGTTGTTAGTAAGTTGTAGTAAGGACTCTGACCCTGTTACACCAAATCCTGAACCTGAACCAGAACCTCCAGTTAGCACCCTGAAATTTCCTGGAAAGGAAATGCGAGCAGCTTGGGTAGCTACCGTATGGGAATTGGATTGGCCAGGAATCCGCGGTGAAGCTGCGCAGAAGCAAAAATATATCGAGCAGTTGAATAAATTAAAAGAATTGAAATTCAACGCGGTTGTATTTCAAGTTAAAGGCATGGGAGATGCCTTCTACAATTCTCCTTATGAACCATGGTCTGCTGCTATCTCCGGTACCAGAGGCGTAGATCCAGGTTATGATGTGTTGAAATTCTTAATCGATGAAACACATGCCCGCGGAATGGAATTCCATGCATGGATGAACCCATACCGCATCTCAACACGTACATCAAGCGCTTCGGCTTTCCCAGCATTGCATTCTTCGGTTGATGCATCTTGGGTGAAAGATTATGATAAAATTCGTATTTATAATCCAGCAATCCCTGAAATTAGACAGCGACTAAACGATATTGTAAAAGATCTCATCACCAAATACAATGTAGATGGTATCCATTTCGATGATTATTTCTATCCGGAAGGAGAGAACCATAATGATGATGCCGAGTTTACCAAATATGGAGCAGGCTATTCATCCAAAGAGAATTTCCGTCGTGGAAATGTAGATAAAGCTATTGAAGGGGTTTATAATACCATCAAAGCAACCAAACCAGCAGTGGTATTTTCTGTATCACCTGCATCTAACAAAGACAAAAACTACAATGTATTATTTGCAGATATTGCAAAATGGACATCCTCAGGTTGGGTGGACATTGTAATCCCTCAATTATATCACGAAATTGGAAATTCAGTTAGCCCTTTTGAACGTAATCTAGCTACTTGGGTTCAGTTCCGTGGCCAGGCAAAAGTGGTAGTTGGCCATGCCACTTACAGGTTCGGTGATCCAGCTGCGGGAGCTGCTTTTCAAAGTCCCGATGAATTGCAAAGACAGTTTAACCTGACCAGAAACAACGATCGGGTATTCGGTAGTGTCATGTACAGCATGAATAGTATCATGACAAATAAGGTTGCAATTACCGACAAGATCAAGGAACTTTATGCTAAAGACGTGCTGATGCCATTCTTTGGCCGTGAAGTGGCCGCAAAACCTAGCACCCCAACCAATGTAAAAATCACAGGTTCTGAAATAGCCTGGACTGCAGCCGCAAACAATACCCGATCAGCAGTTTATTATTTCTCGAGCAAAACTGCGACAGGCGAGCTGGTAGGAGTGACCACTGAAAATAAAATGCAGATATCAAAATCAGGTTTCTATTGTGTAACCGGTTTAAATGTAGATAACCTAGAAAGTAAAGAATCCGAGTTATTACAAAAATAAAAATGAGGAAATCCATCATTAAATTGGCTTTTTGTGCATTGTTTTTATGCTGCACAACGGCGTTATCCGCTCAAACCTTCAAGTTTGCACAGGTAACCGATACCCACGTCGGCGGATCTACGGGAGCAGATGACCTTCGAAGAACCGTTGCTGATATTAACCAGCAAAAGGACATCGACTTCGTCATTCTTTCCGGAGATGTCACGGAATTCGGTTCTGATGAGGAATTAGCGTTGGCCAAAAGAATTTTGGATAGCCTCCGATTGCCCCTGTATGTTGTTCCGGGCAACCACGATAGCAACTGGTCCGAAAGTGGCGCCAATAGCTTCCGCAAAGTATTTGGCGGAGAAATGTTCTTCTTCGAACATAAAGGATTTCAGTTCATCGGAACCACTTCGGGACCAAATATGCGGATGAGCCCTGGGCAAATCCCCCGTGAAAACCTCGTTTGGATGGATTCGGTTTTCAAAGCAAATCCCGATGCCTCCAAACCCCTTATTGCGATTAACCATTACCCACTTGATTCTTCACTGAACAATTGGTATGAAGCCATCGATCGCCTAAAGACTCGGAATGTGCAATTGGCAACCTGCGGACATGGGCACAACAACAAATTGTACGATTGGGAAGGGATTCCAGGTGTGATGGTACGATCCAATCTGCGCGCTAAAGATGCGGTAGGTGGATACAATATCCTCACCATCAGCAAGGATTCTGTGTTCTTTCAGGTTCGTAAGCCTTTGCTCCAAACCATGGATTATTGGCTAAAACTACCTTTAAAGCAACTAACAGCAACAAGCAATCAACAAATAAAAAGACCCGATTACTCCATCAACAAAACCTCGAAAGCCCGACTCGTTTGGGAATATGAGGACCATGGGGATATCGGTGCCGGCATCAGCGCAGATAAAAAGCATTTATTTACGGCCAACACCGTTGGCGAAGTATATGCCCTGAACTTAAAAACCGGTAAAAAAGCTTGGACCTATAAAACTGGCGGAAAAGTCTATTCTACGCCTATGGTGCATCAAGGGGTAGTTGTGGTAGGATCTTCTGACCAATATATCTATGGCCTCGATGCGAAAACAGGTCAACTAAAATGGAAGATCGAAGCTGCAAAAGCTGTACTGGGATCTCCTGCAGTTGCCAATGGCAAAGCCTTCATTGGGGGTTCTGAGGGTGTTTTCTGGGCGATTGATGTCAAGACCGGAAAGGTCGTTTGGTCTTTCAGGTCGGTAAAAGGATATGTATCCACCCAACCGACCCTAGCCGATGGAAAGGTGATTTTTGGTAGTTGGAGCAATGGCTTTTATGCCCTGAACCAACAAACAGGTAAATTGGAATGGGAGTGGAGCAACGGGCATCAGAATCGCATGTTCTCTGCCGCAGCAGTCTATCCCGTTGTAGCCAATAACCGCGTATTCATTGTGGCGCCAGATAGGTACATGACGGCCATCGATCTCCAGACCGGAAAAACTATCTGGCGGGAGAAAAAAGATGATTACCGTGTGAGAGAATCTATCGGTTTATCGGCAGATCATAAGATGGTCTATGCAAAAACCATGGATGGCGAATTGATCGGAGTTCCGGTTAATTCCGAAAATATGGATATTACCTGGAAAGCCAAAGTAAGGTTGCCTTACGAATTGGCACCAACGGCTATCTATTCAGATAAGAAATTAACATTTATGCCATCCGATAAAGGATTGATGACAGCAGTGTTGTCCAAATCTGGGGAAACGGCATGGCAATATAAAGTCTCCAATGGCATGATCAATCCGCCATTGGTCCTAAAAAATAAAATTGTATTTAGCAGCATGGATGGCAAGATTGTCATGCTATCCTATTGATAACATTGTTTTCATGCTTAGCATGAAATAATCGGTTAACCTATGAATAAACCTACATGCTTTATACTTTTCTGTCTATTACTGCTTTCAGCGTTTTCCCACCATGGGTTTGCGCAGGAACAGTCATGGATCAGGGTGAACCAATTGGGCTACCTTCCACAACAGAAAAAGGTGGCGGTTTGGGTGTCCAAGGGAAACAGTGAAGTCAAACGGTTCCAATTGATCAATTCCGATAGCCAGAAAGTGGTTTATACCAACAAAGCAGGTAAAGCCTTTGGAAAATATGGTCCATTTCAGAAGGGATATCGATTAGACTTTTCTGCATTTAAAGGAAATGGAACATTCTATATCCTAAGCGATGATGGAACAAAATCTCCAGCATTTAAGATCAATGAGCAGGTGTATGAGGGTACTGCCGACTTTGCATTAAGATATATGCGGCAGCAAAGGACCCTGTTCAATCCCTTCTTAAAAGACAGCTGTCATACCCATGATGGGTTTACCATGTATGCCAGTTCGGTAGGAATGCCAGATAGTACCCGCGTCGATGTGGGAGGGGGATGGCATGATGCTTCCGATTACCTGCAATATGCTACTACCTCAGCGAATGCCACTTACCATCTCTTAGCGGCATATCGTGATTTTCCGCAGGTTTTTGGCGATCAAAAGCAAGCCAATGGCCTTGATGGGAAAAACGGCATTGCCGATGTGCTGGATGAAGCAAAATGGGGGCTGGATTGGTTGCTCAAAATGCATCCAAAACCTAACATCATGTTCAACCAGATCGCCGATGATCGCGATCACATCAAACTGCGCATGCCCGGACAGGATTCTATCTATGGCCGTGGCCATGAAAGACCGGTTTATTTTATTGATGGTCTACCACAACAGCGGGGTAAATTCCTCAACAATACCACCGGTACCAGTTCAACAGCGGCAAAGTTTGTTTCCGCTTTTGGTTTGGGTCACCAACTCTACCAACAAAAAGACCAGGCTTTTGCACAGATGCTGAAAGAAAAAGCACTTACAGCCTATCAATATGCCCATATCAAACCCGGTGTAACCCAGACCGTATCCGTGAAATCGCCCTATATCTATGCCGAGGACAATTGGGTGGATGATATGGAATTAGCGGAAGCCAGTATGTTCGGACTTACCCAGGATCAACAGCACTTGAACAAGGCATTGAACTATGCCCGCCAAGAGAACATTACGCCTTGGATGATCCGTGATACGGCCAATCATTACCAATATTATCCCTTTATCAATCTTGGCCATTATGAACTGGCAAAACAAGGGGATAAGTCCAGCAAGAAAGAAGTGCTAACCTATTATAAAAAAGGAATCGAACAAGTGTGGGATAGGGCACAAGAGAATATGTTCTACCGCGGGGTTCCATTCATCTGGTGCAGCAACAACCTCACCACCTCCTTTGCTATCCAATGCCATTGGTACAAAGAGCAGAGTGGCGATAAATCTTTTGAGGAATTGGAACAGGCAAATATAGATTGGTTGTTTGGCGTAAATCCTTGGGGCACAAGTATGGTTTATGGCCTGCCGGCCGATGGCGACACACCAATTGACCCACATTCAGCGTTTACCTATTTACACGGTTACCCCATTGATGGTGGTCTGGTGGACGGACCGGTCTATTCCAGTATCTACCAAAACCTGATCGGCATCAAATTGATGAACCCTGATGAATACGCGGATTTCCAGAGCGATCTGGTGGTTTATCATGACGATTTTGGGGATTACAGCACCAATGAACCGACCATGGATGGTACGGCATCGTTGATTTACCTCTTGTCTGCCAAAGAGAGTGAATCAAAAAAAAAAGACTAATTGATACCCACGGCGCAATAATCCGTGGGGATGAACATAAAAAGCAGATCAGTCTGATCTTTACCGGAGATGAGTTGCGGGAAGGATTGGGCACTATCCGGAAAGCCCTGAACAAAAACAACATCAAAGGAAGCTTTTTTGTGACCGGGAGATTCCTGGAAGATAGGAAATCTGCGAACCTGTTGAAGAACATGTATAAAGAAGGGCATGAGGTTGGTCCACATTCGGATCAGCATTTATTATATGCTCCTTGGGAAAAAAGAGACAGTCTACTTGTTACAAAAGAAGTTTTTAACAAAGATTTAACTGAAAACATTTCCAAACTTCATGCACTAGGTATTCAAAACATTGATAAATTTGTGGCGCCCTTTGAATGGTATAATAAAACCATTACAGAATGGGCCAAAGATGTTAACCTAGTTTTATACAATTTCACACCAGGATTACGAACTGCTGCTGATTATACCTTCCCAGCAATGGGAAATAAGTATATGAGTTCAGAAGCAATTTTGGAGCAACTGTACAAGCATGAAAGTCAGTTCGGATTAAATGGTTTTATTATTATTATCCATATCGGGTCGGACCCGAACAGAACGGATAAATTTTTTAATCAGTTGGAAAAATTGATTAAAGGACTGAAAGATAAAAATTATAAATTCGTGCCGCTAAACGAAATATAAATTTAGCATGCGGGTTTTTGCGTTTTTTATTAAAAAGTCGCATATTTACGGAAAGTTATTGAAAGTATTGCACATGCAGAAGGCTATGATCAACACAACGGAGAAGGATTCGAATTATCAAGACCTAGACAAAATGTCGGTCAACGAGATCCTAAGTAACATTAATCAAGAAGATAAGACCGTTCCGTTGGCGGTAGAGAAAGTTATTCCTCAAATCGAGGCATTGGTAAAAGTTATTGTTTCACGGATGAAAAAAGGTGGACGATTATTTTATATCGGTGCTGGGACGAGTGGTCGATTAGGTATTTTGGATGCTTCTGAATGTCCGCCAACCTATGGCGTTCCTTTCGATTGGGTAATTGGTTTAATTGCTGGAGGGGATTCTGCAATCCGTAAAGCAGTAGAGTTTGCGGAAGACGATATGAACCAAGCTTGGATAGACCTGGAGGAATATGCGATCAACCCCAATGATGTGGTGATCGGTATTGCTGCTTCTGGAACGACTCCATATGTGATCGGTGGGCTTGAAACAGCTAATGCCAAAGGCATTGCAACAGGCTGTATCGTATGTAATGGCAATTCACCTATTGCTGCTCGTGCGCAATATCCAATTGAAGTGATCGTAGGACCTGAGTTTGTTACTGGTTCCACCCGGATGAAAGCGGGTACTGCACAAAAATTGGTATTGAACATGATCAGTACCGCTGTAATGATTCAATTAGGACGCGTAAAGGGCAATAAGATGGTGGATATGCAATTGTCAAACCATAAATTGGTCGGTAGAGGCGTTCGTATGGTGATGGCCGAAACCGGAACGGATGAGGAAACAGCATCTGCATTGATCGAAGAATTCGGAAATGTCCGTAAAGCGATCGATAACTACAATCTGAAAAACAAACAGTAAACACCCAATATGTCACCTAGTATTTTATTAACCTTCCTGGTCGTGTACTTCGGAATTCTCTTGGCGGTATCTTATTTTACCTCCAAGGGTTCTGCCGATAACTCTACCTTTTTCGTTGCCAACCGCAATGCCAAATGGTATATGGTTGCCTTCGGGATGATCGGTACGGCCCTATCAGGAGTAACCTTTATCTCCGTTCCTGGAGATGTAGGAAATACCCCTGGTGGAATGACCGATCCCAATAACTTCAGTTATTTCCAGTTCGTACTCGGAAATGCCATCGGCTTTGTCATCATTGCCTATGTCCTGTTGCCCTTGTATTATCGGATGAACCTGACGTCCATCTATACCTATTTGGAGGAACGTTTAGGGCATAAATCCTATAAATCTGGCGCGATGATCTTCTTGATCTCCAGGACCATAGGATCCGCATTCCGTTTATACTTGGTAGCTATCGTATTACAGCGATATATCTTTGATGCCTGGAATGTACCATTCTTCTTAACCGTTTCGGTGTGTTTGGTGCTGATCTGGCTTTATACCAATAAAGGTGGTCTTAAGACTATCATTATCACAGATACCTTACAGACGACATTCCTTCTTTTGGCGGTTATCCTTTCCATTTATTTCATGGCCGATGGTCTTGGATTGACCGTATTCGAAGCTTTTGAAAAAGTGAAGGAAAGTTCTTATTCCAAGATCTTTATCTGGGAAAACCTATTGGGAGATACCCGTAACTTCTGGAAACATATCATTGGCGGTATCTTCGTCACCATTGCAATGACGGGTCTCGATCAGGATTTGATGCAGAAGAACCTGAGTATGAAAACCATTGGCGAAGCGCAGAAAAACATGATGGTATTCACCAGTATTTTCGTGGTGATCAACCTGTTCTTCCTAGCCGTAGGTGCTTTGTTGTATTTCTATGCAGAAGCGAACGGCATCACCTTGGCCGAACTGGGTAAATCCGATTATTTATATCCTGAAATTGCATTGCGTCATTTAACCTTATTGCCAGGGATCATCTTTATGATGGGTTTAACAGCAGCAACGTTTGCTACAACAGACTCCGCTTTAACTGCATTGACCACATCCTACTGTGTAGACTTCCTGAACTTCAATAAAAAGGAAAATCCGAATGATCCAAAATTGGTGAAACAACGTAATATGGTGCACCTGGCATTCTCCGTGGTTATGCTTTTGGTGATCTTGTTGTTCCATTGGATCAACGATGAATCGGTGGTGTCTGCCATCTTCAAGATCGCAGGATATACCTATGGTCCTTTATTGGGCTTATTCTCCTTCGGAATCCTGACCAAACGTCGTGTAAATGACAATTTGGTCCCTCTGATCTGTGTCTTATCACCTATTCTGATGTTCTTGTTGACAACCTATGTGTTGCCGCATACGAACTATAAGATCGGGTTTGAACTGATCGTATACAACGGACTGGTAACTTATCTTCTTTTATTGCTTACCTCCCCAGGTAAGGTAGAAGGCAAGATTGCAGGAAGCCGTTAGCCCATTTGCTGATTTGTGTGTGCAAAAAAATAAATGTAAGTTTGATTATAAAGTTTTTTTGCACACATGTATCAACAGATTCAAGAATCCATACTAGCTATACGCCGCAAAATAGGCGAGTTTAATCCCGAATTTGGTATCATCTTAGGCACTGGTCTAGGTAAATTGGTGAACGAGATAGACGTGGAGCATCAGATGATGTATTCCAATATCCCGAACTTCCCGATTTCAACGGTAGAATTCCATACCGGTAAATTGATCTTCGGAAAGCTCAACGGGAAAAATGTTGTGGCCATGCAAGGGCGCTTACATTACTATGAGGGATACAGTATGCAGGAGATTACTTTTCCTATTCGCGTGATGAAAGCATTGGGCATACAGAAACTGTTTGTATCCAATGCCTCCGGATCCCTAAATCCGGAGATCAAGAAAGGCGATATAGGCATCATTGAAGATCATATCAACCTCTTGCCTGATAATCCGTTACGGGGAAGGAACAATGAAGAGTTTGGTCCGCGTTTTCCAGATATGAGCCAACCCTATAATTTTGATATGTTGGAGCAAGGTCTTGAAATTGCCAAGAAATTGCAGATCAAAGCCCATAAGGTGGTTTATGTCTCTGCGCCAGGTCCCAACTTGGAAACCCGTGCTGAGTACAGATATATGCGCATCATAGGCGGCGATATCGTTGGCATGAGTACCGTTCCGGAGGTTATCGTTGCCAACCATATGGGAATTCCGGTATTTGCTATTTCTGTGATTACAGATGAGGGATTCCACGAAAACCTACAACCTGTTTCTTTGGATGAAATCGTTGCAGTTGCGGCAGAAGCAGAACCAAAAATGACAAGTATATTAAAAGAATTAATCGCATTGCAATAATTCTGCTTTTTTGAACTATTTTTGCTGAATTAAATTTTTGTATCGGTCCTTACATGAGTATACTTAAGCGGTTATTGTTTGTATTAGTGTTGTTTAGCCTTTCGCCTAAGCTTTATGCCCAGGTCGAGGATGAATTTAGTTCTGCCTTGGATTCCGCTAGGAACAAAGAAGACAATAAAAAGGACTCCGTCGTTTTTACGGCAAAATATGTAAGGTATACCAACCTGGCCACCTTGAAACGCCTGAACAGGACCTATGCGCTAGATACCTCCCATGTGAATTTCCAGTATTACAATAAACAGAATCTTCCTTGGAACCCAACCATTAACCTAGGTTCTTATGGTCTGGCATCTAGAGATCTACTCTTCAACCCTAATAAGTCGATTGGTTTTCAATCGGGTTACCATGCTTTGGAGCGCTATCTGTTAACTTCTGATTCTGTCCAGTATTTTAGGGCAAGGGCCAGATTCTCCGAATTATATGCAGTAGGTTTCTTTTTCGATGATCAGGTTTTCAAAGCTCGGTTGGCGCAGAATATCAATCCGCATCTGAATATTGGGGCAGAATACCATGCAACCAATACGGATGGCTATTATAACAACCAGGCCTATAGCGATCGGAAGGGAGCTGTTTTTGCTTGGTACGAATCGCCAAGTAAGCGGTATAACCTGGTTTCCAACTTAACTTTTAACACTTTGGATGCGACTGAAAATGGTTCCATCCTCAATGATACCGTATTTAGGGATACCTCTGATAATACTTCGCCTTCTCGTTATCCTGTGAAACTGAATGGAACGCAGGCGAATAGACCATTCAATAAATGGAAGGATATGGCCCTATTCCTAAGGCAGTCCTATTATCTGGGCAGGATCGATACCGTAAATGGTAATGGTCCGGATGGAGAGATCCATCCAACCAATGTGGTGGCCCATAATTCCAGTATCCGTCAACAGAAATTTATCTTCTTTAAGAATCAGGCGGATTTGTATAATGCCTTTCCTTCCGATTCATTGGTGCGGGTAGATGATACGACCAAGATAACCAGTATTACCAACGATTTTACCTATTCTTTCTTCCTTCGAGGGAGGAATCTGAAGAATGAGGCGAAGGTGGAGCTGGGATTCCAGAACGACCTGATATGGTATACCGATTCGCTCATGAGTAATTTCTATCAGAATTCCATGGTGAAAGGCTCGATAGGGTATAAGTTCAGTGATAAGGTGGATCTTAATTTTGCGGCTAACCAGATTGTGTTGGGCCGTAATTTTGGGGATTTTCTATATGAAGCCTATGCCGATGTGCATTTGAGTGATGTGATCGGAAAATTGCGGATAGGGGCTTATTCGCAGAATAAATCGCCGGAAATGATTTTCCAGAATGCCAATCTTTCTTATCATAATTGGCGGGAAGAGGATCTGAACCTGGATAAGATAAAAACACAGAACCTTTCCTTTTCCTATTCGAACTCAAAGATTGGATTTAGTGGAAAGGCGGAATATTTCCTGATCAATAATTACACGTATTTCCGGGAGTTGGAGAACCCTAGCAATGATATTCTTTTCGCTAGGCAGATCAAGCCTACACAAGCTGGAAACTTAAACCTATTGAAACTGACCGTAGGGCAGAACTTTAAGTTCCGGAAGTTCCACTTGGATAATATGGTGGTTTATCAGAAATCGGATGCCATGGATGTGTTGGCAACGCCGGAATTGTATACTTTCCATAGTCTGTACTATGCGAATATCCTGTATAATGTGATGGATTTTCGGATCGGTATGGATGTGAAGTTTAATACACCATTTAAGACACCTTCCTATGCGATCAATGCGGGACAGTTTTATAATGATAATGTAGGGATCGAATTTTCGACCTATCCGATCGTTGATTTTTGGTTGACAGCGAATATTGATCGGGTTAATTTGTTCTTGAGTTATAATTTCGCGAATCAGCATATCTATCCGAATGGGTATTATACGGTTAGGAGATACCCGATGAACCCTGCATTCTTGAGGTTTGGGGTTTCCTGGAAGTTTTATGACTAATACCCTCGTCATTGCGAGGAACGAAGCAATCTTTAGACATGTCATGCTGAGCGAAGTCGAAGCATCTACATGTGGTACCCGTACAGATCCTTCGACTACGCTCAGGATGACACTAAAGAATAGTCGAAAGATTGCTTCGTCGTACCACCTCGCAATGACGCAAATATACCTCCTCCCATTTCGCGTAATAAATAATCTCAATGTCATATCACACAAAACCTTTCAAATTATTTATAATCATTCTAAATAAACCATATCTTTACCTCAGCAATACGCACATAGTTTCAACTTACATAAGTCCTGTTTACCCGTGCTGTTGATAGGGGCACGGGTAATGCAGGCACAACAATCCCCCAAAATCCCCCATCCCCATAAAAAAAATCCAAAATTTATCTCTTTGTATTTGAATATATTGCCAAAAAAATCTCAAAATAAGATTCAAAATATTTTGTAAATCAGATTTTAGCCCTATATTTGCACACCGCAAGACGGAAAAAAGGAGGCTTAGCTCAGCTGGTTCAGAGCATCTGCCTTACAAGCAGAGGGTCACTGGTTCGAATCCAGTAGCCTCCACCAAAAACAGATTCCTTAACTGTTTCAAAATAAAAAGGGAAAAACAAGGAGGCTTAGCTCAGCTGGTTCAGAGCATCTGCCTTACAAGCAGAGGGTCACTGGTTCGAATCCAGTAGCCTCCACAGACAAAAGCTCATCGAAAGATGAGCTTTTTTTTATTGGACATGTTTTTTTTGCGCCCTTCCCCGTCATTGCGAGGAACGAAGCAATCTTTACACTCATCGAAAGATTGCTTCGTCGTACCTCCTCGCAATGACGCGATTTTCCTCCTCGCAATGACGCGACTCTCGCGACTTTCGCAATGACGTGACTCACGCAATGACGCGATGCGTTAAGCAACTAATCCTAACTTTTGTTATCCAATTTCTCTGGACAAATTCTATGCTGACTATTCAAAATATGTTTGTTTTAGGGTTAGAATCGGACTTTAAGTATGTTTAAACACAGGTTAAAGTATGGAAAAAGTATACCTAACATACATTTTACATACTTTAGGTATACTTTCAGTATGCTATTACTCCGAACCTATCTAAAAAAACAAGCTGCATCTATAAAAACAGGCTGCATATAAACGACTATAATTCTTTTAACCTTAAATTCCGAAATCCTACGGAATCCGTATGGTTCTGGAAAGCGATTTTTCCCTTTCTGAACGTCCCAAAGCTTGGGTAATTCTTCATGTTCGTCGTAGCGACCTTCCCTTTAAACGCCTCTGTAGTCACATTTTCTTGAAAGGTGATCTTATCGTTCAGCCAGAAAGTAACCTCCCCATCCTTCTGCCTAATCTTTGCCTTATTCCATTCTCCATAAGAGTTTGGCTTGGAGTTACTTCCAATACATTCCACGGCATATAAACATCCTGCCCAATGGGTGGAATCCACTTGATGCCTAGGTTCCGCATTCGCATTATCCAGCAATTGCATTTCCAATCCCGTCGCAAAGGTAGCCGCAAAGCTTGAATCTTCCTTTACATTGATGAATACGCCTGAATTTCCTCCTTTTCCAACCTTCCACTCAAAATCCAATTCAAAATTTTCATATTCCTTATCCGTGATCAGATCACCAAAAACACCTGTACCCTTAGGATCACAGATGATCTCTCCATTGACCACCTTCCATTTGGATGGTTCATGGCCCTGATTAAACACATGAAACCCACTTAAATCCTCCCCATTGAAGAAGCTGTTTTCCGATTGGGTCTTTTGTCCAGATTGGCATCCCGTAAACACGGCCAAAGCAAGTATTCCTAGTAATTGTAAAAGCTTCATAAACTTAGATTTTTTAAACCATTACAGGCTTAGTGTTTAATATCCCTAAAGGCTAACTGTTTAATATCCCTAAAGGCTTACTGTTTAATAACCCTAAAGGCTTAATATTTAACGATCTCATCCAGCTGTTCGTTGATGAACTTTAAGGTCAGAGGATCATGAAAATTCAATTGCTCATCCAATTCGGATTGTATATGAGGGATATGGATCTTCAAGGGCAAGACATGCATACGCAAATAATTACAAACCCCTGTGAAATGATCAACGCCACGGATGTTTCCATATTTCCCGGAAGAAACCCCCACCAATACCGCTTTCTTATGGTAAAAACTGCTTGGAAAAGCGCAGGCATCAATGAATAATTTCAGCACGCCTGGGTAGCTTCCATTGTACTCAGGGATGATAAATACAAATTTATCCGCATCAAAAACCTGCTGCTGTATAGCTGCAAATTCCTCCGAACGTTTCCCGAAAAGGTCCGTCTCCATGAGGTTGCTCGGTAGCTCTTCCATCGACAGAATTTGGAACTCTTCGCCGCGTTCTGCGAGTTCTTTTTGGTAAAATTTTGCCACCTTAAGGGAGTTGGCATGTTTTCTATTCGTTCCGGATATAATTAAATTCATTGTTTATATGTTACTTATAAAAAGCATGTTAGATAGATATCCTTACCTAAATCTATTTTTTGTATCTTAGCATCCTGAGCGTTATGTGCAGGATACTGTCCAAAAGTAGCAAATTTAACATCATTTAATTATCATATATCGATGCAGTATGTTATTTTGCAAGGGACGTCCGTATCGACGCTTCAAAATTAGTTTTCATAATCGAGGAATTACACAATGGGAAAAGTTATTGCCATAGCCAATCAAAAAGGGGGAGTAGGTAAAACGACAACTTCTATCAATCTTGCAGCAAGTTTAGCCGTTCTAGAATACAAGACGTTGCTAGTGGATGCAGATCCTCAGGCAAACTCTACTTCGGGGATTGGTTTTGATCCGCGTGGCATCAAAGCAAGCATCTACGAATGCTTGATCAATGACTTAGATCCAAAAGAAGCCGTTCAACATACCGACACACCAAATCTGGACCTTCTTCCGGCACATATCGACCTGGTCGGTGCGGAGATCGAAATGATCAACCTGGAAGAACGGGAGTATAAGATGAAACGCGTATTAGATAGTCTGAAAGATGAATACGATTTTATCATCATCGACTGTTCACCATCGTTAGGTTTGATCACCATCAATGCCCTAACCGCTTCTGATTCGGTGATTATCCCTGTTCAATGTGAGTATTTCGCCTTGGAAGGATTGGGGAAATTATTGAATACGATCAAAATCGTTCAGAACAGGTTGAATACGGCGTTGGAGATCGAAGGAATCCTATTGACCATGTACGATGTGCGCCTGCGCCTTTCCAACCAAGTGGTGGAAGAGGTAAGGACCCATTTCCATGATCTGGTATTCGATACGATCATACAGCGTAACACCCGATTAAGTGAAGCACCAAGCTTCGGTATTTCGGTCATTATGCACGATGCTTCCTGCAAAGGAGCAATCAACTACCTGAACCTTGCTCGGGAAATATTAGAGAAAAACGGATTATTAAAAGAAAATACGCAAACAGTAACAGCATAATATGGCAGCATTACAGCGGAAAACAGGATTGGGAAAAGGATTAGGCGCTTTATTGCAGCAAGATGATATCGGAATTGCAAAGAATACGCCTGCTGAAGTTCCTGTAGCGAAACCGTCTACCAGTCCGGCTGGTAGTATCAATTTTATCAAAGTAGACCAAATTTCCATCAACCCTTTTCAGCCACGTACTGATTTTGATGAGCAAGCGCTGAGGGAATTGTCGGAATCCATAGAAGTTCAAGGGCTTATTCAGCCAATCACTGTACGCCAAGTAGCGAAAAACGAATACCAATTGATCAGTGGAGAGCGTAGATTACGTGCTTCCAAACTGGCCGGTATCACGGAGATTCCTGCTTACGTACGTACTGCCAATGACCAACAGATGTTGGAGATGGCCTTGATCGAAAATATACAGCGTGAAAACCTGAATGCCATTGAGATTGCGTTGAGTTTTCAGCGTATGATCGAGGAATGCAGCCTTAAACAGGAAGAATTGGGTGACCGTGTTTCCAAAAACAGGTCAACAGTAACCAACTACCTGCGTCTGTTGAAATTACCTCCGGTGATTCAGGCAGCCATCCGCGATGGTGATCTGACGATGGGTCATGCCCGCGCATTGATCAATGTTGGCGAAGTGGACAAACAGCTGTATATCTTTAAAGAGATTGTAGAGAAAGGTCTTTCTGTACGTACCGCCGAACAATTGGTTCGTGAGGTGCAACAAGCCAAGGACAAAAAACAGAAGGGTAAGAAAGAAAAAGCATTGACGTTCCAGTACCAAAAAATTGAGGATGATCTGGCTTCCAAATTCGCTACCCGCGTAAAACTGAATGTGAAATCTACCAAAGGAAAAGGAGCCATTGAAATTCCTTTTGATTCCGAAGATGATTTAAGCCGTATTTTAGAATTACTTGATTGGTAATGCAAAGGATTATCTTGCTATTGGGATTGTTGTTGGCTATAAACCTGGTTTATGGACAGAAAAGAGACAGCATTCCGGCTACCAAAAAGGTCGTTTTACAGGACAGCACGAAAAAGATCGATCCGCAGGACACGCTAAAATCGGTTGCTCAACAGGATACGACCAAAAAGGAAACCCGAGCAGAGCGGAAGGCGCGAGAAAAGGCGGAAAAGAAACGCGCGAAATATTATTACAAGGATATTTTAAAGGATTCTGCCCGTTTGGAGATCGAACGCCTGACCCGTGTTGCCTGGAAGAGATCCATGATCCTACCCGGTTGGGGACAATATACCAACCAAGGGTTATGGTGGATCAAGGTTCCGGTGATCTATGGTGGTTTTGTAGCTTCCTATTTCGTGTTTGATTACTGGCAATGGTATTATAAGCTATTTCTGGATGAATTACAGTATAGGGCAGCAAATGGACAGCCTTCGGATGGGGTCTTGGGTATCGATAGCAACTGGGATGTAGCAGGTTTGGTCAAATTCAAGGACTATGGCCGCCGAAACCGAGACCTGACGGTATTGGTTACCTTGGGCTGGTACGGTTTGAATATCGTGGAAGCCTATGTGGATTCCATCCTTAAGAACCGTTGGAACGTGAGTGACGACCTTTCCTTTAAAATGTCACCAACCTTTATGCCGACCAATTCCTATGCCCTGGGCATGAATGGATTTTCTGGAAAGAACATGTTCGCTCCGGGTATCAAGATGACTTTTACGTTAAAATAAAATATTAACCAATTTAAATATGAAAATCGTTTTATTGGGTTATGGAAAAATGGGGCAACTGATCGAACGCTTCGCGCTCAAAAGAGGCCATGAAGTCGTGTTGATCGTTGATGAGCAAAACCGGGATTCCATCGAGCTAGAGGATATTGAGGATGCTGATGTGGCTATTGATTTCAGTACCCCACATGCGGCGCTGGATAACATCAGTTTATGCTTTGAAGCTAACCTTCCTATCGTCGTGGGAACAACGGGTTGGTATGAAAATTTAGAAGAAGTGAAACAAATTACACTTTCTAGCGACCAATCCCTATTATATGGTTCTAATTTTAGTATCGGGGTGAATGTTTTCTTCCACATCAATAAGATGTTGGCAAAAGCGATCAATCCTTACAAACAATATGATGTTCAGGTAGAAGAGATCCACCACATCCATAAATTGGATGCACCGAGTGGAACCGCTATCACCATTGCTGAGGGGATCCTTGGCGAAGTGGACCAGAAGAAATCCTGGGTAAACTCGGTGGAAGGTTCTGGCGAGGAAGTGATCGCCAAGCCTGATGAGTTGTTGATCGAAAGTTTACGCATCGAAGAGGTTCCAGGAACGCATACCGTGTTGTATAGTTCGGAAGTGGATCAGATCGAGTTTAAACATACGGCGCATAGCCGTGAAGGTTTTGCCCTGGGTGCAGTGATTGCTGCTGAGTGGCTACAAGGGAAAAAAGGGTTTTTCCAGGTTACAGAAATGTTTGATTTTAACAGTTAATATATGTGGTATATATTCTTAGCCATTTTTGTTATTGGGTCTTTATACGGCCTATACCTGCTTTATAGAAAAGCAGGAAAACAGGGATGGGAAGCTATTGTTCCTATCTATGGGCAATACGTCATGGCGCAACTGGTCGGTAGACCTACCTGGTGGATCATCTGGTTGTTTGTGCCGATCGTGAATGTGTTCATCTTTTACGATCTTTTCCTGAATTTTATTAAGGCTTTCGGTAAGAGAAGGTTCTGGGAAAATGCTGCGGCTGTTTTGGTGCCGTTCATTGTGCTTCCGATGTGGGGCAGGGATCCGAACACCAAATATCTAGGTCAATCGACCACGGAAGAGTTCAAGAAAAAATACCCTTATAAGAAATCTACGGGTAGGGAATGGGCAGATGCGATCATATTTGCTACGGTTGCTGCTACGTTGATCCGTGGTTTCTTGATCGAAGCGTATATGATCCCTTCGGGATCTATGGAGAGAAGCCTATTGGTAGGTGATTTCTTGTTCGTGAGTAAATTGAATTATGGCCCACGTGTGCCGATGACGCCGATCGCTTTCCCTTTTGCGCATCATACCATGCCGATTACAGGAGGCAAGGCGTATTCGGAAATCATCAAGGTTCCTTACAAACGTCTTCCTGGTTTTCAGGAAATCAAGCGTAATGATGTGGTGGTTTTCAATTATCCGGAAGAAACGCATAGACCAATCGATAAAAGAGAGAATTACATCAAACGTTGTGTGGGCTTGCCGGGAGATGCCATCTCCATGGAGGATGCCACCTTGTTTGTGAATGGGGAGAAGGCTTATACTTCGCCTGAGTTTCAGACAAATTATATTATTCAGACCGATCCTAATGGATTGGATTTGAATAGATTGGTGGAATTGCGGTTGGAATTGGATATGAATTATACCAATCCTGATCAAGGCTTGTATGTGATCCATATGACGAAAGAAGAGGCAGAGCAGGTGAGAACCTGGCCACAGGTGAAGCGTTTTGAGGAGTTGATTTATCCGAAAGGAACGACGGATGCGTTGAGTGATGCTTTCCCGCATTATCAGAATGGTCCGGTATGGAACTATGATAATTTTGGCCCGATCACGGTGCCTAAGAAAGGTGCTTCTGTGAAGTTGGATAGTCATTCAGCGCCTATTTATGAGCGGGTGATTACGGTGTATGAGGGGAATCAATTGGAGAAACGTGCGGATGGGTTTTATATTAATGGACAGAAATCGGATAGTTATACCTTTAAGATGGATTATTACTGGATGATGGGGGATAACCGCCATAATTCAGCTGATTCTAGGGGCTGGGGATTTGTGCCGGAGGATCATATTGTTGGAAAGGCGTTGTTTACCTGGATGAGCTGGGATAAGGATGGTTCTTTCTTGAGTAAGATCAGGTGGAATCGGATTTTTAAAGGGATAGAATAGGGGGATATGGGCCGTGCGGCCTTGAGGGGGCGAGGGCCATGCGTCATTGCGAGGAACGAAGCAATCTTTGGATTAGTTTAAAGATTGCTTCGTCGTGCCTCCTCGCAATGACGGAAGGAACCTCCTCGCAATGACGGAATGAACCTCCTCGCAATGACGCAGGCTTCCAGCGATTTACCCCTTCAGGGCGGCCAAATACCTTTTTATCGTTTCTTCCAAGCCCAAATAGATCGCATCCGCGATCAAAGCATGTCCAATACTTACCTCCAACAACTCCGGAATATGCTGATTAAAATACTCCAAATTATTCAAATCCAAATCATGCCCAGCATTTAATCCCAAACCTACTTCCCTTGCCTTCACAGCTGCCTTAAAATACGGCTCAATAGCCTTTTCTTTATCAAATCCAAACTCTGCCGCATAAGCTTCCGTATACAGCTCAATACGATCAGTTCCTGTCTCCGCCGCAGCTTCCACCATTTCCTCCACCGGATCAACAAAAATAGAAACCCTAATCCCTTGATCCTTGAACATTTTCACCATCTCGATCAGGTAATCCTTATTCGCAATGGTATCCCAACCATGGTTCGACGTCAACTGGTTCAGCGCATCCGGCACCAAAGTCACCTGCGTAGGCTTGTTCGCCAACACCAGATCCACAAATTTTTGCTCCTGACAATTCCCCTCGATATTGAACTCGGTCTTGATATTCGCTTTCAGATCATATACATCCTGATAGCGGATATGTCTTTCATCCGGGCGAGGATGTACAGTAATCCCTTCAGCACCAAAACGTTCACAGGCCAATGCTGCGGATAGTACATTTGGAACATTCCCTCCGCGAGAATTACGTAGGGTAGCAATCTTGTTGATATTGACGGATAGTTTAGTCATGATTTATCTGTTTTTACAAATTTAATGTTTTAGCATTCCTTTTACTATGTAATAACGCTAAATCAATGGATAAATTTTTTTAAATTGCATAACATATGGATGGACTAGATTTCAACCTCTTAAGTGGCTTCAGGCTCAAGGATTTTATCGATATCATACTTGTAGCAATCATTATCTACTATATCTATAGTTTGATCAAGGGTACGATTGCGGTAAATATCCTGATAGGAGTTGGTCTGTTCTACGGAATCTACCTGGTCGTTAAGCAGATGGAAATGCGTTTGCTGACCGAAATATTCGGTGGTTTTATATCCGTGGGGTCCATCGCCTTGATTGTCGTCTTCCAGCAGGAGATACGGCGATTCCTGCTCCATATCGGTAAGAACATCTCCCTCCGACGGAAAAAGTTCTTCTGGAATATTTTCGGTACGAAAAAGAGCAGCCATGCCGATAACTCCGAATATATCCGTCCGATCGTAGAAGCGTGCCAGAATATGTCGCGCGCAAAGACCGGCGCACTATTGGTCTTTTCCAGGTATTTCGATGAAGAATATTACCAGACCAGTGGAACCGTGATCGACGCGCCGATTTCCAAAAGATTATTGGAATCCATTTTCTTCAAAAATTCCCCTTTACACGATGGTGCGGTTATCATCGTCGATTTCCGTATCATGACCGCGAGCTCGGTCCTTCCTTTATCAGACTCCGAAGACCTTCCGCCACAATTTGGATTGAGACACCGTGCAGCCATTGGGGTAACCGAGGTTTCGGAAGCCGTTGCTGTCATCGTATCGGAAGAAACAGGGGAGATTTCCTTTGCCAAGGATGGAAATATCAACATGAACCTCACTGCCGACGAGTTGGAGAAGATTCTAATGGAAGAATTATAATTCGCTGAATAATATTTTCATTATTTAATATTTTACTGAATAATTGTTTTTGTTTGTCAATTTTTCGATAACTTTATTCTAATTGTAAATTTAAATTTTTTGAGATGCATTTTGATGAAAATAAACCTGTTGATTTTGTTCTGAATGACCTGTTCGAACATTATCGCAAGAATGTCGCTGATGTCGATAAAATAACCAAAGCTCTTTTGGACCGTCAGGTTGTACAATCCCAAGATGATATAGTAAACGACCATATTGCTTTTAGAACATTGGGTGTTCCGCATCTGGGAATCCAATCCTTTGAGAAAATATTCTTGGCTTTTGGCTATACGAAGAAGGATTATTTCCATTTTGAAGGAAAGAAATTGAATGCCTATTGGTATGCGCCAGCGGTTGAAGGCTATCCGAGAATCTTTGTTTCGGAACTTCGGGTGCATGAATTGAGTCAGGCTGCTCAGGATATCATCTATAAATACACCGCGCAGATTACCTCAGATCCGGTAGATGATCTGGACCTGAACAATGGTCCGGAGGTTGCTGCCTTTTTACAGCAGCCACTTTGGGGGCTCCCAACTTCGGAAGAATATGAAACCTTATTGGCGGAAAGTGAATACGCTGCCTGGGTGATCTACAACAGGTATTACCTGAACCACTATACGATCAGTATCCATGAATTAAAGGATGGTTACAATACCTTGGAAGAATTTAATGCTTTTCTGGAGAGTATCGGCGTGAAATTGAATACTTCCGGCGGGAAGATCAAGACCAGTGAAGACGGGTTGCTTCGTCAGAGCAGCACGGTTTCTGCCTTGTATGATGCAAAATTTGCGGACGATAAAACCATTCAGATCGCTGGTAGCTATGTGGAATTTGCGGAGCGAAGTGTACTTCCTCAATTTAAGGATTTACCGAAGGAAGAAATTGAATCCAAGCACCGCAGGGATGGTTTTGAAACCAATAATGCGGATAAGATTTTCGAAAGTACCTATACCACACAAATAAAAGGATAAGACCATGATGGAAGAGCAGCTGTCTTTGCTTGCTCAGCAGTTGGAGGGTGAGCTATTTTGGGATGAGAAGATGCGGGTGCTCTATGCCACCGACGCATCGGCTTATCGTGAAATGCCCTTGGCTGTTGCCTATCCGAAAAACAAAACGGATATCAAACAGCTGATCCGATTTGCCGAGGATCATAAAACTTCTTTGATTCCAAGAACGGCGGGGACTTCCTTGGCGGGTCAGGTGGTAGGATCGGGTATTGTGGTGGATGTATCCCGTTATTTCACGGAGATATTGGAGCTGAATAGGGAAGAATCCTGGGTGAGGGTGCAGCCTGGCGTGATCCGGGATGAACTGAACCTTTTCCTAAAACCGCATAAATTATATTTTGGACCAGAGACCTCTACTGCCAACCGGGCGATGATAGGTGGTATGGTCGGCAATAACTCCTGCGGATCCAATTCATTGATCTACGGAAGTGCAAGGGAGCACACGCTGGAGATCGAAGCCCTATTGAGTGATGGCTCGGAGGTATGTTTTAAAGCGTTGTCTTTTGATGAGTTTATCGAGAAGAGTAATCTTCCGACCTTAGAAGGAGCTCTATATGCGCAAATGAGGAGCATGTTGGGGAATTATGATAACCAGGAACAGATACGTTCCAACTTCCCTAAAGCTTCTATCCTGAGACGTAATACCGGTTATGCGGTCGATCTATTATTGGATTCCGATCCATTTGTGGCAGATGCCGAACCTTTTAATTTCTGTAAACTGATCTGTGGTTCGGAAGGAACCTTAGCCTTTATCACTTCGATAAAGGTACATGTTGATCCATTGCCCGAGAATCCTTCCGGATTATTGTGTGTACACTTCCATTCCTTACAGGATGCCTTAAAGGGGAATCTTATTGCCCTGAAGCATCGGCCCTTGGTGAGTGAATTGATGGATGCCTACATCCTGGAATGTACGAAGGGTAATCTGGAGCAGTTCCAGAACCGCTTTTTTGTGGAGGGCGATCCGGCGGCCATATTGATCGTGGAGTATGATGGAAAGGATGAGGCGGAGATTCTGCAAAAGGTGCTGGCAGTGGAAGCAGAAATGCGATTGAATGAATTGGGATATCATTTTCCCTTGATTTTAGGCGCTGATAAAAAACGGGTATGGAACTTGAGAAAAGCGGGATTGGGTTTGCTGAGCAATGTGCCAGGCGATGAAAAGCCAGTGGCTGTGATCGAGGATACGGCTGTTGATGTGGAGGATCTTCCGGCTTATATCGAGGAGTTCAATAAGATATTGGAGAAATATGGCTTGTATGCGGTGCATTATGCGCATGCAGCTACCGGAGAACTGCATTTAAGACCCATCATCAACCTCAAAACGGAGGATGGCAATTCCTTGTTCAGAACGATAGCTTTAGAAATTGCGCATCTGGTGAAGAAATACCAAGGTTCGTTGAGTGGGGAACATGGTGATGGAAGGTTGCGTGGGGAGTTTATCCCATTGATGATCGGGGATCATAATTACCAATTGTTGAAGGAGATCAAAAAGGCTTGGGATCCGCATGGGATCTTTAATCCGGGGAAGATAGTGGATACCCCATCCATGAACACTTTTCTGCGGCATGAACCCGGACAGCAGGATAGGAAAATAAAGACGGTGTTCCGTTATGGACCACAAACGATACAACAGCATGCCGAACAATGTAACGGTTCGGGAGATTGCAGGAAAACGCATCTATCTGGTGGAACCATGTGTCCATCGTATATGGCGACCAAGGAGGAAAAGGATACCACCAGGGCAAGGGCGAATATGCTTCGCGAAATGTTGACCCATTCGACCAAGGCAAACCCTTTCGATCATCCGGAACTGAAGGAGGTAATGGATCTTTGTTTGAGCTGTAAGGCCTGCAAATCGGAATGTCCGAGCAGTGTGGATATGGCGAAATTGAAGGCCGAATTCCTGCAGGCATATTATGATACGAATGGGGTGCCATTAAGGGCGAGGATGGTTGGGCATGTGGATACCTTGACCAAGTTTATGCAGCCCATAGCGGGTCTGTACAATGCGGTTGCCGGTAATGCTATTACCGGAAATCTAGTGAAGAAGATGGTTGGCTTTTCTTCGAAACGGCATATTCCTAAAATTGCTTCCAGGACATTACGGTCTTGGTATGAGAAGAAAGATAAGGTATATACGGCGGGTTCGAGTCCCATCAAATCGGTTTATTTCTTTTTTGATGAGTTTACGAATTATAACGATGTGGAGATTGGGAAGAAGGCCATTCTGTTATTGGAAAGGCTGGGCTATCAGGTGTTGATGGTCCCGCATGCTTTTTCCGGTAGGGCATTGTTGTCGAAAGGTTTGTTGCGGGAGGCGAGGAAATTGGCAAATAGGAATGTGGAGGTTTTTCGGGGGAGATTGTCGGCAGAGGTGAAACTGGTTGCAGTAGAGCCATCGACGATTCTGACTTTTCGGGATGAGTATGTGGATTTGGTGGATGAGGAACTGATGGAAGATGCGGTAAGGATTGCGCCATTGGCATTAACGATAGAAGAGTTTTTGTTGGAGGAGTTTTTGGCGGGGAATATAAGGCAGGAACAGTTTACGGAAGAAAGCTCGGAGATTTTGTTGCATGGGCATTGTCAGCAGAAGGCTTGGGGATTGTTGCCTATTGTGCAAGGGGTGTTGGGTATTCCGAAGAATTTTAAGGTGAAGAATATACCTTCAGGATGTTGTGGGATGGCTGGTTCTTTTGGCTATGAAAAAGAACATTATGAGGTGTCGATGAAGATCGGGGAGTTGGTGTTGTTTCCAGCAGTTCGGGAGAAGAAAGGAGGGGTGGTTGTTGCTGCGCCAGGGGCGAGCTGTAGGCATCAGATCATGGATGGGACTAAGGAATTGGCGCTGCATCCGGTGGAGATATTGTTTAAGGCGCTGAGGTAGGGTGGTGAAGGACGGGTATTGAGGTAGGGTTTTGAGGTTGGTATTCTTTCTGCGTCATTGCGAGGAGGCACGACGAAGCAATCTTTCGATGAGTGTAAAGATTGCTTCGTTCCTCGCAATGACGCAGGGCCTCGCAATGACGAGTTAATTACAATGCCCTAAAAACCATTCACTTAAATTTAATAATATACTAATATTTTCAAATCCGATTTAATCTGCATTGGTATTAAATTCGGAGTATGAATTTAAAAACCAAGCAGTTGCTATGTAAAAGAGGGGGCTGTGTTTATATTATTACCAATTATAATAATACTACTCTTTATACCGGAGTAACTTCTGATTTAGCTTTTAGAATGTATCAACATGTAAATAAACTATTTGAAAGAAGCTTTTCTTCAAAATATAATTTATACAAATTGGTATACTATAAATTTTATTCTACGATTGATGAAGCCATTTCTGAAGAGAAAAGGATAAAAGCTGGAAGTAGGAGTAGTAAAGAAAGGTTGATTAATGAAATTAATCCGGGTTGGATTGATTTATATAAAACTGAAGTAATTAATTGGTGAAGTAATTAATTGGTGAAATTATGATAAAAAACGTCATTGCGAACCCTCGTCATTGCGAGGAACGAAGCAATCTTTACACATATCGAAAGATTGCTTCGTTCCTCGCAATGACGCAAATTTGCAATGACGCGAATCCGCAAATTTGCAATGAGGCAAATTCTCTCTACTTCTTCTGCGCAGCTTGCAAAGCCTGCGTATTCAACTTAATATACTCCGAGTTCTTATCTCTTTTCGCCATTTCCAAGCCTTCCTGTGCCGCTTTAACCGCACCAGCCTTATCACCAGCTTTCGCAAGAATCAACGATTTCCAATACTTAATATGAGGAGCTTTGGTATTCCCTTTATCCGCTTCTACCATCCATTCCGCAGCTTTCTTTACATCCACATTATGCGTAAAATAATACTGCGAAGCTTGGAAATAAGGTTTCTTTTCGCCTTTCATCGCCGAATCAATACTCGCCAAGATCTCCGCTTTCTGATCAACCTCAATCAAGAACGAAACCTTAGTATTCTCCCAAGCCAATGAAGTTTTCATGTGCTGATCATTCACATCATCAAAACTAATCGTAAAGGACTCTACCTTATCTTTTAATTTGATAGGTTTTACTTTCACACGTAACACATCATCTGCCTTATCATAGGTATATGCGCCCCATTGTTTGGCATTGCTGTTAAAGATAATGGTCCATTCTTTTTCCGTAGGGATAGTGAACATGGCATAGGTTCCTGCAGCTAAAGTCTGGCCCTCAATCTTCACTTCATCCTGAAAGGTAATATTGGTGGCATTGTTTGCTCCAGTACGCCAGATCTGATTATAAGGCACTAGATCACCAAATACTTTCCGGCCTTTGATATTAGGTCTTTGGTAGATGATACTTACCTGGCTAATTCCAAGATCCTGGATAATAAATTGCGTGCTACTTGCTGGAGGGAGTTTTATCTGTGCATCTGCATGTTGAGCATTGAACAATAGACCCGTTGCAAGCAATAGGGTGAATGCTAATTTTTTCATAATCATAAATGTTCTATTCTTCGAAGATACTAATACCTAATAAAAAAACAAACGGAGATAGGTTAATATCTCCGTTTGCTTTATGTCATTTTAATTAATAATAATGCTCGATTAATATTATTTCTCGATTAATATTAGTGCTTGCGAACTTTGTGACCCGCAATGGCATAGTACAAAATAAACAGGTAACAAGGCAATGCGATCCAATACGCTTGGTGCGAATTGGTGAAATGTGCCAATTGTCCGTAAAGCAATGGGATTACCGCTCCACCGGCGATACCCATAACCAGGATACCGGATGCGGCACTTGTAAATTTACCCACACCTTTCAACGCCAAAGGCCAAATTGCCGGCCATACCAAGGAGTTGGCCAAACCTAATAAAGCAACCAAAGTAAGGGATACAATACCGTCCGTCATGACGATACCTACCGTAAGGATAATACCCAAGATCGCACAAAGCTTTAATGCAGTTTCTTGTGAAAGGTATTTAGGAATGGCCACAATACCGATCAAATAACCAACCACCATCGCACCCATGGTAAACGAAGTGAAGAATTTTGCGGTATCCAACGGAATACCCAAATAGGTTCCGTAGGCAATAATGGTATCACCAGCCAATACTTCCACGCCTACATAAGCGAATAAGGCGATGAATCCTAACAATACGTGTGGGAAATCGAAAATGCTCTGTTTTCCTTCGGTAATGTTATGATGGGCAGCATCTTCCTCCTCATCACCCGCTACTTCCGGTAAATTTGCTCTGGAAATCCAGAATGCCAATACCAAAAGAACAACAACGATACCGATATACGGGTTAACCACTTGTAGGGCGATTTTGTCCAAAGCTGCAGCTGATTCTTCAGGGCTCATGGTCGCTAAGGAATTTTTAACCTTATCGGCCTCGCTCAAGTTTAGGAACAAACCTAAAATGATCGGAGCTAATGCGCCTGCAAATTTATTACAGATACCCATGATACTGATACGGCGCGCCGCAGTTTCCACAGGACCAATAATGGTAATATAAGGATTGGAGGCTGTCTGAAGGATAGCCAGACCACCACCCATGATGAATAATCCGGTTAAAAATAACAGATAGGTACGGGAATATGCTGCTGGAATGAACAATAAAGCACCCACAGCCATAATTCCTAATGAAATAGCCATACCATTCTTAAATCCGAATTTGTTCAGTACCCAAGTAGAAACTGGAGCCATGACCAAATAAGCGATATAAAAAGCGAAGGTTACAAAGTAAGATTGAACTTCGGTAAGCTCACAGGCGATCCTTAAGTAGGGTATTAATAAGGAGTTTAGCCAGGTGGCAAATCCGAAAATAAAGAACAAGGAACCGATGATGATCATGGGTCCAAGGGTAGATTGATTTTGTTGGTTACTCATAAATTCGATTTATGGATTTAATAATTTTAGCTAACCACAAGGCTAATAAAATAAATTGGAAAAATAAAATGAAATTTAATAAGCAAACGATTGCGTTCTGATAAAATATGAAGAGACATCGAATGGGCGATGTCTCTTCAAAACCTAAACCGTATCATAAAACCAAAATGGTATTATTACCGGATGAACAAACAGACTGGCGGTTTGTTTTTAGATTGAAGGTTTTTTTATGACCGCAATGGTCAGCCTGGAAATGCAGACCAATGCACCTCTTTCATTGTTGATTTTGATGTCCCAAACATGGGTTGTTTTACCGATATGCAATGGTTTGCAGATGGCTGTGACTTTACCTTTGGTGACTGGTCGAATGTGGTTGGCATTGATCTCCAGACCTACACCGGCATACACATTGGCATCAACGACCATATTGGAAGCAATGCTGCCTACCGATTCTGCCAGTACACAGGATGCTCCGCCATGCAAAAGGCCGTAAGGTTGTTTTACTTTTTCGTTGACCGGCATCTCGGCGATGATTTCATCATCGGAAATGGAGGTTGCCTTAATGTCCAAGAAGCCTGTCATGTTGATGGCGAACAGTTCATTCACCTCTTCCAAGCTGTATTCCCTATGCCAAATCATTGTTGATGTTCTGATCTTTAAGGTAACGTGATTTTAAGATTAACACGTGGTGGTTCAAGTGGCCGGCGATAATGTACAGAAATGCGCGTACAGAGATCAATCGGTCTGAAGCCATCCCTTTTCTTGCCAATTCCGTTTCATCAAAGGAATTGAAAAGGTAGAGGTTTGCTTTGCGGAGGTGATAGAATTCCTGCGCAAGATCCTCCATTTTTCGTTCGTTATGGCGACCATTGGCTACAAACTCGTCCTGTTCAAAAGAAGCTAATGCGGTCATGTCATTCCGGCCAAACCTTAATGCACGATAGGTCATGATGCGTTCGGCATCGATGATGTGGTTTAATACTTCTTTGATGGACCATTTGTCTTCCGCATATTTATAGCTTCCCAGATCCTCGGGGATACTGCCTATAAATTCGGGAAAGGTGGTCAGTTGGTCATTCAGATCATCATATACATCGCCTGTAACAGTTTCGATATAATCGTTGAAGATCGCTGGATACTCATCAGATTTGAGTGGGCTCATATCGTAGATTGCTTTTTAATACTATTCTAAAAGTGGTGCCTTTTCCTATTTCGGAGTCCTTCACAAAGATCTGACCTCGGTGGTAATACACCATCCGTTTCGTTAGACTTAAGCCCAAACCCCAACCGCGCTGCCTTGTGGTGAATCCAGGTAGGAAAATGGTTTCCCAGTTAGAGCGGGGAATGCCTTTCCCCGTATCGCTAATGTCTATAAAAATTTCCTCTTTTGCAATGTTTTCAGAAATGTTAACAGTAATCTTGCCCTCACCTTCGATGGCATTTACTGCATTTTTAAGTAGATTTTCAATGATCCAATCGAATACCTGCACATTGAGTTTGGCCTCGACATGTTGGTCCCCCGTGAGCTCAAAAGTTATCCTTTTACTGCTGCGGATCTTAAAGTAATTGACGTAATCTTCCACAATTCCATAAACCACATGGTTGGAGAGTGAAGGCGTAGAGCCTATTTTTGAAAATCGATCCGCCACGATCTCTAGCCGTTGCACATCCCGTTCCATTTCATTCAATAGCGTGTCGTCCTTCGGCTCATAGGTGACCCGAGCTAACTCGAGCCATCCCATCAGGGAAGAAATGGGGGTTCCCAATTGATGGGCCGCCTCCTTGGCCATTCCCACCCAGACCAAATTCTGTTCGGAATCTCTGATGGAATTGAATACGGTATAGGCAATGGCTAAAAAGAAAGCAATTAACGATAATTGGATGTAAGGGAATATACGGAGCTGTTTTAAGGCTTTGGAATCATGGTAATAAACGAACCATTTTTCGTTCGTATCCAGCGATAGTTCAATGGCTGGATGCGCTTTTTTCATCTGGTTCAGTTGTTTTTCAAAATAAACCGGATCGTATTCCAAAGTGGAGGTAGAATCTTCAATGGCCGTTTTGGTGCTGTCTAAATCTCGCCAAAGGATGATCTTATCGTTCTGGTCGGTAATAATGGCGGGCAAGCTCAAACTGTCCCGAACAGCAAAGATGAAACTGATGAATTCATCATCCACATCGGGCATACTGACCACACTTTTGGTACTCATTGCCCAGACCTGCGCTTTGGTACGTTCGGATAGGGACAAACTTTTGACCAAATAATTACTGTACAGCAAGGAAGCTGCAGCGATCAATGCTGCAAAAATAAACAGCAAAAATTTCCACTGTTGTTTATTGTAACGATAAGGATGTTGCTTCATAGCCTAAAAAGTGATTCCAAAATAATCATTTTCCAATAGCTTCGAGAAAGAAATTTAGAAATGCTTAATTTTGCGGTTATGAGTTCACAAAAACAAGTAAGGGTGCGTTTTGCCCCAAGCCCAACCGGCGGATTACATTTAGGTGGTGTGCGCACTGCCTTGTTCAACTATTTATTTGCTAAGCATCATGGCGGAGAATTTATTCTTAGGATAGAGGATACCGATCAGACCCGATTTGTTCCAGGTGCAGAGGAATATATTATGGAATGTTTGGCTTGGTGTGGATTGAATCCAGACGAAAGCCCCGCTAAGGAAGGGAAATTTGGACCTTACCGTCAGAGTGAACGAAAGCCTTCCTATCGCCAATATGCAGAGCAATTGGTGGCAGCAGGTAAAGCATACTATGCTTTTGATACGCCAGAGGAGTTGGATCAGCAACGTCAATTGCAGCCTAATTTCCGCTATTCTCACGAGAACAGGTTGGATTTGAGGAATTCCCTTAGTCTTTCTGATGAGGAAACGGCGAAGTTGTTGGCTGAAGGTGCTCCACATACTATCCGTATCAAAATGCCGGAAGATGAACATGTATCTTTCGAGGATATGATCCGCGGGCGTGTAACTTTTGAAACAAAATTGGTGGATGATAAAGTATTGTTGAAAGCGGATGGCATGCCGACCTATCATTTGGCCGTCGTTGTTGATGACCACGCCATGGAAATATCCCATGTTTTCCGTGGGGAAGAATGGTTGCCTTCAGCACCAGTACATATCTTGCTTTGGGAATATCTTGGTTGGAAGGATGAGATGCCTGAATGGGCGCACTTACCATTAATCCTGAAACCAGATGGTAATGGTAAATTGAGTAAACGTGATGGTGATCGATTGGGATTCCCGGTTTATGCCATGAATTGGACAGATCCAAAAACTGGGGATCTAACTGTTGGATTCCGTGAGCGTGGGTTCCTTCCTGAAGCATTTGTGAACATGTTGGCTTTATTGGGATGGAACGACGGGACAGATCAGGAATTGTTCCAAATGGAGGAATTGATCGAGAAGTTCAGTGTGGAACGAATCAGTAAAGCTGGTGCCAAATTTGATTTTGAAAAGGCAAAATGGTACAACCAGGAATGGATCAAACAGACCTCAAATGCCGATTTACTGCCTCAGGTAAATGCTGTTCTTAAAGAGCATGGCGTGGAAGCGGATGAGAATTTTACAAATAGTATTCTTGATTTGGTGAAAGAAAGGTTAATTTACATCGAAGATTTCTGGGAACAGGCTTCCTTCTTTTACCTAAAACCTGCCCAATACGATGTTGATGCAGTAAAACCGAAATGGAATGCAGATAAAACTGCTTTCTTCCAAGATGTGGCGAAGACTTTTGCTGAACAGGATACTTGGACCGCTGAGGCCTTGGAACCTTTGTTCAAAGAAAAGATAGCGGCATCGGGAATGAAGATGGGGGAATTGATGATGCCATTCCGGATTATGTTGGTAGGAGGGAAATTTGGTCCTGATGTTTTCAAGATCACCGAACTATTGGGTAAAGAAGCGGTTTTGGATAGGATCCAAGCAGCTTTGCCTCAATTTGAAGGATAAATCCGAATCAAAATAAACTTATATATGAAAACTTTTAAACAACTCCTTTGGAGCTGTGTAGCTGCTACTGCTCTTTTTATTTCAGCTTGTGCTACATCGGGAAATGTAGTTCAAAATGGGAATAAGGCCTCTTATCCAGAAGAGAAACTGGGTTGGCATCTGGGCTCGCAAGCGTATACTTTTCGATTATTTACGTTTGAAGAGGCGTTGAATAAGATTGATAGCGCAGGATTGCGTTATGTGGAAGCCTTTCCTGGACAGAAAATCGGTGCTGGAAGTACGGAGGCAATGACTTATGAGCTTTCTCAGGAGGGAAGAGCTTTGGTGAAGAAATTGTTGAAGGATAAAGGGATTACTGTTTGGGCGTACGGAGTTGTGGGTGCTAAAGATGAGGCAGAATGGGAGAAGGTTTTTCAGTTTGCCAAGGATTTAGGGATAAAAGTGATCAATAGTGAGCCTGGGGAAAAGCAATTGGATTTTCTTTCCAAGCTTTGTGATAAGTATGATATTAAATTGGCGATCCATAACCATCCGGAGCCTTCGCATTATTGGAATCCGGATGTTATTCTGAAAGCTATTGAGGGTAAGAGTGCAAGAATTGGTGCCGCGGCAGATGTAGGGCATTGGATGCGGTCGGGTTTGGATCCAGTTGCGTCTTTGAAGAAGTTGGAAGGGAAGATTTTTCATCTGCATTTTAAGGATTTGAATGAGTTTGGGAGTAAGAAAGCGCATGATGTGCATTGGGGGACGGGTAAGCTGGGTATGGAGGCTGTCCAAGCTGAATTGAAGAGACAGGGTTATAAAGGGATGATTTCTGCGGAGTATGAGTATAACTGGAAAAATAATATGAATGATGTGAAGGTAAGCGCGGAGAATTTCAGAAAGGCTTTAGGGTTATTGAGGAGATAGGGTTTTTGTAGCCCTTTGTCATTGGGATTTTGCGTCATTGCGGTTTTGCGTCAATGCGAGGAGGTACGACGAAGCAATCTTTCGATTAGTGTAAAGATTGCTTCGTTCCTCGCAATGACGCGGTTGTGCAATGACTTCGCAATGCAATGACCACCCTGCCCACTTCCCCAACCTACCTAAACAACTCATTGATATCCTCTTTTGTAAGGGATTTCACAAAAGATTCCTCCGTATTTATCAACGAGGTCGCTAAAGATTTCTTCATCCCCTGCAAAGCCAGTATCTTTTCCTCAATACTATCTTTCGCTATAAATTTATAAATAAACACATTCTTTTTCTGGCCGATTCGATGGCTACGATCAATGGCCTGCTGTTCTACAGCTGGATTCCACCACGGATCTAAGATAAACACATAATCCGCTTCCGTTAAATTCAATCCAGTTCCACCAGCTTTGATGGAAATCAAGAAGACCTGAACATCATCCTGTTCTTTAAATTTCCGAACAGCCTCATTTCGATCACTGGTTCCCCCATCCAAATAAGCATATTTTATCTTGTTCTTATCAAAATAGTCCCTGAAAATCTGAAGATGCTTCACAAACTGTGAGAATATCAACACCTTGTTACCTTCCTTCAGAATGGATTCCATGGTCTCAATCGCGGCATCAAATTTTCCGGAACCATCTTTATAATTCGCATCGATCATCAATGGATGGTTGGCCAATTGCCTTAATTTGGTCAAGCCCTGCAACAACGCGATTTGTGAAGCTTTTCCCGAAAACGCCCCATCCAATAACGCATTTCTATACTCCGATTTTACCGTTTCATAGTATTCCTGTTGTTCCTCGGTCATACTGCAATAAAAGATCTGTTCGGATTTTGGGGGCAATTCCGTTGCTACCTGCGATTTGGTCCTCCTCAAAACAAAAGGCTTGATAATAGCCTGCAATTTCTTCGCTTTTGCCTCATCCTTTTTTTTCTCGATAGCGAGCACAAATTCGTTCTGAAAATAGGAGAAACTTCCCAATAGACCTGGATTGACGAAATGCATCTGTGACCAGATATCTGCTACCGAATTCTCGATCGGTGTTCCACTCAATGCCAATTTATTTCGGCCTTTAAAATGCTTGATCGCAGTAAAAGACTTAGACCTTGGGTTTTTTATGTTCTGACTTTCATCCAGGATGATGTAGTTGAAATAATAATTGCTAAAAAGTTCCTCATCGATCCGCGCAATGCCATAGGTACTGATCACCAGGTCAAAATGTGAAAATGCAAAGCTATCTCGACTCCGAGTCCCTCCGGTTTGTAACAATACCCGCAGTTTGGGAACAAATTTCTCCGCTTCCTTTTGCCAATTGAAAATCAATGAAGTAGGAACAATCAATAGTGATGTTTTAGGAAGGTCAGTTCCCTCATTGGCTTCTTTCTGCTTCTGTAACATCGCCAGGGTCTGTACCGTTTTCCCCAATCCCATATCATCTGCCAACAAACCACCAAAACGGTATTCATCCAAGAAATGGAACCAATTATAACCAGCCTTTTGGTATGGCCTCAATTCTCCTTTAAAATATGCTGGTGCAGCCTGGTCAACAATTTCATCAAATTCACCGAGTTTATTGAGCTTCCGCTGAAGACTTACCTGCGTATGCTCACTAATCTCATTCAAAAGACCAATATGCGTTTTGTTCAATCGCAATTCTTCCTTATGAGCAGAAAACTGGAAGAGATGTTCGTATTGGGAGAACCATTCCTGCGGAATGATCGCTATTTCGCCATTTGGCAACTCAAATTCCTGGATTTTTTGGAGGATATGTTGCCGCAGTTGCATGAAAGGGATTTCATAATCCCCAAATCGGACAACCGCTTTAATATCAAACCAGTCATTCTTTTCCTCAATTTCAATGCTGATACTGGTTTTTCCGATCAAGAAGCGTTTGTCACTTTCTGATTGAATAACCTCAAATCCTTTTTCCTGAAGTTCCGTCAAATGTTCGTTCACCCATTCAATGGCCGACATCCGTATGCCTAAGGCATTGCTGCTGGCAGCATAAGTGCCAAATAGAGGGTCTACCTTTTCTAATCCCAAATCCAAAAGATACTTCGATCGGTTTTCCTCCCAGGCCATGGATCTTTTGATGCGATAGAAATGGTGCTTATCCAGTTCCCGATTATAGACATATTTTACAGTTACTGCATACTGCCCACCCGCAGGGAAAGTAAAATCGCCATACTGGAAGTTGAGTTGTAGCTGGGTTTCCTGTTCTGGCGAATGTATGATCCTTAACTGGGGTTTCGCGTTTTCCTTATACACGATAATATCAAACCCTTCGGCATAAACATGATGCTTCTCGATCAAGGAAGTGACAAATGTTTCGAAGTACCTTTTTTCGGTATTTCTAGGGATGGAAATAAAGCGTTTATTTAAAAATGGCGTTAGTTTTTTGCCTTCTAGCTCTTCATCAAAATGATATAAGGTGTTGTCCAATAATAACCAAGCCTGTTGATTGACAATGACTTCGGCATTCTTGAACATGAATTCCATTCGGAAACCATCATATTTTAAAGTTGGAAAATAGCGGGTCTCTGTTTCATTCCTTCTAAAATGAAAGAGGATGGAAGTTGGTTTTTCAGCTATTTTAAGCTCCTGTTCGGCCGGATACCCATCTTTGCTCATTAAGAATAACGGTTTATCCCCAATGATTTTTAGGATGGCCAACAATCCCTTTTCAATCTTCGGGCGAATGGAATCATAGATTTGTTGATTGAATATCTTGCTGAAATAGGTGATAGGACGGATGGCTTTTTTATGAAATCTTTTGATGATCTGGGTCTGCTCCATTTCATCACAAAGATGGATCAATTTTGCATCCACTTCATCTATTGCCTTGGCATATTCATCCACCGTGTTACTAAAAACCCGTTTATAGGAAAGGGAATAAGATCCATTTTGATTTAGATACACGATATGTGGTTCGATGAGGTAGCCCAGGTAAGGGTGTTTCCCCAAAGAATAAACCAAGCGATAGGGTAAAGAAGTGTCTGTCTGCTGCATGATGGATCGTTCCTTCTCGAAAAAGCTACTAATATACAGTTATTCGCGCTTTTTCGCCTCCAAATAGCAGATTAAATTATTGTGAAATATCTATTTTTCCCTGAAAGACTTGTTCCGCTGGCCCAGATAAATAAACCTGACTGAAGCTATTGCCTTCTTTGTGGAAGGAGATGTATAATTGCCCTCCTAAAACACGAATAGGGATATTAAAATCGCCGTCTTCCCCAGATTGAAGAGCCACAGACATGGCTGAAGCAACAGCACCTGTACCACAAGCATAGGTTTCATCTTCTACACCACGTTCGAAGGTGCGGACAAAATAACCGTTTTCCTCTTTTTCAATAAAATTAACATTGATGCCCTCAGTTTTGTAGGTTTCGTTGTTTCGGATGGCATACCCTTCTTGATAAACATCCTTCTCTTGTAGGTTTTCGGTGAACTGAACATAATGTGGAGAACCGGTATTCATTACAAAAGCTTCCCCATCTTTATGATGCTCATTGACATCGATCATTCCCAAATTCACCTGATTACCGTCAATACTGGCATCATGTTTTCCATCTACTGCCAAAAAGACAGTGTCAGATTCCACAACTCCCAGATCTCTGGCAAAGGCTACCAAGCAACGCCCTCCATTGCCACACATACTCCCTTCTTTTCCGTCTGCATTGAAGTAAAGCATTTGGAAATCATAATTATTTGTGTTTTGAAGCAGCATAAGGCCATCTCCGCCGATTCCAAATCGTCGATCGCAAAGTTTTTCGATCAAATCTTGGTTTTTAGCATCGAAAATTAAGTTTCTGTTATCGATTAAGATGAAATCGTTGCCAGCACCTTGGTATTTATAAAATGAAATTTGTTGTGCCATAAGGTTGAAAATGTGCAGTAAATTTAATATTCTTGTTACAATAAACCCAGTTTTTGTTAAATCATGTTAAATGGTTGACATACATCGCTTCCGTTAACATTTTTTAACTGACAAAACCAATTAAGAGAATTGTAATGGTATTACATTTGACTTAGCGAAAATGAAATTATAACAATAATAGATAAATCAACAATAGTATATGAAAAAGATAGGAGCAACATTATTGGCGGCCATTGTTGGAGGAGCTGTAGCTGTAGGGGGGTTCAAGCTTCTTGAAAAGAAACAAATGGACGGCATGACGTTCGAAGAGCGTCAAAAAGTATATTACGCAAATAATCCGGGGGAGGAAATCATGTCCTCAACTGGAAATCCAGATTTTACCCAGGCAGCAGCTGCTGTATCGCCTGGCGTAGTGCATATTCAAGTTACGGTATCAAGCCGTAACTCTGGTGGTGGTGGTGGTTCGCCATTCGATATGTTTGAAGAATTCTTCGGAGTTCCTCAGCAAAGACGTGGCCAGGGTCGCCCGATGACAGCCTCAGGTTCTGGCGTGATCATCTCTCCAGATGGATATATCGTGACGAATAACCACGTGGTAGAGGAAGCTGATAAAATTGAAGTGGTATTAACGGATAAAAGATCTTATGAGGCAAAGGTAATCGGTCGTGACCCGAATTTTGATTTGGCTTTGATCAAGGTTAATGCTACAGGATTACCAATGGTTAAATTGGGTAATTCAGATAATGTACAGATCGGTGAATGGGTATTAGCAGTAGGGTATCCGCTTGGATTACAATCTACGGTAACTGCTGGTATCATTTCAGCAAAGGGTCGTCAGATCGGTATTTTGGGAGAATCACAACAACCACAACGTCGATATGGACAAGGACAACAAGAGCAGATTATCAATACTGCAGTAGAATCCTTTTTACAGACCGACGCGGTAATTAATAAGGGAAATAGTGGCGGTGCATTGGTCAATGCTCGCGGTGAATTGATCGGTATCAATTCAGCGATTGCTTCCCCAACAGGAACTTATGCAGGTTATGGGTTTGCTATCCCGATCAATCTTACCAAGAAGATCGTAGATGACTTCAAAGAATTCGGAAGTGTTAAGCGTGGATATATTGGGGTAACATTCAGTGAGATGAATGCTGATGTGAGAAAGCAGTACGGAATTGATGATCTGAACGGGCTTTATGTAAGTGATGTCGTGAAAGGTGGAGCTGCAGAAGCTGCAGGCATCAAATCTGGTGATATTTTGACCAAGGTTGAAGGAAAAACCATTTATGGATCTCCAGATTTGCAAGAGCATGTGGCGAGATTACGTCCAGGTGATAAGGTTAAATTGACTTACAAGCGTGATGGAAAAGAAAAAGATGTTACGATTACTTTAAAAGGCGAAGAGGCAAATAAGTCTAAATCACAGGATGAAGAGTCTAGTGCATCAGCAACTGAAATCTTCAACAAATTGGGAGCTAGCTTTGTCCCTGCAAATGCACAAGTTAAGAAAGAATTGGGTATTAATTCAGGGGTGGTTGTTTCTCAAGTACACAGTGGTGGTATCTTCGAATACTTCGGTGTAGAAAGAGGATTGGTTATCACACATATTAATGGAAAATCTGTAAACAATGTGGATGATGTGGAATCTGCATTAGGAGCTACACAACGAAATATTGTAAGGATAAAAGGAGTCCCTGAACGAGGAAGCTCTGTAGAATTCAATGTTCCGTTGAAATATTAGGAATAGATTATAGACGTTAGATTATAGACGATAGATAATAGACGATAGATAATAGACGATAGACCTTTCCCGTCATTGCGAGGAACGAGATTCCGTCATTGCGAGGAACGAAGCAATCTTTCGATTAGTGTAAAGATTGCTTCGTTCCTCGCAATGACGGATTTTTTATAACATCTAATATCTAATATCTATAATCTAACATCTATAATCTATCATCTAACATCTAATTTACTATCTTTGAAACCATGAGAATTTTAATGGTGTGCCTGGGCAATATTTGTCGTTCTCCATTGGCACATGGGATTTTAGAACATAAGGTAAAAGAGGCGGGCTTGGATTGGGAGATTGATTCTGCTGGTACAGGTGATTGGCATATTGGACATGCCCCCGATAAAAGATCGGTACAGGTTGCAAAAGACCATGGTATCGATATCTCCATGCAACGTGCGCAGTTCTTCATTCCTGATCTATTCGAAGCTTATGATCGTATTTTAGTCATGGATAGACAGAACTATAAAGATGTTATTGCCCAGACTGAAAACCAGGAGCATAGAGATAAAGTCACCTTATTCTTGGACAATGACATCGTTCCGGATCCTTATTATGATTCCAATATGTTCAAGCCGGTTTTTGACCTGATCGAAAAACGTTGCCAACAGCTGATTGCTGAATGGCGATAATACGATTTAACATCAGCAAAAAGTCTAAAAAGCGAATTTAACATCAGTTAAAGACCATTTACAAAAAGATTTCAAATGCAAGCAGCAGAAATAAATACCAAATGGAAACACCTTCAGCAAGTCATTGCTGATCGATTTGAAATGGATACGCCAGATATCAAGATCATGTTGTTCTTGATCGGTGTGCAGGAATTAGGAAAAGGGCCACAGGCCTTTTCAAAAAGAGAAAAAGAGGAATTGATGCATATCGCCAATTGCCGTTTGTTCAGTAGTTTGGGCTTTTATGAACTGGAAGGTTCTGATGAACAAGGTTGGCCTCATTGGAAGTTGATAAAACCCATTCCAAATTATACCCTTATGGAACAAGAAATGATCATCAAATCCTTGGTCATCGACTATTTTGAAGAACAAAATATTATCTAAATTAGAACAAGATATTAACAAAAGAAAAGCAAAATATTATCCAAAAAATATATGAAGAGATTACTGTTTTTATGCGCATTATTGTTAGGGATTTCCTTCGCGCAGGCACAAACGCCTCAATTTTATTATGTGGAGATCAAGACCAATAAAGGCGATGCGCTTTTAAAACTCTATAATGAGACCCGAAAACATCGGGACAATTTTGTGAAATTGGTTAGGGAGGGATATTATGATTCCCTCATGTTTCATAGGGTGATCAACAACTTCATGATTCAAGGTGGAGATCCGGACTCCCGTTATGCTGCCAGCAGACAAAAATTGGGCGAAGGTGGTCCAGATTATAAGATTCCTGCAGAAATCCAACCAGAATTGATCCATAAAAAAGGGACCATCGGTGCGGCGAGGGATAACAATCCAGCCAAAGAATCAGCAGCATCTCAGTTTTATCTGGTTCAGGGACGCGTGTTTTCACAAGCAGCCTTGGACTCCTTGGAAAAATTTAGATTAAAGGGGGTAAAACTTACGCCTTTACAACGCCAGACCTATTCCACCATTGGTGGTACGCCACATCTGGATGGAAACTATACTGTTTTTGGTGAATTATTGCGTGGTGTAGATATGGTCGACAAGGTTGCTATCGTAAAAACAGATAGTAATGATCGTCCTTTGGATGATGTTCGTTTTGCGATGCGCGTGCTGAATAAAAGAGAAGCTCAGGATCTAGAGCGCGAATTACAGGGATTGCCACCTAAAAAAGGCTTGTTCAGAAAAATATTCGGCTCCAAAGGACCTTATAAACTTCCGTAAAATGAAGATATTAACCTATAATGTAAACGGTATCCGCGCAGCGCTTAAAAAAGGCTGGTTGGAATGGTTAAAACTCGAGAATCCTGATGTCATCTGTATCCAGGAGATCAAAGCAAGTCCTGATCAGGTTCCAGAGATCGTATTACTGGAGGAAATGGGCTATGAACACTACTGGTATCCGGCACAGAAAAAAGGCTATAGTGGAACGGCCATTTTCACCAAAATAACGCCTAACCATATTGAATATGGATGTGGACATGAAGATTATGATTTTGAGGGAAGAGTGATCCGTGCCGATTTTGATAAGGCATCCGTGATGAGTGTTTATTTTCCATCGGGAACCACTGGGGATGTTAGACAGGATTTTAAATATAAATTTCTTGATGATTTTCAGCTGTATTCGAATGAGCTATTAAAAGAGAAATCAAATTTGGTGGTTTGTGGTGATTTTAATATCTGTCACCGTGCCATCGATATTCACAATCCAAAATCCAATGCCAATAGTTCGGGATTCCTTCCTGCCGAAAGAGAATGGATGGAAAACTTTATCAATTCGGGATATATAGATTCCTTCAGGCACCTGAATCCTGATCCGCATCATTATACCTGGTGGTCTTATCGTGCGGGAGCCAGAGGTAAAAACCTGGGCTGGCGCATCGATTACAATATGGTCTCCAATGGATTAAAAGATAGTATCGTTTCTTCTAGAATCCTTCCATCTGCGGTTCATTCCGACCATTGTCCGGTAGAATTGGTATTGGCTTAATCTGATTGCCTAAGAGCGGAAATCAAAAAATATTTAAACAGACCTCAGGGTCTGTTTTTTGTTTTTAAGGATTTTTCTCGTTAAATTAGTTTTTATGAACAAATCCTTCATCCTGATTTGCTTAGGGTTAGCCGTATTTCTGCTGCTGCTTTCAGGCTTCCAATTATACGCCCAGTATAAAGGAGGTGAAGGTTTGTCATTTTCTGATTTTCTTGTCCCCAGCTCGCTGCTGCTCTCTTGTATTGTTTTCATCAATCTCTGGAGAACCTATAAGCAGCAATCTGCTGGTTAAGCTATGCTTTTCTAAAAATCAACCCTAAATTTTATTCATGAAAAAGCCAATTTTAGTCATAAAATTTGGTTCGGCTTCCATTACCAATAAAGGTGAGGTGGATGATCGGATCGTGTTGGAGATTGCCCGACAATGTGCGCAACTTCAATCAACCTTTAATATCGTATTAGTTTCTTCGGGTGCGGTTGCTGCCGGCAAGCGATTTATTCCGAAATATACCGGCACTTTGTCGCAGCGGAAAGCTGCAGCAGCCATTGGAAACCCCTTATTGGTCATGACCTATGCCTCCTTTTTTCGTCCCTATAAAATAGCCTTGGCTCAAAGCTTATGCGAAAGACATCATTTTTCCAATCGGAGTCAATTCCTGCAATTGAAAAGTACCTACGAAACCCTATGGAAAAACAATGTGATCCCCATCGCCAATGAAAACGATGTGGTGAGCAATAAAGAATTGAAATTCTCCGACAATGATGAACTGGCTACCCTAATCGCAGTAGGATTTGGGGCAGAAAAACTGCTATTCAGCACCTCCGTACCAGGGGTTCTAAATGAAAGTGGTGAGGTTATCCCGCAGATCGATAAGATTGATCGCTCGATTTTGGCGTTGCCAAGCAAGGGAGTTTCTGATGTCGGTTTGGGAGGTATGGTTTCCAAATTGAACTTTTCCCGAATGGCTACGCAGATGGGGATTGAAGTGGTTATTTTTTCCATGGAATCGGAGAATGGACTACTGAGGGCCGTCCGCGGTGAAAACGGTACAGTATGCTTGCCCCAGAAAAAACAATTATCTTCCAAGAAAAAATGGTTGGCAAGTGGGAGTTTGATCTCGGGTTTGATCCAGGTAGATGATGGCGCTATTGAAGCGATCCTGAAAAGGAAAAGTTTATTGGCGGTTGGGATTAAGAAGGTTGTTCAGGATTTTGTAGTAGGGGAGGTTTTTCAGATTATGGATGATCAGCAAGTGGTCCATGCAGTCGGAAAATCCAGAATTGATTCTGTTAGCCTGATGCAGAAGGATGGATTGAAATCAAGGGAGGGACTTCGGAATCTGGAAATTGCTCATGCAGACGATATCGTCCTGTTATAGGCAGCAAAAGTTTATGTCAAATAAGAAGAAAGATGAAAAACTTAGAAAAAGAAGATAAAGTAGGAATACAAGTGGAACTGGAACAGGCTAGGCAAGCTAAATGCACCATGGCCAGCATGTCAAATGCCGATAGACAGGAGATTTTGAAAAAAATTGCTTCAAGTCTTTTAATAAACAAAGAGCTTATCATTCATGAAAATCAGAAGGACTTGGCAAAATTGGATATTTCGGATCCAAAGCGCGATAGGTTATTATTGGATGAGGCTCGAATAGAACAGATGGCAAGTAGTGTTTTGGAAGTGTCGGGATTGGAGGATCCAACAGGTCAGGTGCTTTTGGAAAGGGAGCTTCCAAATGGATTATTGGTCCGTAAAGAAACAGTTGCCCTCGGGGTCATAGGGGTCATCTATGAATCCAGGCCAAATGTGACCATTGATGTGGCCAGCCTTTGTTTGAGGTCTGCGAATGTTTGTTTATTGCGAGGAGGCTCAGATGCTTGGTACAGTAATTCCTGTTTGGTTGAAATCCTTAAGGAGATACTGGTCTCTGCTGGTTGTAATCCCCATCTTGTTCAATTGCTTCCCGTCGAGCGTGAATACGTAGAAGAACTATTGCATGCTCGATCATATGTCGATCTGATTATCCCAAGAGGGTCGCAAAGTCTGATCAATTATGTAAGGGATCATGCTAAGGTCCCTGTGATTGAAACCGGAGCAGGTGTATGCCATACCTATGTGGATGAGACAGCTGACCTGGACATGGCGGCCAATATCATTGCTAATGCTAAAATATCAAGACCTTCCGTTTGTAATGCCTTGGATACGATCTTAGTCGATGCGCTGGTCTTGAATGGCTTACTGGAACGCTTGGCTCCAAAATTTGAAAGCGCGAAGGTCGAAGTATTGGCAGATGCAATATCCTATCCTGTTTGGAAATCCTTTGCTTACCAGCCCCTGGGAAAAGCTACGGAAGACGATTTTGGAAGAGAATTTCTTGATCTGATCTGTTCCATGAAAGTAGTGAATGGGCTTGAAGAGGCATTAGACCATATTGCACATTATTCTTCCAAGCATTCGGAATGCATTGTCTCCCAAAATCCCAAAAATATTGCGACATTTATGAAGATGGTCGATGTAGCAGCAGTATATGCCAACGCTTCCACGAGATTTACAGATGGGGGAGTGTTCGGTTTAGGGGCAGAAATTGGTATTTCTACGCAGAAGCTGCATGCCAGGGGACCATTTGCACTGGAAAAACTAGTATGTGAAAAATGGTTTATTAATGGAGAAGGACAAATTAGTTAATTATGGGAATACGATATGAAAAGGATACGATCCTGAATTGGATCAATGAGATGGGTAAATTTTTACGTTTATTGGTAGGTAAGAATGAACAATTACAAATCTTATCGACAGAGGAGTTCAACAAAGAAGGATATTTACATTTTTTTAATAAGGATAGGTCATTTTTTGTCGAAAATGACCTTAAATCCTTAACGGATTTTGTTGCTGGCTTGGAGATCGAACAGATTAGACCCCTTGCGCAGCTATTAATGTATGATGGTTTGATGTCTGATGATCAGGATCTCTTGAAAAAATCAAAATTTTTATTCGAATTGAACATGAAAAAGTCGGGAGCTTTTTCATTTGATGATTATAATTATTTAAGCCTTATCGAGAATCGATTGAAATAAGTTGTTTTAACACCGATTGGAATAACCTCGAGGAATCGAGGTTATTTTTTTGGTTTGGGCTTCATAGTTCTCTAAAATTTTGAATGAATATTATTCAATTAAGCCAATTTTTTTACAATCAGAAAGAGTTTGAATAATTTTTTTATCAATATACTGTCAAAATTTTAAAGAAATTAATAAAGAAACCCAATTAAAACTAAGTTTTTAATAAAAAAGTGAGAAAATATTAAAAGTTACAATGAAGTGTTAAGCTTTTGTTAAAAAAATATTATATGTTTGAATTGTGGAAATTATGCTAATTATGATAGTTCAGGTCTAACCAGCCGGAACTAACCAAAAAAGCAATTATTTAACAAACTCAAACAATTATTTATGAAACAAAATTTACTCAGTTTTATTCTGCTGTGTGCCCTATTTATAGGTGTTGCTCATGCGCAGAATCGTCAGGTGACTGGTCGAGTTTCTTCACAAACCACAGGAGAAAGCTTGCCAGGGGCAACTGTTAAAGTTGTAGGGACTTCCATCTCCACACAGACGGATGGTGCCGGAAATTACAGTATTTCTGCGCCAGCGAATGGATCACTAACCATTACTAACGTTGGTTACACTTCGCAAACAGTTCAAATCAACAATCGCTCTGTTGTAAATGTCGTATTGGTTGGCGATGAAACTTCCTTAGATGAGGTAATCGTTGTTGCCTATGGTACGGTGAAAAAATCAGACTTTACAGGTTCTGCAACTCAAATTGGTGAGAAAGAATTGGATAAAAGACCTCTTTCGAACCCATTAGTTGCTTTGCAAGGTGCTGGACCAGGTATCCAAACAAGTGCACCAGGTGGTGCTCCAGGATCATCTCCAACCATCAGAATCCGTGGTATTGGTTCCTACTCAGCAGGATCAGGCGCACTTATCGTAGTGGATGGAGTTCCTTACGATGGCGGAATGTCCAATATTAACCCCTCTGATGTAGAATCTATTACCGTGTTGAAAGATGCAGCCACCATCGCCATGTACGGATCTCGTGGTGCGAATGGTGTAATTATGGTTACCACTAGAAAAGGTAAAGCAGGAAGTCCTACTTTGCAAGCTTCTGCCCAATTTGGTTATAACCAAAATGGTGTACCTAATTACAATACCGTTTCTGCAGGGGAGTATTATGAGTTGATGTGGCAAGCTTACACCAATAACATGATCTATGGCGAGGCAAAACTTCCTGTGGACATTGCTCGTCAGATTGGTTCTGGTCTTTTGCCAAGAAATTCAGCTGGAAACCAGGTGTATAATGGAAAAGCCTACCAAGATATCGTTCAATTTTTAGGAAATTACAATGCTTATGATATTCCTAATAATGAATTGGTGAGTGTAGATGGTATATTCAACCCTAATGCTAAATTCAAATATTCTGATTACAAAACTTGGGAAGAGGAATCCACTAGAAACGGGAAAAGAACGGAGTATAATGTAAATTATTCAGGTTCTTCAAATAATACCGATTTCTTTGCTTCAGCGAACTATTTGAAGGATAATGGTTGGTCATACAGATCTTCCAAAGAAAGGTTTTTGGGTCGTTTAAACTTAAACTCTCAAATCAAGAGTTGGTTGAAAACCGGAATGAATTTATCTGCAGGTTCTCATACAGATAATAACGCATCAAGTGGTGATGGTATCAATAACCCTTTCTATTTCAGTAGAGGTATTGCGCCAATTTACCCTGTTTACTTAAGAGATCCTCAAACGGGTAATCTTATCTTGGATGCAAATGGAGAAAAACGTTACGATTATGGAAATTTTGTTGCAGACTATGGATTAAACCGGATTTTCAATAGTGGTCGTCATGCGTTGGCAGAAACCATGATGAACAATGACTTCGGTAATCGTGAATTCATTAACGCAAGAGCTTATTTAGATATTAATTTCTTGCCTTGGTTAACATTGAGCACAACTTTTAGTCCTGATTTTACAAATACTAGAGGAGAAAGCTATGAAAACACTGAGGTAGGTGATGGAGCTCCAGCTGGTCGCTATAGCCAAGGCTGGACGAGATCTTATTCGTATACCTTCAACCAAATCTTAAGAGCTAACAATACCTTTGGATTGCACAATCTAGAGACATTATTAGGTCATGAGGTTTATTCATACAAATACGAATCTATCGATGGTATGAGAACTGGACAAGGTTTCGATGGAATGCACGTATTCAGTAACTTTGTGGATATTGCTTCTTTGACTTCTGGTAAAACAGAAAGTACAATGGAAAGTTATTTCGCGCGCGCAAACTATAACTACAATAGCCGTTATTATTTAAGCGCTATGATCAGAAGAGATGGTAACTCTAAATTCCATTCAGATTTAAGATGGAACAATTTCTGGTCTATTGGTGGTGCTTGGCGTTTAGACCAAGAGGCTTTCTTCCAAAATGAAAACATTAATTTATTGAAATTAAGAGCATCTTATGGTGTGTTAGGTAATGCTGATGTGGGTTACTATCCTTATCAAGCTACTTATGGTCTTTATAACAATGCATCAGAATCTGGTTCAGCAATGACTTCACTTGGTAGTAGTGCCCTAACCTGGGAAACTCAAAAACCATTTGATATCGGAGTGGATTTTGCGTTCTTGGACAATAGAATCAATGGTACTTTAGAATATTACCACAGAAACTCTGATGGGTTATTATTCAGTGTTCCTCAACCTTATCATAATGGTGGTACTACTGGAGGTTCATTTGCTATCAACCAAAACGTTGGAGCGGCAACGAACAAAGGTATCGAGTTGTCTGTAAATGGTCAATTGATCAGAAAAGAAAACTTTAACTGGACGCTAGGAATCAACCTAACTACGATTAAAAATGAAATGACCAAAATGCCGTTAGAAACTCCAGAAATTGTTGATGGAGCCTACAAACGTTCAGTTGGCCATTCTATGTATGATTTTTGGTTGAGAACATATTATGGAGTAGATCCTGATAATGGTAATGCCTTGTATTTGGGCTTGGCGGAGAATGCTACTTTTGATCCAAAATACCACAAAGTGATTGAACGTGGAAATGGCGTTATGGATACAGTAACCTCAGATCACGGTACCGCAAGGTTATCTTATGTTGGAAAAAGTGCAATAGCTCCAGTTTATGGAAGTATTGTGAACACCTTCAACTATAAAGATTTTGAATTTGGATTTGTATTAACTTATGGTCTTGGTGGTTATGCCTACGATGGCCAATACGCAGGGTTAATGAGTGCAGGTCCTACAAATGGTGCGAATTTACATGAAGACTTATTAGGTGCTTGGAAAAACCCAGGAGATGTATCGCTTATTCCTGCGATGAATACATCTAGGACTGGTCAAACAAGCGCTTTATCGGATCGTTGGTTAAGAAAGAGATCCTATTTGAATATTAGTTCGATCAATTTAGCATACACTATACCATCTCAGTATGTTTCTCGTATAGGCGTAAAAAATGCGCGCTTATATGCAAGTGCAGAGAACCTTTATTTCTGGTCGGCGAAAAAAGGATTTAACCCGGTAGGAGCTTTTACAGGTAATACTGGAAACAGTACCTATACGCATGCAAGAACAATTAACTTTGGTGTTAACTTTGGATTCTAAGATTATGTTTTTTAAGAAGATTTTTAATAAAAAGACTGTTTTTGCAGCTACTGCAATGGCAGCCCTATTGATAAGTGGTTGTAAAAAAGATTTTTTACAAAAAGACCCTACAGGTAGTATAGGCCCAACCATCATTTTTTCCACAACGAAAAATGCACTTACTGCCATTAATGGTATGCACCGTTATATGTATTCACAATGGCACAGCAATCAGGCGGCCGGTGGTCAAAGTGGAAACATGATCTATACAGAGGTGTTAGGTGATGATTTTGTGATGACCGGTGCTGCAAACGGCTGGTTCAACAGTGAATATAAGTGGAATAGCCATAGAAACGAGACGGCAAGTATTCTGTTGTTCAATTATGGTTTCTACTATGCATTAATTGGTAATGCGAATGAAATCATTGCGAACATTGATGCTGCAGAAGGTCCACAAGAAGAAAAGGATTTTATCAAGGGTCAGGCACTGACTTACCGTGCATGGAGTTATTACCAAATGGTACAACTTTTTGGTAAACGATATGTAAAAGGCGGGGATAACTCTTCTATGGGTATGTCTTTGGTTTTGGAAAAGACCGAAGGTGCTGTTCCTAGAAATACCGTGGAGGAAACTTATGACCAAATCAATAAGGATTTGGATGCAGCGATTGAGCTGTTCAAAACGGCAACACCAAGACCTAATGTTTCCCATTTAAATAGCAATGTGGCAAAAGGAATTAAAGCGCGTGTAGCTTTGACCCAGCAAAATTACGATATCGCTGCTGCAATGGCTAAGGAAGCACGTCAAGGATATACTTTGATGACAGCTGCGCAATACTTGAATAATTTTGTGGATGTAAATAATCCAGAATGGATTTGGGGTATTGAACACCGTGAGGATCAACCATTGTATTTCTATTCCTTCTATGCGTATGTAGGTAATTTTAGTTCTACCAATACCAGGGGTAATCCAAAAGCAATTAACTCTTTGCTTTATGATAAGATCTCAGCAACAGATATCCGTAAAAAGCTTTGGGATCCAACGGCAAAAGAGGCAGGATTCCCAGTGGCTTCTGGCGGTGTAAGACAACCATATATGACCAGAAAATTCACCTTGCCAAACCCTGGAAACAGTAACGGCGATTTGATGTTCATGCGTGCTGCCGAAATGTATCTTATCGAAGCAGAAGCTTTGGCTAGAACTGCAGGTAGAGAAGCAGAAGCTAAGCAAGTATTGTTTGATCTTGTAAAAACAAGAGATGCGGCTTATACTTTATCGACAAACACAGGTGCGGCTTTGATTGAGGAAATCTTAGTACAAAGACGTGTGGAGTTATGGGCTGAAGGTTTCCGTTTTTACGATTTGAAACGTTTGAATTTACCATTGGACAGAAATGGATCAAACCATAACGCAACTTTGGCAGATGTAATGAGTGTTCCTGCTGGAGATAAAAGATGGGAATTCTTAATTCCAAGATCAGAATTGAACAGAACTTTAGGAGTAGTCGTTCAGAATCCTTTGTAAGAAGGATTATTATAAAAGCCCTGTAGAATTTTCGAGGGCACTGAAAAAGTCTCAACTTTTTAATGAGATTTAAAGAAATGACTGAGTACAAGATTTATCTTACTCGGTCATTTTTGTTCTAAGGATTTCTGAAAATTTGTTTTTTAATGGTTTTAT